>Ga0082335_1007893_pt1 | contig 12536 bp, 9 predicted proteins | sample Subgrocontami58m_FD_72375 | JGI IMG/M metagenome (GOLD analysis project Ga0082335, IMG submission 72375) | Subsurface groundwater microbial communities from S. Glens Falls, New York, USA - GMW37 contaminated, 5.8 m (SPADES assembly) (version 2) ...
CTCCAGTTCCATCCGGTCAGCCGCCGCCAACTGTATTGGCCTTGCATGGTTCGCCATGACCTTCCCTCCGGGAGGGTACATGGACGATAATATTAACATGATTTACGGTACAGAACACTAGACGACAGCCTTTCGATAATTGTGTTCAAGAAGCAGGATTCCGCTTTGACACCTCGACCCTGTAGTTCAACAAGTAGCGGCGATCATAGGTCGATTGATCGGTTGAAAGGATTCACTAGAAAACAAACAGATCGATAAGTCAAGAAAGTTATCCCAAACGCGGGATATTGTGGGAGGGGTTACGGATGACCATCAATTCAACTTCGAGGTTCTCGCGAAGGATCATCGCGGCGTCGGTTCTTATTGCATTCACTGCAAGTAGTCTCCAAGGCTGTGCGCCAGCGAACATTAGGCAAACAGCGCCTTCCGGAAGCAATGTCGCTGCGCCCCTTGGGAGCGAGGGTTGGGATGCTGTTCAACTATCTGATCCGTGCAGCGAGAGCACCAAGACAGATCAACAGATTGGGGGCGCCTTACTTGGGGGTGTAGCCGGTGCATTGGCTGGGGCATTCCTGGGCGCAATTGTCGATCGAATGACCGGTGACCGAAATCGTACGGCCACGCGTGCAGGAACAATCGCAGGAGCTAGCCTTGGCATTTATATTGGCTACAACAAAGGGTCCGATGGTGCTCGACGTCAATGCGAGCTTTATCAAGCTGCACGAGCCACGAACACACAAGCCGCGTTTGTATCCTTGCAGCAAGGATCGGGCGACGCAAGAAAGACTGGTGAAGTAACGATTACGCCAGATCAAGCGCATTTTGTCGATGGTTCTGATCAACTCACACCAGCAGGAAAGGCTTACTACGCGGCGCTCGCTACACAATACACAGCGGCGGGACAACGGGAAAGTTTTGAGCGCACTGTTCGCAATCTCGCCAGGAAGGATGCAAGAATAGCCACGCATGGCAACTTCTCAATGGGCGACAGGCAAAAGGCTGAATATGAAGCGCAATGGGCGCAATTCCGAATCGTGCTTACTGGGCACACAGATGATTCAGGCGACCCGGATGCACAGCTAGCGCTTTCCGAGGCGCGTGCGAAATCTGTTGCTCAGGTCTTCCGTGAAGCAGGTCTACCCGATAGCCAGCTGCTGTTCCAAGGGGCCGGAGCAGCATACCCAATTGCGGATAACAATACCGCGGAAGGCCGTGCAAGAAACAGCCGCGTAGAAATTGTCGTTCTGTATAGCGACCAAGCTGTACAGCAATATGCGGACGCACGTGACTCGAAATACGAATACTTCCGTCCTATTGAACAACAAGCCCCTACTCAAAGTGCTCTACCCCCACCCGCCCCAATGCCTAGTGCGGCGCCGGTTGCTGCCGCGCCGGTTACTCCACCGCCAAGACGTACTTCCAAGCCTAGTGTCTCCCGGTCCACTACCTCAAGAAAGGCTACTAAGGTCGACATGACCGCGCAAGATACCCAGGAGACAAAGCCGAACGTTCTTCCCGTGATTGCAGCGCATCCAAGAGTAGTCGAAGACGGCATTGACTTCGGTGGTGCTCCGGTGACACCGGCGCTTGTTAGCCTTGCCGAGAAGATTGGCCCCCTTAAGGCAAGAGCAGATGGTTTCTCGATTGCCGGACTGTTTGGAGTTGGCGCTGCAAGCGCATCGTCGACCGCGCCAGTATCCAGTTGTATGTACGACAATCCAAAGCGGTACGCGCCAGGTGTGATTAGACGCGTCTCGGATGACAGCGAGGTTGCCAAGAAGAGTTCGATGTACTACTTAGACCTCAAGAACCTGAGAATCAATGGACGTGCAGGCGATCACCAAGTCGAACTGCGCGGCGTCACAGCGCTGGCGACCGGGGAATTGACGAAGAATCCGTCATTTCATGTGTACAAATCGTTTTTTGCCAAGTCTTCCTCCGACCAGTACAACGCAAAGCCTGATCTTGCGATCCCAGGCCCGGCGATCGCGTTCAGAGGGGAAAAAGGGTTGCTGCTCAGACAATTCCTCAATGACGAGCAAGGGCTTCGGTGCATTGATGTGATTTTCCCAAGCGACCCCGTGAAATCTGGTTTCAGAATTCACGATGTAGCGCTCATTTACAAGCATCAAGAGACGACGAAAGTTGCACGACCGGAATTGATGTGAGACTGCTTACGCCTGCACTACCAACACATCCACGACAACTTTGTTGCCCGGAGCGCTAGTATGTCTCAACTGCATTTTCTTGAATGGCTTGATGCCAACCTTCCCTGGGCCCTCCTAATTGCTATTTTGGCACTGATGCTTCTTGGTTGGGGCATCTATTCAATGTTCAGTAGATCGCGCATATCCTCGAGTTCATTGCGTGCGAATTCAAGTACGTCGCGTAATGACACGGAACTGTTCGACCTGGAAACTCGATGGAATTCCAAGCGGGATTATTCTGCTGTATACGACAAGAAACCCTCTGCCGAGTGGTTTGAAGACGAACGAAAACTATGCATTGATTTCCTGGAAAAGTTGGCAAAACCACCAAAACATGACGCCTATCCCGCAGAGGAAAAGAAGTATCTTGAAATAGTCAAGGAGTCCGACAGCAAACCGTTTTCGGTTTGGCTTTGGCTATTTGTTGTGGGTTTGCTGGCGGCGGAAGGGCTGTCGATGGCTTACTTGGTGGCTGATCTGCTAAACGCAAGTGGAACGCAACAGCAAACCAACTATCTTGCTGTCGCCATCCTCGTCTTGATTATGGTGCTTACTGTCGGCGCACCCAAGTTTGTCGCGTATTTTCAAACGCACCAGTTCTACGCATATAACCTATATGCGGAGGCTCCAAACTCCAACTTGAGTCTTGAGGGTCATGGAGAAGCAATAAGCATGAAGGACAGCCCTTCCCCTGACCAAAAGGGCAATTCAAGCGATATGTCGTTGCCAAGTGCATTGCGGATGAGGCGGCGCGCAGGGAGGCTTGTTCGCGGCATACTTAATGCAGCAATCCAGTCTAAGAAATCCCCGACTCGATATCATAAGGCGGTGTATTTCTTCGTGCCATATCTTCTTATCGCAAGCGTGGGCATCTACCTTACGCGCGACAAGATAATTGACCAACTGCAGAAGGAAGAGGCAGAAATTATCAGATTGGAACGCGATGCAGCGCGCCAGGCAAGAGGCGATCCCCCAGCAAATCGCGCTCAAACCGCATCCACGCAAGCAGGTGACGCACAAGGAACTTCTGACTTGTCACAAGAGGCGCGCGAGGCCAAGGCGGATGCGCAAAGGCGTGGCATATTGATATTCATTTTCTTGTTTGTTGGAATACAGATCATAGTCTTTTTGCTTTCCACCGGCAGAGGCTTCTGTAGTGCGAAAGGTGCCGATTGCTATTACAAAATTGAAGACTTTAGGAAACGACATGGGAATATTACCGAGGAGGAATATAAGGCCATCGTCAGTGACCTTGATCGCGAGCATCGAATGGAGGTGACGGCTACCGCGCAACGTACGCTCGCAGCATGGCAGCTCGGACTGAATACTGCGTTTTCAGATAGGAGCATTCCGAAAGACGTTGAGCCGCCCGTTCTAGAACAAATTCATAAGTTAATCGGTAAGGCTAATGATAGAACTTTCCTAACGTTTGCTGAAAGCAAGGAAGGTAGGGCGTACCTTTCGGATCCAACGTCAAAATTGTTTTCAGGCAGGAGTGACGACCCGTCCACGCATGGCGCGTCGCAAGGTATGGCGAGCAGTACCAATAGTGGCTACCCCTTGGGCGAGGTGCGCGATTCTGCGGCGGGGAAAAAGGTAGCCGCGGAGGGCGGGATTGTTGAATATATAGAAGAAGGTGACGCCGCCGGCGCGCCACCTAGGTGTTGCTCCTTCGCCCAGCTGAAAGAGCGCGTCGCAGATGCGGACGTGGCGCCAACATGTCGAGTTAGGTTTAAGGACGAGGAAGAATACTTACCCTATAGCACTTTTGTGAAAATGGAAAAGCGGTTTCGGATAGTTTAATATGTTGCCCCTTTCCGTATGTTCGTTGTGCGTTGCATTGATGTGGAGTGTCTCAGCTTTGGCTGTTGGTATGCTCGAGGATTGCTACGCCGAATCGAAGCTCCTATCCCACGCGGGTCAGCCGGAAAAGAGCACCGTTGTCTTGCTTGATGAAACTACGGTTTTCGATGAGTTGCAGCGCAACCAGATTACGGAGCAGCTCATTGCATTAATTCAACCTCGAACCGAAATCAAAGTGTTGTCTTTTTCGGCCTATATTGGAGGCAGATACACCCAGCCCCTATTAGATCTGGGTTTCAGTGCTCCAATTGAGGAAAAGTTGCGTGACACAATCCGGAAGCCATCTTTAGCGAAATTTGACAGTTGTATGCGAACGCAAAAATATCATGCGGAGAGCCTAATTCGCCGCACGTTAGCCGACTATTACAAGCGTTCGTCTGACAAGATTCCGAAGTCGGACATTGTGGGCACTGTGCGAGACGTGGGCGCAAGCGTAATGTCCAAGATCAGCGCCAAGGTAAAGCGCGTTCTGCTTGTCTCCGATATGCTTGAGAATTCCGATATCACTTCGTTCTATTCGAGGGGCAGCGTTCGGAGGATCGACGCAAGAAGAGAGTTGGCGCTCGTGGAGGCGAGAGGCATGTTAACTGACTTGCGCCATGCTAAGGTTTTCGTGATCGGAGCGGGTATCATTCATACGGACCCAAGTAGACCGAACACAGACGAACACCGCGATCAAGGAACTCTTCAAGCGTTGCGAGCATTTTGGTCTGGCTATTTTGAGAAGTCGAATGCGCGGCTCATAGAATTCGGCCAGCCGCTCTTGCTCCAGCCCATTGGGGATCGCTAACAACTATGCTGACTCGCCCCAATGCAATTTTTGGCGGAGTCGTAATTCTTTTTTTGCTAACCATATCCCTCGTGTGGAGGGGCTCGCCGTATCTTTATGCTAATGCGTTCCAGACGGCGGTGGAAACCTCTGATTTGCCAACCATAGTCAAGCTGGTCGAGGTCGAAACGGTTAGGCAAGAGTTGTCGGAAGCCACTCTGGAATCTCTACCACCTTCAGTAAGGTTAGCAGGTAACGTCATTCTTTCAGCCCAAGTACGTGATCTACTCGCTAGATCCTTCAAGAAGGTATTTGTCGACAGAGCCACGATGCCCCAGAGGATTGCGAGCCTGCTGCGCGGCAATGGAATCCTTCCCACAGAGATTCTCGCGAGGATTCCTCCAGAGATGTTGACAGAACGGACAATGCAGATCGAAAGAGGGTACGGCGATACATCTGATGTATTTCTGGTTCGGTTTGTTGCAAAAGAAACTGGCGAGGAAGCGACGGCAGTCATGCGGCGGACTGGCTGGTTTAGTTGGAGAGTGGTCGCGATTCGACTTTCCCCACCATATTCCCTGCTTTGGCCCTTGCGATTTCGCAGGGAAGAATAGTACCGGAAGTTTCCAACTCTGGGTGGTACTGAAACGGGTGCTGCCTCATCATCATTGCCGATTTCTTGGCCTACTTCGCAGAACTTCATACACGATCCATCCGACCAGATATACATAAAGGACAGTAGAAAGATCAACTTCTCCCTTAATCAGAGTGCCAGCGCTATACATCAGTCCTCCCCAAAACAGATTCCAGGGAAGGCTCGCCAACAGACTGTAAAGTAAGAATCTTGAGTAAGGAACTGGCGAGCCACCCACTGCTGTATTGGTCACGGCAGCAAGATGTGGATGCCAGTATGTCGCAAGAAAAAGGAGTCCGAGCCCAGTTGAATTGTAAGTACTTTGACTTCTTTTCTTCCACAATCCGTCGGACATTCGTCCAACAAGAAAGCTCAAGTGGTATCCGATAGTTGCGCCTCCATAGATTGCGCAAAACGTAATTGCTGCGGCCTCGGGATTTCCCGCTTGCATTGCCATAGCAGTTAGTATCACTAGCGAGCCCGGGAAATAGGCGTTAATCAGAACAAGGTTTTCTAGGACTGATATCCCCGCGACTGCGACTGCGCCGTACGTTGTGAATAATCCCTCAAGGCTTCGGGCTACATTGTCAACAGTTGGAACATAACCAAGCTGACCAATAACATCGACTAACCCGTAGAGTGCAAGAAACGCAATAGGTATTCTCGCTGCCTTTAGTGCGCTCATATTGCTTACAACGAGAGGGCGAGCGAGAGAATTCCGAGTCCCAATGTTGTCCTCGAAATTGCAGCGGAGCGTTCCAAGTCATTTCTCGAGGTCCAAGAAGCACAGATCAATGTAGCTAGCGCCCCCAAAGCAGCCATAGCTGACAGTGGAGTCTTAGAAAGAAGAAGGGTTGCTATCGCGGTCACGTACATTAGCGCCCAAGCCAATCGTCTTGCACTGGACAGCCCAAGGACAATCGGAAGTGTATTCATGCCAGAGCGATGATCTCCCGCGGCGTCCTTAACGTCGAGCAATACCTCCCGCCCAAGAATGAATCCAAACGTAATCAGGTAGAAGAAGCTCGGTACAGTTGCCGCAGTCATGGCTTCTGCGTACGCAATCGGAGTTAAGCAAAGTACAGCGGTTACCGCGCCCTTCCATCTGGGGAATCTCGTTGCAAGAGGTGAATAAATCAAGACTAGCGCGGAAGCTACGAAGGCCACTCTTGCCGTATCAATGCCGCCGAGTATGTAACTCAGCGACAGAGCAAACGCGATAGAAGCACCAGCAAATACACGAACGAACGAAGAACTTATCTGCCCCATCGCAATTGGCCTATTTCGACCTGCTCTCCTGTCCTTTTGGATATCGAACACATCATTTGCCGCAAATCCCGCACCAGTGATCATTGCTAAGACTAGGCCGTGTGCAAGGATTATCAGCAGGGGACCACTGTCCAACGCGTACGCAAGCGAAAACACTGCAAATGCCGCGAGCATTGAGGTCGTTGGCCGCAATGTTACGATCAACGCCTTGACTGTTTGACTTGTTCGCTGATCTTCCTCCCCCTTATATGGCACGCCTGAAAAGTAACTAGACCCATCGCTTGCGCGGACGCCTGACGCATCCGGGCCGGTCTTATTGAAGAAATGGTACATAAACCACACTAAGAAATATCCGCCAAGAAATAAGGTGAGATCTTGCAATTTCAGTACATCATCATGCGGCTCTACGGGATTCGCTGAAAGGAAGAACGTTAGGAACGCAACCAAGAACAGTGCAAGGCCTAAGACAAAGAGAAATAGAACGGATACCCATCTCTTATCTAGGTAGCTTCGATGATTAAACAATCTCGAAAAATCTTCTCGAAGGTCTTTGTAGAAGGCTGCTGGAGCTACCATCAGTGCCACCCCTAGGGCCACATTGATCCCTACTACCATGTCGGCTTTACTTTGGGTTGTCAGAACGATTCTCCAATCCAGAAGTTTGGCGATCACGATAAGCGCAGGTAATAGATAGCCAAGAACTAAGTGAATGGTGCGTCGCGAGCCCGGGTTGAGTCCAGCAAGAAACAATCCGCATATGGTTTGAATAATCGCGAAACAGTAAACTGGCCAAGTTGGCGCGCCTTGAATCGTGAGGGTCGCCAAGCACAATAGGATTGGAAATACAATACTCGCCCAAGTTGACCCAGAAAGATAGAAGAATTGGTCTTCGTTTGGCGGATAGTAGGCTCTTCCTTCTGGTATCAATGTAACTCTCTTGCATGTCTCTGCAACGCCCATGGCAAGTGAGAACGCGATACTATACAAAGCAACTCGAATTGCATCTGCTACGTCGAGCGCGATTGCTACGGTGATGCAGACGGCTAGTAAGGCGATAAGGACGCGGTAGCGTTGCCGGATGACTATAGATAGCATCTTGAGCGACAGAATCGCTACGACGATTAGCCCTACAGTCAGAAATGTGCTTGTGTTTGCACCAAGCGCCCAACCAAATGCGAATGGCACGGAACATGAGGCTAAAGCGGGGAAGAAAACTCGCTCCCGAAAGCTATACGCTCTGTCGATCGACCCGACATAGATTAGCCAGACTGAGTGGCCCCCAAGAACAAGAAACGGTGCAAAGACGAGCGCAAGCAACGTCAAATCCTCTGGACCAAATCCCCCGAGAATGGTCGAAGCAATGGCGACGATTACAGAAATAGTTAGTGGCCATTGAATTGAGTTGTTCTTAATTTCTTGATCAATGACTGGATTGTTCTGTTCAAGTAATACTTCTCGACTGAAGAAGTAACATCCCAAGAAGATGAGTGAGACAAACAGCAGCCTACTAGAATGTGCATCCGGCAGCGAACCGCGCGTCAACGCGTAGCCGCAGATTGAGCAAGCTAATGCAACGATTGAGTAGCCCGAGGCATCAATGAAAATATCGACGACGGATCTCTCCCGATTATCGGTATGTGTCATTTCCCCCCCTGGGCCAGTACATTCAAATGGTTCAAATCTGTCTACAGAACGCAATCAATGCCTTCGCATCCGCATCGGCTGCGACTCTTACCCATTAAATCGGAACCATGGAACCGAGCCTGCAACCGCGATTGTGACGGCGATAGTGCCCAAAAACTGGACAATGCGTTAAGGGTGTGCATCCTAGATACACCGCTGCAGCGATTGCTCCGATCCTGAGAAGAGCGACACCAATTGCAGAGGACCTGAGTCCCCGCGCATTCCTCCGAAATCCGCCACTCCTGCCTTCGGGGGACAGGAGAATCGATCCGGCCGCGAAGTCAGAACCACTTGCCGGCGCGCGGCAATTGCATGCTTGACCCCGCCCCGAACCGCGCGGAATGCATCTTATGTTGATTTCGCTCACCTCCACCCCCCGGAGGGAAACGGTCGGAGCGGGTTAGTGTTATATTGCTGAGCAATCTATTCCAACCGCCGCAGCAAGGCAAGGCCTGTCCCGCGCGCTGGTTGATCCAGGTGGTTGCTTTCGTTCAACAACTCAGGCGATGTCTGGAGCGGGATGGTGGGTCAGTTCGTGCACTGGCGGTTCTAATCCGTCGATGCCCTTTCCGTTCCTCGGTGGCGCACGGTGATTCTGCCGCATCTTGCGCGGCACCCAGCGAGCCAGATGTTCGAGAATCCGGCGAATGGCCTCGGCAACATCGATCAGTGCGATTACGTGCGTCGGCACGCCGCATCTTGGACATTCAAGAGGATTGACTTTATAGACTTTGGGATGAGCCGAGGCCACGCAGAGCGTGCGCGCGCCGTAACCACCTAGCCGTCTTCGGGTGCCTGCAATGTCACCGCCGAATAAGTGCCGGGCAAAGGCCCGCCTCGCGGCGGGATGCGTCAGGCGCTCTGGGCGCTTGCCTTGCGCTTGCCCGGAAACGCGAGCGCCTCGGTGAGGAAGTAGGCCGCCTGCGCGTACGAGGTCGGGCACAGCGCGAAGCACTCCTGGCAGTCCCAGCACTCCTTCGCGGCGATCTCCGGGAAGAACTTGATCTCGCGCCGCGGCCCTCTTTCGAGGAAACCGACCGCGTTCTTGTGCTTGACCTCGGCGCAGTAGCGCACGCACAGGCCGCAGAGGATGCAGAAGGAGGATTCCTTCTCGAAGCGGTCGCGGTCCGCGCCGTACTCCTGGGCGAGCGCCACCAGCTCGGGTGAATTCGGCGCGTGCGCGAGCAGCTCCTCGAGGATCACGCGGCGGATCTTGTCCACCTTCTCGGAGCGCGTGCGCACCACCAGGTCCTTCGCCACCGGGTAGAGGCAGGACACGACGTAGTTCTTCCTGCCGCGCGTTTCCACCTCCACCATGCACATCCGGCAGCCGCCGTAGGGCTCCAGCTTCTCGTGGTGGCAGAGCGTCGGTATGGAGATGCCCGCCTGGCGCGCCGCCTGAAGGACGGTCATGTCCTCGGTGGCCTTGACCGGCTTGCCGTCGATCTGGAGCTGGATCTCGCTCATCTCGCTGCGCTCCCCGCGGTTTCGTTTCCGCCCGCGATTTTCGCCTCGTATTCGTTCTTGAAGTAGCGAAGCGTGCCTCGCAGCGGATCGGAAGCGGTCTTGCCGAGCGCGCACAGGCAGGCCAGGCCGGTCACGTCGGACAGGTCCTCGAGCCGGCCGATGTCGCTCGTCTTCCCCTTGCCCTTGGTGATGTTGGTGAGGATCTTCAGCATCTGCCGCATGCCTTCGCGGCACGGGACGCACTTGCCGCAGGATTCGTTGGTGAGGAACTCGAGCAGGTAGCGCGCCACGTCGACCATGTCGGTCGCTTCGTCCATGACGAGCATGCCGCCGGCGCCGATCGGCGCGCCCAGCTCGGCCATCCCGTCGAAATCGAGCCCTGTGTCGATGAGATGCTCCGGGATGGAACCTCCCATCGGCCCCCCGAAGTGAACCGCCTTGGGTGCCTTGCCGCCCGGGACGCCGCCGCCGATGTCGTAGAGTATCGTCCTGAGCGGCGTTCCCATCGGAACTTCCACCACCCCGCTGTTGACGACGTTGCCCGACAGCGAGATGAGCTTGGTTCCCTTGCTGCGCTCGGTGCCGATGCTTGCATACCATTCGGCGCCCCGGCTGATGATCTGCGGGACGTTCGCCCAGGTCTCGACGTTGTTCAGGTTGCTCGGCTTGTCCCAGATGCCGGCGACCGAGGTGCGGATGTACTTCGGCCTCGGCTCGGGCGGATTGCCTTCGATCGAGCGCATCAGCGCGCTCGACTCGCCGGACACGAAGATGCCGACGTCGTAGTGCACCTCGACCCTGAAGTCGAACCCGGTGCCGAGGATGTTCGCGCCCAGCAGCCCGTGTTCCTCGGCCTGCGCGAGCGCCGTCTCGATGTGCTTGACGAGCTGCGGGGAGTCGTGACGCGTGTAGATGAAGCCGCGATGCGCGCCGATCGCGTACGCGCCGATGATCAGGCCCTCGATCACCTTGTGCGGGTTGCCCGTGAACAGGGCGCGGTCCATGAACGCGCCCGGCTCGCCTTCGTGGGCGTTGACGATGACGTACTTTTCCTCGCCCGGCGCGTTCTTCGCCGTCTCCCATTTCAGGCCGGCGGGGAACCCGCCGCCGCCCCGGCCGCGCAGGTTGGCGCGCTTGACCTCGTCGAGGACCTGCCCGGGGCTCATCTGGAACAGCGCCTTCGACAGCGCGGCATAGCCGCCGAGCGCGAGGTAGTCCTCGATGCGCATCGGATCGATCTTCGGGTTGTCGCCGATCAAGAGCCGCGTCTGGTGCTTGTAGAACGGCACCTCGCCCATGTGCACCGCGCGCTCGCCGGTCACCGGGTGCGCGTACACCAGGCGCTCGAGCACCTCGCCTTTCAGCGTGCGCGCGACGATGTCCGGGACGTCCTCGGGCTTGACCTCGAAGTAGCAGATCTCGCCGGGGCTGACGACGACGTTCGGCCCCTTCTCGCAGAACCCGTGACAGCCGGTCGCCCTGACCTCGAGCTTGTCGCCGAGGCCGAGCTTGCCGACTTCGGCTTCGAAGGCGCTGACGACCGCGCCCGACTCGAGGCCGTGGCATCCCGCGCCCGCGCAGACCGCGATGCAGGGCTTGCCGGGATCCCGGCCCGCGAGGATGCCCGCGCGAAGTTGTTCGAGTTCAGCGGCGGAGTTGAGCCTTGGCATCATGTTCACCTAGCGATAGCGTTTCAGCACGTCTTCCGCCTTGGCGGGCGTCATCCTGCCGTGATGCTTCCCGTCGACGACGATCTCGGGCCCGAGGCTGCAGGTGCCGAGGCAGCTCCCGCGTTCCAGGCTGAAGCGCGACTCGGCGTCGGTCTCTCCGGGCTTGATGCCGGTCACGCGCTCGACCGTCTCCAGCACCTTCGCCGCTCCCTTGAGATGACACGACATGCCGGTGCACACGTGCACCTCGTGGCGCCCCCTCGGGGTCAGGCTGAAGGTCTTGTACATCGTGGCGATCTGCATCACGCGGCTGAACGGCACGGTGAGCGCCTCGGCGACCCTGCGCAGCACCTCCTTGGGAAGCCAGCGATGCTCGTGCTGGATCTCCATCAGCGCGTGGATCAGCGAGCCGGGCTTGCCCCGGTGCTTGTCGATGATCCGATCGATCTTCTCGCCGCCCACGACTTCGGTCCCGATGGAAGCGTTCATGCTGCCGCCACCATCGTCTCGCCTGCGTCGAAGTTGACCAGCCCCTGATGGGCCAGGTCCTGCAGGTGCCGCGCGACTTCGGCCGGATCGAGGCCCAGGCTCCCGGAGATCTCCCCGGCGGGCACCGGCTTCTGCCGCACGAGCCCCATGATCCGGCTCATCACCAGCTTGTCCAGGACCAGCTCGTCGAACAGCTCGCTGAACTCCTGGCTGCCGAAGAATTTCCGGTATCCCTCGTCGGTCCTGACCGGCACTCTCAGGCGCTCGCGCTCCACCAGCTTGATATAGGGCACGAGCTGCGTGGCCCCCTCGAGCCGGGAGGCCAGCTCGGCCTTGTCGATTCCCTCGGACGATCCGAACGGTCCCAGGCTTTTCACCTTCGCGGAGAAGTCGTTCATGATCTCGGCGAAGCGGATGCCCTCGCCGGCCGATACCCATTCGAGCCGCAGCCGCTCCGGGTTCACGCCCCCCTGCTCGCGGAGGCG
>Ga0082335_1007895_pt1 | contig 12536 bp, 10 predicted proteins | sample Subgrocontami58m_FD_72375 | JGI IMG/M metagenome (GOLD analysis project Ga0082335, IMG submission 72375) | Subsurface groundwater microbial communities from S. Glens Falls, New York, USA - GMW37 contaminated, 5.8 m (SPADES assembly) (version 2) ...
CGGGTTGGAAAGTAGCGCCGGCTTCCAGCCGGCTCCAACGAATGCCGGCAAGATGCCGGCGCTACGCTCCGCCGGTCCCACTGCTAAAACCGTCAACCGGGAGATGCGCCCCGGCGCGGCCTCTCACTTCGACAACTGCGCCTTCAGGAACTCCACGCTGCCGCGGGTCGACGCGTCCTGTTCCATCATGTTGTCGACCGCCTTGCAGGCGTGAATGACCGTGCCGTGGTCGCGGCCGCCGAACGCGTCGCCGATTTCCTGCAGCGAATGTTTCGTCAGCGTGCGCGCGAGGAACATGGCAATCTGCCGCGGAATCGCGATGTTGTTCGGCCGCCGCTTGCTGGTCATGTCGCTGTGCCGAATCTGGAAATGATCGGCCACGCGCTTCTGGATCGTCTCGATCGTCAGAATATTCTGCGCCTGCTCCATCAGCACGTCGTGCAGCAGCCGCTCCGCCGTCGCGAGGTCGAGCGGCTTGTTCGTGAGCGCGGAGTAGCTCGACACCTTGAGCAGCGCGCCCTCGAGCCGGCGGATGTTCTTGGTGATGTTGGCGGCGATGAAATTCAGGATTGGCTCGGGCAGGTTGCAGTTCAGCGATTGCGCCTTCGTGCGCAGAATCGCCAGTCGCGTCTCGAGGTCCGGCGCCTGGATGTCGGCCGGCAGGCCCCACTCGAAGCGGGAGACGAGCCGCGACTCGAGCTTCTGAATCTCGCTCGCCCGGCGGTCGCTCGTGAGGACGATTTGTTTCTGGGACTCGAACAGCTCGTTGAACGTGTGGAAGAACTCCTCCTGGATGCGCTCCTTGCCGGCGAGGAACTGCACGTCGTCGAGCAGCAGCACTTCCGCGTGGCGGTAACGCTGCCGGAATTTCGTCAGGCTGTTCTCCTGCAGCGCCTGGATGAATTCGTTCGTGAATTTCTCGGTGGAGAGATACGCGACGCGCGCCTCGGCGTTGTGCCGCAGGATGGCGTGCCCGATGGCGTGCATGAGGTGCGTCTTGCCCAACCCGGTCTCGCCGTAGAGGAACAGCGGGTTGTAGGCCTGCGCCGGCGCCTGCGAGACCGCCATCGCCGCGGCGTGCGCCATCTGGTTGTTCGAACCGACGACAAACGTCTCGAACGTGTTGCGCGGGTTGAGCGAGCCGACGGAAGGCGTGCGTTCATCGTAACGCGTCGTCCGCCGCGGCGGGTTTGTGCGATTGCGCGCCTGGCCGTTTTCCGCGTGCGGCCGGCTGTTGACCGGCGGGTTCGGGCCGGTGCCCGCGGGGCGGTGCGCGGTATCGGTCTTGCGCAGGGTGACATTCACCATCCGGCCGGCGGTGAGCCGGAGCCGCTGCGTGATCAGGTCGAGGTAATTGTCGTGAATCCAGATGGCCGCGAAGTCGTTCGGCACGCCGAGCGTCATGGCATCGCCCGACGTTTCGAGGCAGACCACGGGCTCGAACCACATTTGGAAGACATCTTCGGGAAACAGCGATTTGAAGTCGCATTTCACCGTTTCCCAGAGGCTGGGACTGAGGGCGGACAGAGGCATGGAAGGACGTGAAATGGCAGGTTTATTCACACTGCTCCCGCGAACTCGCTTCCTCCATGTCAAAATCGCCGTCTCTGCGTCGTCTCTCCGGTAACGAAAATCGAGGTGACCACCAAGGAATGCGGGGTACGAATGATGAAATTTATAAACTATTGGTGGCTAGCAGCTACAAACAGGTGTTACAGGGGCGCCGCCGAGCGAGGCTCAGCCGACATGTGAAAGAACAATCCAGAGGGCAGAACAGAACTGAAGGAGCGCGCAGTAACTGTGAACCAAAAAACCATTTCAAGGCGAACTTTCCCACAACTTGTTCACACCCGACCGGAGCATAAGTTTTTGCATTTTTTCGTTGCCACGCGCGGTCGAAGTTAGGCGGGAAACCTGCCGGGGGCTGGATCGTAATTTCCCCGATGTTACGCGTCGGGGAAAGCGGCTTCGGAAGCCGCTTCCCGACGGGACGGCTCCCCGCGCGCTGAGCAGCGGCGTTGGATTTCGAATACACGCAAATTGCACGATCACGCATGCGCGGGCTCGGGATCGATCCACTTACCATGTTCTTTAATCAACGCGATTAGGCGCGCGTCCGCCTCCTCCTGCGGGAGGTTGTATTGGACGCACGTCTTGCCGACGTAGAGATTGATCTTCCCCGGGGCGCCACCGACGTAGCCAAAGTCGGCATCGGCCATTTCGCCGGGGCCGTTCACGATGCAGCCCATGATCGCGAGCTTCACGCCCTTGAGGTGCCCGGTCTGCGCGCGGATGCGCTGCGTCGTCGTCTGCAGGTCGAAGAGTGTACGTCCGCAGCTTGGACACGCGACGAATTCGGTCTTCGAAATTCGCGCGCCGGCACCCTGCAGCACGTTGTAGCTGAGCTTCGTCGCTCGCCCGAGGTCGCTCTCGGTTTCGATGCTCACCAGATCGCCGATGCCGTCGCACAGCAGCGCGCCGGTGAGGAACGACGCCTCGAGCAGCTTGGAGAGGAAACTGTTGTCGCGCCGCACCGCCGTCGCCGCGGTGTTCCGGATCCAAATCGGAGCCCGCGAGCCGATCCGCCGCAGCGCCTCGGCCAGCTGCCGATAGCCGCCGATCGCGTGGCCGGCCGAGGGCGGCGTCGCCGACAAGGTGAATATCAGCCGGTCGTCGCCCACCGCGCGCAGCGCCGCCGCGAGTGGAGCGAGGTCGACCGGCGCGATCGCCACGGCGAGCACCGCGCCGCACGCGCGCGCGACGTCCGCGAACGCCGTGAGCGTCGCGCTTTCGTCTCCGCGGAATGGGCGGAGCAGCACGGTGCCGGCGGCGACGTGGGCACAGTCGGCCGGGCGGAGCGCCCCGCCGAGTTCGAGCACCGGGAAACCGCCGGCCAGCGCCGGCCGCCGCTCGAGGTCGGACGGCTGCGCCGCCGTCACGAGGAGGCCCTCGGCCGGCGTGTCCTTGAATTTTGGAGACGCGAGCTGGGCCGCCAGCGCGCCGGCTTCCCCGGGGTCGCCGGCGCGGACAATGACGCGCGGCGGCAGTTCGGGGCCGAGGGCGACGTTCGGCGCGAGCACGCGCGGCGCCGTTGCGCGTTTGCTGAAGTGATACGGATCGACCGAGTCGTGTTCGGCCGCCGGCGATTCGGCGGCGGTGCCGGCCGTCGCCCCCGGCCGCCACAGGCTCATCGCCTTCTCGGCGATCGCGCGCGTCACCGGGATTTCATAAACGCTGTCTTCGGTGAGCGACACGCGGATCGTGTCGCCGAGCCCGTCGAGCAGCAGCGAACCGATGCCGATGGCGCTCTTGATCCGGCCGTCCTCGCCGTCGCCGGCTTCGGTCACGCCGAGGTGCAGCGGATAATGCATGTTCTCCTCTGCCATCCGGGCGACGAGCAGGCGATAGGCCTGGATCATCACCTTCGGATTCGAGGACTTCATCGAAAGGATGATCGCCCGGTAGTCGTGCGCTTCCGCGATGCGCAGGAATTCGAGCGCGCTCTCCACCATGCCGAGCGGCGTGTCGCCGTAGCGGTTCATGATGCGGTCGCTGAGCGAGCCGTGATTCGTGCCGATGCGCAGCGCCCGGCCGAGGGCCTGGCAGCGTTTCACCAGCGGCGAGAACGCCTCGTACAATCGCTGCAACTCCGCGTCGTAATCGGCATCCGAATACTCCCGCACCGCGAATTTCTTCTTGTCGGCGTAGTTGCCGGGGTTGATGCGGATCTTCTCGACGTGTTCGACCGCCTCCATCGCGGCGCTCGGCAGGAAATGAATGTCGGCGACGAGCGGAATCTGCGCGAACCCCGCCGCGCTGAACTGCGTGCGAATCGCCTGCAGGCACTTCGCCGCCGCGACGTTCGGGGCGGTGATCCGGACGATTTCGCAGCCGGCTTCCGCCAGGGCAATCGATTGCCGCACCGTGGCCGCGACATCCTGCGTGTCACTGGTCGTCATCGACTGCAGGCGAATCGGGTGATCGGCGCCGACGCCGACGGATCCGACCTTCACCTCGAGGGTGCGGCGACGAATCGTGCGAAAACGCGAAGCACAGTAGGACATGCGTGAAGGCCAAATGAAGATGGAAAACGCCGCTTTGGCGAGCGGTCAGCCGCCGTTCCCGCGACTAAAAGCTCGTTTCAAAACCTCCGGGAGCGAACGCAGCCGCGGCACGGTCAACCTGACCGTGCCCGGGCCTTCCCGGTGAGCCGAACGCGGTCAGATTGACCGCGATACCAAGACTTGCGTTCGCTCCAGGAGGTTTTGCAGTGAGCTCCAAGTGGGCACGGTCCCACGAGTAAGCCGAAATCGGAAGATTTTGGCCCGAATCGTCCGATTTCGGCGCGAGTCCATCATCGTGCGCCGCGAAAATCTTACGCTTTCGGCTCGATGAAGCGTGATTACTTCGAGGGTGACGGTGCCGGCTGCGGTGCGGGCTGCGCCTGCTGCTGCTGCTGCGCGGCCTCGGCGGCGCGGTCTGCCCTCACATCGCGCACCTTCCGGCGCACGTCGAAGACACTCACGTACAGGACCATCGAAAATAGCAGCACGAGGAACACGCTCTGCGCGGTCATCACGAAGTTCACCGGCAGCGGCCGCCCGCGGAGTCGGCCAATCGTCGCGAACAGCATCTGCCCGCCGTCGAGCACGGGAATCGGCAGCAGATTGAACACCGCGAGATTCACGTTCACCAGGATGGTGAACCACAAGGCCAGCGGCAGTCCCGCCCGCGACACGGCGAAGAAGTTGTCGATGATTCCAATCGGCCCGCTCAGATGGGAGAACCCGATGTCCGAACGGGGATTCACCAATGCCCACAGCGTGCGAAATGTCTTGATCAGGCAGTCCTTGATCTGCGCGCCCGGAGTGGGATGAACGATCGCCACGTTCGGTTTGATCGCCAACCCCAGGTCGACGTCCTTGGCCAGTTCGAACGAGAGGGTGCGCTGGGCGCCGCCGCGCACGACCGTGACGTCGACGGTCTTTCCCTGCGCATTTTTCAGGACTTCCGAGAGCTGGGGCCGCGTCAGGATGGCCGTCCCGGCCACCGCGGTGATCTGGTCGTCGATCCGGAACCCGGCTTTTTCCGCCGGCGACTTCGGCGCGACGTACGCGACGAGCAGCGTGGCCACGGTCGAGAAGCCGACTTTCCGCACGTTTTCATCGCCGCTGAGGATCGGCTGGACCGGCACCTCGATCACTCCATTGCCGCGGCGAATCGTGAAAAGGGTCTGGCGCTCGCCTTGTTTCGTCCAGCCGCTGCTCAGGGCCAATTCCTCGACGATGTCGGCAAAGGTCGCCACCGGCTCGCCATCGACCATCACGATGACATCGCCCGGCTTGAGCCCCGCTTTCACCGCCGGGCTGACCACATCCTTGCCGCTGGCATCTTTGATCGTGGGCGCAATCTCGGCGATCGTCGTCGAGGTGAACCCGGTCGACACCGGCTGCCCGATCACCCACACGATGCACGCCAGCACGAAGGCGAAGAGCACGTTGAACGTCGCCCCGGCGACAAAGACGATCATCTTCGTCGCGTAGCCCACCGGCGGCAGCTTCGAAACATCCGTCCGGTTCTCGCCTTCGATCGGCCCGAGGTCGGCGAGTTGCGGCAGCAGCACGTAGCCGCCGAGAGGAAACCACGAGACGCGGTACTCGACTCCATCCTGGCCGCGCCAGGAAAAGATCGGCGGACCGAATCCGATCGAGAACCGCTCCACATGCGCGCCCCGGCGCCTGGCCGCCAGAAAATGGCCCAGCTCATGGACGAAGATCGACCCGCCGAACAACAGTACGACCAGGAAGAAAACCCAGAGATTGGTCAGCAGCGTTTGCAGGAGGTCGGAGGCCACGGAAAGGCGCGTTGGGGACTACGAGAGCCGGGGAAGATGGGCGAGGGCCACGCGGCGAGCTTCGGCATCGGTGTCGACGACAACGCGTAGTTCCAGTGGTTCGAAGTTTTTGATGTGACCGAGAGTGTGCTCAACCACCCGCGGAATCGCAAGAAAGGGAATCCGTCCGGCGAGGAAAGCGGCGACCGCCACCTCGTTGGCGGCGTTGAACACCGCGGGCGCAACGCCGCCGGCGATCATCGTCTGCCGGGCAAGTTGCAGCATGGGGAACCGCGCTTCGTCCACCGGTCGAAATTCGAGGCCGATCAATCGCGTGAAATCCAATCCGGGCTCCACCCCGGCCGCGCGCTCGGGATGCAGCAGCGCATGCTGGATGGGGAACGTCATCGATGGCGGTGAGAGCTGCGCAAGCATCGCGCCGTCATCGAATTCGACGAAGCAGTGCACGATGCTCTGCGGATGCAGCACGGCGGCGCATTGGGCGGGCTTCAAGCCGAACAGCCACTGCGCCTCGATCAGCTCGAGGCCTTTGTTCGCCAGCGTCGCGGAGTCGACGGTGATTTTCGGGCCCATCGCCCAGTTCGGATGCTTGACCGCGTCGGCCGGGGTGACCTTCGCCAGCTTTTCGGCCGGCCAGTCGCGAAACGCCCCGCCGCTTGCGGTGAGCACCACGCGCCGGATGCCAGCCTGCGGCCGGCCTTCGAGGCATTGGAAGACCGCGTTGTGCTCGCTGTCCACCGGCAGGAGCTTGCCGCCACGCTTCTTCGCCTCGGCCATCACGAACTTGCCGGCGAGCACGAGGATCTCCTTCGACGCCAAGGCAAGGTCCTTGCCCGCGGCGAGTGCCGCCAGCGCGGGCTGCAGGCCGGTCGTGCCGACCACGGCGACGAGCACGATGTCCGCCGTGGGCAACTGGGCGAGGTCCACCAGTCCGGCCAGGCCGCCCACGAGGGTCGTGCCCGGCGGAAACGCGGCGCGGTTCGCCTGCGCCTCGGCAAAGGCTGCCTCGTCGTACACGCCGATGTGCGGCACGCCAAACTGCTGCGCGATCCCGGCAAGTTTCTGCCAGTTCCGGCGGGCGGCGACGCCGACGAGCTCGAGTTTGTCGCGATGCGCGGCCAGGACCCGCAGCGTGTTTTCGCCGATGGAGCCGGTGGCGCCGAGCAGAACGACGCGCTTCTTGCGTGAGGCTGGAAGGGATGCGGGCACGAAAGGGGCCAGTTATGCGCGAGGCGTGCGCGGTTCGGCAAGCTTGGGGTGGGGCGCGGCTTCAGGCCGTCTTTTTCCCGTGGCGGCCGACGCCCCCCTCGGGAGTTTGGGCAATTGCGGGTTATCGCAGAGTGTAACGTAATACGTTACACTCTGCCGGCGCGGGCTGAGGCCCGACCACCTACCGCCAAAGGCCGAAGAAGAAGTACCCGATCGGCGCGACGAGGATGATGCTGTCGCTCAAATCGAACATCCCGCCGATGCCGGGAATCGTGGTTCCGGAGTCCTTGATGTTCGCGCGGCGCTTCATCACTGATTCCACGAGGTCGGCGACAATCCCGATCACCGCGATCGGTCCTGCCATCAACCCGGCGATGAGCGGCGTCATGTGCGGCGGAAAAGCGTCGCGGGCGAGCCAGGCAATCAACGCGCCGATTCCCATGGAAAACACCACGCCGCCCACGGCGCCTTCCCACGTTTTCTTCGGGCTGATTTGCGGCGACATCTTGTGCCGGCCGATCGCCATCCCGGTGAGCAAGGCCCCCATGTCGCAGAATTTCGTCACCGCCACGAGCCACAGGCAAAGCAGCAGCCGGCCATTCGCGGAGATCGTGTCGCCGGGCAGTGGGGTCACGATCGCCACGAGGTAGCGCAGCATGAGCGCCACGTAGACGAGCCCGAACAGCGACGACGCCAGCGATTCCACGCGCGTTTCCGGCGTGCGCTCGCCCAGCAGGCGGACGGCGTAAACGACGACGGCGAGCGGCAGAAGAAGTTCGATCGGCCAGCCGAGCTGAAGATTCAGCCACGGGCCCAGCGTGATGAGACCCCCAATCGTCATGCCGAAATAATCGAAGGGGTCGTACCCCGACGCCCGCATCAGCTGGTAGAATTCACGCAGGGTGAGGACCGCGATGAGCGTGATCAACACGAGCGCGCCGTTGGTGCGGAAAAACCAGAGCGAGAGGCCCACGATCGTCCACAGCAGGACCGTGCTGAAGATGCGTTTGGTCATGGGACGAAGGCCTGGACCACGGTTTGGGGACCACGGAAGACGAAGCACGGACCATGGACCATCGACCTTGGACTATTGACCAGAGCAGTTCTTGTCGTCGTGGCACAGGCGGCGGACCACGCTCGATGGCCCATCGCATTTGGTCCAAAGTCGGTGGTCCATGGTCGATGGTCCATGGTCGATGATGCGCCGCGCTTACTTCGCTCCCGCGGGTTTCAACTGCTCGCTGGTGAGCCCGAACCGCCGTTCGCGGCGGTTGTAGTCGGCAATCGCGGCCGCGAGATCGGCCTTGCTGAAATCCGGCCACAGCACTGGCGTGAAAACGAATTCCGCGTAGGCGGCCTGCAGCAAAAGGAAGTTGCTGATCCGCGTCTCGCCGGAGGTGCGAATCACCAGGTCCGGCTCCGGCATGTCGGCGGTGTACAAGTAGCGGCTGAACGTGGCCCACGAACTGTCGTTGAGCTTTTCCTTTCCGGCCGCGACGGCCGCGGCATAGGCGCGCGCGGCATCGACGATCTCCGTTCGCGCGCCGTAGTTCAACGCGAGCACGAGCGTGTAGTCGGCGAAGTGCTTCGTCTCCTCGGTCGTCGTCCGCAGCAGCTTCTGGATGCCCACCGGCAAATCCTCGGTGCGGCCAATCGTCTGAAAACGCACGCGATCGCGCACGAAGGTGTCGAGTTCCTTTTTGAGGTAGAACTCGAGCAACGCCATCAACGCGCCGACTTCCTCCTGCGGCCGCTTCCAGTTCTCGATCGAGAACGCGTAGAGGGTGAGCATGCGGACGCCGAGGTCCCGCGCGGCATAGGTCGTCGTGCGGACGGTTTCGACGCCCCGCCGATGACCCTCGATCCGCGGCAGCCCGCGCTTCGTCGCCCAACGGCCATTGCCATCCATGATGATCGCGACGTGGTGCGGGATGTTTTCAGCGGGAACGGCCATGGAGCGAAGGCGCACGGTATGCGGAGAGCGCGAACCTTGACAAGCCGCCTTCGCTCCCGCTCCCGCCGCGCCGTTTGACGGATCCGACGCACGGCGCATCTTCCGCCCATGAGCAAGCCGCTGACTGCCGATGAAATCGCGAAGGTGCTGCCCGCGCTGGCCGGTTGGACCTCGCAACGCGATGCGCTGACAAAGACGTTCAAGTTCGGGAGCTTTCGCGAGGCGATGAGCTTCATGACCCGCGTCGCATTCGAGGCCGAGGAACTGAATCACCACCCGGAGTGGACCAACGTCTATAACCGCGTGGAAGTGCGGCTCGCCACGCACGACGCCGGCCACAAGGTCACCGCGAAGGATGTCGAGTTGGCCACGCGCATGCAGAAGATTTCGTGGGTCGGGTAGCGTGCGGGTGCAGCGCGCGCGGTGGACGGCGACCTCCGGGCACCGTCGGGCCGGGTCCGCCGGAAGAACGCGCCCGGAGGTCGCGTTCCACCTCGATCTCGCCGCATCATGCCGGTGAAAACTCCGCCCTTCGCTTGGCCACCCCGGAGCAAGCTCCGGGGCCTCAAGGCCAAGCGACCGCCGCGCGGATCGGGCTCCGCTTAATCGCAGGAAGGAACGTAGCCAGCCACGGGGAATGGACCCGCCTGCCCTTCAAAACACCCGCACAAACGAACGCGGGCCGACGTCGACGAACGCGCCCGCGGCCGGGTGGGTGCGAATCAGTTTTCCCGCTTCGTCGAAGACGCCAATCTCGCCGGGCCGATCGCGAAGCGGCGCATAGAGTTCGCGACGCTCCGCATCGAATCCCAGCGAGCTTGCCCCGCTCGACTCCAGTTGGATCTCACGCCGCCGGGTTCCGGCGAAGTCGCAATCGAACACGCGCCGGCCGGCGGCATCCAGGAGAAGGAGGCGGTCCGTTTGCGCGTCGTAGGCGATGCCCATGGGGGCCGCCCCAAAATCGCGCAGCGGCAGGGTGCGCACGACCTGGCCGAGCCGCGTGGTTTCGACGATCGTGCCCGCACCGAGGAAAAACACGTGTCCGTCGCGCGGCCGAATCGCGAGGTCGCCGCCCGTCGCGAGTTCGGCGCGGTCGATCTCGAACTCGCGTTTGATCCGCCGCGCCGGCCGGTCGACGACCCGAATCTTGTTCCCCGGCGCGAGTCGCAGGAAAAAATGATCGGTGAAGGGATCGTAGGCGAACCCGAGGAGTTTGTCCTCCGCGGTGAGGAAGCTCGGCGCCTCGGCGGTCGCGTCGCCCCCGCGATCGACGATCGGCCGCTCCTCACCGTCGTTCGCCAGCGAATACACGTGCAGCGGCCCCGGGGTCGCGCAGCCGGAGAGCGCGAGCGCGACGAGCCAACCCGCGGTGGCGAACCGAAACCGGGAGGGCCGGCCCCGGCGCCGGTCGCTTGGACGTCGCGGCGCGACTCGCTCCCCGGAAACTTTTCGCGTTGTCACGCGTGCGCACGGCAGCGTGCATCGGCGGATGAAAGTCGCGTTCATCAGTGGCACGAGCATCGTCAACTCCACGCTGTTCTCGTCGTGGGAGGTCAAGACGGTCGAGACTAAATACGGCCCGGTGACGTACAAGACCCGCGGCGACCACGCGTTGATCAACCGGCACGGCTACGCGTTTCCCCTGCCGCCGCACGCGATCAATTATCGGGCGAACATCTCGGCGCTCGCCCAACTGGGGTACCAGGACATCGTCTCGCTGAATTCGGTCGGCTCGCTGAAGAAGGATCTGCCGCCGGGCACGTTCGTTTCCTGTTCCGATTACGTGTGTTTTCAGCAGGGGCCGGTGACGTTTTTCGACGACGAACTGCGCGGTGGCGCGCCCGGCATCGCGAACAATCTCATCCCGAAGCTCACCGCCGAGCTTGCCCCGGAATTCATGATTCAAGCCGGCAAGGTCTACGTGCAGATGCGGGGCCCGCGGTTCGAGACGAAAGCGGAGATCCGGGTGGTGAAGGACTGGGGCGACGTCATCGGCATGACCGCGGCGCACGAAGCCGACCTCTGCACCGAGGTGAATCTCCGCTACAACAGCCTCGCGCTGATCGACAATTACGCGAACGGGCTCGAGGGCACCGCCATCGATTTCACGAAGTTCAAGGAACTCGTTCGCGACAACCAGACCCGGGTCAACCGCTTGTTCGTTCGCCTGTTGGAAATCCTCGGTTGACGCGGCCGGCCAGCCGGCGGAAAGCGCCTGCACTCTGCGGGCCACCTCGAAGTCCATTGTCATCTATTAAATGACAAACCGGTTTGTCATCTAATGGATGACAATGGAGCCCCGCGTTGAGCGCCCGTACGCGGCGATATTGGGGCAAAAAGCCGTTTGCCCGCCCGGGGCGGCCGGTTAGCTTCCGTCGTCATGAGCGACTTCGTCCAGTCAGGTCAAATCACCGAGGCCAGGCAGGCCCTGGATCGCCTCCGCGCGAACATGCGGCTTAGCATCCGCGGCAAGGACGACGTGATCGAGCAGGTGCTCGTCTGCCTCGTGGCCGGCGGCCACCTCCTGATCGAGGATCTGCCCGGCGTGGGGAAGACCACGCTGGCGTACTCGCTCGCGCGTTCGATGGACTGCGCGTTTTCGCGCGTGCAGTTCACGAGCGACTTGCTGCCGAGCGACGTCACCGGCGTGGCGATCTACGACGAGACGGTGAAGGAGTTTGTGTTCAAGAAAGGGCCGGTGTTCGCGAACGTCGTGCTGGCGGACGAGATCAACCGGGCGACGCCGAAGACGCAGTCGGCGCTGCTCGAGGTCATGGACCGCGCCCGCGTGACGGTGGACGGCGAAGCGCATGCGGTCGGGTCGCCTTTCATGGTGTTCGCGACGCAGAACCCGGTCGATTACGAGGGAACGTTTCCGCTGCCGGAGAGCCAGATGGACCGTTTCCTCATGCGACTGCGCATGGGATATCCGGAAGCCAACGACGAGCGGGAGATTCTCCGCACCGCGCGCGGCGGCTACGACACGATCGCGCTGAATCCGGTCGTCACGCGCCGCGACATCCTCGCGCTGCAGTCGGTCGTGCAGCAGGTGTTCGTCGAGGAGAGCGTGCTCGACTTCATCCTGCGCATCGTGTCGGCGACGCGCACCGAGGCGGAGTTCCGCAGCGGCGTCAGCGTGCGCGGCGGCGTGGCGCTGCGCACGGCGGCGCAGGCGCGGGCGCTGGTGCAGAATCGCGACTTCGTGCTGCCGGAGGATGTGACGGAGCTGGTGGGCCCGATTTTCGCGCACCGCCTGGCGCTTGGCCGGCAGACGAGCGACGCCCTCGAGGAGCGGCGCGCGGTGACGGCGGTGCTGAAGCGGATCGTTGGGTCGATCCCGGTGCCGGCCTGAGGAAACGCTCAACGCCCAACGCTTAACGCTCAACGCTCCAGTGCCGGCCGATTTCACTTCAGACTTGAACGTTGAGCGTTCGGCGTTGGGCGTTCCGCGCGACCGCGCGGAATGGTCGGGCCCGGGCACGCGCGCGCGGAAGATGCAGTTCACCTGGAGCGGTTTCC
>Ga0082335_1007896_pt1 | contig 12535 bp, 10 predicted proteins | sample Subgrocontami58m_FD_72375 | JGI IMG/M metagenome (GOLD analysis project Ga0082335, IMG submission 72375) | Subsurface groundwater microbial communities from S. Glens Falls, New York, USA - GMW37 contaminated, 5.8 m (SPADES assembly) (version 2) ...
CTGCTGATACCCTGCGTACTGCTTGACTAACACCCCAAGCTCGTTGCGCCAAAAATTTTGCAACAGTTCCGACAATCTTTCTGTTGTCTCGTCAAAGAAAGCTTGGTAGTGGGGCATTCGCATATTGATGTGTTCCCGCCACTCACCGGCGGGCAGGTAGATATCCGACTGAAGTCGCTGTTCCTTCTTGATGCATTTGTAGTGATGCTGCAATCGCTTGAGAAGCGCATTCTGGCTTCTTTCATCGACAATCACCGAATCACGTGGTTGCATCCCTGCCGTCAAGGCAGACATATCAAAATATGGTATCGCTTCAGGATTCATGAATGTAATTTCTGATTAATGCTAGTTAGTTCAGTTGCAACTCTCGCTGCGCCATTTTTTGGAATGAGTCCCTTCGAAGACCGATGCATGGTTAGCAACTTTCCTCGATTCTGCTCAAACTCCAAAATCAATTTGACTGCTTGGTCAAGACTGTCCGATGCAGGGGCTATAGTCACGCAGGCACCATGTTCGTCAAGTTCATGGAACAAAAAGCTCCAGCCTGTTTCCTGCATTACATTTATGGTCGGAATTCCAATAAACGCCGATTCATATGTTGTCATTCCTCCGGCGCAAACAATCAACGAAGAATTCCTCAATACTCGCCACATGGAGTCGTTTGACTTGATAAAGATGATCTCCTGACGATTTTGATCAGCGCATTCTAGCAATTCCGAATACGAATGAACGTAGGCGTCTCCCAGTGCCACCCAGACCACAAAACGGGTGGAGCTCTGGCCCAATCGCTTCAGTAGCGCAAGGGTACGGTTTGGTGCATCGGCACCTCCCATACTTATGCCCACAGACAGCTTTGATTCTCCCACCTGTTCAACATACTGCGGCGACCCAAGTCGCTTTAGCCATGATGGCAATATCGCATATCGAAGTCCTTTGTGAATCTTGGGAAAGATTGGGCTTCCTGACCAAGAAGGATGCTCATACACGGTTCGATGAAATAGGTGTTGCACTTTCGCCATATGCGAAAACACGGGTGAAAGCGATACCGTCAGGGAACAATTACATATACGCTCAAATTCGCGCTCATCAAAATTTAGCATATCGAAGACCACGACTTTTGGCTTCGTCTCAAGTACGATTCCGGCTGCCTGTGTATCAGTGGAGCAGTGAATCCAAGAAATATTTGTGTCGCGAATTAGATGCTCCCCCGACAGGTCGCCGAGGACAATCAACCTGACCCTTGCCCGGAAAACCATTTCGCGGACGACACACAGCGACCTGACCAAATGCCCTAAGCCATCGCCTACTGAAGCGCGCACTAAAAATACGATCTCGGTGGTAGTCATTTCCTTTTTTGTTAGTTGCATTTAGTGAAATTGTCTAGCTGTTCGATGGTGCAGTAATTTTGCTCCAAGCGACCGGCAGACGGGAAACCACTGGATTGCCACGAGCGAGGAACTATCGGCTCCAAGGCAATCATAACGCGCCTTCAATTGGCAACGCTTCTTTGCAGTCTAAGAAGCCCATGGCCGTATATGTCGGAGAGCAGCACAGAGAGGCGTTGGGCATTGACAAGGCTCGTTGTGACCCGCGGGAATGTCTGGCGTGAACAAGGCAACGCATTTTTCATCAATTCTTTTGGCAGACAATTGACATATGAGACGACATTAAGTTCTCCTTTAGAAATGTCTGAAAGGCGTTCATGAGGTTGGGGTCGCCCTTGCCATAGATTCGACGCAATAGAAAGTTGTTGGATATGTCCAATGACCCGTCATCAATAAAACGCTTGACAATATCCACGTCAAGCTTTCCAGGCGTTTCAACGCTTAGTACGCGAAAGCCAGAGTGCGCAATGAGACGCGTCAATGACTCAGTCGTGAAATAGTTGAGGTGCTCGTGGTCAAATGTATTTGACAACAACCCTAGGGTGCCGACATCAAACCCGGCTGAGTTGGGACATGTCAGGATCAACAACCCGTTCGTTTTGAGCAATCGAGAGCATTGTCTTAAGAAATCACTGACGGAGAATAGATGCTCAATTACCTCGAAACAGGCTACAACATCGGCTATCCCGGATAGGTCCAGGTTCTCAACTGGCATTTCAAAGGTTTCTATGCCCTTTCCTCGGCATGTGGCCGCAAGACCTGGAGTTGGTTCGACCGCAATAACACGATCAAAGCACTCTATGCTCTTGATCTCTTGACAAAACCAGCCGAACGCCGCTCCTATTTCAATCATGGTTCCATTGGCTATGCCAAGGCGGCTAACCCAATCAGAAAGACTTAGTGCACGCGGTCTAAATATGTGCTGGCGCCTCGCATTTTCGGTCAAAGGAAATATGAATCTGTTCCAGTAGTCGTAGTTTCTTGATTGCGCATAGAACCGGTGCAACACATCTAACGAAGGCCGTGGATTGGTGAAGATCGTCCCGCACTCACTGCACTGATCGTAGGAAAAGCCAGCCTTCTCTCCAAACACCTGGGCACACGCAGAGCCACATCCCGGACAGGGAACATTCACCCAGAGATGCTTTTGTGACAGCAAAAAATCAACGTCCCATTGTAAGCAAGCTTTTTTTTCCTCCATCAACTGCGGGGGTCTAATATCGCTCTCGCTCAATGATTCGGCTGATATAGGCAAATTCATATTGGTTCCAATCGGGCAGTCTCAATTTTGTAAGGCAAACAAGTAAGCTTGGGTCGGCAAGCTGCGCCAACCCATACGGGGTAGGCTGTCCCCAAAGAAATCTCTTTGCACGTTGGACTATGGCAACGCTACTTGGCGCCCGTCAGCGATGGCTCACCTGAACAGATGTTCGTTTTGTTCGAGAAATACCTTTCCAACCCTAGCTGGTGTATTGCGAGGCCCGTGATAGTGCTTGAACAGCTTCCTGAAGCTTTCCTGCAAATAGTTATCATCGGCTGAGTAGCAATATTTCCCGTCTATTACGTTGTTAAGCTCCAATGCAACGTCCGCAATTGCGTCCGGGCCTGTTTTTACCAATTCTAGCGAGCCCCACCCCGAGGCGATATTGGTCATACTAGTAGGTGAGTAGCACAGATCGTAATCCGCTATTTCCCTGAACGTAAGCAACCGCTTGCGCTCTTTGTCCCAAATCATTTGTGGTATGTAGATATCGTGAGGAGAGAATGGCAATTCCAGTAGCAAAGGGGTGTAGTTGATTACTGCGCATGGCTTGCCGAATAGATAGGCCATAAGGCAGTAACCCGATGTGCAGGAGAGCACAAACTTGCAGCGAGCAACTAAAAGCACATCAAGTTCTTCCGATCTAAATCTGCCGCTATAGTCGATAACATGTTTGTTAAATATCTCCTGCGGGTATGCCTTTTGTTTTGCGCCTACCCGAAGAGAATAGACACCCTCTCTTGATAAGCGATCAAGCGCTGGTAAATAGTAGGTGAAGTCTATATTTCTGCCGTTGTTTTCGTTCTGATGGGGGTAGAACTCGTCGTCTCGACTCAATGCACAAATGTAGTCGCCATCAATCTGTACCTGGGCGCGAAAATTCCGCAGCTCTTGTTCGTGATTGTCGGTCAATGTCAGATAGTCGCTCCGATTCCAGGCGGCTTCGTGGTCAAAGAATCCCCACCGGGCGTATGCCCAGCGTATTGATGAATTTGAGCAGATCTCTTCGACATAGGCATCCGTCAAGAATCTGGACCGCCGAAATTTTGAGTAGCGCCTGCCAAAGCGCTCAAAACTGAATCCAAATCTTGTAAAGCATTGATTCCACAGTTTCCTTCTTATTCGGCTGCTGGAAACATCCACATAGGATATTCCTTGCTTGTCCCACATTCGCTTGATGTAGTTCATAAGGGTTTTGTTGCTTGGTGCTCCCGTTATGACCATCACAGGACATATCGAATTGCTCCTTAACTGTTCGACGTAGTACCCAAAAGTCCACCCGAATATCGATTCAAGACCAATTGAACCCGTCGTTACGTGGAAGTATACTTTTCTCATGCTATCTGTTCAGTCGGCTGCGCCTTGAATAAATCGTTGCCAGTCTGCGCGATTGCCGTGAGGATGGTTGTTGATCCCGCCTTGAACTTTGGGGCCATTGACCTTTCCTTGCCAAAGCTTTCCGGATACGTGCTCACCGATTCGTTTGACATATCCATAAAGAAAAGTGTTCAATGAAGTTCTCATATTCAAAGTTACGACATTTTTCACTTGTTGCGGTCCAAAAGTGGTATTTGGATGGGGTGACCCGATTTCCGGCTTGATCGGTCATTTGAATTGGCTCAGGGAGAGGCCCATTGTGTAGCGAGTCTCGCTTTCAGAAGCAGTAGGGTCGGGCTGAAAGAACTATTCGAACACCATCGCCTTTGGATGAATGGGCAGCAGTCCCAACAGTCGATCTAGTAATTCTATTTTCATGGCCAGGGGGGCAGCCCAGTTCTCTTGCAGGGAGGCCGACGCCCATCGGTTACTCACAGAGCCACATGGCGTACTGTGACTCCGTCCACCGCAACTTGAAAGGAACGGACGCTGATATCCACGCTGGATGTTCCGAGCCGCCAATCGTTGACGTAAAGATATGGATTCGCGACTCTCTTACTTGCAAGGTTCCGGCCAAACAAGATCACCAACCCCTAATGCCTCATATGCTGCCAAGTTGCGCAGCAGAGTCGCGCCGACAATTTCATCAATTTTGTCCGCCGCTATTTCACTTTCCGGTCTCAATACCGCTATGTCATCGCTGCCAAGAACGTGGCCCGCAGGGAGATCCTTGGCTACATATACACCACGTCTCGCTCGGCATCGCGTATCTCGCTCCGCCACAGTCAGCTTTCGAAGTGTCGGGCTAACCGCTTCCTCGGTTGCCCGGATTGTAGCAACATAGTTACTGAACTCTTCTGAATCCATAGCGTACTTGTGGTCGAGTCCCGGCAAACTCTTGTCCAGGGTAAAGTGCTTCTCTATCCAGGACGCCCCTAACGAGACAGCCACACAGGCTGCTTCGGTCGTCAAAGTATGATCTGAAAACCCGACATCTGTACCAAACGCCCTCCGAAGAACCCGAATGAAATTCAGGTTCGTGTCTTTCAATAATGATGGATAGACTGAAACACAGTGTAGTAGGACCAATTTTTCTCCACTAACTCCTGCCCGATCAAGCTCGACTACAGCCTTTTCAATATCTGAAAGTGAAGCCATGCCAGTCGACACCACCATTCGGACATTTCGTTCCGCCACCATCCTAAGAAATCGGAGGTTGTTGAGATCACAGGAAGCTATCTTGATGTACCGAGGTTCGAAGCGACACAGCAACTCCAGTCCTCGCCTGTCGAATATTGAGGCAGAAAAGTCTATGCCGCGATCACGGGCATCGAGACACACCGCGAGCCAGTCTTCGTCGTCAAGTACTGCATCTTCCCTTATCTTTATAACTTCCTTGATGTCGTAGTGCCCATAAGGATACTGACCCGGTCGGTACAATCCCTCCGGATAAATAACTTGGTATTTGACGGAATCAGCGCCTGCCTTAACTGCGCAATCATTGAGCTTGAAAGCTAGAGGCACGCTCCCGTTGTAATTGCTACCGGCCTCTGCAATTATATGAACCATGAGTGTGTAAGCTCCACCTCTTGTCTAAACGCATAATAATCAATGGCTAATGTATGCCTTGACCGCTTCAGAAAATTCAGCCAATGCCCCATCTTGCACCTTCTTGAGTTCATTCCAAGTGGCGCACGACTGATTTCTTGTTTCATCTATCTGAGAGAGCCGATCCAACTTGTCAGCCACATCAAGGACCACATTCGGCGACCTCACAATATCCACATTCCACTCCCCAAATCCAACTGTCTCCATGAGGCTAATGGCCCGTTCATCGTAGCTTAGTTTTATAAACGGTGTCCGAAATGCCATACATGGGAGCGCCGAGTGCACTCTATAGGTAACATTAAGACACGCGTTCTTTAGCAATGCCAAGTAGGCATGTGGATTAGAAATATAGTCATACGGTATGTCCCCAATAGACGCCGCGAATGAAATATCCCTGTGGTCATGACACAGCAGTCTGATATCTTTGTGACCCTTCGATTGCAGGAGTTCAATTATGCCAATCACCTGCTCATGAATTCTCATCTGCCGGCGCAGGGAAATATTCATCAATGACGGATTTCTTACGCTAATAAGAGTGCACCCTTGGTCCGCCAGACGAACTGCCGGCAACTGCCCTTCTATTCGATCCAAAAAAATGGTTGGACACCCACCTAAACGGACACCCGTTATCCCTAGTTGACGCAGATAGTTGAAGGTAGCGGCATCTCTCGCAAGTGAAATTAAGGCCTTCTGATTCAGCGCCTTAATATGGCTATCAGCCATTACGTCAGTTCGATCGACCAATCGATCAAGGTGGTTGTATATCCGCCCTCTGGAAAGGCTAAACAACATAAGTGGAGGCTCAAGCTTTCCTAATGCGCCCAAATCCAAATCCAGTTCGCCATTTTCATATAAGTTACCACCTCCTATGATGACACCATGCCCATATTGGTTTATTTCATGAACAGTCTTGCTGGTTAAGCCGGATCGTCCTTGCGATTCATATTTTGATGTCGCAGGGAGAGTTATTAAATTGACCAGCCGTCCAAAACCTTCTTCCAAGGCTGCCTGCAGGCCCAAATATATTGCGTCATTACCTACATTAAATCCAATCGGGCGAATACAAAATATGTTCATCGTGGTGCGGATGCCTTCCGACCTCTGCAACCGCTCGTTGATCCATTGAGTCATATGGTTAGATTCCTTATATCTTTGGGGTCAGTTGCTCTTAATGACTTCGATTCTTTATGCACTGGTAAGCCTGGATTATTTCTGTGGATGTAGCCGTCGCAAAGCGTCCATGGAGCTCAGCCACAATAGCCCGCGCCATCACCAAGTCTCGCTCATCATCCACAACGAGCCTAATTGAAGACATGTCAAGGGGCGGTGGTGGAAGACTCATGATATTAAAATCGTGATGGCTTCTATAGAAATAACTCGTTACATGCTCACGCTCCCCCATCTGCATGGTGGCACTTGCTCGTTCCAATGCGCCAAGAGAGAAGATTTCAATCGCCATCCCATAGGGGTACATCCTTGGAATGAGGTTGGTTACCAAGTCTGTCTCCTGCCCATCTAAGATATTCAACGCGTGACTTACAGCATTGAAATCCAAAAACGGAGAATCCCCGTTTAGCCTTAGTGCATGCGTCGCATCGAATTTCCGCATACACGAAATCACACGGCCAACAACATCATCCACCTCTCCCCGAAACACTTCGATTCGTAGGCTTTCTGCCCATTGAACAAGCACATCATCTATAGGCCTTGACGTAGTTGCCAACACGAGAGCACCAAGATTGATAATATTTCTTGCTCTCAAGGCGACGCACTGAATCAGTGGGATACCCCCAACATCAAGCAAAGCCTTTCGTGGCAACCTTGACGAGTCGATTCGCGAAAGTAGAATTCCTATGGTGCGCATCTCATTAACCTGCTCAGAAATCTAATCTCTGTGTCTCAACGTATGTCATGCTAATGGCATTAGCTCAAAAATAGCATGCGCTAGCGACTATGGTCGGCTTCTAAGTATCAGTGACGTGAAGTTCCCGTGGGCCTTGTACGGGATATATACCTCGTGGGAGATTCATCCATGCACCAACTTCAAACAGCAGGCGGTTCTGCAAATTTTCTAACATGTGATGAGCGGAAGGTGGGTCTTTCGGGAACGAATTTAGTAGCTCGTCGAGGTGAAAGGCCGCAAAACGGTCGCGCCAATATTCGGTGGCGACATACTTGCTGGCCTCGGCATGAAGTACGGCGCTTTCTTGGGGATTGCCGTCGAGCAGTTGTGCGAGAGAAAGGAACAGCAACATATAGGGGTTCGAAGGATAGGCGCGGCGCGCCGTTTCGACCCAGCCGATGAACTTGCGCGGGCGCCCATCGGGGCGCAAATTCTTGTTGCAGACATAGTTCACGATGATATTGAAGGCGAACCACACCTCCTTCACTTGGTCGGCTGAGGGGATCTCGGACGGGTTAACCTCGAACACCGCCATGTTGCGCTTTATCGAATCGCCTGTATTGACCATGCCCTTGGCGGATTCGCGCGCCGGAATGAAGTTTGTCACCTTGACACCATCGGTCTTCATCTGGTGCTCGAAGTATTCGCCCGACTCCGAAAATGCCGATGCGCCGCGAATGATCTGGCACACCGTAAAAGCACACCAGTCGAGTTCCATTTCAATGGCAAAACGAAGGGAATCCATCATCTGGCCGAACGTTTCGCCTGGCAGACCGACAATGAAGTTCCCGCCGACAAATGGTAGGGGATAGTTGCGCAACATTTTCGAGAAGCTGAGAAACTTGTGGTGCTTACCGGGCTTCTTGACCTTTTTCAGCATCTCCTCGTTGCCGGTTTCGATTCCGATCTTGAAGCCGATGCAGGATGAACGCTGCATCAAGTCCATCAACTCCTCGTCGATAGAACTCGAAATCAAACCATTATTGGCAGACCAGTGGATGTCCCAGCCCTTGTCGATGATGCGGCGAAAGAGGTCCTTCACCTCACGGCGATAGAACAGAAGGTCATCGTCAAGCCACTCGAAATGTCGCACTCCTTTCTCGTGATATAGGAACTCCATTTCGGCTAGGACATCGTCAGTCGTCCGCGCGCGGACCCCCTTGCCCATGAAGTCGCGCACGGCACAAAAGGTGCACTCGGCACGACAACCACGGCTCAACTGGATCGCCGCATAGGGATGCCCGAGCTTGTCTGTCTGGCGAGTGTAGGGGTTCAAAGAACCATACTTGCTGTAGGTTTCAATCGGCACAAGCTTGTAGGAATCGACCAAAGTGCCATGGACCATGACGATGTCCGGCGACCCACTGCTCTCGCGCATGGTGCCATCATTGAAGAATACGCCTGGTGTTGCGACGCTTGCCGTGTTTTGCGACGTAACCCGATCGAGCAGAAAGTTCAGCTTGTTCTCACCCTCGCCGCTAACCACGAAATGCGCCAGATCACGTTCTAGCAGGGTCTTCCATTCATAGCTGGCGATAACCCCGCCGGCGATCACCACCGACCGCTGGCGCTGCTTGATTCGGCCCAGCACTTCGATCAGCGGATTGATGGCCATGTCGAACAGGCAGGAGACGCCAACAATTCCTGGATCGAATTCGTCGAGAACTTCGTCGAGCAGTTGCGGCCAGTCGTTGTGATCAAAGGACGAATCCTCGAACACTCGCTTGAGGAGTTCATAATTCAGGTCGAGGATGCGCACATCGAGATCGCGATGCTTGATTGCCTCATAAAGATACTGCAACCCTGTCGGCGGGAAGGCGTAGTAACTCCGCTTGAGCGCGGTTTCGCGATCAAAGGAGGCGAGGATCACCTGAGGTATCTGGACGAAAAGCAACCGATTGTTCTGCGGCAGTTCACCGCGCAAGCGGGCGCAATAGGCGTCCAGCGCCGGATTGCCGTTGGGCGGGACCTGCTGCAGCATGATGGCGTCGTTCATGATGCGACAAGGCTCTTGAATTCGCTGACGCAGGCGACGAGAACCTCGTCGGCCTGGGCGCGGGTCAGGATCAGTCCGGGAGTGAAACAGACGCGGTGCCACTTGGCGTTGATCAGGATGTTGTATTTTTCCAGCAGGCGAGCGGCGAGACGGGTGCCGAAGTCGTTGTTGTTCGGCATACGATATTCGAGCGAGAAACGCAAGCCGCGGCCGCGAACATCGCGGAAGCCGGGCAGCGCACCCAATTCATCGACCAACACCTGGCGCATGTAGGCGCCAAGCGAAGTGACGTGTTCGAGGAAGGCGTCGTCGTGCACGATCTTCTGCACTGCCAACGCCGCCGCCAAGGAAAGCGAATGCGCCTGGTGGGTGGTGGTATGCTGCAGTCGTCCCTGCACCTTGCGAATCACGTCCTCGACGTCGGTGCTCGTGACCACCGCACTGAGGGCGCCGTAACCCGCGGCCAGTGTCTTGCCGAGGAAAATGAAATCCGGCCGTACCTCATCGTAGTCGCAGCAGTAAACCTTGCCAGTGCTGCCGGTGCCGCAATAGACCTCGTCGAGGATCAGATGGACATCGTGGCGATCGCAGACCTCGCGCACGTATTTCCAGTAGCCTGGCGCCGGCGGAACATCACCGACCAGTCCGCCCATGATGGTTTCTGCGACGAAGGCGCAAACTTTCTCCGCCCCGATTTCGAGAATCTTGTCCTCGAGTTGCTGCGCGCTGCGGCGGGCGTAGTCGTCCAAGCTTTCGTCAGCGCGCTGAAGGTACAGTGGATGGTGCATCGGGATGTGCGCACGATAGGGTGAGAGCATTGGCCGGTAGAACTCCAGATTCGGCCGCTCGCCCAACGCCAGCGCATCGGCCGTCGAACCATGATAGGACTGCTCGCGCGAGATGAACCAGCGCTTTCCGGTCTTGCCAAGATCGTGGTGTACTTGGTAACTCATTTTCATCGCCGCCTCGCACGCCTCCGCCCCGGAGTTGCCTGCGAAATAGACCCTGTCGAGGCCATGTTCCGCGCGGCTCACCAGCAGCGCGCCCAACTCCTCGGCATTCTCGTCCGACCATATCTTATAGTCCATATGGCCAAATTTATCCAGCTGGCGCCGCACCGCTTCATTGACCACGGGATGACACCAACCGAGGATGGCGTAGGAAGTGCCGCCGCCACTGGTATCGAGGATTCGCCTCCCATCGCGAGTGATGACGTACACGCCTTCGCCGCGCTCGACGAAAGGGGGCACGGGGTCGTTGGGAAACACCCGAAAAAGTTTCGAAGCACTCACGGCTTGACTCCTTGGTTCATCCAGATGGTGTCCTGGTCTTCGAATGGCCCCCCGGCGATCTCGAGAAATACCGCGTAGGGGGACAGCGTCCTGAAGGTTCTGAAGGTACTGGCCTGAAGTCGCGCGAATTGCGCCGCGGACGGGTCGTCGCTGTCGAGCCGGGTGATCGAGAGAATCGCGCCGCTGTCGTCGTGCAGCCGTATTTCGGCTGCGCCGACCAGCATGTGGTAGGAAAGCGAACTCTTGTTCTGCTTCAGCGGCCCGACAGCCTGCGGCCGGGTATGTGCCATCAGCATTTCATGGATCGGCTCGGCGTCATCACGGTGCAGGCAGACGCGCACCACCGGCAAGCCACGGCAATTGGCAAGTTCCTTGAGCATCAGCATGTCCTGCAGGCCCATCGCCGCCGGCGTCTGCGCGGCGTAGTAAACCCGGTCGGACTTCTTGCGCAATTGCAGCCGTTCGAGCAGTGCCTGCTCGAAGCGATCGATGCAGGTCGGATCGCTGCGTGTTAGCAGGCCGAACAGCGGCGAGAGGTGGCGATAGATCAGCCGGCTCAAGCGCAGACTGGCCAGCTCATCGGCACGAAACCAGCGGTATTCCTGCCCTTCGCCGAGGAAGAAACCTTCGCTCGGCGTGGTGCAACGCAGCGCGTAGGCGATGTTTAGGATGCCGTAGGTGTCATGGTCGGTCCTGAACAGTTCTCCTTCGACCTCGCCTACGCTGCTGCTGAGTTCTTCCGCAAGCTCGCGCCGCAGTGCGTCTGCGGCAGTCTCCCCGGCTTCCAGCATGCCGCCGAAGTAGCCCCACAAACCGCGCTCCATGATGCCGGGCCGATCATCGCGCTTTTGCAGAAGCAGCTCGCCGCGGTCATTGAAGATGACCGCTTTGACGGCGCAAGGAAGGGGTTGTGTAGTGAAAGGCATGGATAGGGGGATGGAGTCGGGGCTACTTCAGCAGTGTGGTGACGTATTTGTAGAGCGCCACAGGCTCCACCGGCTCGCGATTGCAGACGATCTGCACATCAAGTGCGGCCGCGGCGCTGCCAGCGAAGGCGGCGAGTTCAGCCGTCATCCCGCCGCCGAGGCAAAGACCGAACAGCGAGAGAAAAGCGTCGCCGGCACCGATGCGGTCGACCACCCGGGTGGACAGGGCCGGCACGGCGTGCAGTTCGCCGCTGCCGCGGTCCATGGCCACAGCGCCCTGGGTGCCACGCGTCACCGCCACCACGCGAGCGCCGAGCTTGGCGCCGATGCGTTCGATGACGTCGGCCAACTCTGAGTGCCGGTCGTGCGTGGCGAGCCTGATCTCAGGCTCATTGAGTGAAATGAAGTCGGCACGCGGATAACGACTAACCACATGGTAGCCTCGGTTGCCGCTGTTGATCTGGGTGTTGATCGCCAGCAACTTCGCGTGGCGCGAAAGGCTAGCCGCGATGCGCTTGCTGATGAAACCGTTGCCGAAATCCGGCACGATGACAAGATCGTAGCCAGCAGCTTCGCGTGCCAGCCAGTCGTCGACCTGCACTTCGACCTCGCTGAGATCCGACTCGTCGTTGAAGAAGTACACCTCGAACATCTTGTTCAGGTCCTCGTCGACAAAGCGGCGCTTGGTGACGGTCGGCGAATCCTCGATGTAAAAGAATTTCGGGTCGACGTTCTCCCTCAGGCGCGAGCGGATGAACTCCTCCTTGGTGTCGAGGCGGCCCAAACC
>Ga0082335_1007897_pt1 | contig 12531 bp, 10 predicted proteins | sample Subgrocontami58m_FD_72375 | JGI IMG/M metagenome (GOLD analysis project Ga0082335, IMG submission 72375) | Subsurface groundwater microbial communities from S. Glens Falls, New York, USA - GMW37 contaminated, 5.8 m (SPADES assembly) (version 2) ...
CAATGAAGGATAAATATCCACGATTATCGGTTCTGCAGCTTGATGCCCACGCGGATCTCCGAAAATCTTATCAAGGCAGTCCTTATAGCCACGCGGCCGTTGCCCGCCGCATTGCGGAAATATGTCCGCTGGTGCAGGCGGGCATCCGAAGTATGAGCGCGGCAGAAGCCATTTTTATGGCTAACAGCGATGTCCGCACTTTTACGGCGGATTTTATTCACAGCGGCAAGGATTGGCAGGAAAAAATTGGTGATTGCTTATCCGGTGATGTATATGTAACCATCGATCTTGACGTCTTTGATCCGGCGATCATGCCCGCAACCGGCACGCCGGAACCCGATGGACTCACCTGGAGGGATGTGTCGGGCCTGATCAAAAAAATATCCCGCCGTTGCCGGATAAGGGGCTTTGACGTGGTCGAATTGGCCCCGCTCCCCGGAATGGTCGCCCCGGATTTTCTGGCGGCCAAGCTGGTCTATCGCGTCATGGGTTATTTGACCCAGGAAGGTTGTTCGGATTAAGATGTAAACATTAAACAGATGGGTTACATACCCATACGTGTAAAGGAGAGAAAATAAATTGAACGTACTTGTCCCCAAAATGATATTTTTTACCAAGGGTGTGGGCACCCATAAGGAGGAGCTCCACTCATTTGAGTTGGCGCTTCGGGATGCCGGTATTGAAAAGTGTAATCTGGTTCAGGTTTCCAGTATTCTGCCGCCGAAATGCAAGGTAATTTCCCGGGCACAGGGTTTGAAATCGTTGCAACCCGGCGCCATCACTTACTGCGTGCTCAGCCGCTGTTGCAGCAATGAACCCCGGCGCTTGCTGGCGGCATCAGTGGGATGCGCCGTTCCCACCGACAAGAATACCTACGGTTATATCAGCGAACATCACGCCTTCGGCCAGACGGAAAGGCAAGCGGGAGACTATGCAGAGGATTTGGCCGCGGCCATGCTGGCTTCAACATTGGGCATAGATTTCAATATTGATGAGAGTTGGGATGAAAAAAAGGAAATCTTTAAGATAAGCGGCAAGATTGTCAGCACCCGCAATATTACCCAATCCAGCATCGTAAAAAATCAGGGATACACGACCGTCCTCGCGGTGGCCGTTTTCGTCTTTTAGCGCTACGATGAACCCCGCCCCGGCCGCTTCAGCGGGGGTAAAATTTTTTTAGAAAACATATTTGCAATTGAAGTCGAGGTCTTGCCGTTTATTCGCTGAAGGGGTGAAAGGAGTAAGGCACGCATATGCTTCTCTATTTGCAGAACTCCTACGCTTATTCCGCCCCCCCGTTGCTCGGTTTCCTCGTCCTTTTGTCTTTGTCGCTTGTTGCCCTCTGCAAGGGTAAAAGAAATCGCACCACCCTTCTTTTTGCCGGCCTCTGTTTTTTGGGAGCGCTGATCAATGCAGACGTGGCGCTGGTTTCTCTCATCCCCGAGGAAAGCGTGGCTCTGAAAGTTGACCGGGCCACGTATTTTTTCTTTGTTTTCAGTCTGCCCATCTTCATTCAGTTCGTACATGTCTTTATCGGCATCACCGGGCGCGCCTGGCTGGAGCGTCTGGCCTATCTCTTCAGCCTCACATTGCTCTTCTTCATTCCTACCGATCTTTTTATCAGCGGTTTGAATATCTATAGCTTCGGCAGAATCGCCCAGGCCGGCCCCCTTTATTACGTCTTCATGGCAGCCGCAGGGATATCAGTATCATATTGTTTTTTCACATTATTTTCTGCGATGCGCCGAGCCCGGGAAAATGAGCTGAAAAACCGCATCAAGTATATCCTGGGGGGCATAGGATTGAGCATCGTCCTTTTGGTTGCAAATATTTTACCTATCCTGGGTTTTCCTATCTATCCACCCGGCAACTTCAGTTTCATCCCGGCAATTGTGCTGGCCTTCGGAGTGCTCAAATATGACCTGCTGGACATGAACGCCTTCCTCCGCCACAGCCTTTTCTATTTCATCCTGACGGCTCTTTTGACGGTTTCCTACGTTGTCATCATTTATTTTTTCAACAGCGTCCTGGTTCCGTCTGGAAAAAGCACCGTCGTTTTGCCATTTTTCCTGGCTATCTTTATGGTATTCCTCTTCAATCCGCTCCATCAGAAGGTGCAACAGGGCATTGACAACTTTTTCTTTCGGGGCCGCTATGACTACCAGCAACTACTAAAAAAAATCAGCGGCGACCTGGCATCTCTTTTAAAACTCCATCAAGTGAGAGACCTCCTGTTACAATCCATCACAGCGGCGCTGCAAGTGGAGATCGTTTTTTTGCTTCTTTATGACCGCGCCACGGGTGTCTTTAACATCGCTACAGATAACCAAGCGGGAACTGCCAACGCCCTCGATATCGTTATTGACCGCACCCATCCTCTGGTTATTTTCCTTGAAAAGCAGGCGCTGCCCCTCAGTAAAATTGCGGTGGAACGGCTGCCCATACCCCTTGCAGACAGGCAAGCAGTCCGGCAATTCTTCGATACCCTGCAAGTGGCAATGCTGGTGCCGCTGCTCTCCGCCCAGCGGTTGGTGGGGATAATTGCTTTGGGCGAAAAGAAGTCGGGGGAACTGCTTGTTCAGGAAGACATGGAACTTCTGGCAACCATCGCCAACCAAAGCGTGACCGCCATAGAAAATGCTCTCGCCTATGAAGAGATAGAGGAGTTGAACAGGGAATTGGAGCGTAAGGTGGCACAACGGACAGCTTCGCTCCGCAAAACGCTGGAGGAGAAGGAGAAAACGCAGCAGCAGTTGATCCAATCAGAGAGTCTGGCCGCCATCGGACAATTGGTAGCAGGAGCCGCCCATGAACTTAACAATCCCCTGGCCGGCGCTTCCAGCCTGATTCAGAGCAGCCTGGAAACCATCGAAAAGGCGAAGCCGAATCAGGAAGAGGTGGTGGACGATCTCAGGTTCTCTCTTAAAGAACTGCGGCGCATGGGAGAGATTGTCGGCAGTCTGCTCGACCTTTCCCGGAAAACCCAGGTGTACGTTGAACCCGTCCTGGCCAACCTGGCCCTTGATGACGCCTTACGCATCCTGTACAACCAGTACAAATATCTCCCGGTGGAAATAGAAAAAAACTATGACGAGAACCTGCCGGTCATAGAAGGCAACTTTGCCAACCTCGGCCAGGTTTTTATCAATGTCGTAAAGAATGCCCTCCAGTCCTTGCCCGACGGCAAGGGTAAAATCATTCTTAGCACACATTACGCCAAGGATAGTGAGCGCGTTGTGATCGAATGTCGCGATACGGGCCGAGGCATCCCCGGTGCGTTGCAGAAGGATATCTTCAAGCCATTTTTTACTACCAAGACCGTGGGCGAGGGCACGGGACTCGGTCTCTATGTATCCCATGAGATTATTAAACGGCATGGCGGCAGCATGGATGTAACCAGCGTGGAAAACATCGGCACGTCCATGGTGATTGAATTGCCATGTCACAGGAGGCAGACATGAGGGAACTGGTGGTCGTGGACGATGAAGAAGGAGTCAGGCGAGCCCTGCGCAAAATATTGGAAAACGATGGCTATCATGTCCTTTTGGCGGAAAACGGCGGCCAGGCAATTAACATTGTCGCAAATAATGGGCGGGCCATCGAAACGGTCATCTCTGATTACAAGATGCCCGGCATAGACGGCATGGAAACACTGACGGCAATCGGCAGGATCAACCCCGAAATTACCCGCATCATGCTCACCGGCTATGCCACAATGGCCAGCGCCATTGAGGCGGTCAATGCCGGCTTGGACGGCTTCCTGACGAAACCTTTCGACAATAATGAACTGAAAGCCAAGGTGCGGGAATATACTCTGAAGAAGCGGCTCAAACAATTTGTCTCCGAGCCTGTCCTCCGGGAATTGCAGGCCAGGGGCGCCAGCCTTCTCCCCCGCCGCCAGACGGTGAGCGTCATCTTCTCCGATATCCGCGGTTTTTCAGCTATGGCAGAAAACATGTCTCCGGAAATCCTGGCCGAAATCCTGAATCACCGCTATTTTTCTCCCCTGGACAATATCATTTATGAATTTGACGGCACCCTCGACAAACATATCGGCGATAATATCATGGGCATTTTTGGGGCGCCGCTTGCCGCTGCTGACGACGCGCTCAGGGCCGTAAAGAGCGCCTTGCGGATGAGAGAAACTATCGCGGAAATGAATGCCGCGGCAGGCCAGGCGGATCAGCAAATAGCCATTGGTATCGGCATCAGTACCGGAGAGGTAATGGCCGGGATCTTCGGTTCGCTGAGAAAAAAAGAATACACGGTGTTGGGATCTCCCGTGAATCTGGCGGCCCGCCTGGAGCGCCTGGCCGAGGCAGGCCAGATTCTGATTTGTGAAGAAACCTATCGCCGCGTTCAAAACCATGTGAAGGCGGAAAAGCTATCATTCCCGCATATCAAGGGGATCAACCGCAGCATCGCTGTGTTCAGTGTCCTGGATGACGCCTGCACAAGCACACAGGTGGATTAATACCGGGCAGGGGTTTAAAAAAGCTCGGAGACAATCATTTACAACCGCAGGACAGGGCACAGATTACATTTCTTTGCCGTCGGCGTATGTCAAAAGCGGCGGTACTCAGGCCGCTATAAGCCCATGCCGTCTTTCCAGTATTGGTATTCGTACGGCCATTCTTCTTTCTTCCATGCGATAAGCGAGCGCATGCGCTCTCGAAAAGCGTTCCTCCGCGCCTCCACTTCCGGCGGTACCCCGCTCGCACGCAACGCCGTAACCAGTTTTCTGCCCAGCTCCCGGGCACGCTCCCGTAGCTCCTCGGTGAAGTCCTCGGCAGGCATGACGGACATATTTGCGGAAACAGCTCCCACGGGCGCCGCTCCCGTCATAATGAGAAATTGGTTCATGTACTTCGCAACCGGTTCGTCGCCTTCTCCGCCCGATGTCACCACCGATACCCCATATTTGCCCCAAAATTGCATGCAATGCACAACACCGCAGCACCGGTCCATAAATCCCTTCATTTGGGCGCTCACATTATTGATGTAATTCGGGCTGGCAAGTATAAGCCCCTCGGCGCCGACGATCTTGGCTTTGATGGTCTCGAAATCGTCATTCTGCATGCACCTGCCTTTTATATGGCAGATGTCGCATGCCAGACAATGCAACACTGTATCCCCCTTAAGGACGACAGTCTCCGTATTGACCCCTTCGGCCTCCACACCCTCCACCACGTACCGCAGCAGCGCCGCAGTGTTTCCTTTGAGGCCATGCGGGCTTGCAACCAGCGCGATAATCTTCATCCTAACCACCTCTTGTTTTTGTATTTGAATATTTGGTCACAAAAGAAGAAAAATGGTTCACCATGTATGGCTAACCAACTATAATCATTGGTAGGCGGTGCTGGGATTGAACCAGCGACTTCTACCGTGTGAAGGTAGCACTCTCCCGCTGAGTTAACCGCCCAAGTCCGCCGCTCCTATACCCCAAAGAACGACCTTTTTCAAGATAAAACATGGGGCGGATTAAGTGATCGTTCCGCCTGCTCAGGATGTGGCGGGGGGCTTCAAAAGATCGCCATAAAAAGCAACCTGCCGATCAAGGAAAAGATCGTTGTAACTGTTCAGATGCTTGTCATCTGCCTCCCGCAGGTCGATTTCCACGCTCCCCACCTCCTCCGCAATATGGCCCGCGCTGTATAATATCTGGCCCTGGGGACCGGTGATCTGGCTCTTGCCGGTAAAAAGGAGTTCCTTTCCGCCTCGTTTTTCCGCTCCCGTACGATTGGCGGTGACGGCAAAAACCCGGTTTTCCAGGCAACGAGTAACCATGCCCGCCTGACAAAAGGGGAGAACCAGATTGGCGCTGTGACAGATAATCTGAGCGCCCTGCAAGGCGAGAACACGCGCCGCCTCGGGAAAAAACCAGTCGAAGCAGATCATGAGCCCCAGGCGGCAAAGGCCGATATCAAAGACCTTGAACCCCTCCTCCCCGGGCTGAAACCAGCGCTTCTCTTCCTGGTAGAGATGTATCTTACGGTACCTGCCCACATATCCATCGGGAGCCAGGAGCACCGCCGTATTGAAAAGTTGCTCCCCCTCTCTTTCGCAAATACCAGCGACGATATGGATTTGCCGCTGTCGGGCGATTGCCGCCAGGGCAGCGGTCGTTCTCCCTGACGGAATCTCCTCCGCCAGCCTTAAAGCCTCAGTTTGTGAGGTAAAGAGATAGCCCGTGCTGAACAGCTCCGGCAAGACAACGAGTTCCGCATCAACCTTCTGAAGCAATACCGCCGCCTTGGCAAGGTTGGCTTCGATCTGGCCAAAAACCGGCGCAAATTGGATAAATCCGACTTTCATTCAGCTGTGGGCCTCGTCCCAGTTTTTACCTGCCCCAATATCGACCCGCAAAGGGACAAGAAGCCCGTAGGCACCCTCCATTTCCTTTTTTACGAGGGTCATGACCGTTTCCGTTTCCTCCTCCGGCGCCTCCAGTACCAGTTCATCGTGGACCTGCATGATCATGGCGGCAGCAAAGTCATGGGCCGCCAGGTCTGCGGCAATCTTCAGCATGGCCACCTTGAGCAGCTCCGCTGCCGTCCCCTGAAGAGGCGTGTTGATTGCCATCCGTTCGGCAAACTGGCGTACCATCTGGTTGGTGCTGGCCAGCTCCGGCAAATAGCGGCGGCGGTTCAAAAGGGTAGTGACATAACCGTCCCGGCGCGCCTGTTCCAGCACCCCGTCCAGATAGCTGCGCACCCCTTTGTACTTGCGGAAATAGCCCTCAATATAGGCCTGGGCCAGCTTCTGCGTCACTCCCAGCTCCTTGGCCAGGCCAAAGGCGCTCATCCCATAGATAATGCCGAAATTGATAACTTTGGCCTGGCGCCTCATCTCCTGGTTCACCATTTCGGGAAAGACACCGAAGACGTCCGAGGCCGTCAGGCTGTGAATATCCTCCCCGGCAGCGAAGGCTCTCAAAAGTTCCTCATCGCGGGAAAGATGGGCCAGCACCCGCAGCTCGATCTGGGAATAATCGGCGGAGATGATCTCCCAACCCGCCGGGGCGATAAAAGCCTGGCGGATTCTCTTCCCTTCCGGCGTTCGGATGGGAATGTTCTGCAGATTGGGATTGCTGCTGGAAAGTCGGCCCGTGGCTGCCACCGTCTGATTGTAGGAGGTGTGCACCCGGCCCGTGCGGGGGTTGACCAACTGCGGCAGGGCGTCGATGTAGGTGGATTTTAATTTTGCCAGGCTGCGGTAAACCAGGATTTCTGCGGGCAGTTCATGACTTTTCGCCAGTTGGGCCAGCACGTCCACATCGGTAGAATAACCTTCTTTTGTCTTCCTGCCGCGAACCAGACCCAATTTTTCAAAAAGTATGACCTGCAACTGTTTGGGAGAGTTTATATTGAACTTCTCCCCCGCCAGGCTGTAGATTTTTTCCTCGGAAAGAGAGAGCCATTGCGCCAGTTCCGCCGCCATGGTGCGGAAGAGCTTGAGGTCCAGGAGCACCCCCCGCCCTTCCATCTTCGCCAGAACGGCAACAAGGGGAATCTCCACCCGCTGAAAAAGGTGCAGCAGGCCATCCCGGCGCATTTTCTCCGCCATGTTGCCGGCCAGGCTGAAGATGGCATCCACCCGTCCGCAGGCGTAGTCCCGTGCTTTTTCCAGGCTCACACCGGAGAACGGCATGATCCGGGCGCCGCTGCCGATCAATTCCCGGGTGGTCGTGATCTGTCGCTGCAAATGTTCCTGCAGGACCTCGGCCAGGTCAAAACTCCGTTGGGCCGGATTGAGAATGTAAGAGGCCACCATCGTATCCACACCGGCCCCTTGCAGCTCGATGCCTTTGCCAAACAACACAATCATGATATTCTTCAAATCATGGCCATGCTTTGTGAGGGCCGCATCAGTCAGGAAAGGACTGAGGCCCGCTAAAACCCGCGTCTCTGCCAACTGCCCCGGCACCTCCGCATAATCGTGGCGCAGGGGAATGTAACAGGCCCGCCCCGGCCCGAGGCAGAGAGCAAGACCCACCAATTCCGCCTGCGTCACTTCGTCGGCCGTCAACAGCATGTCCAGGGAAAACTCCGACGCCTCGCGCAGCTCGGCGAGCAGCATCGTCAACGCCTCAACTGTCAGGATCAGCCGATAGTCGCCCGTGATGGCCGCATCACCAAGTTTAAAATCCTGCAGGAGGGAAGAAAATTCAAATTCCCGGAAAAGTTCCTGGAGCTTTGCCGAATCAGCCGTGTTACCACAGGCCTCGGCTAAATCAAAATCCATCTCCACATCCGTCCTGATCTCCGCCAGCCGACGGCTCAAACGCGCCTGGTCGGCCGCTTGCCCGAGGAGCTGCCGGAAACGGGCGCTCTTTATCTGCTCCAAATTGCTGATGGCTGCTTCCACGGTGCCGAATTCTGCAATCAGGGCTTGCGCCCCTTTCGGACCGATCCCCGGCACGCCGGGGATATTATCTGAGGCATCGCCGGCGAGCCCCAGAATTTCCACGACCTGTCCCGGCTCCACGCCGAAGCGTTCCCTCACGGCGGCAACATCGTAGATTTTGTCCTTCATGGTATCAAGCATTACAACATTTTCATTGACCAGTTGCATCATGTCCTTATCGCCGGAAACAATGACCACCCTCATCCCCTTGGCGGCATACCGGCAAGCCAGCGTCCCGACAATATCATCCGCTTCCACCCCTTGCTTTTCCAGGATCGGAATGGAGAAAGCGCGAATTACGTCCTTGATGCGGGGAATTTGGGGAATCAGGGTTTCCGGCATGGGCTTCCGGTGGGCCTTATATTCTTTAAATTCCCCATGCCGGGTTGTGGGTCCCTGCAGATCGAAAACTACCGCAAGATGGGCAGTGGGGTAATCACGCCGAAGTTTCATCAGCATCGTGGTGAAGCCGTAGATGGCATTCGTAGGAAAGCCCCGGGAATTGGTCAGATCGCGGATGGCATAAAAAGCGCGGTAAACATAGTTGCTGCCGTCGATAACGATAAAAGTGGGCGGCGGCTCCTTCCTGTCCTGCATTTATCAATCCCCTTTGAGAGCGAAGTGTAAGCAACCACCGTTCATGGCAGCCACCCCAGCTGCAATATAGGAAAGCCGCCCTTGCTTGTCAACAAGCATTTACCCGTTGCGCTGCCGCTTCCAGCTTGCCGACCCTGCGCTGTTTAGACAAGATCAATTTGAGACCTCATCGGCAAGAGCCGAAATATTCGCTTGACAACCCCGCGTGATTGCCATAGCTCATAGCGGCTATGAGGAAAAGTTGGCATTTACTGTGAAAGGATTTTATTGAGATGGGCTGGTTTTCGATCGTACTAATTGTCTGCGGCCTCGCGTTATTTGAAATAATCATCAGCATCGACAACGCGATCATTAACGCCGAGGTGCTGGCCACCATGTCCCGCAGAGGAAGAAAATGGTTTCTCACCTGGGGCATCCTCATCGCCGTTTTTCTCGTCCGGGGGCTCCTGCCGTGGGTCATAGTCTGGGTGAGCACTCCGAGCCTGGGATTTATGGGATCTTTCACCGCCTCTTTCAGTTCCGATCCTGCGGTTATCAAAGCCATACAAGATTCCTCCCCCATTCTCCTGGTGGGCGGCGGGACGTTTCTGGTTTTCCTGTTTTTGCACTGGCTCTTTCTCGAGCCTAAACACTACGGGCTCATTGGCGAAAGATTCATCGAAAAGCAGGGCGCCTGGTTCTTTGCCATTGTCTCCATCCTGCTGGTGACCATCGTGTGGATAGCCATAAAAGTCAATCCTCTGATGGCCCTCGGCGCCGTCATCGGTTCCAGCGCTTTTTTTATCAGCCACGGTTTCAAGGAAAACGCCGAGCAGGCGGAAAAGAAAATGATCGAAGGTTCCTCGGCGATGTCGGACATCAGCAAGATATTTTACCTAGAAGTAATCGATATGTCCTTCTCCATTGACGGGGTTTTGGGTGCTTTTGCCTTTACCTTCATCATCCCCCTGATTCTGGTCGGCAACGGGATCGGCGCCATTGTGGTACGGCAGCTTACCGTGGCGAACATCGACCGGGTGAAGAAATACAAATACCTGAAAAACGGGGCCATGTACTCCATATTTACCCTGGGCTGCGTCATGATCGGTCACAGCTTCGGGTTGCACATCCCGGACTGGTTCAGCCCGGTGGTCACATTCCTCATCGTAGGATTTTTCTTTTGGAAATCGTTAAACACCTTAGACGATGCCGTGGCCCAATAGCAGGGAGCGGGTTTAAAAAATGCAGTTAAAGCGCGGCAGGTTTTTATTGCTTGTAATATCGATAAGTGTTAGTGAGTCTCACTCTCCAGAGGATGGTTAGGCTTGATGACGGAAGAATTTCAGCAGGATAGTTCCGGCCACGTTGGCGATAGCACGACAGACCTGAAGTCTCTGCGGGGATCCCATGGCTTGACCTTGGAAGATGTTTCCCAGGTCACGAAAATAAGCCTCAAAAATCTTGACGCCCTGGAAAACGCCAACTTTTCTGTTTTGCCACCGCCGATTTACGTACGTGCTTATCTTCATGCCTATGCCAAAATGCTCGCGGTCGATGCCGGACCGCTTCTCAACCACTATGAAAAATATTTGAAAGCTTCCGGTCCCGGCCACAAGTCAAAGGCGGAAAAAACATCGGGACAAAGGTTTCTATGGCCCAAAAAGCTCCTACTCCAGGCGGGCGGCGTGGCGGTGGCGGGCGTGCTGATATTTTTTCTGTTTGCCTATTTCAACTACCGGAGCGCTGTAGTGACTATCGAGCCATCCGCCCTCCGGGAAGCGCAGATAAAGCCCGGGACAACGACGCCGGATATCGCTGCCCCGACGCAGCCGGACGTGAACGCCACAGCGGCAGCGGGGCAAACTAACAAGAGTTCTCTCCAGCAGGACAGGGGATTACCCGAAGCTGCTGGAGAGCCCCCCCCGGCCGTGTTGATTATTACCGCCCGGCAGGAAACCTGGCTGCGAATCAGGGAAGATGGGGCAACGCCTTATCAGCTTATCATGCGCCCCGGTGAACGGATCACCCGCTCAGCCTCACACTATGCCCTTGATATCGGCAATGCCGGTGGTTTGAGCCTCGAATTTCAGGGGAAAACTATGAAAGATTTGGGTAAATCCGGGCAGGTGGTACACCTGCAGTTACCGGAATAAGCAATGGTTATGCTTTAAAAAAACGCGGTTTCTGATGGGTAGAAAAAACATTATTGTAAAAAAGTGAGGTATCACAAATGTTTGGATTGGGAATGCCGGAATTATTGGTAATCATGGTCATTGTCTTGGTAATTTTCGGCGCCGGCAAGCTGCCGCAGATCGGCGGCGGCATCGGCAAGGCCATCAGCAATTTCAAGAAAGCCGTCCGTGAGGACGAAAACGACTCCCCCACGGACGACAAAAAGATCGACAGCAAATAGTTTTATTTATTTAAAAGGGTACGTCATCGGGCATGGTGTCGCCGTCGGGAAAGGCGGGCGGCGGTTCATAGGATGCTGAATCATCGCCTCTGGCTCCGCCTTTCGCCTCCAGCATACGCATATCGCTGGCAACAATTTCCGTGGTATAGCGTTTGTTGCCGTCCTTGTCATCCCAGGCGCGGGTCTGGATTCTGCCTTCTATAAAGATCAGCTTGCCTTTCACAAGGTATTTTCCGCATATTTCCGCCAGTTTTCCAAATGTCACCACCCGATGCCATTCCGTTTTTTGCACTCTTTCCCCGTTTTTGTCCTTCCGTGATTCGTCCGTTGCCAGGTTGAAATTGGTTATCATCAAACCGTCGGGGGTGTATCTGACTTCCGGATCTTTACCCAGCCTGCCTATCAGGATCGCCTTATTGACCATTGTTTTCTCCTTTTGTCTGCGTGATGGCGCGAATCATACACAATTCAGCGCGTCTTAGCAATAAGTTGTTCGCCATACCGGAGGCGCAATGAATACTTGGTGAAACGCGGCTAAAACACCTTGGAAATTCGGAAAATCACCAGGGCGCCTTCCGGGCGGTTTTCCGCGCCGGCTTCAAAGTAACTGTTAAGATAGAGCGACGTCCCGTTGCATGTGAACTGGATGCCTGGACCTATGCCGAATACCCGCTCTTTTGAATTGCTTTGGCTGTGGCCGTCCACCTTGTCTTCCGTGAGCTGCTGCAGAACATAGCCGTTGATGCCCAGACGCACATTCTTGACGACTTCGTAAGAAGCGGCATAGTTGAAGTGAAAAGCCTGACCGGGCTGAATGTCGTTTGCCCCTGTCCCGACGAAGGGCTCGTCATTCTTCGAATTCCAAAGATAGTGCAGACGGCCGCTCAGTTCCAATTTTTCCGTCGGAATGATCGTGAAGGCATAGTATGGGTTAATGCTGAAAAGATTGCTGCCGGCATTAACCGCACGGTTGCGGTCGTAATCTCCCGTCGGCAGCATGACGGCGATGAGAAAACGATGGAAGTAGGGCTTTCCGAACAGCTTGTGATCCGTCCACTGGATGATAATGGGACTGATAATCAGGTCGCCCACTCCCCGTTCCCGGTCCTTGGGGCCAAAGCTGGTGTCCACATCAA
>Ga0082335_1007898_pt1 | contig 12527 bp, 9 predicted proteins | sample Subgrocontami58m_FD_72375 | JGI IMG/M metagenome (GOLD analysis project Ga0082335, IMG submission 72375) | Subsurface groundwater microbial communities from S. Glens Falls, New York, USA - GMW37 contaminated, 5.8 m (SPADES assembly) (version 2) ...
ACGGGATTCGGACCAAAATCGGTCGGTCGATCGCCTCCCTGCCAGTTGAAGAGAAGCGTCTTCTCGTCGAGGAAAAGAAACCCGGTGGGCTCCCCGGAGTCGGCAGGAACACCCAGACCGGCATCGGTCATGTTTAGGAAGCGCTGGAAGTGGTCGGCCACTCCGTCCTTATTCTTATCCGGAGTCGCGATCCAGATGCTGTCATTAGGGCTGCCGCCATCCTGAGCGATATAGAGCCGACCCTCGTGGTCCAGAACCAGATTGTCGGGGCTGCCGAAAACGGGATCGGGGATTCCAAGCTGAGCATTGACGGTATCGGCATCGACGAAGACTGACCAATCGCCCTCGTCGGGATTGAGTCGAATCACATGGCCAGCCCGGTTGCGCGTGCCATCGAAGGAGACCGGATTGCCGTTTAAGTCGAGCGTATTTCCGTTGGCATCAACGAGGCATTGACTGCCATCCACGATGCACGATTTCTCCGTTACGGCGAAATATAGATTGTCACTGACGTGGTCGTACTCGAAGTCTTCCGGACGTTCCCAAAGGCTGATCGGGCTCAATGTCGTGTCGGCCCAACAGCGGATCACATCGGGGTTGTCGGCATTCACCACGTCCTGCGGGACGGTAACCCATTGCTTTTGCAGGAACTCAAAAGCATCAAGAGCGCCGCCGTTTGCCTGAAGATCCCCGAACTTCTCGGGTCTTTTATTGGGGGTAAAACGGTAGACAGCTCCTCCTCTGCGCGCGGTCCCGTTGGCGCAGGCAAAACTAGGAACTGCCGGAACATTGCTCCAGGTCCCGCCTCCACGTTGCTCGTCGCCCTGGTAAATGATGTAGTTTCTACGCACTTTCTGTATGGCTATCCCTTCGTGGGCAAAAGAACCCATGACTTTGATCCTGGATAACTTTCCGGGCTGCAGAGGGTCCACCTCAAGGATGTGGCCACCGCGGGCAGGCGTGTTGAAGGTCGCGCTCCTCGCCTGGGTCCATTCTTCGCCACTCAGCGCGGTTTCCCAGGGTGTAGCCTTAACCGGGTCCGTCGCGGAAGTGTGCTTGTTTTCATCGTAAGGCTCCGACGCGGCGGTATCTTTCGGCGCAATCAGAAATGAGAACTCACCGGTCTTTAGGTTCCACGCCGAAATTGCGCCCAGACCGAGCCCGCGATTCACGCCATCGTAAGTGTCCGGCGAGGTCAGCGGGAATCCCGGAATGTTTCCCGGATTGCCCTGAGTTCCGGAGGGGAAGATCTCGTGCGCAATCACGACGATCCTCTTTCCTTTCGTTTTCACGAGATCCATCATATCCAGTGCGCCATAGAGGCGCCGGGTTGGATCAGGGTTAAAGGGATCCACCTCCTTTACGATCTCGGTGGACTTGATACTAGGTACGTGCGGGTTGCCGTGCCCGTCAGAATCCGCAAATCCCTTGGCGGGCTGGACGAGCGTTGCACCCAGAGCCGCGAGTGCTATAAGTACGCGCTTGAAACTTCTCCGGCGGGTAAATTTTTCTCCTCCCGTAAGTTTAACCGAAAAATTGTTCATAAAAACCTCCTTTGAAATAAAATTTTTTTCCATTAGACAGCCGTCGCGATGACGGCTCCCTTGGACACTGCCAATCTCGCAGGAGCAGGTTAAGGTAATATGACGGTCGGCGGAAGTTTTTGTGAAGGATGAGAGGAATGGATAAGGGGGGTCTAATAAACTAAAGAGGTGAGGAACAAAAGATCTCTTAGCTTCGGGCCTACTTCCCTTTGCTATCGGAAGAGCCAGCGGGTTAAATCCAGATTCGCCCGAAATTCTTCAGGAGGAGGCAGATCCGCAGAGTGGTTGAAGATGAGCAGGGGGACCTCCGATTCATGGAGGGAACCGTGAGAGCGATATCCAGGCTCCAAGACCTCCATAGCTGTTCCTAACTCGCCAAAGACCGTGTCGATATCGCCGAGAACGACCAGCTCTCCGATCCGTTCCGGCATGAGATGAAATCGCGAGGCGGCCTCTTGTTTGGTGAGCACTTCTTCGATCCCTTCGAGTTGCAGGATCGTCTCGATAACCTTGGACTCATCCTTCGGCGATTTCAGCCAGACCCAGGCCGCCCCGCCAAAGGTTCTGTGATGTTTCACGTATCGATCTTTCTCCGCCGACAGGGCAAAGCGTAATTCTACGTCCCGTTCACGGCAGGCCTTGGCCAGGTCCCAGCAGCGCGTTTTATAACTCATGCCGTGGTCAGCAGTGATGAGAAAGGCCGCGTCCGGAGCGGCATCCCGTGCTTCCCCAAGTAAATGATCCAGAGTGGCGAGATGCTCTTTGGATTCCGCCTCTCCCGGAGCCCATGTATGCATCGGATAGTCCGTGGTGTGAACATAGAGCAATCCGATCTCCGGCCGGTTTTTGAGTAGGTCCACGGCCACTTCCCAGAGCCAGTAATTGATCTCCCGGCTGTAGATGTCCGCTGGCTTTCCGTAGCGTTGGATGAACTCTTCGGGCGGCCTCTCCGCCGCCACCGCAATCTCTGCTCCTCTAGCCAGGAGGTGGATGGTCTTGACCTTGCACGTCAGCAAAGCCGATCGGATCCCTCCCTTAGCAGCTAGTTCAAGGATGGTTGGGATGCGGATGAAATCGGCATTTTCCATGTAATCGGCCTCTCCGGTGGCTTCGTTAAAATAGGAGTTGCCGGTGATCCCGTGGTCTTTGGGCCAGGCGCCGCAGCAAATGGAGACATTGTTCGCGTTCGTCACGGTGGGGAATACGGCCCAGACGCTCTTGAAAAAGCCATTCTGGATCATCGACTTCATGACGGGCATGGGACTGGCTTGCAGATAGTCCGCTCCAAAACCGTCATACATTCCGATCACCATTCGGTGTTTTCTCAAATTCATGCCTTCCTCCTAGCCGATCTTGCCGGTTATGAAATCCCGCGCGAGCGGGGTTTCGGGTTGATGGAAGATTTTTTCATTGGGGCCCGATTCCACTAACGTTCCAGCGAACATAAAAAGCGCAAATTCGGAGATGCGCCTGGCCTGGGCGATGTTGTGAGTCACCACGACTATCGTATAATCCCTTTTCAGTTGTGCGATGAGCTCCTCGATTTGGCGGGTGGCCGCGGGGTCGAGAGAGGAGCACGGCTCGTCCATGAGGATGACCTCCGGCTGGTTTGCCAGCGCCCTGGCAAGGCAAAGCCGCTGTTGTTGACCGCCGGAGAGTTTGTTAGCGGACTCTCTCAGGCGATCCTTGACTTCTTCCCATAGACCGACCCGCTTCAGGTAAAGGCGCGCGTATTCCTCGCGCGGCATGTCACCCGGCAGCCCGTGGAAACTGACCCCGAAGAGAACGTTCTCCAGAATGGACATGGGAAACGGGACGGGGCGTTGGTAAATAAGGCCGATGCGCTTCCGTATCGCTCTAGGATCCTGTCCTTTACTGTAGATGTTTTGGTTACGGAAGAGCACCTTGCCGGAGAGGATTCTGGCCCCTGGAGTGAGCTCGAGGGTGCGGTTCAGGATCCTCAGGAGCGTGGATTTTCCACAACCCGAGGGTCCCATAATGGCGGTGATGCTTTTGTCGAGAATGTGGAAGCTGATATTTTTGAGCACTGTCCTTTCGCTGTACGCAGCCTCGATGGCGATGGTCTGGAAAACCGCTTCGGGTTGCGTGGGATAGGACGGATGGGGAGTGTCACCCCAGGCTTCGGAGGCCGCATCTTCATATCCAGTGTCCGCATGGGCCGTTTCCAAGGCCGCATCTATTGAGGCAACATGCGCTCTGTTCACGGTCTTAACAAAGCCATCCATAGAAGAGGTCGTTACTGTTTCCAGCCTTTCGCCAGCGTGGCTACGGAGTTGCTTAGCAACAGTCCGATGATAAGAATCACTGCGGTTCCGTAGGTCTGTTCAGGAGAGCTCGCTTCGCTGACGAGGTAGTAGAGATGGGTTGGGAGGGTCATGACCGGGGCTGTGAGGTCCAGGCCCCCTCTGGAAAAGATGACGCTTGCGGTAAAAAGAACCGGCGCCGCGGAGCCCACCGCATGTCCCGCCGCCAGTACAGTGGCCGCTACGATTCCGGGCCACGCCTTGGTCAGAATGATCCTTCTTGCAACGTAGAGCCTGCTGACACCCAGGGAAAGCGCTGATTCCCGATAGGCTCGATCCACAGCTTGCATGGCCTCGTGGGCCCCTATGAGAATCAAGGGAAACATTAAAAGACCAAGAGTTATTCCTCCTGCCACCAGGGAAATCTTCAGCGACATGTAGACCACGAGAAACGAATATCCAAACAGGCCGTAAATAATGCTGGGAATAGCCGCGAGGCATTCAGCGGCAAAGCGTGCCATCCTTTCCCATGACGACGAAGCGCCATATTCAGAAAGATAAATTGCTCCCCCGACTCCGAAGGGAACGGCGATGGCCAAACCCAAGGCAATAAGGGCGAGGGAACCTTCAATAGCAGGCCTGATGCCCCCTTCAAGCCCCAGCGGAAAACCTTTGGGCGCGTCCACCAGAAAGCTCCAGGAGATCGCTTGAACCCCGCGATAGATCAGAAACCCGACGATGGAGACAGGGAGAAAAAGTCCCAGCCCACCTAAAATCCAGGAGGCGAGCGTAAAGAGTCTATCGGCCCAAAGTTCCCAAAAGAGTTTTCCGGAAAGCAAGGCCTTACACCTCATGCTGGATAATTCGTCGCTTCAATGTCCATACCAGCGTATTGATAGAGATCACAACAACCATGAGTACCAATGCGGCGGCGAACAGGGCGTGATACTTGGGCGAATCAACTCCTGCCTCGCCTAGCTCGGTAGCGATCAAAGCGGTCAGAGGCTGGCCACGGTCTAGAACAGAATGAGGCACGGCCACAGAGTTTCCCGCCAATATCAGCACGGCCAAGGTTTCCCCAAGGGCTCGGGCGAGACCAAGGGCTACGGCGGCGAACATACCGGAAGCCGCTTTGGGGAGGACGATGCGCCGCACCATGTGCCATCGAGTTACCCCCAGCGCTAGGGCCGCCTCCTTGAGATCGTGCGGCACTGCGCGGAAGGCCTCTCCGGACGTGCTAGCGATAAAGGGGAGAATCATGACCGAGAGGATCAGGGCTGCGGCAAGCAAGGACTCTCCTGTGGGCATCCCCCAATGCGCCTCGAACCAAAATACCACAGTGACATATCCAAAGAAGCCATAGACGACAGAGGGGATTCCCGCTAACAGCTCCATGCAAGGCTGCAAAATCGTCCTGATGGCCGGGGGGGCGATTTCCATAGAGAAAATTCCGATACCGAAACCGACGGGTACGGCGAAGGCGAGGGAAAGACCGGTGATGATGAGCGTGGAAAGCCAGGCGTGGAGTATGCCATATTTTGGCGGATTGGAGAGCGGCTCCCACGTATTTGAAATCAAGAAGGCCCACAGGCCATCTCCACTAAAGATGGCGGGGTAGGCCTCGCGGGCAGTGAAGAGCGGGATGAAGAACAGTAATCCCAGGCCGGTGAGCAAGATCGCCATGAAGCCTAGCCGGGCCATCTCTTCGGACAGGGCGCTGCGGGATAAGTCTGGCGAGCGGGGAAGAAGCCCTTTTAATACTGTCAGCCCAGCGTGCAGGGAGGGCGAAGGCCAAGACGCGGGCATGCTATCTGAATTCCTTTACCGGAACATAACCGTGAGCGCTCACCGTCTTCTGGCATCTATCCAGGGCGTAATCGGTAAACCGTTGGACCGTTGGGTCGGGGGAGCCCTTGACGACCATGAGGAGTGGCCGCGACAGTGGATAGGAACCGCTGATGACGTTGGGGTGTGTGGGTTCGATTCCGTTGAAGGCGAAGGTCCTAAGGTTTTTATTCCGCACCGCGAGTCCGGAAGAGATGTAAGCTATGGCGTAGTCGTTTGCCTGAAGCTTTTGCAGTAGGGCGCCCTGAGAGGGAAGCTGAAGGGCGTGCGGGGAAATGGGTTTTGCGCCCATGACTTTTTCCTGAAAAATTTCTGCCGATCCGGCGCTGGCGTCGCGCACCAGATGCACAATGGGCTTGGCAGGCAGGGAGCTGTCTAGCTCCTTGTAGGTTTTGACTTCACCCGAGAAGATCTTAGCCAGCTCCCCGGTCGTCAAGTCTTTTTTGCGCGAGGCCAGAGGGTTTTTCCTGTTCACTGCAATCGCCACAGCGTCCTTCCCGACCAAATAGGATTGGTGCGCGCCAAGGAGCTTTTTCTCTTGCTCTTTGAGGTCTCTTGAGACCAAACCGACATGGACCACGCCGTTGATCACGGATTTGACGCCGAAACCTGAGCCGCCGCCGGTTACGAAAATGGTCACGTTGTCTTTAGGTAGGGAGGCGTCAACTTTGTCCCAGGTCGGATACTGATCCATGAACTCCGCGCTGCAGTTGGCCATAATAGGAAGCAGAGTGGTCGACCCCCCGATGCGGATCGTCGATTCCTGACCGTCCGCCGAAACTGTCGCCAAGAATCCGATGATGGTCAACATCCCCACAAAGAAAAGAAAACGATTCATAGACATCTCCTCTCTCATTGAAAAATCTCTTATATGGTAACACTGGCAAGTGGATTCGCCTCTAAGGAGAGTCAATACCGGATCAAGATGAAGAGAATATGACGAACAGGTAAAATGGTTGCGAAGATGATTTCTTCCAATCTGTCTTGAGATCTGCTAGGGCTCGTCCAAGGTTGAGCTTATGAAAATCAATGTTTGGAATCTTTTGGGCGCGGAACGTCTTCCTCAGGAGTCGAGAAAGAAGCTGGGGATCGTGGCGCTGCTCTATTTTATCCAGGGGAGCCCGCCGGCCATTCTCTGGGAAGTGCTGCCGGTATATTTTCGTCTCCACGGTGGATCTCTTAGAGCGATCGGCGGGCTGCGCCTGCTCGAACTTCCCTATGCTCTCAAAGTATTTTGGTCTCCTGTAGTCCACCGCTACGGTGACCGCAGGATTTGGGTCGTGGCCTGCATGTTGGCGATAGCGGTCGTGGTAGGGCTGTTGCCGTTTGTGGATGTCGCGCATCCGGGATGGGTAGTCATTACGCTTCTTTTGATTCTAACGACGCTCTCGGCGACGCAGGATATCGCTATCGACTCCTACACGGTGGGTTTAATCAAAAGGGAAGAAGAAGGAGCGGCCAACGGGGTGCGCGCCTCGGCGTATCGCGTCGCTTTGGTGCTTGTCGGGGGCGGCATGGTCCTGCTCGCCTCGATATTGCAATGGACCCTGCTTTACCTTATTGCCGCAGTCGTTCTTGCTCTGCTCGCCCTGTCAATTCTTGTCGTTCCGCGCCTCGATCTTCCCGCAACGGCGCGGGAACAATGGCTCGCGGGATTTGTCGGCTGGATCGGGACCTGGAACGCTATTCCTCTGGTGCTGTTTGTCCTCTTTTATAGGCTGGGGGAGTATGCCATCGGTCCAATGGTGAAACCCTTCTGGGTTGATCAGGGGAGGTCCGTCTTCGAAATAGGACTCGTTCCTACTACTTTTGGTATTATTCTCAGCGTGGCCGGAGCGCTTTCCGGCGGCGCTTTTATTTCGCGCTATGGAACTTTCCGCGGGGTGTGGGTGTTGGGGCTGCTGCAGGCCGTTTCCAATCTTGGCTACGCCCTGGTCGCTTGGGCCAGCTTGGGCCGCTTCGGTCTTTATGGCGCGTCGGTATTCGAGTCTTTCAGCGGCGGGCTCGGGACCGCGGCCTTTCTTGCCTTTTTGATGAATGTTTGCCAGAAAGAGCATGCGACCATCCAGTACGCCTTCTTATCGTCGATTTTTTCTCTGACCGGGCGGTTGATGGGCGGGCTGAGCGGTCTGGGCGCGGAGCGTTTCGGCTACGGCAACTACTTCGCGCTGACTTTTCTTTTGTCGCTGCCGGCCTATGCGCTGCTCCCCTGGGTAAAAAAATGGATTCATGAGGAGGCGAAATCTTAAATGGATAATTTCTTATGGCACTTCAGCAACAAAAGATTGCCGCATAAAGCAGCTGCGCTTGCGCCTGTGCTGGCGCTCTGGCTCACTGGCTGTCCTGCGCCTGTCCCTCTGCCGCAGCTCCTGGCCGAAAAAGAAGCCGGTCGGGCAGCCAGCCTGCCGTCCGATCCTCCGGCTCGAGGCAACCCGCAGATCAAGAGGGTGCCGCTCGATACGGTTAAAATTGCCGTTTACCAGAGCGGCGATAAAAACGAGATAGGTCTGGCTGTGACGCCTGAGCTCGCGGCTGCCTACGCCGCGTATCATCGGCGCGATGTTGATGCGGTGCTCGCCGCCGCTGACTCCCTTTCCGGCAAGAGCGCGGATGCCAAAACGCGTTGGGTCGCCGCCGGCCTGCGCTATGACGCGCTGGCGATGCTCGGCCGCCCCGCAGACGCCGAATCCGTGGCGGAAGAGCTCGCGGTCCTGGAGCGAACGATTTTAGGTCATGACCTGACAACGCAGGCGATGCGTGGACTGGCCCGCATGGAGCTTAGGGATTATGACTCCGCGCTTGCCGATTTCGGTAGGGTCGCCCGGGCGATCGGTAGTTGGAGCCTGCCGACCTCCTACTCCGGACCGCCGACAAATTTAACCGAGGTAAAATCCCTGTCGGAGGCGCAGATGCGTTCCTATGCCGGAATTGCGAGCGTTTACTTCCTGCAAAAAAACTATGCCGAGGCGCTGCGTTGGGCCGGGGCGGCCGAGGGCCTATTCAACGACCTCTTCTATGTGCTGACGCACCCGCTTTACGGGGGCGGCTCTGTGACGATGGTGGCCGGGGAAGGACGCGCTTTTAACTTAGCGGTTCTGGGAGCGGCGCGGGGTATCGTCCAGCGAAAGCCCGATGCCGGCGCCGCCGAATTGGCGGAGTCCGGGCGCTTCTTCGCGTCGGTGAACCACGGCTATGGCTTGGCAGTGGTTCAAGCACTACGCTCCATGGTAGCCCTCGAACTCGGCCGTCTCGAAGATGCCGAGGTCATCGCCGGAGAAGGCGAGCGGATCGCTGCCGCTGCGGGTCTAGGTCATATGGTGTGGCACCTTGCAGCGGAGCGCGGCAAGGCGCTGTTAGCTTTGGGGCGCAGAGACGAGGCTGAGAAGGCATTTCGCAGCGCCCAGAACGGGATTGAGCTGGCGAGTGGCTCCTTGGGCAGGGAAGACACAAAACTCCGCTTCGGTGTGGGCAAGGAAGAGGTGACACTCCATATTGTTCGTTTCGATCTCCAACGCGGGGACCATGCCGCGCTGTTTCGGGACATGGAGCGTGCTCGAGCCCGTGCCTTCATTGATATGTTGGGCGATCGACCGGTAGCTCTTGGCCGTCAGAGTGATTTAGTCGCTGCGATCCGCGATCTCGATCGGCAGATCCTGCGCCAACGGCTGCTGAACAGCGCTCCCGGGGCCATGTCGGATGGCAAGTCCCGGGAAGCAGCTCTGATAGAAAAACGGGTGCAACGGGTTGCGGAACTAAGGCCGAGCGATCCGGAGCTGGCCGACACTCTTTCCGTGGCGGTTGTGGAGTTAAAAGACGTCCGGTCGCGGCTTGACGTGGGCGAAGTCCTTGCCTACGCCATCCCGGGCGAGGCAGGAGAACGGCTCAAGTTTCTGCTTGTCACTCGAGAAGGTACCCGGGTCATGGATACGGACGTTACCTATGCCGCGCTTTCAGGCATGGTCACGGAGCTGGCCGATGCCTTAGAGGCCCGTGATTTTTCGCGCCAGAGTAAGGTAGTCAATGCGATGGGACAGGGATTAAAAGTTGCGGTGTGGGGCGTCCGGAGAGCGGCCTATGTCGTTTCCAGCGGCGCTCTGCATTTCGTGCCCTGGGGCGCGCTTGATGTGAACTACCCCGTGGCGGTCCTGCCCGCGGGCGGTTGGCTTTTGCGTACGCCCATCTCGATACGCGCCAGCAGCGCTGCGGCGGTCGTGGGCGATCCGGATTTTCAGGGCGCTTTCAAACAGCTAAGGGGCGCCCGCGCGGAGGCCGTGGAAATCAGCCGGCGTTACCAAACCGAGCCACTTCTTGGCCGCGCCGCGACTGAGGAGGGGCTGCGCAAGCTGGTTGGCGGCGGTGTTGACGTGCTCCACCTTGCCACCCACGGCTTTTTCGACGCGGCCAAGCCGCTCACCTCGTCGATCGTACTCAGTGGAGCTGAAAGACCTGTAATGCTGACGGCAGCCAGGCTCTTCGAATCTCCCCTCCCGGCGAAGTTGGTCGTGCTTTCCGCGTGCGAAACCGGGGTAGGTAAAGCCGTGGCCGGCGACGATTTCCTCGGCCTGCCGCGTAGCTTCTACCTCGGGGGAACCCTCGCCGTGGTCAGCAGTATGTGGCCGGTGGATGATGTCAGCACCAGGACCTTTATGGAGACCTTTCATGAACGGGCGAAAGACGGCGACTATGGCAGAGCATGGTTGGCGGCGCGCGACCGGCTGCGTGCCGCGGGACTGGCGCCGTTTTTTTATGGGGCCTTTGTTCTGGGGGGAGCGCTCAGAGGTTGAAGTTACCTTAACGGGCCATCCCTGTTAGCTGAGTGGGCCGCGGCAAGGAAACTAGGGATGGGGCAGCAGGTCGGCAAAAATAAAGCCGTCCCGTTCGACTACTTCTCCGGTTTGCACGGCGACCGGGTAATGGAACATGGGGCCGTCGTAAGCGAAAGTGTGGAACTCGCCACGCTCACCGCACGGGTCCGCTGTTGAAGGAAGGTCGGCGAGAAACTCACCGTCGAACTCGCGCGCCGCAAACGATTTCGGTAGCTGTCGCGGATCGACGCAGGTTACGCGGGCGCGCAGGCCCCCGTTGATCATCTCTTGGGCGAGTTTGTCCGTGGGCAGGCCCCATATCGGGAAGTTCGGCTCTATGCCGCTCCCCGCCAGCCGTTCTTCCCGGTAGCGGCGGATATCTTCCAGGAAAAGATCGCCGAAAGCCATCACAGTGATTCCTTCCGCCTTTGCCCTTTTGATCGCGCCCGCCATAGCGGTTTCATATTCGGCATTGCTGCAGGGGCTTGGAATGGCCACAGGCCAGAGCGGGAGTCCGATTGCCTTGGATTGAGTCTCCAGGAGCTCTACGCGGACCGCGTGCATGGCGACCCGCGCATGGGCTTCGTTTACGGTCGTCAGCAGACCCACGACTTCTATTTCCCGGCGCATTCGCAAGAGATGGAGCGACCAGGCGCTGTCCTTTCCGCTGCTCCAGGATAACAGCGCTTTTGGTTTGTTGTTCACGTAAAGTCAGGACCAAACAGTCAAGAAAGCTCGCGCAGTAATTTTTTCCAGGCCGCGCGCTCGTGCCTGAGATCGACCAGCGGGGCCAGCCGGGCGCAATAGTTTTTCAGCCTGCGGTAAAATTTCAGGTTCGATTCAGCTTTTTGCAAGAGGCGGGCGAGCGCGCGCGTGTCCCCAACAGGAAAATAGCCCGGATAGTTTTTGCCCAGCGTTCCCATCAAGCCCGGGATCTTCGAGGCGACCACAGGCACCGATGAAGCAATGGCTTCACAGAGGGCGTTGGAGCTTCCCTCCATTCGTGAAGTCACAGACAGGAGTTGGCTGTCAGCCAATATCCGGCGCGTTTTCCAGTGGGGGAGTTCTCCCAACCACTGAAAGCGCGGATTGCGGGCGATTTCGGCGCGCAGTCTTCTGTCCATCTCTTTGCTCAAGGGACGGCCGATATGCAAGACGCGCAGGCGCGACGAAGCAGGAAGCTCCCTGGCTGCCATCGCGGTGCGCAGGGAATCTTTCTCCGGCCGCAGGTGACTGATGACGCAAACGTTAAAGCAACCAGTCTTCGCCGGAGTAGAGCGCCGCCTGACCCTTTCCGCCGACTGGTAGATGACGCGAGTTTTTGCGCGCAGGTGCTTCGGAAGTTCTACTATCCCCATCGGCTGGAGAACGATAAGACGGGTGGCTAGTTCAAGTGATCTTTGCGCGTCGGGGTTTATCCGGATGTCGCGGTAGAGATCGGTCCCGGTCATGACAACGATCAGGGGAAGTTCCGGCTGCTCTTCCTTGAAGCGCCGGATCGACTCAGAACTACGGCGGGCGTGCAAGGCGATCATGAGGTCGCATCCCTTCCCGTCATACGTTTGTTCCACGACGACGCGGTGTCCCAGCTCTTTCAAAATACGCGCGCAGCGGATGGCCGTGATGCTGTTCCCGTTTCGGGCGCTTGCCAATGCAGGGGTGATGAGTTTGATCCTCATGGAATGTCACCTCGCGCAGGTGCGGAAACCGGCCCACACATCGCTCCGGTCGGGGGTATAAAAGTTGCGCCAGGTGTTGCGGATGAGGCGCGAGCGGGTGGCCCAGCAGCCGCCCCGGAGAACCTTGTGAGTTCCAAACCAGGGCTGGGAATACTCTTTGTAAGGATCCATAACGAAGCCTGGATAGGGTTGGAAGTCGCTCACGGTCCATTCCCATAGGTTGCCGATCATTTGTCGGCAGCCAAAGGCGCTGTCGCCGTCAGGCAGCGCCCCGACCTCGACGCAGCCCATGGCACTCCAGTCGAGGTTGGCGCGATCCGGTGCGGGCGGCTCATCTCCCCAGGGAAAGATGCGTTTGCGCTCAGTGATCCCGCGTCCGTCCGCGCCCGG
>Ga0082335_1001052_pt1 | contig 12526 bp, 11 predicted proteins | sample Subgrocontami58m_FD_72375 | JGI IMG/M metagenome (GOLD analysis project Ga0082335, IMG submission 72375) | Subsurface groundwater microbial communities from S. Glens Falls, New York, USA - GMW37 contaminated, 5.8 m (SPADES assembly) (version 2) ...
CTCCCGCTGGCGTTATTTATTATTTTAGCATTTGTTCTGTAAATTAACAAGTCTAACATATGCGCTTCTGTCGAAGCGTCAACTATCGCGATATCAATCGAGTTCCGGACAATGTCTAAGATCTTCGTAAATAATTGCGCTGATTGGTGAATAGAGCTTTCGCCCGGTTCTAAATAGACCTGGACATTGAAGCGCCGGCTAAATTCCTTTAATTTTTTAGAGAATTTTTCTACCGGATAACCCTTTTTAGTAAAATAGATCCCTCCGCCCAAACTGACCCACTCTAATCGTTTAAGCAGATCTCCATAGACCTTGCTGATATAATCGAGATTTGAAGAGAAATTATTGAAATCGGCGTTTTCGCAATTAAAGTGAAACATTACCCCGCTAAGCTTATGAATTATTTTTGAAAGAGATTCTCCGTCAACAACTCCCAGGCGGGAAAATTTACGCGCCGGGTCTGCCAAATCAAAACAAGAGTAACTCACCCTTGGATTAACCCTTAAGCCGATTTTGCATTTACGTACAAATGGAAAAAGCCTCTCTAGTTGCGATATTGAATTAAAAATTATTTTGTCGCAAAATCCGGAAACTTCTTTTACCTCTTCCTCTGAATAGGCTACGCAATAGCCATGGACCTCTTTGCCGAATTTCTCGTAACCAAGGCGCGCTTCATAGACAGAACTTGAGGTTGTTCCGTCCATATATTTCTTCATTAGATCAAAAACGCTCCATGTCGAGAAGCATTTTAGCGCGAGTAATGATTTAGCCCCCGAAGAATCCCGGATCCGCTTAATTATCTTCAAATTCTTAAGTAACTTTCTTTCGTCAACAAGGTAGTAGGGCGTTTCTATATCCATCGCAAGTTCTATATTTTAACTAAAAATCTCCTTGATATTAATATTAATCAATATTTAATTCATTTGCAAGAAAATTTCTTGAAATTTCCTGAAATTCCTGCAAGGCGATCAAAAAATCAGCTTTCGCAGCTCTTAAAAAAACAAAAACCCGCAAGCTTTGCTTCGGGTTTGGCCCTACCAAGAACAATAAATGTTTCCGGGTATATTACTTTTATTTTTAGTCACATACGGATACTCTCCTTTTACTACTCACAAATAAATTATATACGTAATATTAAGCCATTACAAGAATATTTTTTATTTAATAATATCTATTTTATAATTGGTTTATAAAAAATCGGGAGGATTATTGCCTCTTGCGAAAATTATTGTTTTGAGTTATCCGCGGCGTTACCCGTATTAGCGCCTCACTTACCAAATATCAACTTAAAAGGCATAGAAGCAATATCAATGGCGCTTTTGACTCCGATCTTGGTAGTACCCCAGGCAGAGTCAAGCGTATTCGAGACTCCGGAAAGAGGCTGCATAACGGACAAATTTATCAACCTGCCAATATCCGTATTCTGTATCGCCTTATAAATAATCAGCTTTGTAACTTCATTTTCATCCTGCAAGAATAAGAATGTCTGATTTTTTATGCCGATATGGAATACCCTTGTTTTGGGGCTGGAAGAAGCGTAATCCGTGTAATTTACCTTACCGATACTCAACACGAGTATATCGAAAAAAAACGGCGTGCTGTCTTTAGTGTTGGTTCCCGGGCTTTGAATCGGCATGAGCTCATTAATATTTACCTTGCCTTGTTTATTTTTGACGATATTTAAACGCTCCAGATCCAGAGCACATACGTAGATGCTTGGCTTTTTTAAAATAATCATATCGCCGGGATCCCAAACCAGATGGATGTAATTTAAGTATGCCAATTCTTTCTCCTTAAAACCCGCCGGATTATGTATGGTTACCCCTTTTGCAAATATATGGGTCAGGAATGGAGAATAGCCCAGCTCTTTTATGGTCACGTTTATGCCTAGCTGCTTTTCAATCTCGCTCTCAACCAGGTCTTTGATTTTGATGTGCTTGACTACTACGAATGTCGCAACGGATAATAAAACAAACGCCAATAGCAATACACCGATGATTATGACTATAGTTTTATAAATTTTCATAGGCCCTCTTTTTCAATTATCAAATTATATTTTTTATTATATCAAATCCGAAACAAAATCAAAAGGTAAATACTCTAAAGTTTGGCCGGCGGCTTAACGTAGAAATTAAGCGCCAGGCGCAAGATCACGAGCAATATGATGCAAATAAATGCGCCGTTACGCAAAGCCCGGAATAGATTAATCTCATGCCTCTTTTCCTCTATCGCCTTATTTAAAAACTGGCCCGGTTCTAATGCGCTATCCGATTTTAGCTTAAAAGCTTTTGCCAGCTCCAGCTGGCGCGGCATATTGGTTTCAAGTAAGATTCTATCCAACTCTTTATTTAGTCCAGCCTCGCCTCCAATCTCGAAAGCGACAGATAGCTTATCATAAAAAAATAATTCCACCGCGAATTGAGCAAGCCGCCTTATCGCATATATATTGGCGAAAATAAAAAAGAAGAAAAGTAAGACTGCGATCGTTGTGCTGAGTTTACGTTTGGTTGTAATATTCATAATCTTAAATTCCGCGTCAGAAACTATTTATGCCAGCTTTTTCCGGAACCTTAAAGTGCTTAATGTAATTACGATCATTCCTATGATAAAGAGGAAAAGAAGCTGCGACCAAAGAATATCTATTCCCACGCCTTTCAAAAATATCCCCCGCACTATAGTCAAAAAATAACGCATAGGATTTATAAAAGTGAACCATTGTATAATAGTAGGCATATTCTCTATTGGATATGCAAACCCGGACAAAAGGAACGTCGGCATATAAAAAAGGAAAACCGACATCATTGCCTCCTGCTGTGTTGAAGCTATTGTTGAGATAAATAAACCTGCCCCCAGGCTCGTGAATAAATATATACAGGTAGAAAATACCAATAAAAGGAGACTGCCTCTAAAGGGTATATGGAACCAAAATATGCCCAATGTAGTAATAAGACTGGTCTGAATTAGCGCGATTACGCCAAAAGGAACGAGTTTTCCGAAAATAAGTTCCAACGGCTTAAGGGGGCTGACAATCAGCTGCTCCATTGTGCCGATTTCTTTTTCTCTGACTATAGCCATGGCCGTCAATAACAGCGACATTATCGTAACAATAGAAGCGATTACGCCGGGAAGATAATAATTCCTCGAAATAAGATTCTCATTGAACCAGGCGCGGTCTCTTAAATCTACACTGGGCGCACTTAAGGTATAGCCCAGAGCTAGAGCATCATTCTTAATCAAATCCTGCTGGTAACTGCCCATGATCGTGCCGGCATAGCCGGCAATAATCATAGCTGTGTTCGAATCTGAACCATCGAGGATCAACTGGATATTGGCATCTTTGCCGGCCTTAAGGTTACGGCCAAAACCCCGGTCAATGCGCAACACCGCGCTTGTTAATCCTTTATTTATAACGGCGTCCTGCGCCTCTTGGCTGTTGATATAATATTTTGGGACAAAATAATTAGAGTAGGTGAATCTATAAAGCAGATCCCGGCTTTCCTTGGTGTTATCCTGGTCATAAATAGCTACGGGTATGTAGTTGATGTCTTTATTGGCCGCGTAACCAAAGAGAATTATCTGTAGAAGCGGGGAAACAAAAATAACCGTCTTCATCCGCTTGTCGCGTAAAACCTGTTTAAATTCTTTTATCAGTATTGCCTTTGCCCTCTCAAACATAATCAGGCCACCCTTTTCTTGAATTTCTTTAAAGCCAAGCCAAACATAAGAATAGCAAACAACAGGAGAAACAACGCTTCATCCCACATGACATCAATCCCGTTTCCTTTTAAAAATACCCCCCGGACAATAACAATGTAATAGCGCGCCGGGATGAAATAAGTAACTGCCTGTATTGCAGGCGGCATGTTAAAAATCGGATAGATAAACCCCGAGAGAAGCATGGTCGGTATAAATGTGGTCAGCGTTGCCATCTGAGAGGCTAATAATTGCGACCGGGTAACGATCGAAATCAGGATTCCTTGCGACAGGGCCCCGGTTAAAAAGAAAGTGCTTAAGAAAAATAGCAATAAGTAACTGCCCCTGAAAGGCACGCCAAATAAAAATCTGGCCATAGCCAGGCCCACAATAAGATCAAAAAAACCAATTATAAAATAAGGGATAAATTTTCCAGTAATGAGCTCCGGAGGCTTAACCGGAGTAGAGATAAGCTGTTCCATCGTCCCTCTCTCCCATTCCCGGGCAATGCAAATGGAAGTAAGTAACGCCGCGATAATCATTATAATCATGGCTATTACTCCGGGGACTATAAACCACCTCGAGTTTAAACCCATATTAAACCAGACCCTTGAACGCATATCTACGGACCTGGCCGGTTTTATGCCATAGTGAGCAAGAGTCTTAACCAGTAAATTCAAATTATATGTTGCCACTACCGAACGCACATAACCCATGGCTATTGTCGCGGTATTGGAATCGCTTCCATCGACTAAAAGTTGCAAGGCGGCAGTTTTCCCGGACTCTAAATAATGGGAAAAATCCTTTGGGATTACCAAAGCCATCATCGCCTTGCCGCTGTTAATCATGTGTTCGATATCGCGGTAGTTATCGGTATAACGGATAATTTTAAAATATTTAGAGTTCTTAAAATTAAGCAGAAAATTGCGGGTCAATTGCGAAGAAGCATCCTGGTTCCAGACAACAGTAGGGACCCGGTCAATATCAAGGGAAAGGCCGTAGCCGAAAATTATCAACAAAAATACCGGAATTACCAAAGCCAAGCCCAGGGAGCGCGGGTCACGCCGGATTTGAATAAACTCTTTGTTAGATATTGCCATTATCCTTTTAAGATTCATTTATCTTTATGCTCAGCGTCATAATTTTCTATTAAATAAACAAAGACGTCTTCCAATGAAGGCATGATTTTATTTATGGAATAATCCCTAATCGCGTCCTGATCAAGAATATTTTTTATGCCATCCTTTGCCTTCGCAAGGTCATTCACTACAGCGTGGATATTTACGCCAAAAAGCGCAGTCTCTTTAATCGAGTCCAATTTTGAAATCTTCTCTAAGTACTTTTCGGCATGGGCCATTTCAATCTCCAAGATCTCATCCTTCATAATCTTGGTTTTCATCTCTACGGGTGTGCCCATGGCAATCATTGTACCGTGATAGATCATCACCATGCGGTTACAATTTTCCGCTTCATCCATATAGTGAGTGGTCACAAAAACGGTTTTGCCATGAGCGGCCATATCCTTAATGATGGCCCAGAAATTACTGCGGGTTATGGGGTCAACGCCTGATGTCGGTTCATCCAGAAAAATTATACCCGGCTGATGGATTATGGCGCATCCCAAGGCCAGTCGCTGTTTCCAGCCTCCGGGAAGCGTGGCAGTGAGATTTTTCCGGAAATCCTCAATCCCAGCGACTCTTATGGTTTCATCTTTGCGTTTTTCTCTCTCATCTTTGGGGATATTATAAATCCGGCTGTAAAAATCAATGTTCTCTTCCACTGTCAGGTCATCATAGAGAGAGAACTTCTGAGACATGTAACCGATATGCTGCTTTATTTTATGCTGCTCTTTTATGATATCAAAGCCTGAAACCTGCCCGCTTCCTGAGGTAGGAGTATAAATGCCGCAAAGCATCCTGATGGTAGTGGATTTTCCCGCGCCGTTGGGCCCCAAGAACCCAAAAATCTCACCCTCTTCTACTTCAAAATTAATATGGTTGACGGCGGTAAAATTGCCGAATTTTTTTTCAAGATTTTCTACTTTTACAGCTATTTTTTTATCAGCCATGGTCTGATTCGTAATCATTGATAATCTTGATGAATGCCTGTTCTAATGAATTTGCCTTACATTCATTTTTTATGCTGTCCGGCGTGTCGCACCTTAAGAGGTTCCCTTTATGGATCAACCCCACTCTGCGGCAGCGTTCTGCTTCATCAAGGTATGAGGTGGAATAAAGAATCGTGACTTTCTCTTTTAAAAGGTCATAAAGAATCTTCCAGAAATCGCGGCGGGATACGGGGTCAACGCCGTTTGTCGGCTCATCAAGAAATAAAACTTTTGGGGTGTGAATAAGCGCGCAGGACAAGCCCAGCTTCTGCTTCATGCCTCCGGAAAGTTTTCCGGCAAACCTTTCTTTAAAAGGCAAGAGGCCGGAAAAACCTAATAACTTTTCGATTTTTTCTTGCCTATCTTTTTTAGAAACGCAGAATACATCGGCGTAAAAATTAATATTTTCTAAAACCGTGAGCTCCTCGTAAAGTCCGAATCGCTGAGACATGTAAGCGATATTCTCCTTGAGAGCTTCGGATTCTTTGACAATATGTTTGTCGTAAACCCATCCATCTCCTTGCGTCGGCTCAAGTATCCCGGTCAAGAGGCGCATACTCGTAGTCTTGCCTGCGCCATCCGGGCCGACAAGTCCGAATATCTCACCTTCCTCGATTTCCAGATTGAGGTTATTGACGGCGGTATTAGTCCCAAATTTTTTTGTCAACCCCACTGCTTTTATGGTGATCATTCGATGATATAGGCATCCGCAGGCATGCCGGGTTTAAGCTCTAATCCGGAATTATCTACTCTTACCTTTATTCTATAGACAAGCTTAACCCGTTCTTCCTGGGTCTGGATGGTTTTAGGAGTGAATTCTGACTGGCTGGAAACAAAAGAAACCCGCCCTTTGTATTTTTTACCCGGATATGTATCAGTGGTAACATAGGCGTCCTGGTTAAGTTTCACTCTTGCCAAATCTGTTTCATTGATATACGCAGTGACCCAAATATTATTCAAATCAACCGCTGTAAATACAGGGGTGCCGGGTTGAATAACTTCTCCGGCAAGCGCGCTTTTTACCAACACGGATCCGTTAAGAGGAGACGCTAGTTCTGCAAACCCTAGCCGCGTTTCAGCAAGCTCTAAAGAAGCCTTGAGTTGGTCAACATTTGCTTTATTAGCATCAAAGCTAGTCTTGGCTTGGTCTCTTTGTTGGGCCGAAATTGCTCCGGCTTCAAAAAGCCTCCCTGCCCTCTCGTAGTCGATTTTAGATAATTCATAATTATACTCAGCCGCCTTTAGGCTTGCCGCGGCTTCATTCCTGATCCGGCTTAATTCATCGGTATTAAGCCGGGCTACAATCTCGCCTTGTTTGATTACCTTGCCCTCATCAGTCAAAAGTTCGAGTATCTGTCCGTTAACCCTGAAAGAGATACGCACGTCATCTCCCTCTATGTTACCGGATACCTTTATCCGCCGGTTATGGATCTCCTTCTTTATAATGAAATTTGCTGCCTCGGCGCCGACAATAAGAAAAACTAGCGCGATAATAATAAATTTTATTTTATTTTTATCTAATTTTATTTTTGCCATTACTTTGCCTCCTCCATAAAACTTACTCCCATGCTTCTATCCAGATATGCTTTTGCCATCAAATAATCGTAAATTCCTCCCGAGACGTTTTTACGTACTTGGGCCAGAGAAACCTGCGAATCCAAAACGTCGAGGTTAATGCCTACGCCGCTGTCATAACTTATCTCGGATATTTTTAATGCCTCTTCCGCTTCCCCGACATTATCTATTTGCGAAATAATAATTTCCTCTGCTTCTTTTAAGTCCAGGCAGCCCTTGCGTACATCCAGGGCAATCTGGTCTACTAAATTCTCCTTGCCCAACCAAGCTTGCGTATATTGGGACTTAGCAGCATCTACCTTGGCCTTGGTAGAAAAACCTTCAAATATAGGTATGGAGACTAAAACTCCCGCATTCCAGTTGTTTTGTTCTGATTTAAAGATATTACTGGTGCTATCAGAACGGTTATAATAATCAGCCTGAAGACTAATATCCGGACGGTAACCGGACTTAGCCATTTCAATAGACCATTTGCTTATGTCGACACCCAGGCCTTTCAAGATTAACTCCGGCTTATTCACATAAGCAGTCTGCAAAAATTCCTCTTCGTTTATTTCAATAGGCAGATACAGTAAGGATTCTTGCGTTTCTATGCTGGTATCAATATTACGCCCCAAGAGTTTATTCAGCTCGGCTTTTATATATTGAACATCGTTACGCGCGGCCACCAGCTGCGGCATAAGCAATGAGACCCTAACTTTTGATTGCAAGACGTCAAAACGCGAAGCTGTCCCATGCTGGAATTTATCAGAGACATCTTTATAATGATCCTGGGCCTGATTGACAAGATCCTCGGCAATGCTCAATGTTTCGCGGGCAAGAAGCAGCCCGTAAAAAAGGCGCTTGGCATCGAATTCCACATCCAGTTTTTTAGCCCTTAGGGTCTGATTTTGAACGTTTAAATTTATTTGCGACTGCCTGAAGTTAGCTATATCCGCCCCTCCATTATAGACAGATTCGCTGGCCGATAAACCTATCCGGTAATCATTCCTAAACCCCGTAAAAATATTCTCGGCAAAGACCTTATCATTACGGGTATAAGATGCGTCCAGGTTCACGTGCGGCAAAAATCGGCTTGTTGCATCCAGGATATTTGCCCTGGCTACCTGGATCCCTCTCTCCTGTATCTGTATATCTTTATTATTTTTAAAGGCAATGCTTATAGCATCTCTTAAGGTCATGCTATTCTCTTCTGCGCCAAGCGTCGAGGCAAAGAAAAAAACAAAAATAAGACATAACTTTGCTGACTTTAAAACTATGCTTCTTAGCTCCCCGTAGAAAGGATTTTTCTTATTGATCCTAAAAAATCGGGAATTAGCCTTATATTCACTTTCAAGTAAGCCGTCTTTATAGAGATTATTTAGAGTCCTCTGAAATACGCCGGGCTTTTTACCTAAAAGCCTTCCGATCTCCTGGATATAGAATTGCTCTTCCGGATGGTCGTAAAATAGCTTTAGAAGCCTTGTCTTGGTCTTACCTAACAAATGCATTTAATTCGCACCCCTTTATATACATTTTGCATATAATTGTATTCATTAGTATATAAATATATCTATTTACATATAATTATATGCTTATTGCATATATTGTCAAGCAAAAAAACTACCAACTGGTGCTTAGTTTTTTTGCGGGTGTCGCGAAGACTTTTGCGACCAATAAAAATTTAGAAAAAAAATAGCCTTGATTAGCTTGATAATCAAGGCTTTAGAATCCGTTAATTTTCCCGGGGTTTATCAGGCCCGCTTAGCTCTTGCGTAACGGTCAAATACCCTTACTTTGCGTAAATAATGATACGTACCTAATACTTTAGCAAAAGAAATTATCCACCTGTATAAAAAAGACTCCAGGCAACCCAGAAGAACAAGGTAACATATGTAGCCGAAACGAAACGCCTTCTGACCGCGGACAAAAACAAGCAAACTCAAGAGAGATACTAACGTTTGAGATAGGATCATAAAGCACATAAATGCCAGAAACATCTTTAAATCTAAAGTTTTAGTGGCATAGCCTACAGCCACAAATATAACGCTTACAATCTCAAAAAATACGCCCCAAACTTCGTATAAAAAATAGTAAGGAAGCGTAAGAAAAGCAAATCCTTTATACTTTGGATTAAATATCATATATTTATAGTCATGAACTGTTTCGTTAACTACCCTCTGCCAACGGTCGCGCTGCGAAATCAGGGAAGATATATTGCTCGGCCCTTCGGTCCATCCGACATAATAGGGCAGCATTATTATTTTATAATCCTTTTTTTCATTCTTGGCTATATAGTCATGGACGCGAAAGGTTATTTCCAGGTCTTCACAGGTAAATTCCGCCGAATATCCGCCTATTTCATAAAGCACATCCCGGCGCCAAATGCCAAAACCACCGGCAACATTAGGCATGGCATTATACCTGCTCCAGGCAATGCGATTGCCGATAAAAGAACGTATATATTCTAAATTCTGATAGGCGACGATAGGATTAAAAGAAAAGCTGTATTTAACAACCCTGCCATCTTCAACTTTAAGTCCATTGGAAAGCCCGAAACCGCTACCGACACCGATTATTCTTTCAGGGCGCCGGATGACATGCGCCATGGTTTTGAGCAATGCGTTCTGCTCTAACACCGTATCCGCGTCTATCATACAGACATAATCATATTTAGCAATATTTAAACCCGCATTGACTGCTCCGGCTTTTTTATGCCCGGCAAATTTTGAGATAACTGTAACATTGGGGTGCTTTGTGCTCTTCAATATTATCTTCACCAAACCGTCTTGGAAATGCTTCACGTAAGGCATGTCAATGGGTTTTAAGCCTAAAAGCTCGTCCAAGATCTGATATGTCTTATCCGTAGACCCGTCATCAACAACAATGATCTCGAATTCAGGATAGTTAAGGTTAATCATAGAAGAAACGGAATCACGAATCCATTCCTCTTCGTTTCTCGCCGGCATTACAATACTTACTGGTATATTAAAGCTAGATAAATAAGCCAAAGGATAATCTTCCACCCTACTTTCCCACGTCCGCTTCCCTTCTTCAATAAAGCCGACGATAATCAGAAATAAGAAAAACAACAGTAGGATCAGGAAGTAGCCCAGAAAAAATACAAATACTGCGTGAATTAGGGCTGCCAACCAAATAGCGTTCATTGCCTGTCAACCCCTCCCTGCAGCTTTTTATCCATAGCCTCTTTAAACTTGATACTTATATTATTTATGATTTCAAGCAATTTTTTACGCGGCTCTTCTTCAAAATTGCTCAATGCCGGCTCAAGACCGAAACGCGCGCCGGACTTGATCATCCCTTCTAAGAGCTTAAACGAGGCAGTTTTGCGGTTGGGATCTGGGCTTAAAACTCCTTTCAGAATCTCAACTGTAAAGTTGGAAATCTCTAAAGCCTCTATTGACACCCTTTTAGCAATGCCATCATCTCCGGATAGAAATTTTTCAATGTAAGGCAATGCTGCTTCAATATTTGCTGCTACAACGTCCTTAACGGCATCTATGACTGATAACGACCCGTCGTTAATAAGCTGCATAACCTCCGGCAGGCAGTCTTTGCCTAATATTTGAGAAAATGCCTTTATGGCATTAACCCGAACCAACCAAGAATCATCCTTCAAACACCTGGAGAGTGAATCTCTTGCTCCCCTGTTGCCAATCGCCCCCAGGCATTCACAGGCTGCAGCCCTGACCTCTTCTTGCTTATCAAGGGTGAGACCTTCTATATCTTTAATTAATCCTGCCGGCTTAAATTTAGTGACGATTTTTAGTGCCCAGAAGCGAACTAAAGGAAGTTCAGATTTTAGCAGCGGGATAAATTCACTGGCTATTTCAGGCGGGAAACTTTCTAATACAGAGGCAATTTTAAAACCCAAAGATGGATTCATCTCTAAAAATCCAATCAGTATCTCGGCGGATTGCAGGATCTTAATCTGGCCCAAGGCAATTATGGAAAAATAAGCCACGTCCTCATCTCTATCTAAAATTGTTTCTTTGAGTATATTTAACGCGGACACGTCTTGGGTATAGCCTAGACTTAATATAGCTTCGATACGAAGCCATTTGTTTCTCGACTTAAGGGCAATGCGTCCAAGCCGGGAAATCCTTTTTGCGTTTACAAAACAATCCTTGAATAATTTCTGTTCAGATTCATTAAAAAAAACTATGTCTCTGTTTCTATTGGTTATTACATCCAGGAATTGCCTGGGAGTAGCTTTCGATGCGCTTTTGACTAATCTTTTGCCGCTAAGCGTTGCTTCGTACACATCTTTCTTTATCCTCAATAATAAAGCGCGGCTGTATTTCTTCCAGCTATATTCTTTGACTGCCGAATAGAAGATTATACGACACACCAGAAAGATCAAAAAAAAGAGCAAGGCTTTATCTAAGCCTAAAATTAAATCGGTATGATAATTATACATTTAAAATCTTATAGAAAGGGAAGCGTTGGCTCCGCGCTTTATGAAGTCAGGCTTTTCTGTTCCGTAAGAAAAACCCACCCTGGCACTAAGCCATCGGTATAGGTTATATTGGAAGCCGGTAAAAATTATATAACCGGACTGCTTGCGTGCTGGAAGCTCAAATATATCGTAGAGACGTTGCCCTACTGCTGTTCCCATCAATAAAGACAGGCGTTTTCCGATAGCGAAGTTAGCCTTTAAGGTCCCGAACTGGGCTGAATTGCGGCTTTCCGTAATCGACAAACCGTAATCCGCACTCACGTAGTTGTCGCCAAAATAATATATCAAACCAGGGTAAACTATGTAATTATCGTTTAATTGATAATGACGGAAATTATATCCTGCCTGCCAAAAAAGGCCGTTCTTGATCCGATGCCCATATTCAACGATGGACTGGAACTTATGCATATAGGTAACATCCCAGCCCCAACCTAGTTCGGCATGAGCATATGAGTTAGGAAAATTAACATAGGAGCCGATGCCGGCGGTATAATTATTTACATCAAAACGTCTCCACTGCGAAATGGCAGCATACCCTTGAATATTACGGTATCTATATCCAAGTCGGTTTGTCACTTCGCGCCACCTGCCTGGCCGTGAGCCCTGTACCACTTTACTTGGCTCAAAGTAAGAATCAAAAGAAAACTCACCCTTCTCTTGCGGCTTTTCCTCTAGCACGCCCGGCGAGGGAA
>Ga0082335_1007899_pt1 | contig 12526 bp, 7 predicted proteins | sample Subgrocontami58m_FD_72375 | JGI IMG/M metagenome (GOLD analysis project Ga0082335, IMG submission 72375) | Subsurface groundwater microbial communities from S. Glens Falls, New York, USA - GMW37 contaminated, 5.8 m (SPADES assembly) (version 2) ...
GGTCCCGATAGAACCGCCAAAGGGTATTGTGGTCGGGGGTCTGGCACCCCGTCAGCCATAAGCAGGGCAACTGGTCCCGACAGGCTGCTTCCAGCTTGCGGGCAGAGCGAACGTTAGAAAAAAAGCCATAAAGCCAGACGCTAAGCAAGACCCGGGGATGATAGGCAGGAGCGCCCAGTTCCTCCCCATCCAGGTCTATCCCCAGCTTGGCCCAAAAAGCCCGATCTAACCCATCGACAACGGCAGCCACAAAACGGGTTGGGTGATCATCGGGGATAAGATCGCCTAACCCTGGGGGCAAGAGCCAGTCTTGATCACGATAAAACGGGCGTAATGGCATCACATACATCTATAAATGAATCATCGCCCACTATTATACACGATTTACCCCATTACATCAACGCACGCCAGATTGGCTTTTTGAGACAGGCTCCATGGAGCTGCCCCTACGCTATCCGCAGGAGGATACAGGACTACGCGGCCCCGGTCCTCTCCCCCGCCATCGCCTGCACCACCTCTCCCAAGGCTGCCCTCCAGCGGGGCCCCAGACGCTCGATCTCCAGGCGCACCTGGGAGGAGCCTATCTTCAACCCCGGGCGCACCAGGGGGTCCAGGCGGGCCCGGTCTACCCTTCCACTCAGGCCCAGGCTCACCACTACCTCTCCGTTGCGCCGGGCGATGGAGGCGATGCCGGCACGGGCCGCCCGCACTTTGAGCCCGGCCACGTAAAACAGGTCTTGCACCTCGGGGGGCTCCGGGCCGAAGCGGTCTCGGACTTCCTCCCGCAGGTCCGCCAGCCCCTCCAGGCTGTTAATCCTGACCAGTCGCTGGTAAAGGGATATGCGGGCCGTCTGATCGGGGATATACGCCTCCGGCAGGTAGGCGGCAAGCGGCAGGTCCACCGTAGGAGCGGGCGGCGCCGGAGCGACCCGCCGGCCCGCCTGCCTGGCCTTCAGGTCCTCCACCGCCTCGGCCAGCATGCTGCAGTAAAGGTCGAAACCTACGGCGGCAATATGGCCGCTCTGTTCCGACCCCAGCAAGTTGCCTGCTCCCCGTATCTCCAGGTCCTTCATGGCGATCCGGTACCCGGCTCCCAGCTCCGAAGCCTCCAGAACGGTGCGCAGCCGCTCGTGGGCAGTTTGAGTCAGCGGGCGGTCCCGGGGGAAGAGGAGATAGGCATAGGCGAGGTTCGAGCCCCGGCCGACCCTCCCCCTGAGCTGGTAGAGCTGGGCCAGGCCCATGCGGTGAGCCTGATTGATGATAATGGTGTTGGCGTTGGGCACATCCAGGCCCGCCTCGATGATGGTCGTGCAGACCAGAACGTCCACCCGTCCAGCGAAGAAGTCCAACATGACCCTCTCCAGCTCTTCTTCGTGCATCTGACCGTGGCCGACGGCTATCTTCGCCTCCGGCGCCATCTCCCGCAGGCGCTGTGCCACGCGATAGATGCTCTGGACCCGGTTATGTACGAAGAAGACCTGGCCATCCCGGTCCAGCTCCCGCAGGATGGCCTGGCGGATAGCCGGCTCATCGTAGGGCATCACCAGGGTCTTGATCGGCAAGCGCTCCTCCGGAGGAGTTTCCATGACACTCATGTCCCTCACGTTGATCAGGGACATGTAGAGGCTGCGGGGAATGGGTGTGGCCGTGAGGGTCAGCACGTCCACTTCTTTTCGCATTCTCTTCAAGTACTCTTTATGCACGACCCCGAAGCGCTGTTCCTCATCCACGATCAGCAGTCCCAGGTCTTTGAAATGCACGTCCTTCTGGAGCAAGCGGTGGGTCCCTATGCAGATATCCACCGCCCCGTTCTCCAGCGCCACGAGAACCTCCGCCTGCTCTTTCGGGCTGCGGAACCGGGAGAGGACCTCCACTTTGACCGGGAAAGCGGCCAGCCTCTCGCTGAAAGTGGCGAAGTGCTGCTGGGCCAGGACAGTGGTGGGTACTAGCACCGCCACCTGCTTGCCGTCCATTACAGCCTTGAAGGCCGCCCGCAGGGCCACTTCGGTCTTCCCGTAGCCGACGTCGCCGCAGATCAGCCGGTCCATGGGCTTGGGAGCCTCCATATCCGCTTTCACCTGGGCAATGGCTTCTCCCTGGTCCGGCGTCTCCACGTATGGGAAGGCGTCCTCCATCTCCCGCTGCCAGGGGTTGTCCGGTGAGAAAGCGAGCCCAGGGGAGACCTCCCTCTGCGCGTAGATTTCCAGCAACTCTTCAGCGATATCGAGAGCCGAGCGGCGCGCCCGCTCCTTGGCCCGAGCCCAGTCCGCAGAGGACAGGCGTGTCAGGGCTGGCTCGCCCCCGCCGCCCCCCAGATAACGGCTGACCCGGTCTATCTGGTCCAGCGGCACATAGAGGCGGTCCCCTTCCGCAAACTCCAAGAGCATGTATTCTTTATCGTTCCCATCGGCCCCCTCTGCTATAGGGGAGGCTCGTGTGGGGGAGGCTCGTGAGCCTCCCCTACGGGCGCCCCCGGATTCCCCGCCCAGGCGCACCAGCCCTCCGAACCGGGCGATGCCGTGCTCAACATGCACAACGTAGTCGCCGGCCCTGAGGTCGGAAAGAAGCAATTCCCGGCCGGAGACCCTTCTTGCCACCGCGCGCCGAGGCTTCACGTAGCCGAATATCTCGGCATCCGTGAGCAGGACCATTGAGTCCAGCGCCCAGCCTCCGTGGAGCGAGCCGTTCACCAGCAGGAGAGCCCCGGCAGAAGGCTCCTCCCGGACCTGGTCCAGTACCAGGACGGTGGTGCCTCCCTGCTCCAGCAGGTCCGCCAGGCGTCCGGCCTGGTGGGACGCGACGACCACGATGGCGCCGCGGGCCTGAGCATCCCGCACCTCTTGCAAGAGAAGCTTGAGCCTTCCACCATAGAAGGAGGGCGCCCGGAAAGAAAGTCGGGGAACGTTCTCTTGCTCCCAGGGGCTGACGGCAAGCCTGCGCCGCATCCCAGCCAGCCTGCCGGCCAGCTCTTCCCAATTGAAATAAGGCCGGCCTGCCGCCGTTCCCAGCTCCCCCGCCTCCCTTCGCTGGCGCCCCAGCTCCTGGGCCTGCGCGTCCAGGGCGACTACCGATGCCTCGATACTGGAGGATTCCTCCAAGACCAGGAGCGCGTCCTCCGGCAGGTAGTCCAGGATGGAGGCAGCCAGCCCTTCGATGGGTGACTCACTGGCCGGTGTAATAGCCACCTGCGATATCATCTCCACCGACCGCTGGGTAATAGGATCGAAATGGCGCAGGCTCTCCACCTGGTCGCCGAACAACTCCACACGGACCGGCATCATGCTGGTGGGCGGGTAGATGTCCAGGATGCCGCCCCGGCGGCTGAAGGTCCCAGGCCGTTCTACCGCCTGAGATGGCTCATATCCCAGGGTCACCCATCGCGCCACCAGTTTGGACAGGTCTGCCCGCCCGCCGGCCCTGATCACTTGGGTCCCAGCAGCCAGCGCGGCAGGGGCCAGTACTTGGTGCATCACCGCGTGGGCCGGAGCGACGACGAGCGGGAACGAGGAACGAGGAACGGGGAACGAGGCCTCACCGCCCTTGTTCCCTGTTCCTTGTTTCTTGACCCTGAACCCTTGACCCTGAACCCTTACGAGCGCCCTCAGCCTCTGGTACTGGGACGGCGAGTCCATGGCTGCTGGTTCGTACGGCAGCGCATCCGGCTCTGAGAACAGGACCGCGTCATCTGGATCGTTCAGCCAGGCGCCCAGCTCCTCCTGCAACTGCCGGGCGCGATCAGGCCGGGCCGTCACTATGAGGGTCGGAAGACCCAAGTCTTCCTGAAGGCATGCCAGGAGGTAGGGCAGGGCCGCTGCGGGAAGGGCAACTTGGGTCTCCCCGGACCCCTCGCCCAGGACCTGTTTCAAGGTCCGGTATTCTTCCATTCCCTGCAATATGTGTAATAGGCCTGCTAGCTTCAACCGATCTCCCGAACACCGATAAGGGCTCGCCCTGGGGCCAGCCCTACCGGTATCATTGTATCACGGCACAACATGGCGCGGAGTACCTCCAGACGAATATCTCTACGAAACCCGGGCCTGCGCTGTTCACTCGCCTGGCCGAACTCGGCGACTCTGGGCAGATACGGGTCCCGCTTCAGCGCGTCTACCCGCTGGAGGAGGCGCTGGACGCCTTCAGGATAGGAAAGCGGGGGAGGCTCATGAGCCTCCCCTACAAGCTAGTCTGGCCCCTTGCTTAGGCGCCTCCGGCGTCTCCGACGCTGCCCCCATGAGGGTTCAAGCCACGCTGGGGCCATTCAGAGGATCGGAGCCTCCCGGCCCATCCGGTGCGATGCAGACCCGGTTCTTCCCTGAGCCTTTGGCCCCGTACATGCCGACATCCGCGGCCTTGATCAAGTCGTCGACGGTAGCCCCATCCGCCGGGTAGCTCGCCACACCGATACTCGCGGTGACCGAGCAAGTAGCCAGGACTTCTTCTCGGATCCTTTCGGCAAGGCCCGCGGCCTGATGCTTGTCCGCACCGACGGCAATCACAACGAACTCCTCTCCCCCATAGCGAGCGACCAAGTCGGTGTCCCTCACTGTGGCCTTGAGCGCCAGAGCAACCCGTCTGAGTGCCCCGTCCCCTTCAAGGTGGCCATGGATGTCGTTGTATTTCTTGAATTCATCTATGTCCACGAATAGTAGCGAGAATGTGTAACTCCGTCGCTTGGTCCGCCTTATCTCCAGGTCCAACTGATCTATGAAATACGTCCGGTTGTAGAGAAGTGTCAGCCCATCGGTCACGGCCAGGGCTTCTGCCCGTGCTTGAAGTAGCTCAGCCTTCCGGCGAAGCCTGATCTGTGTGTCGAAGGAGTAGCCCAGGGCGATGAAGATGCCTATCGTACCCAGCACCCATGGAAGAAAAGCCAGCAGGCGCACACGCAACAGGCTTGTCGCTGTCGCCAGGAAATCTGCCCCAGGTGCTGCATCAAGCGTGGCACGGTAGGACTCAGCTTGGTAGACCAAGGCTGCCACGATATAGGTTGTAGCAAGTGCGAAGGCTACACCCGCAATAAAGAACACCGCCTTGTAGCTCAAGGAGCGGGTTTTCACGGCTTTCCTCCTGCGCACAAGAGACTTGGTTCCCTTGCCTTGAGATGACTTTATCTCATTGTACCGGCGGCGGCGCTGCTGTCAAGCGCCTGTGTCAGGCATTGTAGCGGTTCATGGCCGTCTCCAGGCCGTCTTCCAGAATGCATAGAACGGCCTCGGCCGCGCGGGCAAAGACCTCCCTTAGGACCTCCACTTCATCCGGGGCGAAGTCGCTCAGGACATAGTCTCGGAGGCCTTCCTCGCCGGTAGCCTGGGGGCGGCCGATGCCTATTCGCAGCCGGCCGAACTCCTGGCTGCCCCCCAGGGCCTGGATAATGGACTCCAGCCCCCGGTGTCCTCCAGCCCCTCCCCGGGGCCGTACGCGCAGGCGGCCCAAGGGCAGGTCGACGTCGTCATGGACCACCAGGATATCTCCCAGGGAGAGGCGATACCGGGCCGCCAGGGTGGCCACAGAGCGTCCGCTCAGGTTCATGAAGGTCTGCGGCTTGGCCAGGACCACCTCCCGGGCGCCTATACGGCCGGTAGCCAGGCGGGCCTGTCCTCCCTTGCCGGTGAAGGCCAGGCTCTTGGCTTTAGCCAGGTAATTCAGGCACTGGAAGCCAACGTTATGGCGACTATGCGCGTACTGAGGGCCGGGGTTGCCCAGGCCTACGATGAGCTTCATTCTTCCACCACGTCAGTCGTCATCACGATATGATCTTCGATATCTGCTCAGGAGGACGTGGCTGAATAGGCAGATCGATATGATCTGGCATCACCACAAAAGCCAGCAGATAGTAGCTTACGCTTTCCCGCAGGAAGCAAATCGCGGCTGTACGATCTGGGCATTTCTTTGGTCGGACAAGAGCGCCACGCCGCTATGCGTGCGCGTTGTGATGAAGTAGGGGGACTCCTTTCCCGGACTCCTGTCCTTGCAGGTTCAATACGCGTTTTCGCCCTTCAAGATGGCCAGGATAGTCAGGAGGATTATCCTCAGGTCCAGCCCCACGGTCCAGTGCTCCACGTACCATAGATCATAGGCGGTACGCTCCTCGATACTGACCTGGCCTCGAAGTCCATGGACCTGCGCCCAGCCGGTCAGGCCAGCCTTCTCCTTGTGCCGCTCCAGGTAGCGGGGCACCCTCTGGCTAAATTCCTCCACGAAGACCGGTCGCTCTGGCCTTGGCCCCACCACGCTCATCTCGCCCAGCAGGACGTTGATGAACTGAGGCGTCTCATCGAAAGACCACCGGCGCAGGAAGGCCCCCAGCCGTGTAGTGCGAGGGTCGCTCTTGCCAGCCCAGACCGGGCCGGTGTGGGCCTCAGCATCGGGGCGCATAGAGCGGTACTTGATGACCTTGAAAGGGTTACCATCCAGCCCGACCCTTTCCTGCAGGTAAAAGGTAGGCCCGCCCGGTGAGGTTATCTTGATAAGGATGGCCGTACCGAGCATAAGCGGAGACAGCAGGACCAGGGCGGCGGTGCTGACGACTATATCCATCAGCCGCTTGATCCGCAGGTTCCATCCTCTTAGCGCCGTATCTCTGACGCTGACCATTGGCAGACCATCCAGGTCTCCAATAACAGCTTCCGATGTTATGATCTGGAAGACATCCGGAAAGACCTTGATGTTCACGTGCTCCTTCTCACACCTGGAGACTATGTCCAGGATATCCCGGTGGGTCAGGGATGGCTCTGCCACGATGACCTCTGTGGCTCCGTTCCCGCGCACCAGGTCACCAATCTCGGCGATGGCGCCCAGAGTCGGTGCATCCGAAGAAGGGGATTCCCCAACCAAGCCCAGGACCCGGTAGCCTAACCAGGGAGCCCTGGCTATCCGTTGCTGAACTGCCCTGGCCATCTCACCTGTTCCTACGATGAGGACCCGCTCAGGGACCATCCCCCGGCGCCGCAGCAGCGAGTGGAGACTGTACTGAAGCATCCGGATGATCCAGATCAAGAGGATAGATAGAAGCCAGCCCAGGGACAGCATGGCCCGGGAATAATTGAAGTCCGGCGCTATGAAGGATGCGATGGCCATAGCCAGCACGGTCCCGATGGAGACCACGGTAAAGACCCGAGAAAGCTCGTCCAGGCGGGAGGGACTACGGCGAAGGCGATACGCTCCCTGGCCTGCCATGAAGAACAGAAAGAGGACTGAATTCAGGACGGCCAGGCCCGTATAATCGTTGAACTGGTGAAATTCCTGGGCTGGTGGCAGAAGACCGGTACGAAAGCGTGCCAGATAGGCCGCCACGAGGGACAGGTTAGTCATAGCCAGGTCTCCTGCTACCATGGCCATCGAAAGAACGAAGTTGACTGTCCGGCTCACGTCAAGACCCTCTAATCTCCCCGGTCCTCAATAGTTCACGCGCCTGAGTTGGGGAGGCAGAAGCGTGTTCATCAGGTAAGCCAGGCTGCCCCTCAAGTATATCGCTCCCATGATCAACCAGTTCACAGGGGCGATGGTCTGGGGGGCATAGTGCTTCTTATAGAAAATCAGCATGGACCGGTAGAACTCTGCCGTGGCGCGGCGGATATCTCCGGAGCTGCTGCTGGCCTTCCGGTGGAGGACCACCACTCGAGGATTATACATAACCTTCCAACCGGCTCTCTTTATCCGGATGGCCCAGTCCAGGTCTTCTCCATATAGAAAGAACGACTCGTCCAGGAGCCCCACCTGTTCCAGGGCCTGGCGGCGCACCATCATGAATGCCCCCACTACGGAGTCTACCTCCGCCTCCTGGTCGGGGTCCAGGTAGGTAAGGTTGTAGCGACCTAAGCGAGGGCTGCGCGGAAAGCGCTGGCTCAGGCCAACCATGCGGTAAAAAGAGACCGCCGGGGATGGAAAGCTGCGTCTGCAGGCCAAATCCAGGCTACCGTCCTCCCTCACCAGCTTAGGGCCCGCCATGCCCACTTCCGGCCTCCTCTCCATGAACTCGACCATCTCCGCCAGGGCATCGGGCGGCAGGACGGTGTCGGGATTCAGGAGCAGGAGGTAGTCGCCCTGAGCCCTGGCCAGGGCCAGATTGTTGGCGTAGGCGTAACCGCCGTTCTTGGGGCTCTCCAACAGGTACGCCTGGGGGTACTCCCAGGCCACCACGGCGGCGCTTCCGTCGCTCGAGCAATTATCCACCACCCAGACCTCCTGTTCGATGCCTCGGCTGGCATAGACCGACCTGAGGCACCCTCGAAGAAGGTCCACCACGTTGTACGATACGATGATGACGGATACCGTGGGCATCGGCTGGATTATACAGTTAGGGTGTTGCTATTATCAAGCCGTAACCATGCTCTCTGGACGGCTTGTGAGCCGCCTGCTAGAATCCATACATCACCCAGCCAGGAGCACCAGATGATAAGGCCATTCCTCAACCCCCGCGCAGCGTCCAATCGCCATTGGAACGAGTACGTCCAGACCATGCCTCGCGCAAAGCTTGACCAATGGCACCTCCACCGCATTCAGCGGCTCATCAAGTTTGCGTACGATCATACGGCCCTGTATCGCAGGCTTTACGACCAGGCCGGGATAAAGCCGGAGGAGGTCAAAACCTGGGACGACTTCTTTTACAAGGTACCCTATACAGACAAGCCTGATTTCGTTCAGGACCAGCAGGGTACGGGCGGGCAGCAGGGTAGGGGCGGGTTTCAAACCCGCCCCTACTTCGCCGCCCAGGCTCTGGACCAACAGCACATGCTCTATTACTTCCAGACAACCGGCACCACCGGGCAGTTCCTGCGGGAATGCTTCAGCTTTTACGATACGATCAAGGCCGGGGACGAATACTGCTATGGGTTCTGGGACGTGGGAATCCGCCCGGGCGACAGCTTCTACTTCTGCTTCCCCTGGGGACTCTGGGTGGGCCTCTGGCACGTCTACTGGAACTGCAAGAGCCTGGGGTGCACCGTTTACTCCGGCGGTGGCCTATCCACAGAAGACCGTTTGCGGGCCATTCTGGAGCTCCGTCCCACGGTAGTAGCCGGTACCCCTACCTATCTATTGCATATGCTCAACGTTGCCAAGACGCTGGGCCTGGATATGCGCCAGGCAGGAGCCAAGCTTATTACCGGCGGAGGCGAACCCGGGTTCAATGTGCCGGTTACCCGCCAGGCCCTTGAAACGGGCTGGGGCGCCGAGGTCCTGGACTGCTACGGGCTTAGCGAGCCCGTCGTGGGCCATCAAGAATGCGGCATTCACCCGGGCGGGGTCCACGTCATCGAGTCCTGCTTCCACGCCTTCAGCGTCCATCCGGAAACCAGAGAGCCGGTACCCGATGGGGAGATAGGCGAGAACATCGTCACCTCCTATTCCCATACCATGCAGCCGTTCATAAAGTACCGCACCCACGATTTAGTCCGGGGCATTAAGAACCCGGACCACGGCTGCGGTTGGACCTGGGCGTTTCTGAAGGGCGGGGTCCTGGGACGTACTGACTTCATGACGGTCATACGGGGAGTCAACGTCTACCCGACGGCAGTGGAGGAACTTCTAGGCCAGGTCCCTGGCGCCAGCCCCTATTACGAGATACATCTATCGCGGCTGGAGGGGATGGACCACCTGCTGGTCAAAGTTGAGGCCAGGGAGGACGTGGACCCTCAAGCTTATGCTGGGATCACCCAAGAGGCGGAAGCCCTCTATAAGAAACAGATTGGGGTAAAGCTGGAGGTAGAGGTAGTCCCGCCTCAGACCCTGCCCCGGTACGAGCTCAAGACGAGACGCATTTTTGACCACCGTGCCCAGGAGGCGCGGCCACTGGGATGACTCTTGATTTGAGGAGGAGGCATGGATACGGACGAGACACTGGAGCGATTGCTCCGGATCGAGGAAAACATTCGAGCGATAGAGGATTCTACCCCCGTCCCCGCGCTGGCCATGGCCCTGAAGCACATGGAGGCTTACTGCCACCTGGCGCTGGACCATCTGGGGTACGAGCAGGGCGTTTGCCCCGAGGAAGAGTGACCCCGGGGCCAACACCTGGGGCTCTTTCAACGCAGAGAGCACGGAGAATGCAGAGGGCCTCGCCCGGTTGCCTTAGCGTTGTCGGCGTCCATTCCGATATGACCGGGCCTGTGTCGGCGTCCGCGGGATGGCAGCCCAATGCAAGCAGCTCGTACACACACAGCCTACACGCTCTCCGTAGCCGGGGTTGGCCTCAACCCCGGCTACTCGCTTCGGGGACGAAGCCGGCTGGTAGCATTCTACGACGTCCTTCCACGATACCGGTTAGGAGTGTCTCGAGACACAGTGCTCCGGACACTTGTTGTGGCGCCGGGTTTTTGTTAAAATAAGCTTCAGTGGGGCTGTAGCTCAGTTGGGAGAGCACAACGCTGGCAGTGTTGGGGTCGGGAGTTCGAGCCTCCCCAGCTCCACCAAATCGCATACCCAGTCTTCCAGTTCACATTTGCCACCGGTTTTCTCTAAACGTGGGGTTGGGTTAGGGGCAAATCGCAGATTACCATGGGCCCTCTGGGACAGTATTCTACTATAGCAGCATCCGATGAATCCCTTCCTGGCTGACGTGCATAATAAAGCCATGTCACCTGACGGGCTATTTGGCGACCCTGACAAAATGCATGAGGTCCAGACCGCGTTCGGCTTGGATGACGGCGCCGGGCTTCGTGTAGTGGACGCCAGGTTCCTAAACGAGCAGCGGTTCAACTGGGACTTATTCGATGGTTACGATAGCCTGCGAGTGCTAACCTATTCTGCAAGTATCAGCGCCATCGTCAGGATGCTGGATAAGTATTCGTTCACCGATTTTGAATGCATATTCGGCTACGAAGGCGTGCTCCGAGATTTCAAGGACATCCTATCGTTTCAGAAGGTAGTCGTTGGCGACACGCGTGCTGCGATCATGGGACTGAAGGACGACCGGCATGCACACATTCTACAAAGAGTACACGCTGGCCAGGCACGCTTCCACGTCGTCAGAAAGTACATTGCCCATGCAAAGCTGTACCTCCTGTCCAGTACTGACGGATCCACACGGGTCATCATTGGCTCAGCCAACCTTTCTGAGCGCGCTTTTTCAGGAAATCAGTCCGAGACGCTTGTCAAATTTGACAACGATGAGGATGCCTGGCGCCACTACAACCGCATGTTCGATGAGATAAGAGGCGACGCATCTGATCAGATCCCGCTGCCCAAAGACAGGATATCTAAAGCGGAGGTTGAGATCTCGGAAACGCCCGTGATGGCCAACATGTCAGCCGTGCTCGTCATTGATTCTCCGTCTGCTGAGCAAATAGAAGTCACAGCGCCGACGCAGATACTACGTATAGAGAAGGTTGCAGCGGCATTGGGACCGAGTATCTCTGCAGCTATTCCTCCAATTCGCGGCGGTAAGCAAAGAATAACACCTGAAATTAAGAGGGAGATAAGCCGCATACGCCTGGTTAAGTCTGCTGAAGAGGCGGACAGCCGCCACTTTTCCCTGAACAGGGTGAATTGCTCAGCGCTGCTATCGGGTGAGCGGTTTCCTCTGGAATGGGATAACTCGGCGGTCAGCGCAGATGCAGAACTCTTGCTTACGTACTTCAAGAGTTATGAAGAGGCATTTGAGGGCAACGTGCCTCGCCTCCAGCGTGACTACTTTATCCTGATGGCCTGGCTGTACTTTTCGCCGTTCATATGCGACATGCGTTCCCTGGCGCTGTTGCAGGATAGCGATGTAATTCGGTTTCCGTCATTTGCAATAATATTCGGCAAGTCAAACTGTGGAAAAACTAGCTTGGTCGACACGTTGATGACTTCCATGTTCGGCTACGCCCATACGATTGATAAACAAAGCTTTACTGCCTCTAAGCTCCGTGGGCTGCAACAAGCATACAAGAGATTTCCAGTCGTGTTTGACGACATTGGGCGCACCGCCTTCAGCCGTCACGGCAGAGACATGATCAAGGATGAGATGCAGCCTCCTGTCGAAGAGTACCCGGGATTCATACTCTCCATGAACGCGGAGCCCCAGTCGTTCCCCGACGAGGTGGTGAAGCGCAGCATGATGATATACACGACAACGGCCTTGCCACCGCATAACGAGGAGTTGCGTCAGCGGCTGCAAGGCAGGATCCAGGAGATGCGCCGCGGATTAACAGGACATCTCTTCCGTTGTTACTTGGTAGAGGTAATGGACCGCCTCGAAGCTGACCGTCTACCACAAGATTGGCTGGCGCTGTCGTCAGATGTGCTGAGTAGCATCATCTCGGGCGCTACAGGTGGCTCTCCCCCACACTGGTGCCAGTCCGTAACCTGGCTCAACTACGCAGAGAAGCGGTATGACCGGGTGAAAGCCCGCCTCATTAACTTGCTGAGGCCTTCAGCCCATGCCAGGAACGAGGGCGATGTGCCCAACGGCTGGAAGATTGAGGACGATAAGATTATCGTCTGGGAGCAACGGGACGCCTTCGGAAGACGTGGGTTTGAGGGGGAAGATGTGCCCTCTACATTAGTAAACGGGGAGGCCACCGGCGGTGGCAGGACAGTACTGTACCGA
>Ga0082335_1007901_pt1 | contig 12526 bp, 8 predicted proteins | sample Subgrocontami58m_FD_72375 | JGI IMG/M metagenome (GOLD analysis project Ga0082335, IMG submission 72375) | Subsurface groundwater microbial communities from S. Glens Falls, New York, USA - GMW37 contaminated, 5.8 m (SPADES assembly) (version 2) ...
CGCCCTCTCCAGCGCGGTCGAGGCGGGAGCGTCCGCCTACCTGCTGAAGGGCATCGGCGCGGACCAGCTGCTCCATGCGCTCCGGGCGGTCGTCGCGGGCGAAGGCTACGTGAGCCCGCGGCTCGCCGCGGACCTCTTGCGACGGATGGCGCCTCCCCCACCGACCGACGCGCTTCTCGCGACGCTGAGCGAGCGCGAGCGGTCGGTGCTCGAGGGCATCGCGCGGGGAGAGACCAACCGTGAGATCGCGGAGGCACTCGGCCTCTCGGAGAAGACCGTGAAGTACTACGTGACGAACGTCCTCGTGAAGCTCCACGCGCGAAACCGCGTCGAGGCGGCCCTGGTCGCGAAGGACGCCACAGGACGACGACGGTCGGCCGGCGATTGACCCCGAACGGCGACGGCCGGGCGGGTCGCTCGCGGCGCGGCCCGAGGGACCGCACGCCGGCAGGTATCTGCAACACGAAGGGCCGCCGGATCACTCCGGCGGCCCTTCGTTCAAGTCGTTTTCGAACGGGGAGGTGGCGAGGAAGACTTCATCGAGCTTCGCGTGGTGCTTCGTACCGGCCGGACGCTCGTTCGGAGGTCCGGCTGGGTGCTGGAAATAGGTCAAGCCCTCGACCGTTAGTACGGCTCAGCTGCAACCCTCGCGGGCCTTCCACCTGCCGCCTATCAAACAGGTTCTCTACCTGCGGTCTTACCTGATCACTCAGAGGGTGAGTTCATCTTGAGGTGCGCTTCCCACTTAGATGCTTTCAGCGGTTATCGCGAACCGACATAACTACCGAGCAGTGCCCTTGGCAGGACAACTCGTACACCATAGGTCAGCCCACCCCGGTCCTCTCGTACTGGGGGCAGCTCCTCGCAACTCACCTGCGCGCACACTGGATAGAGACCGAACTGTTTCACAACGTTCTGAACCCAGCTCGCGTACCGCTTTAATGGGCGAACAGCCCAACCCTTGGGAGGTACTGCCCCCCCAGGATGCGACGAGCCGACATCGAGGTGCCAAACCACGCCGTCGCTGTGAACGCTTGGGCGTGATAAGCCTGTTATCCCCGGGGTAGCTTTTATCCGATGATTCCTGACCCTTCCACTCGGGATCAGAAGGTCACTAAGCCCGACTTTCGTCCCTGTTCGGCGAGTAAGCCTCACAGTCAAGCACCCTTATGCCTTTGCACTCTGCGGCTGATTTCCACCCAGCCTGAGGGTACCTTTGGGCGCCTCCGTTACTTTTTAGGAGGCGACCGCCCCAGTCAAACTGCCCACCTGGCAATGTCCGGCTGCCGGATCACGGACAGCCGTTAGAGTCGAAGTCGCGCAAGGGTGGTATTTCACTGGTGACTCCACCGACGCTAGCGCGCCAGCTTCAAAGTCTCCCACCTATGCTACACATGCGAGACCCCAATCCAATGCCAAGATGCAGTAAAGCTCCACGGGGTCTTTTTGTCCAAGTGTGCGTAACCCGCGTCTTCACGGGTATCTCAGTTTCGCCGGGTCCCTCGTTGAGACAGCGCCCAAGTCGTTACGCCTTTCGTGCGGGTCGGAACTTACCCGACAAGGAATTTCGCTACCTTAGGACCGTTATAGTTACGGCCGCCGTTCACCGGGGCTTCAGTTCAAGCCTTGCAGCTCTCCCATTAACCTTCCGGCACTGGGCAGGCGTCAGCCCCTATACGTAGGGTTTCCCCTTCGCAGAGACCTGTGTTTTTGTTAAACAGTCGCTTGGGCCGTTTATCTGAGGCCTCGATCACTTGCCTGAATGAATCCAGGCGTGCGAGGCACCCCTTCTCCCGAAGTTACGGGGTCATTTTGCAGAGTTCCTTAACGAGGGTTCTCCCGATCGCCTTGGTATTCTCTACCCGCCCACCTGCGTCGGTTTGCGGTACGGACGCTCGCGACCTCGCTAGAGGCTTTTCTCGCCGACTTGGCTCGCCCCACTTGCCACATCGCTGCAGCTCGCGCTCGCTCTTCACCTTGACCCCCCGACGGATTTGCCTATCGGGAGACGGCTAGAAGCTTGGACGCACATAGCCAAAGTGCGCTGGGACTACCAGATCGGGTCACCCCCTTGCTGGTAACGGTCTTGAGCGGTTCTGGAATGTAGACCAGATGTCCATCGCCTACGCCTTTCGGCCTCGGCTTAGGCCCGACTGACCCTGAGCGGATTAACCTTCCTCAGGAAACCTTGGGCATACGGCGCGTACGTTTCTCACGCACGTTTCGCTACTCGTTCCGGCATTCTCACTTCCAAGAGCTCCAGCAGTGCTTACGCTCTACCTTCACTGCGCTTGGAACGCTCTCCTACCACCCACGTGCCCCGAAGGGTCGTGGATCCAAAGCTTCGGTACCAGGCTTGAGCCCCGTTGAATTTTCGGCGCCGAACCACTCGACCAGTGAGCTGTTACGCACTCTTTCAATGATGGCTGCTTCTAAGCCAACATCCTGGTTGTCTGAGCGATTCGACATCCTTCGCCACTTAGCCTGGATTGAGGGACCTTAGCTGTTGGTCTGGGCTGTTTCCCTTTTGTCCCTGGAGCTTAGCCCCCGGGGACTGACTGCCGCGCTTGAACTCATAGCATTCGGAGTTTGATTGGGGTTGGTAAGCGATAAGCCCCCTAGCCCATTCAGTGCTCTACCTCTATGAGTGAACGCGCGACGCTAGCCCTAAAGCTATTTCGGAGAGAACCAGCTATCTCCAAGTTCGTTTGGCATTTCACCTCTACCCACAGCTCATCCCCTAGCTTTTCAACGCTAGTGAGTTCGGCCCTCCACGGCGTTTTACCGCCGCTTCAGCCTGGCCATGGGTAGCTCACTTGGTTTCGGGTCTAGTGCATGCGACTTCGGATCTTGCGATCCACGCCCTATTCAGACTCGCTTTCGCTTCGGCTCCGGACGTCAGTCCTTAACCTCGCCGCATACAGCTAACTCGCCGGATCATTCTTCAATAGGCACGCCGTCACGCTACCCCTTGCGGGGCAACACGCTTCGACTGCTTGTAGGCGTACGGTTTCAGTTTCTATTTCACTCCCCTCCCGGGGTGCTTTTCACCTTTCCCTCACGGTACTAGTTCACTATCGGTCGCGAGAGGTATTTAGCCTTGGACAATGGTCTGCCCGGTTTCCCACCCTGGAGACCTTCCGGGTGGTACTCGAGGACAGCGACCGGAGGGCATGCGTCGTCGCGTACCGGACTATCACCGTCTCTGGTGGGCCTTTCCAGGCACCTTCCGCTAACGCATGCTTTTGTAACTCCGTCGTGGATCGGCAGATCCACCGCCGCGCCTCACAACCCCCGTGCCGCAACGCCTGCCGGCTATCACGCGGCACTGGTTTGGGCTCTTCCCGTTTCGCTCGCCACTACTCAGGGAATGCTTTCTTTTCCTCGAGGTACTGAGATGTTTCAGTTCCCTCGGTGCCCTCCACGCACCCTATGTATTCAGGTGCGGGTGACCAGGGATCAACCTGGTCGGGTTTCCCCATTCGGAGATCTCCGGATCACCGTTTGCTACCAACTCCCCGGAGCTTTTCGCAGGTAACCGCGTCCTTCATCGGCCTCTCGCGCCAAGGCATCCACCGTACGCCCTTTGTAGCTTGACCTACTTCGCAGCATCCAGCCCGGCCGGCGAACGAACGCCGCGGCCACAGATGCTCGAAAGCGATTGATGTGTCTTGACGATCGGTACGAATCTCGCAACTCGGCGAAACTCGATTACGTCTTCCTCTTCACTTGTAAAGGTGCGCCACCTGCTCGTTCGAGACCGTGCGCGACGAGCGTCGTCGTGCGCGGTCTCGAGCCAACAGATGCGGTGACGATCACCGAACGCCGCCCCGGACGCGGACCTCTGATGATACGCGCGTTTCGCAAGGACCATCTGCTCGGTCGGCGCCGGTGGAGACGAGGAGACTCGAACTCCTGACTTCCTCCTTGCAAAGGAGGCGCTCTACCAGCTGAGCTACGTCCCCGCAGCTCAATCGTAGGTCCTTTCGAGTGGGCGTTCGTAGACTCGAACTACGGACCTCTGCCTTATCAGGGCAGTGCTCTAACCAGCTGAGCTAAACGCCCCCGGTGATGGGAGAGGCGGGCAGATCGTTAACCGGTGAAGAGTGGCAGGAACGCGGCGCGTCCTCGTCGCCGCTTCGGATCCTGTGAGTGCGGATCCTCCGCGAGTTACGGATCGACTTCCGTTGTGGAAGTAGAGCAACCGAGTTCTAAGGCTCGGTCGATCGACCTGGAAAAATGGCTCGAGGCCCCGAAGGGTCCGAGCGGTCTTCCCTAGAAAGGAGGTGATCCAGCCGCACCTTCCGGTACGGCTACCTTGTTACGACTTCGTCCCAGTCGCCAATCCCACCTTCGACGGCTACCTCCTTGCGGTTGGCCCACCGGCTTCGGGTGTTACTGACTCCCATGACGTGACGGGCGGTGTGTACAAGGCCCGGGAACATATTCACCGGGGTGTGCTGACCCCCGGTTACTAGCAACTCCGACTTCACGGAGGCGAGTTGCAGCCTCCGATCTGAACTGAGGCCGGTTTTAAGAGGTTAGCTCCGGCTCGCGCCGTCGCGACTCGCTGTGACCGGCCATTGTAGCGTGCGTGTAGCCCGAGGCGTAAGGGCCACGCTGACTTGACGTCATCCCCACCTTCCTCCGAGTTTCTCTCGGCAGTCGGGTCTGAGTGATACAACAGACCCCGAGGGTTGCGCTCGTTGCGGGACTTAACCCAACATCTCACGACACGAGCTGACGACAGCCGTGCAACACCTGTGCAAGCTCCCTTGCGGGTCCCTCCCCTTTCGGATCGGTACCACTTGCATGTCAAGCCTCGGTAAGGTTCTTCGCGTACCATCGAATTAAACCGCACGCTCCGCTGCTTGTGCGGGCCCCCGTCAATTCCTTTGAGTTTTAACCTTGCGGTCGTACTCCCCAGGCGGGTCACTTAATGCGTTAGCTACGGCACTGCCGGGGTCGATACCGACAACACCTAGTGACCATTGTTTACGGCTAGGACTAACGGGGTATCTAATCCCGGTCGCTCCCCTAGCTTTCGCGCCTGAGCGTCAAGGGCGGGCCAGCAGATCGCTTTCGCCACTGGTGTTCCTTCCGGTATCTACGCATTTTACCGCTACACCGGAAATTCCATCTGCCTCTCCCGCCTTCAAGTCCTGCAGTTTCCACGGGCCTCTCCCAGTTGGGCCGGGAGCTTTCACCGTGGACTTGCAGGACCGCCTGCGCGCGCTTTACGCCCAATAAATCCGGACAACGCTCGCAACCTACGTATTACCGCGGCTGCTGGCACGTAGTTAGCCGTTGCTTATTCCTCAGGTACCGTCGGGTGTCTTCCCTGAGAAAAGCGGTTTACGACCCGAAGGCCTTCATCCCGCACGCGGCGTGGCTGCATCAGGGTTTCCCCCATTGTGCAAAATTCCTAACTGCTGCCTCCCGTAGGAGTCTGGGCCGTGTCTCAGTCCCAGTCTGGCTGGTCATCCTCTCAGACCAGCTACCGATCGCTGCCTTGGTAGGCCATTACCCCACCAACTAGCTAATCGGCCGCAGGCCCCTCCCAAAGCGTCTTGCGACTTTGAGCACCGAAATGAATCGGTGGTCACATGCGGTATTAGCACCTCTTTCGAGGAGTTATCCCCCACTTCGGGGCAGGTCACCTACGTGTTACTCAGCCGTTCGCCACTAACCTCGGCCTTGCGGCTTTGGTCCGTTCGACTTGCATGTTTTATGCACGCCGCCAGCGTTTGTCCTGAGCCAGGATCAAACTCTCCGACAAAAAGAGAGACCATCCTCTCGGACGGTCACATCTGCTTCGAGTTCGATCAATACATCGACGAGTCCGCGCTGATATGCGTTCCTGCCACTCTTCAGCTGTTAAAGATCGTGCCCCTGACCCTCCCACGCGGAACTGGCCTCGGGCGCTCTGCGGACGGTCATCATGGCACGCCGTACCACCCGCGTCAAACGCCACTATTTTTGGCCGTTCGCGGATGGCGGCCCCATGCGCGACACGGACGGGGGCCACCGCCGGCACGTGCCAGCCGACCGCGCAGATCGTGGGCGCCGGTCAGCGCGGGCAGCCGGGCGGCTGGGGCCACGGACCCTGCGGTGGGCAGACGCCCGCCTGCGCGAGAAGAGTGAAGAACACGAGGAACGCGACGAACGCGATCGCGGCGACGCCGAGCCCGCCGATGCCGAGGAGCCGACGTGCCGCGGCAGCGCCTGCCGCGGGAGCGCCGGCAGCCGGAGCGCCGATCGCCGGAGCGCCTGCCGCCGTGCGCACGGTCGGCGTCACCGCGCCGGCCACCGCCGCGCCGCCGACGACGACCGTCCTGGCGATGCCGCCTTCATCCTCGTTGATCGCGCGCTGCAGCGCCGCCGCGAAGTCGGTCACCGAGGCGTAGCGCTCGGCGGGATCCTTGGCCAGCGCCTTGAGGATCGCCTGCTCGACCCGCGGCCCGATCGCCGGGTTGACCGAGGACGGGAGCGGCAGCGGATCGCGGACGTGCGCGAGCACCACCGCGAGCGGCGTGTCGGCCGAGAAGGGCAGCCGACCGACGAACAGCTCGTAGGCCACGACGCCGAGCGAGTACTGGTCCGAGCGCGCGTCGACGGTCTTGCCCTGACCTTGCTCCGGGCTCATGTACTCGGGCGTGCCGATGCCGACGCCGGCCTGCGTGTACTGGGCCCCCGAAAGGATCTTCGCGATGCCGAAGTCGCTCACGACCGCGCGGCCGTCCTTCGTGAGCATGACGTTCGACGGCTTCATGTCGCGGTGGATGATCCCCTGGCTGTGCGCGTAGGCCAGGCCGTCCGCGACCTGGCTCAGGATCCGCGCGATCTCGCGCGGGGGCAGGTGCTCGCCTGACTTCGCAAGCTCGTCGAGCTTGTCCTTCAGGGTCCCCCCTTCGATGTAGGTCATGGTCATGAAGGCGCGGCCGTCGATCTCGTCGAAGTCGTACACCTGGACGATGCTCGGGTGCTCGAGCCGCGCGACCGCTCGCGCCTCGCGCACGAAGCGCTCGCGGAACTCGGCGTCCTCGGCGAGGCCCGCGCGCATCACCTTCAGCGCGACCGTGCGGTCGAGCGACGGTTGGAACGCCTTGAAGACGGTGGCCATGCCGCCCTGGCCGAGCTGCGAGATGATCTGGTAACGACCGATCGTCTGGCCGGGTTGCAGGCTCATCGCTGCCTCCGTTCTCTTCCGCTCACCGTTCGACCCGGCAGAGCGCCACCGTGACGTTGTCGGTTCCCCCTCGCTCGTTCGCCAGATCCACGAGGCGGCGCGCGGTACGCTCGAGGTCCTTCGCGACCGCGGCCGCGATCTCGCGATCCTCCACCAAGCCGTGGAGCCCGTCCGAGCAGAGGAGCAGCACGTCGCCGCGCTCGAGCGGGACCTCGGAGACGTCGAGCGGGACGGCGTCGCCCAGGCCGACCGCGCGGGTGATCCGATTCCGGAGCGGGTGCTGACGTGCTTCCGACGCGAGGATGAGGCCGGCCTTCACCTGCGCGGCGACGATCGAGTGGTCCTCCGTGAGCACGGTGATCTCGCCACGCCGCACCAGGTAGGCGCGCGAGTCGCCGGCGTGCGCGATCGTCGCCGTCCGGCCGGTGACCACCGCGACCACGATCGTCGTCCCCACGAGCGCGCCGTCGAGCTCGCGCGCCGCGTAGGCGCGCAGCTCCGCATCCGCCGCGGACGCCGCGGCCCGGAGCCGCTCGCCGAGTGACGCTTCGCCCGGTGACGACAGCGCGAGGCGGACGTGTTCAACGGTCTTCGCGCTCGCGACCTCACCGCGGGCGTGGCCGCCGACGCCATCGCACACGACGAGCGCGGCGTCGAAGCCGCGGCCCGCGCCGGGCTCCGGGGCGACGACCGCGCCCGCGTCCTCGTTGTGGTCACGCGCCCGCCCGACGTCGGTGAGGAACGCCGACCGGACCTTCGGTGTGCGCGACCAGAAGGCCACCTACGGGCGCTCGTACAGCAGGGCGCACTCGCCGAGGAGGATCGTTTCGCCGCCGCGCAGCGGGCGGTCGGCCGTCACCGGCACGCCGTCCACCTTGGTGCCGTTGGTGCTCCCGACGTCGTGGATCGCGAAGCCGTCGCCGCGGGGCACCAGCTTCACGTGGTGCCCCGAGACCGTCGCATCGCTCAGGATGATGTCGTTGCTCGACGAGCGCCCGATCGTGTACTCGCGATCCACGAGATCCCACGGACCGCTCCCGCCGGCCTTGAGCCTCAGGCGCGCACGCGGCTGCGGCGCGGCCGCGACCACGACGGTCGGTGCGACAGGCGCGACAGGCGCGACAGGCGCGACAGGCGCGACAGGCGCGACAGGCGCGACAGGCGCGGCCCTTTCCGCCGCAGTCCCGACCGGCGTGCTGGCAGGGGCGGCCGACACGGGCAGTGGTGCCGGTACCGCGAGCGACGGCGGTGCGGCGACCAGCGGTCGCGGCACGGCGACCGACGGAACCGATGCGGCGACTGGCGGCAGCGGTGCCGATGCCGCGGCCGGCGGTGGCGGCGTGGCGACCGGCGGGAGCGGTGCGGCAACGCCGAACATCGTGAGGTCGGGGCTTGGACCCGCGGCAGGTGCGACCGGGGCGGACGGCGCGGCCTGGTCGGGGATCCCGAACATCGTGCGGTCGGGACTGGACGCGGGATCCGCGGAGGGCGCCGCAGCCTGGCCGGGGATGCCGAACATCGTACGGTCGGGGCTCGACGCCGCGAGCGGCGGCGGGGCCGGCTTCTTGCGGCGGAGGAGGAGATCGAGGAATCCCACGTCGGCGCCTCCTACTTCTTCGTGCGCTTCAGGCCGGAGAGCGCCAGCAGCTCCGCATCGGCCTCGGCCACCGCGGCGGTGCAGTCGGGGCAGTGTTCGCCGCCGCGCGCCGGGCGGCCGCAGCGGAAGCAGGCACGGACCGCCTCGACCTCGAAGCTCATCGTGGAGCTGCCGAGGTTCGCGCCGCACGCGGCGCAGATCGCCATGTCCGCGGTCACCGGTCCCGCGCACTTCGGGCAACGCAGGACGGCCGCCGGGGCGGCGATCCCCTGGATGCGCAGGCGCACGTCGCCGAAGGTGATCGCGTCGCCCTCGCTGAGGGGATAGTCCGTCTGCGGCGCGAGCGGCTGGCCGTTGAGGAAGGTCTTGTTGGCCGAGCCGGTGTCGCGGACCGCGTACCCGCTCGCGACCGTGCGGATCTCCGCGTGGCGGCGGGACGACTTGCGGTTCGTGTCCAGCGAGCTCAGGTCGATCGTCGGGATCCATCCCGACGCGTGATCGGTCCGCCCGACGGTCGAAACCTCCGCCGCGAGCGGGATCGTGATCCCGTTGTCCGCCACCAGCTGCGCTTTCGTTTCGCTCATTCTGCCGCACTCCTCTTCCGTCCCGTCGGCGCCGCGCCTCCGACCTGCCGTCGTCCGAAGACGATGGCAGGCCATTCAGTCATGGTTACAAGGCGACGACTGGCCAGTCATTGTGAGTAGATCCACATTCCACGGACCGGGCGCGCGCCCGGCGCCCATTCCACTGGCGACCCGGGTTCGCTGGAACCCGCGCTCAAACTGGTCTGGCGCGATCGTCGCCCCGCCGAACGGCGTGGTGTACGTGGCGCCGCTCCCTATCGGAAAGACGACCGCCCGCGTTTCCAGCCAACCCGTTGGCGCGCGCGGGGCGTTCGCTGCCTGAGCGGTCCAGTCGCTGCCGGCGATCGCGTAGCCGGACAGGATCTCCGACGTCAAGGGCTTAGGGCTGCCGTCGGCGCTCGCGAACTCGAACAACGCGATGTAGCAGCCCGTGCGCCGCGCCGATCGGAGGGTGGCGCCGGTTGCGGCCTTGCCCTCCTTCTCGATCCGCGCGACGCCGTCCATGCTGATCGTGATCGTGTCGGGGAAGCGAAACCCGCCGAAGGACGCGCGGACCGGCGACGGGAAGCGGTAGGCCACGCGCGCGATGACGAAGTCACCGACCCGGCCGATGCCGTCGGACGCGATCGGGCTATCGGCGCCGGAAGCCGGGTGCAGCGTGTAGGACACGTCGCCGGGCACGAGCCGCGGCCGCAGCGGTGCGGTGATGAAGACCGCTTCGGTGCCGGCCCGGCCGAGGGCGAGCGTCTGCGCGTACGTCGCGGCGGCCACCTGCGCGGCGTACGCGACGGTCTGGCGGGCGTGCAGGACGAGCCCGATCTGGATCAGGCCGAAGATGAGCAGGAGGAGGATCGGCAGGACGAGCGCGAACTCGACGAGCGCCTGACCCTCGTCGCGCCCGACCGCGCTGCGCCGCGGCGCGCCGCACCCGCTCATCGGGGTGCCGAGCCCAGGTCCGAGCTGAGGACGAACTCGTCCATGATGAAGGCGGCGGACGTGCCCGCCACCTTCGTGATCTTCACATCGGCCTGACCCTGGCCGAGCCGGAAGCGCCCGATCGGGTACCACTTCCACCCAACGTTCTTCCCTTCGTCCGCCCAGCGCGCCGACTGACCGTTGACCACGATCGTGACGCTGCGGATGCCCGCGCGATGCAGACCGTCGTCGTGGGCGCGGATCCACAGGTCGCGGTCGCCTGCGGCGGTGACCTCGACCGCGTACGTGGCCGCCGCACCGCCGTCCCCGAGGTAGAGCTCGGCCTGGCACCGCGCTCCGGCTCGCGCGGTCGCTCCGGCCCAGCTGTAGCCGCCCTGCCCGGTCAGCTTGCCGATCTCTCCCGGCACCGTGATCGCTCCACCCGCGACGGAGGCCCGGCCGCAGATCTCCGCCGCGGGCGCCGGCGCGGCCGCCTGGCCGGCACCGGACGACACGTTCGGCTGCCCTGCTGCGGCCTGGGCAGGCGGCGGCGCGGACGTCTGGCCGAGCTGGGCGGCCGCCTCCGCGGCGATCGTGAAGCTGAGCCGCTGGATCGAGGTCGAGAACTGCTCGGTGACGCGCACGCGGACCTGGTACGGGCTCACGCCGAGCCGTCCCGACGTGATCACCGACTCGGCCCGCGCGGAGAGGAGGCCGGGGAGATTCAGCCGGAGCGCGGTGTCCACCATCTGCCGCGCCTCGGCGTCGGTCGGCAGTCGGTCGTCGCGGTCTCCGGCGAGGGACACCGCTGCTTCCGCGGCGAAGTGCGCGGCGTTGCGCAGCCGCTCGCGCTCGACCAGCATCCGCCCGCCGTCGATCACCAGGAGCAGCAGCACGAGGAAGATCGGCAGCGCGGTCGCGAAGAGCACGATCACCTGGCCGCCTTCCTCGCGGACGTGCCCACGGCCGCTCATGGGCGGGCACCTGCTCGCGCCTGGGCGCCCGGGTCGGCCTCGACGCGCGCGGTCGCCAGCGTGCCGAGCGGAATGGCGGCCGGAAGGCGGAAGCCGAGGACCGACGCCCGGATGGGGTTCGGGAACGAGTAGGTCAGCGCGATGGTGACCCAGTCGCCGCGCTTCACCGTAGCGACCGACCACTGCCGCATCGCGTTTCCCGCGTTCTCGGCCGACGTGGCGAGGGTGGCGAGCTGCCCCGACGGCTGCCTGACGTAGGCACCGGTCGGTGAGAGGAACTGGATGGAGAAATCGGTCCGCGTGCCGAACTGCGCGATCTGGCTGCCGGCGAGCCGGACCGCGGCGGCCGTGGCCTGGGTGTCGCCGGTCAGCGCGAAGGTCCGCGCGCCCTGGCGGGCGACGCCCTCGAGCTGCTGGCGCACGTTGAGCGCGAGGCCCAGCTGCACCATGCCGAGCAGGAAGATGGCGATGAGCGGCAGGACGAGCGCGAACTCGACGACGGCCTGACCGCCCTCGCGGCGCAGCGCGCGACGCATGCTTACCCTCCGCCGGCCACGAAGCTGAGGATCGCCGGCGCGAGGAACACGAGCATCAGCGCCGGCAGGAAGAACAGGACGAGCGGGATCATCATCTTGAGCGGCGCCCGCTGCGCCGATTCCTGCACGCGCAGGCGCCGGCGGCTGCGCATCTCGACGACCTGCGTCCGCAGACCGTCGGCGAGGCTCACCCCGAGGCGCCGGCTCTGCTGGATGAGCGAGAGCAGGTCGCCGAGCTCGCCCGAGCGCGTGCGCGCGGCGAGCCGCGTGAGCGCGTTCGCCAGCGAGAAGCCGGCATCGAGCTCGCCGACGACCTCGTCGAACGCCTCGCGCAGCGGGCCGCGCAGCTTGGGCACCAGGCGCCGCAGCGCGGCCTCGAGGTCCATGCCCGACTCGAGCGCGAGCACGAGCGAGTCGACCATGTCGGGGAGGGCCCTGTTCAAGCCGTTCACGCGGCCCCGGACGAGCGAGGACAGCCAGAGGTCAGGGAGCCGGTAGCCGCCGAAGGCTCCGGCGAGGCCGAAGACGCCGACGACCGTGAGGTCCGACCCACCGAACAGGAGCGCGACGAGGATGCCGACCAGGATCGCCGCGAGGACCCGGAAGCGAACGAACTCCAGGGCGGTGAAGCCGTAGGGCGAGCCGGCCGCGGCGAGCGACGCCTCGAGCTCGGCGAGGTCGGCCCGGCGGACGAGCACGGCGGGGGGCGGGGGGAGGGGGGCGCGCACCAG
>Ga0082335_1007902_pt1 | contig 12525 bp, 12 predicted proteins | sample Subgrocontami58m_FD_72375 | JGI IMG/M metagenome (GOLD analysis project Ga0082335, IMG submission 72375) | Subsurface groundwater microbial communities from S. Glens Falls, New York, USA - GMW37 contaminated, 5.8 m (SPADES assembly) (version 2) ...
ATTCTACGCCGTTTTATTCATGATGAAAACCTTCGAAAGCGATTGGCTGCATCGGCGCGTTCCGCCGTGTCCGGCCTTAGCTGGGCAAAGGTAGCGGAGAGAGTGGTGGAGGAGTACGGGAAGCTGGCAACGGAGGCTATACAGGGAAGTTAGGCCATAACAATTGAAGAAACGGGATTAGATACTACGGCACGAGATAAATATGATAAAGATCGTGAATAGATGGCTATTTTTAGCAATGTTTTTCACTGCTGTAATTATGGGATAGCTGACCATTGCATGTTCTTCACCGGTACCGACAATAACTCCGCCACCTATCGTTACGCCGGCATCCAATCCTGAACCCACACCTTTACCAACTCCAATAGCTGCAACACAGTCGGCACCTACCATAACCCCACGCCAACAGCAATACCTACACTGGCGACAACGCCCACATCCACACCAACACCTATTATCTCCCGAAATGTCGGGACTCCTATCAGCCAAGCCATTGGACGTTTTGCTGAATCGGGGAAAGCAGTTTTCGGAAAAAGCTGTGCTAGATGCCATGGCGAGAAAGGACAGGGTGGTAGAAAGGATATGTCGGTGGCGCTGCCGCTTATCGGGCCTGCTGCCGACCTGGAAGCATTCGTCAACGCAAAGTTTCTATTTGATTATATCAGTACAATAATGCCCCAGGATGCTCCGGGGAGTCTATCGAAGCAGGATTATCTGGATGTACTATCGTTCCTGCTGGTTGAAAACGGTATCGTGCCTGGGGAAAGAGTTATGACTCCCAACCAGATAGAGAACTTTCCGCTCCAGAAGTAAAGGGTAACTCTTTTCCTACCTAACCCCCTTGCCCCCTTCCCAAAGTGGGAAGGGGAGACCGCATCCTGTAGCCCCTTCCCGCACCGGGAAGGGGTTGGGGTTAGGTAGGAAAGCTATTTTCATCCTTTTTGGTCCCGACTTGTCGGGATGAAAGATTCCCCTCCAAAATCAAAGGTTTTAGATTAGCCCCCTGGAGTATTATGGTATAGTGTGATTATAATCGTCTAAGCAGGTAAGTCCCGTTCTTTCTTCACAGGGAAGGAGGACTCTATGCAATACCTTTTAGGACCCCAGGGAAGCGCATTATTCTTGCTCATTGCCGAAATATTTGTCCTCATTGGCCTTTTTTACGGCTTTTATCTCATACGCTATCGGCGAAATCTCAAGGGGCATAAGCAGAACCAGACCATCCTTGTATTCGTAAACATGTTACTCATCCTCCTGGTGATGGTCATTGGGTTCTACCGTTATGTTATCCTCGGCGCGGCAGCCAGCCCGGCATTATCCAGACTCATGATAGCTCACGCTACCTTAGGAACGGTAACGGAGTTGATGGGAATCTACATCCTTCTCCGCATGTCTAATCGCTTACCAGGGTGGTTAGAGATACCCAACTACAAAGTAATTATGCGGGTAACGCTGGCGCTCTGGACTATAGTAGCCTTAGATGGCTTTGTTATTTACTACAGTCAATACGCAGCTGATGGTAATCGTGGTGGGGTTGGGCAACCCCAAATACCAACTGTCATAGAGTCTGGTGTCCCGGGCCTCGTGGTCTGGTCTGATGAAAATGGATTTAACGACCGGGTTACTTTGCTGGTAACCAATTTGCCACTCCCGGCGCCAGGTACCGTTTATCAGGGTTGGCTCGTGTCCCGGTCATCAGCCGTTTTCGAGTCCCTGGGTGTAATGGAGGTTGATAATGATAGAACCAGCCTTCTGGATTATCGCTCACCGTTTGGCTCTAATCTTCTTGCTCCCTATGACCAGGTTGTAATCACGGCTGAAAAGGCGCCCGCAAGCAAATCCGGGCCGTCTCCGACGATTGTCATCTCTGGAGAAATACCTCAACAAGCGGGGAGCCACCTTCTACGTCTACTGGTCATGGCGCCGGATTCACCCGGTGGTATCGGCCTTATAGATGCCCTTGGCTTCCATGGAGCGGCTATGTTCGGCCACGCCCGTGAAATAGAATCGGCGTGGAGGCGAGGCAACCTCGCTTCCATGAAACGTCATGCCGAGCATGCTGTTAACCTGGTTGAAGGCACGTCGGGAAAGAATTTCGGCGACCTTAATAGAGATGGTGTTGTTCAAGACCCTGGAGATGGTCCTGGCCTCTTAACCTATGCTAAATGGGTATCCGAGCAAACCCGTTTGGCTGCGGATTCCCCCGATGCTACCTCAGCTATGAAGGCTCATGCCCCTCACATCATCACTATGGTTGATAACGTCAATAAATGGGCGTCCCGGGTTAGAGACGATGCTCTGGCAGTTATAAACGCAACTAATTCCCAGACTATCGAAGCCCAGGTAACTGAAGCTGTTGCGCTATCGGCTCGCACTGTGGCAGGTTTTGATGACAATGGTGATGGCGAGGTTTCCCCTGCTCCCGATGAGGGTGGTATGAGGCAGGTGCTCACACATTCCAGGATGATGGCTCGATTGGCATTAAGGCCGGGGCCAGGCACATTAGTGCAAAATTTGCATCCCCCCACTCCACCAGCGCCACCTCCGCCGGCTCCAGCGCCCGGCCCCCAAACAGTTATAGTGCAAATGGAGGATTTTGAGTACAAAGATAAGACGGTAGTTATCAACAGGGGTACTACAGTAATCTGGGCTAACAACGATACTGCCGCACACAACGTTATCCAGGACGACCGTAAGTTCGCCTCTGGCACCATGCCCAAAGGCGATACCTTTTCCTATACCTTCAATGAAGCTGGCAGGTTCCCTTACTATTGTGAGTTCCACGGAGACAAGGGAGGGATAGATATGGCTGGTCTTGTCATTGTCCAGTGATGGGTGAATAACAAAAGCCTATAATATCTTAAGTTTAAAGCCTGGCGTCAAAAGCAACCCGGAAAGTCCCCCGCTCCGATGCATCGGAGAACCCTCTTTACCTAAAGGCGGATAGGGGGTTTTCGACTGCGAGTTCCCGATGCATCTTGAGAGGTCAGTACCTGGCAGTGTCAGATTTTTATCTCTTCCACCCCAGCTTGCTCAGCACCTTCTCCCGTTGCACCCGCGCCCCTTCATTCCAGTCGTCTTCGCTCATAGGCGCCAGTTTAGTATAGTTAATCCTCGTTGCTTGAGGCCTGTAATCGGCCACGTCCTTCCTGACGGAGGGCACAGACCTGGTTTTGGCATGGAGTTCCTGGCCCTCTTTGCTTATCAACCAGTCGGCAAAAAGCCGCGAAGCGTTAGGATGGGGAGATTTGGCCATCAGATTGAGAGCTGAGCCATCCGGCGATGGAACGCCCTCTGTCATAGCGATAGGTACAATAGGAGCGCCCTGCACAATCATAGGCGCCATTGTCGAAAGGGAGCTGGCTAGGTTTATTGAGGCTTGTCCCCTGCCGAGCACGGCGTCAGCTTCGGGGTGTGTCGGAGCAATAAGCAGGTCCTGTTTCGCCAGGTCTCTAAAGAAATCATCGGTGAAACCCAACTGCCGGGTAAGGACCACGTATAGCTGATTGGCGGTTGGCATGGAATCAGGGTCTGGTACTACCATCTTCCCCTTCCATTTAGGCTCAAGGAGCGCTTTCCAGGACTTAGGGGCGTCGTTGGGGTTGAGCAGATTAGTGTTTATATATGCCCCGTGTATGGTATAGAAAAATGATACTATGTGACCTTCTTTATCAAGGAACGGGTCCCTCACCCAGACATCTTTTGAAGCCTTTTGGGGTAGCTCGCCAAAAGATTGAGTAAGTTTCTCCGTTTTGGCAAATATGGCATTGATGGGGGAACCTTCCAGGATATCAGCTACATATTGTCCGGACCGGTATTCGGCCTGAATCCGGGGAACCAACTGGGCGCCTGTGCCTGTGGTCATCTCCACATTTATACCGTATTTATCTTTGAAGGCTTTACTTATTGTCACGCCCAGGTCCCCGGTAAGGCCCCAGCTATAAAGGGATACTGAACCTTCCTTTTTTGCCGCCTCTACCACTTTTGCCCATGCCGCATCTTGAGTGGTGGGAGTTGGAAGAGCCGAGATAGGATCTGCGGCCTTGGCTGGGGCTGTCGGCGCCGGTGTGGCTGGCGCCGGGGTTGCTTTGGGTGTGCATGCTACCAGGAGCACAACAAGTGAAATATAGAATAGTAATAACCCCTTCTTCATGACTGAAAAGCCTCCTATAAAATAATAATTCGCGAAAAAACTAACCTCAGGGTCCGGTTTTCAAGCGCGAACACTTGAGGTTGACTTTTATTATATCGCATAGGCACGAAATTTCAAAACCCTTTTTTTTCATGGCGGTAATGATTTGACGCCCCATAGAGTGACTGTCATAATGGAACTTACTCAAAATAACATCGAGGTTCGTAAGGAGCTGGTGTCATGGCCATAATTTATGATAGTGAAATCCGGGTGGAAAAGCTCACCCTCGGCCCGTGGGAATCAAACTGTTATGTCATCATCGCCGGAAAAGATGCCATTATAATTGATGCCCCCGCTGAGGCGCCTAAGATACTGGAGGTTGTACGCGGTTTATCAGTCGGGTTTATCCTTATCACGCATGGTCATTCCGACCACCTGGGAGCTTTGTTTGAGTTAAAAGAAGCGCTTAATGCGCCGGTATCGATACACCCCGGGGATGCCGATAGACTACCTGTGACCCCTGACCAGCTTTTAGAACATGGAAACGAGATAACCCTGGGGAAATCGAAGCTCAAGGTAATACATACCCCCGGCCATACCCCGGGGAGCGGGTGCTTTCAGATAGGACGGCATCTTTTTGCCGGCGATACCATCTTCCCCAATGGGCCGGGGAAAACGAACTCTCCGCAGGACTTAACCCGGATTATCAGTTCACTGGTCCAACACATATTTGTACTGCCCGATGACACAATTATTTATCCGGGACACGGTGAGGGCACAATTTTGGGGAAAGAGAAACAGCTATTCGCTATTTTCAACAAACGTCCCCGGCAGCTAGACCTGTGCGGGGATGTTCTCTGGTCGCCGTAGACCTAACCCCCACAGGTGTAGAACTTAATGTTAAAATGTCATTCCCAACTTGATTGGGAATCCAGGGGTAGTGTGGATTACCATTTTCACGGGAAAGACAAAAACATAAATAATAACGAAAAAGGGTTTCCATTTTCCACAAGATTTAAGTCTTAAGAGACTAAAGGTCTAAATAGGTATTACCTGGTGGTAGAAGGCTTCAGCCAGAGGGATGCCCTTTTCTTTGCCCATCAAAGCCGCTCGGTCACGCACCCGGTCTTCAAGTCTGCCTCCCCTGCCCCCAACCTGGCTTTTATGACACTGAAGTGATTTTAGCTTACGTTCAAAAGTAGCAGATATGTCAATACATACATTCGGCTCATCGGAACTCCAGCAGTAAATCTCCTCGACCTTATGGGGCGACAGGCCCGCAGCCTCGTGTTCGGGGTAGGAAAGCCTGTCACGGGCATAAGGGAAAACAGCATCCAGCGCCACCCGCCCGGTGATGCGGTGGTCGCGGTGCCAGATATACTTGCGATAGGGGTCGGAGGTAAGCAACACCTTCGGTTTGAAGTAGCGGATAAGGCGGACTATATCCCCCCGGAACTGAGGTGTATCCTCCAGGCCTCCATCGGGGTAATCCAGGAATACCACCTCTTTAACCCCTAGAACATCAGCCGCAGCCTGCTGTTCCTGTCGGCGGATTTTAACCAGCCTTTCCGACGTCATGTTTGGGTCGCTGCTACCCTTATCGCCGTTGGTGCATATTACATAGAAGGCCTCTTTACCTTCATCAGACCATTTTGCGATAGTCCCCGCTGCACCGAACTCCCCGTCGTCGGGATGGGGACAGACTACCAGGATCTTTTCAACCAACGGGCACCCCTACTTTAAGAATAAATCCCCTGCCCTCTTTATTAAAAGGTATCAGGATATTTTGGCAGTTGTCTTAGCCAGAAGCTCTTTCAGTTCCTTGACAGTCTCCTGCCGCCAGCTATCCGACATAGCTGCATTACGTTTGCGCCGTTCCTGCCTTAACTCCTCTTCGCTTAGTTGCTTCTTGGTTAGCTCGGCAAGTACTTGTTCTGTGAACCGGGTGGCGACCTCCGGCCGTTCAATCCAGTGGCACAAAGGCTTGAGGTCTTTGTTAAAGAAGGCGAAAACAGGTATAGACTGAAATTTACCCTGATTAAGGTAGAGATTGATAATATCGGGATTCTTATCCCTGTAGAATACCCTCAACTCCATACCGCTGGCCTGGGCGATTCTTGCTAGGATCGGCAGCCCTCGATGGACATCGGGGCACCAGTCTTCGAGGATAGCCAATACCTTTACCCCCCCGAGACGTTTTACAAAGTCCTTGAAAAATTTGGCGTCTTCGGGGGAAAGCTTGAAAGCGGCATCATTTTGTTGATAGTTCTCCCGGTTGCCTGACACTTGGGCCAGGTAACTCTCGTAAGTGAATCCCTGCGAGAAGCGTTGAGATGTTATAACCTTAGATGTGTCTGGCATAGTTCACTCCTCATCCTTAATATTGCTTATTATCAGGTTACAAAAGCAGGCGCCGAGTATTTTCACCAGGCCGTTCCGGACTGCCTGGCATACACAGACGGTCTCGGGTAGTCGCTGAGGCTGGCACGGGCAGAAGTAATCGCCGGTGAGTCGTTTCATATTGACTATATCGTTTATAATAGCATCCGCCTGGGGCGACAGTTGATAACCGGTTTGAGCGCAGAATGTTGTTATCCTGTCCTTGAGTATTTTTATATCGCTATCTGTTTTTATTTTACTTGCATTATTTTTTGCCAAAGCTATATAATTTCCTTAAAAAGGATTATAGAGAGTAATGGCTCCCAAAGTCAACAAAACTATGTAATTCAACTGTATTCTCTCGCAAATAGCCCTTTGTCATTCCCGTGTAGGCGGGAATCCAGAAATTCCAGCCAGGCTCCTGCCCCTGGATTCAAACTCGGGGGCTGAAATGACATTTTTATCCTTGATGGAGCCCCATATAGAGTGGTATGGAAGTTTGTTTGGGATTTTATGCTTGGTTATTATTACTTGATTCGGAGAATTAATTATGGCTTCAAAATTCTGGTCTGTTCTACTGGTTATTTTGATAATCGCATCCCTTATAGCAATTGGTATATTTACTCAGTCTATCTACGTCTCTGTTGTAGCCCTGGGTTTATCTCTAGCTCTTCAGAAGTATATTGGCAGCTACTTTGGCTATTTTCTTATCAGCTTCTCCCAGATTTTCAGGGTTGGCGACCGAATCCGTATCGGCAACATAAAAGGGGATGTTAAAAGGATCGGCCTGTTCCATTTTATGCTCGATGAGGTAGGTGAGGATGAGAAACTGGGTGGTGAGCTTACCGGCCGCATTTTACATATCCCCAACTTGATTGTCCTCGACCAACCCGTACTCAACTATTCCAAAGACTATTCACGAAAAGGCAAATTAATACATTCCGAATTCATTTTCGACGAGATACGCATTCCCCTGTCAACGCAGAGCAACACACTAAAAGCAGTTAAAATCCTGGAGCAGCTACTAGCCGCCGAGAACAAGTCCACAATAGAACAAGCCAAAGCTATCTTCGGGCAGGAATACCCCCAATATGTCCACGATGCGGAAACTACACCCCACGTCCTCATCCACATAGAACCGCAACGAATATGGCTCAAGGGTAAGTTCGTAACCCCTTTCAGGACAAGAAACGAATTGAGGACGAAAATATTACTTCAGTTTGTTGAGCGGATAGGCCACGAGACGGACATACACCTCGCTTGAAGGGGCAGACAGCCAATCATGGGGTTGAATCCGCGCCTCTGAATCATACTTAAAAACCTTGACAAGCCAGTAGCCCCATGTTATATTCTGCCAGAGGCCGTGCTAGACGGGGAGCTAGCGGTGCCCTGTACCCGTAATCCGCTATAGCGGGGTTGAATGCCGCTCGAGCTTTTATCTCTAAAGGTTTACTCCTGTCCTGTGGTGTTGAAGGTTGGGTCCTGCGCGGCAGAACCCTATGAACTCCGCCAGGTCCGGAAGGAAGCAACGGTAAATAGGTAGTTCTGGGTGCCGCAGGAGCGCCTGACTGGAGCCGTCGGGGCTTGAGGACCCTATACAGCAGGAGCGACAGCGGATGCACGGCCTTAGTTGCGTTTTCTTAAGGTATTGTAATTGAGCAAATCAACTCGTTGAATATTAAACCAGACATCTCCGTTTAAGAAGAGGAGGCATCGATGGATCTTGGTCTTAAGGGTAAAGTTGCCATAGTGACTGGTTCAGCCCAGGGCATTGGCAAGGTGGTAGCCAGGACCTTTGCCAAAGAAGGGGCCAATGTAGTAATTGCCGATATTCAAGAAGAAAAAGGCAAACAAACTGCTCAGGAATGCCAGGCTCTTGGAGTGAAAGCCATTTTTGTCAAAACCGATGTTACTAAATATGAGGATGTGGATAACCTGGTTAAAACCGCAGTAAAAGAACTGGGCAGGGTAGATGCCCTGGTACATGATGCTGCTACTTTTGTTATAGGTCCTTTCCGGAAATTGCCAGTAGATTCGTGGAATAAAGTGATAAATATTTGCCTTTTCGGCGCCATGAACTGCGGCCACGCTGTGGCTGAGCCGATGGTAGCTCAGAAAAAGGGTCATATTGTATTCGTTGGTTCCGATGCCGGGCGTACGGGAGATGCCAGCCAGGCGGCCTATTCAGCAGCCAAAGGCGGCATAATGGCTTTTTCCAAGTCCCTGGCGCTGGATTTGGGACCATCCGGTATTACCGTAAATGTTGTCAGTCCGGGACTGACATTGACACCAGAAAATACTGAATTAATGGAAAAATTGATCGGAAAGGAGGGGGACGAGAAACGCCAAAAAGTAGTATCTATCTATCCGCTTCGTAAATTGGGCACTGCTGAGGATGTAGCTAACGTGGCCGTGTTCATGGCTTCCGATAAGGCAGGACATGTCACCGGCCAGGTACTCAGCGTGAGCGGCGGTTATTCAATGGTGGGGTAGTCCGTCTTTTATATAGGGCGCCCCTTTTTATTTTTGATGAAAGGATGTGAAAAATGGAACTAGGGTTAAAAGGTAAAACCGTTATTATTACCGGCGGCGGGTCGAATATAGGTAGAGCAATATTTCTGGCCTTCGTAAAAGAGGGCAGTACCGTAATCAATGCCGAAATTGATGAAACCCAGGCTAAAAAGGTACTGGACGAGGCTAAGGGATTGCCTGGTAAGGCACTGTTTATTAAAACCGATGTTACCGATTGGGACTCTGTACAGAATATGGTAAAGACAGCCATAGAAAAAACAGGTCAAATAGATGTGCTTGTCAACAACGTCGGATGGGTTTATGACCGGCTGTTCGTTGAAAAACCCAGAGAAGAATGGGAAAAAGAGATAAAATTAAATTACTGGAGTTATATTAATTGCACCCGCGGGGTACTGGACCATTTCATTGCCCGAAAGGGAGGCAACATCGTTAGCGTCGGTTCTGACGCCGGCCGTGTTGGGGAATTCCGCGAGGCAGTATATGGCGGCTGCAAGGGCGCCATTATTGCAACCTCCAAAGCGATAGCCCGCGAGGTAGGACGCTATAATATCCGTCTTAACGTAGTTTGCCCCGGCGCTACAATCCCTAAGAAGGAAGAGGTAGGGAAAGACAGCATGTGGCAGGAGGCTTTCAAATTCTTCACACCGGAAATGGCCGAAAAGGCCGCCCATGCCTATACGCTCCGCCGTCTGGGCACCGCTGCTGAACTGGCAAACGCCGTAGTTTTTATGGCCTCCGATGCCGCCAGCTTTATCACAGGGCAAACGCTGAGCGTCAGCGGCGGCTATTCTATGATGTAATCAGATGTAATCAATTCGTAGGGGCTTAGCATGCTAAGCCATATGGGATGCAAAAAATAAGGAGGATTCAATGGAACTAGGTCTTAAAGGGAAAACAGTCATCGTAACCGGAGGCGGCTCCAATATCGGTAGAGCCGTCTTCCTGGCCTTCATGTCCGAGGGTTGTAACGTAGTCAATGCAGAGTTGGATGAGGTCCAGGGACAAAAGGTTGTGGACCAGGCTAAGAGCCTGTCCGGCAAGGCGCTGCTGGTTAAGACCGATGTCACCGATCACAAGTCGGTCGAGGCCATGGTGAAGAAGACGCTGGATACTTTTGGGCAGATAGACATCCTGGTGAATAACGTCGGCTGGACGTTCGACCGCCTGTTCATTGAGAAACCACGCGAGGAATTGGAAAAAGAGATAAAGATTAACTATTGGGGCTTCATTAACTGTACACGGGCTGTGCTGGACCACTTCATCGCCCGCAAGTCGGGGGCAATTGTAAGCCTCGGTTCCGATGCCGGCCGCGTCGGCGAGTGGCGCGAGGCAGTATACTCCGGCTGCAAGGGCGCTGTCATCGCTACCACTAAAGCAATAGCCCGCGAGGTAGGGCGCTATGGAATCAGACTTAATGTGGTCTGCCCGGGGGTTACCGTCCCGGCATCTACTAACGACATGAGCAAATACAGCCTGTGGCAGGATTCTTTCAAGATATTCACTCCCGAGGTCCAGCAAAAGGCTACTCACTCTTATCCGTTACGCCGTCTGGGTAAACCCGAGGATATATCGGGAGCTATACTATTCCTGTCCTCCGATGCTGCCAGCTTTATCACCGGCCAGACGCTGAGCGTCAGCGGCGGATATTCAATGATGTAAATCAGTCGTAGGAGCATCCCGATTTATCGGGATGCTCCTATCTTACCGAAAAGGAGTCAAAGTATGACTACGCAAGTGAAGGCCCCGATCAAAGCAATAGATTACATGAACTATTTTATGACCCCAACCGTGAAGAACAACTGGGAAGAGGCCAAAAAGAACGAAATCACCTGCCGCATCGAGCAGTCCCTGGCAGGCGGCGGATTGCCCAGCCAGACGCCGGAGGAGATGATAGCCCTGATGGACCAGACAGGGGTGGACAAGGTCTTTCTCTGCTCCTGTATTATGTTCTCATACTGGCAGAAGCGGGTCATCATGGAGGACAGCACCGAGGATATCGCCAAAGTCCTAAAGAAATACCCCAGGCGGTTTGTTGGCATGACAAGCTACAACCCCTACCGAATCAAGGAAAGCCTGCAGACCATCGAGAAGGCAGTTAAACAGTACGGATTCAAGGGAGTTTATGTCCATATCTTCGGTTTCGACATGCCCCTGAACGATGCCCGCATGTACCCGCTTTACGCCAAGTGCCAGGAACTCGGCATCGTGGTGTCCATGCAGGTTGGTTATGTGCTGGAGGCTATGCCTTCAGAACATGCCCGTCCGATATTATTGGACCGCATCGCCCTGGACTTCCCTGATTTGAGGATTATCGGCTCTCATACCGGTTACCCCTGGGAGGAAGAACTCATCGCTATTTGCTACAAGTATGACAGGGTCTACTTCGGCGCCGATGCCCACAGGCCAAAGTACTGGAGCGAATCGGTAAAGAAGAACATCAGCAGCCGGTTGCAGGACAAGGCCATTTTTGGCACCAACGGAATCCCGTGGAATGTCATGTTGCAGGACATAGAGGGTCTGGGCTTGAAAGACGATATCAAAAGGAAACTACTACATGACAATGCTGTAAAGCTGTTCAAACTGGATTAAAGATAGAGACACGGCCCCGATAAACCGAGGGTCTTCGACATGCCGTGTCTCTACAATGATGTTCTGCATGGGCATCCCGACATGTCGGGATGCCCATGTTTGAAAGAAAGGGAGTCCCAATCTATGCCCTCAAAATTTGAGGACATCCTTTATACGAAACAAGACCATATTGCCAGGGTAACCATTAACCGGCCTGAAGCGTTGAATGCCTTTCGCACCCAAACCCTGCTGGATTTGATAGATGCCTTCGAAGATATTGAAAAAGACGGCAGCGTAGGTGTAGTAGTGCTGACGGGGGCGGGAAACAAGGCTTTCTGCGTTGGTGGAGATGCTAAGGAGAACGCCGGCAAAGCGGGTTATTCCAGGGAGTTAGTTATTGCTACAGCTAGGGTCCACGAGCTTATCCGCAAAGCGCCCCAGCCGGTAATTGCTGCTGTCAACGGTTACGCTATAGGCGGCGGCCATGTTATGCACTTGCTTTGCGATCTGACCATCGCCTCCGAAAATGCCCGCTTCGGGCAGGCTGGACCCCGGGTCGGTAGCTTCGATGCCGGCTTCGGCTCAGCGTATATGGCAAGGGCAGTCGGCGAAAAGAAGGCCCGGGAGATCTGGTTCCTGTGCCGTCAGTACACTGCTCAGGAAGCCTTCCAGATGGGATTAGTCAATAAAGTTGTCCCGCCGGACAAGCTGGAAGCCGAGGTGAATGATTGGTGTCAGGAAATCCTGTCCAAAAGTCCAACTGCGTTGAAGTGCCTCAAAGCCTCATTCAACGCCGATTCCGACTCCATTGTTGGCCTTGAAAACATGTCCTGGCCGACAATATGGATGTATTTTCAGACAGAGGAGGCTATGGAAGGTCGTAAAGCCTTCCTGGAGAAACGGACACCTGATTT
>Ga0082335_1007903_pt1 | contig 12524 bp, 24 predicted proteins | sample Subgrocontami58m_FD_72375 | JGI IMG/M metagenome (GOLD analysis project Ga0082335, IMG submission 72375) | Subsurface groundwater microbial communities from S. Glens Falls, New York, USA - GMW37 contaminated, 5.8 m (SPADES assembly) (version 2) ...
CGTGCCTTTGAGATCGGCGAACACCACCAGCTGGTCGACCAGGATGCGCGCCGCGTAGCGGATCGCTTCTTCCGGCTCGATCGCGCCGTTGGTTTCGATATCGACGATCAGCTTGTCGAGGTCGGTGCGCTGTTCGACGCGCGCCGAATCGACCTGGTAGCTGACGCGGCGCACCGGGCTGTACGAGGCATCCAGCACGATACTGCCGACCGCGCGGCTGGTGGCGACTTCGAGCTGCTCGCCGCGGCTGGTGCGCACCGCCGCCGGCACGTAGCCGCGGCCATGCTCGACTTTGATCTGAATGTCGAGCTTTCCGCCTGCCGTCAGATGCGCGATCACGTGGTCTGCATTGACGATCTCGACATCGTGCATGGGCTCGATGTCACCCGCGGTCACCACGCCCTCGCCCTGTTTTCTGAGCGTCAGCGTCACTTCCTCGCGGTTGTGCAGCTTCAGCACGATGCCCTTGAGGTTCAACAGGATGTCGACCACGTCTTCCTGCACGCCGTCGATCGTTGAATACTCGTGCAGGACGCCGCTCATTCTGACCTCGGTCGCGGCGTAGCCGGGCATCGACGACAGCAGCACGCGGCGCAGCGCGTTGCCGAGCGTGTGGCCGTAGCCGCGCTCGAAGGGTTCCATCGTCACCTTGGCGTGGAACGGCGACAGGTTCTGCACGTCGATAATACGAGGCTTGAGAAAAGTGCTGCTTTGCATGGCCTGATCCTCTGGCAATTATTTCGAGTAAAGCTCGACCACCAGCGACTCATTGATGGTCGAAGGCAGATCGGTGCGTTGCGGCAGGCTCTTGAACGTGCCTTTGAGCGCGGCGGCATCGACTTCGAGCCACTCCGGATAACCGCGGCCGGAGGTCGCCTCAAGCGCCGCCTTGATGCGCAGATGTTCCTTGGCCTTGGCGACGACTTCCACCACATCGCCGGGACGCAGCTGATAGGACGGGATGTTGACGCGCTTGCCGTTCACCAGGATCGCGTTGTGACGCACGATCTGGCGCGCTTCGGAACGCGAGGTGCCAAAGCCCATCTTGAATGCAATGTTGTCGAGCCGCGATTCAAGCATTTGCAGCAGGGTTTCGCCCGTGATCCCTTTTTTCTGCTCGGCGCGGTGATAGATGTTGCGGAACTGGCGTTCGAGCAGGCCGTAAATCCGGCGCAGCTTCTGCTTTTCGCGCAGCTGCACGCCGTAGCCCGAAAGGCGCGTGTTCTTCTGGCCATGCTGGCCGGGCGGATAGTTGCGCCGCTCGATCGCGCACTTGTCGGTAAAGCACTTGTCGCCCTTGAGGAACAGCTTTTCGCCCTCGCGGCGGCACTGGCGGCATTTTGCGTCAAGATTTCTGGCCACGTCCGGTTCTCCTTAAATGCGGCGCCGCTTGGGTGCACGGCATCCGTTGTGCGGCACCGGCGTGACCTCGGCGATGCTGGTGATCTTGAAACCGACCGCGTTGAGCGCGCGCATCGCGGATTCGCGGCCCGGCCCCGGACCCTTGATCCGGACCTCGAGATTCTTCACGCCGCATTCCTGCGCCTGCTTGCCCGCGCGCTCCGCGGCGATCTGCGCCGCAAATGGCGTGGACTTGCGAGAACCTTTGAAACCGGCCGAGCCGGTGGTCGCCCACGACAGCGCGTTACCCTGGCGGTCGGTGATGGTGATGATGGTGTTGTTGAAGGAGGCGTGGATGTGCGCGATGCCTTCCGCGACATTCTTCTTTACCTTCTTGCGAACCCGGGTGTTTGCTTTTGCCATTGAGTATGCTTTCCGTTTCCAGACTTGCTATCCGGCCGTCACGGCCTTGATGATCTTGACCGCCGCCTTGCGCGGACCCTTGCGGGTGCGTGCGTTGGTGCGAGTGCGCTGACCGCGCACCGGCAGCCCGCGGCGGTGGCGCAATCCGCGCCAGGTGCCAAGATCCATCAGGCGCTTGATGTTCATCGAAACTTCGCGCCGCAGATCGCCCTCGATCGTGAACCGGGCAACCTGCTCGCGCAGCCTGTCCATGTCCGTATCGGACAAATCCTTGATCTTGGACGTGTTCTTGATGCCGGCAGCCGTGCAGATCAGGCGCGCGCGGCTGCGGCCGATGCCGTACACCGCCGTCAGCGCAATCTCTGCGTGCTGATGGTTCGCAATGTTTACCCCACCGATACGGGCCATATTTTGTTTACTCCACTACCCCAAAAATAGAAAACCGGAGATTATAACCTGTTAATTTACATCAGTAAATACAAAAAGCACGATCAACCCTGACGTTGCTTGTGGCGCGGATCCTTGCAGATCACGCGGACCACGCCTTTGCGGCGGATGATCTTGCAGTTGCGGCAAACTTTTTTCACCGACGCGCGTACTTTCATAGCTGCTTCCTTTCACAATCTTTCATATCACTTCGCGCGGAACACGATGCGTCCGCGCGTCAGATCGTAAGGCGTCAAATCCACCGTCACCTTGTCACCGGGCAGTATGCGGATGTAATGCATGCGCATCTTGCCGGAAATATGGCCGAGCACGATGTGGCCGTTTTCCAGCTTGACCCGGAAGGTCGCGTTGGGCAGGGTTTCCACGATTTCGCCCTGCATCTGGATCGTTTCTTCTTTGGCCATTCTCAACGTGTCGGAAATACACCGCCGCCCTTGAAATTCGCCTTCTTGAGCAGGCTCTCGTACTGGTGGCTCATGGCATAGGCCTGCACCTGAGCCATAAAATCCATCGTCACCACCACGATAATCAGCAGGCTGGTGCCGCCGAAATAAAACGGCACGCTCTTCCACACGATCAGGAACTCCGGGAGCAGGCACACCAGCGTCACGTAAATCGAACCCACCAGCGTCAGGCGCAACATGATCTTCTCGATGTAGCGCGCGGTCTGATCGCCGGGCCGGATGCCGGGCACGAACGCGCCGCTTTTCTTGAGGTTGTCCGCCGTTTCCTTCGGATTGAACATCAGCGCGGCGTAAAAGAAACAGAAGAAAATAATCGCCGCGGAATACAGAAATACATAGATTGGCTGCCCGGGATGCAGCGTCGAGGAAATGTTGGAGAGCCAGCGCATGTTCTCGCTCGTGCCGAACCAGCCGGCGAGCGTCGCCGGGAACAGGATGATGCTGGAGGCAAAAATCGGCGGTATCACGCCCGACATGTTGAGCTTCAGCGGCAGGTGCGACGACTGGCCGCCATAGATCTTGCGCCCGACCTGGCGCTTGGCGTAGTTCACCAGAATGCGCCGCTGGCCGCGCTCCACGAAGCAGACGAGCGCCGTCACGCCGATCACCAGCGCGACGATGAAGAAAACGATCATGATCGAAAACGCGCCGGTGCGCTGCAGCTCGAGCGTGCCGGCGACCGCGGCCGGCAGCCCCGCCGCGATGCCCGCGAAGATGATCAGCGAAATCCCGTTGCCGATCCCGCGCTCGGTGATCTGCTCGCCGAGCCACATCAGGAACATGGTGCCGGTCACCAGCGTGATCATGGTCACCAGCCGAAACGCCAGCCCGGGATCGAGCACCAGGCCACGCTGCGACTCGAGCGCGATCGCGATGCCCATGCCCTGGAACAGCGCGAGCCCCGCCGTGCCGTAACGCGTGTACTGGGTGATCTTGCGGCGTCCCGCCTCGCCCTCTTTCTTGAGCGCTTCGAGCGTCGGCGACACGACCGTCATCAGCTGCATGATGATCGAGGCGGAGATGTAGGGCATGATGCCCAGGGCGAAAATCGTGAAGCGCGACAGCGCGCCGCCCGAGAACATGTTGAACATGTCGAGAATGCCGCCGCGCTGCGACTTGAACAGATCGGCGAGCGCGACCGGATCGATGCCCGGCACCGGGATGTGGGCGCCGATGCGGAACACGATCAGCGCGCCGAGCAGGAACAACAGGCGACGTTTGAGGTCGCCCATCTTGCCCTGCATGCTGAACATCGAGTCCTGGGTAGCCAACTTTACTCAGCCTTTTTGTTTTTCTGGGAAGCGGCGGGCTTCGGTTTGCCGCCCTTCGCTTTGGCGTCGGCCTTGGCGTCCGCGCGGGTGTCGGCTTTCGCTTCAGCTTTCGCCTTGGACTGCGCTTTGCCTTCCTTGGCTTTGGTCTCGCCTTTTGCTTCAGCCAGGGCCTCGGCTTTGGCCTTTTCCACAGCGATGGTCGCGGAGGTCGTTTCAGCCCTGACCTTGGCTTTGGCCACCGCTTCGGACTTGCGGGCAGCTTTCTTGCCACTTGCGGCGGGTTTGGCTTCGTCGGCGGCCGGCATTTCAACCTTGCCCCCGGCCGCTTCGACCGCCGCCCTGGCGCCTTTGGACACCAGCAGGCCGTGCAGGGTGACGCTGCGCTTGATCTCGCCGGACACGATCACCTTCGCGGACAGCGCGTGGATGGGCACCACGCCGGATGCCTTCAAAACCAGGATGTCGATGGTATCGGCCGTGAGCCTGTTGAGATCCGACAGCCGCACTTCGGCAGTGTCGTCGCGAGTCATGGACACGAAGCCGCGCTTGGGCAGCCTGCGCTGCAGCGGCATCTGTCCGCCCTCGAAACCCGTCTTGTGGTAGCCGCCGGCACGCGCGCGCTGCCCCTTGTGACCGAGGCCCGCGGTCTTGCCGGTGCCGCTGCCAATGCCGCGGCCGACGCGTTTTTTCGCGTGCTTGGCGCCCGCTGCCGGCTTAATCGTGTTCAATTGCATTTAGCCCTCGCACTTCAGGAGGTAAGCGACTTTGTTGATCATGCCGCGCGTGGCCGGCGTATCAATCACTTCGACCGCGTGGTTGATGCGGCGCAGACCCAGGCCGCGCACCGTCGCACGGTGCGTGCGCATGGTGCCGATCAGGCTTCTGACCAGCGTGATCTTGATGGTTTTTCCGGACGGCTTGGCCATGGCTTATCCCGTGATCTCTTCGACCGTCTTGCCGCGCTTGGCTGCAATGACGGACGGCGTATTCATCGCCTGCAATCCGTTGAGCGTCGCGCGCACCACGTTGTAGGGATTGGTTGAGCCGATGATTTTGGCGAGCACATTCGTCACGCCCATCACCTCGAAGATCGCGCGCATCGGACCGCCCGCGATGATGCCCGTGCCGTCGGAGGCGGGCTGCATGTACACGCGCGATGAGCCGTGCCTGCCGATCACCGCGTGATGCAGCGTGCCGTTCCTGAGATTGATCTTGACGAGCTTGTTGCGCGCCTCGTCCATCGCTTTCTGCACCGAGACCGGCACCTCGCGTGCCTTGCCCTTGCCCATGCCGACGCGGCCGTCGCCGTCGCCGACCACCACCAGCGCAGCGAAACCCATCACGCGGCCCCCCTTCACCACCTTGGTGACGCGGTTGATCGCGATCATTTTCTCGCGCAGGCCGTCGCCCCGTTGCTCGCCGCCTGACATCCTGTTTGCCTGCAGTTTCGCCATATCGTTTCCTGACTAGAACTTGAGTCCGTGTTCGCGCGCGGCTTCCGCCAGCGCCTTGACGCGGCCGTGGTAGCGGTAGCCGCCGCGATCGAAGGCAACCTTTTCGATGCCGAGCTGCTTCGCCTTTTCCGCGATGCGCTTGCCGATTTCGGCCGCCGCCTTGACGTTACCGCCGTACTTGATGCTGTTGCGCACTTCGGGCTCGAGCGTCGAGGCGCTCGCCAGCACCTTGTCGCCGCTCGGATCGATCACCTGCGCGTAAATGTGGCTGTTCGAGCGGTGCACTGACAGCCGCACCACCTTGAGTTCAGCGATCTTGTGGCGGGTTTGCCGCGAGCGGCGCAGCCGCGCTTCATTTTTGTCTTTCATATCCCGCCTCTACTTCTTCTTGGTCTCTTTCAGCACGACCTTTTCATCGGAGTAGCGCACGCCCTTGCCTTTATACGGTTCGGGGCTGCGATAGGCCCGCACTTCGGCGGCAACCTGTCCGACCACCTGTTTATCGATGCCCTTGATCATGATCTCGGTCTGCGTTGGCGTCTCGACCTTGATTCCCTTCGGCATCTGGTGCACCACCGGATGCGAAAAACCGAGTGTCAGGTTCAGTTTGTCGCCCTGCGCCTGCGCGCGGTAGCCGACGCCGACCAGCGTGAGCTTCCGCTCGTAGCCTTTGGTCACGCCCTGCACCATGTTGGCGAGCAGCGCGCGCAGGGTGCCGGACATCGCATTGGCGGCATTCGAACCGTCGGCAACCTTGACCTGCAGCCGGTTCTCGACCCGTTCGACCGTGACCTGCGCCGACAAGGACTGCGTCAGCGTGCCGAGCGGCCCTTTCACCGAGATCTCGCCGGGCGACAGCTGGACTTCGACGTTGGCCGGCAGCTCGACCGGAAAATTACCTATTCTTGACATCGCTATTCCTCGTTTGCAGCGGCTATGCTATGCGACGATGCACAAAACCTCGCCGCCAATGCCCAGGCCGCGCGCCTTGCGGTCGGTCATCACACCCTTCGAGGTCGATACGATCGCCACGCCGAGACCGTTCATCACTTTCGGAATATCCCCGCTCGGCTTGTAGACGCGCAGGCCCGGGCGGCTCACGCGCTCCAGCTTCTCGATGACGGGCCGTCCGGCGTAGTACTTGAGGCCGACTTCAAGCACCGGCTTGCCGTCCAGCGGGCGCACCGCGAAATCGTCGATATAACCTTCGTCCTTGAGTACCGTGGCAAGCGCAACCTTGAGCTTGCTCGCGGGAATCGATACGGACACTTTTTCCGACATCTGCGCATTGCGGATGCGCGTCAGCATGTCGGCGATCGGATCACTCATGCTCATACGATACGGTCCTCTCTACCAGCTTGCCTTGATGACGCCGGGAATCTCGCCGCGCATCGCGATATCGCGCAGCTTGCTGCGGCCAAGGCCGAACTTGCGGTACACCCCGCGCGGCCGTCCGGTCAGCGCGCAGCGGTTCCTGAGTCGCACCGGACTCGCGTCGCGCGGCAGCTTCTGCAGCCGCAGGCGCGCCTCGTAACGGTCTTCAGGGGACATCTTCTGATTGCCGATGATCGCCATCAGTTCAGCGCGCCGGGCGGCGAATTTCTTGACCGTCCTGCGGCGCTTCTGGTCACGATTGATGAGTGCGACTTTTGCCATGGGTCAGTTCCTGAACGGGAATTTGAATGCCGCCAGCAGCGCTTTGCCTTCCTCGTTGCTTTTGGCGGTGGTGGTGATCGTGATGTTCATGCCGCGCAGGGCATCGATCTTGTCGTATTCGATTTCGGGAAAAATGATCTGTTCCTTGATACCGAAATTGAAATTGCCGCGGCCATCAAAGGACTTGGCCGGGATGCCGCGAAAGTCGCGGATGCGCGGTATCGCCACCGTGACCAGACGATCGAGAAACTCGTACATGCGGGTGCCGCGCAGCGTGACCTTGCAGCCGACCGGATAACCCTCCCGGATCTTGAACACCGCGATCGACTTGCGGGACTTCGTCACCAGCGGCTTCTGGCCGGCGATCTTGCTCATATCGGCGACCGCGTTGTCCATGATTTTCTTGTCCGCGACTGCCTCGCCCACACCCATGTTGAGCGTAACCTTCTCGATGCGAGGAACCTGCATCACGGTCTGGTAGCCAAACTGCTGCATCAGCTGCTTGACCACGGTGTCGCGGTAATGCGCCTGGAGCCGGGAGGCGGGCGCCGCCGCGGTTGCCGGTTTGTCTGCGGTACTCATGCGTCGATCACTTCGCCGTTGGATTTGAAAGTGCGCACGCGGCGGCCATCGTCGAGCAGCCGGGTGCCGATGCGGTCGGCTTTTTTCGTGCCGGGATTGAAAATCGCGACGTTTGACACGTGCAGCGGCATTTCCTTGTCGACGATGCCGCCAGTGGTGTTTTTCATCGGATTCGGGCGCTGATGTTTCTTGACGCGATTCGCGCCCTCCACGAGCACGTGCTCGCGATCGACCACGCGCAGCACCGTGCCGCGCTTGCCCTTGTCCTTGCCTGTGATGACGATCACGTCATCGCCTTTTTTGATCTTGCGCATCCTCATTTACCTTTAGCGCTCTTACAGGACTTCCGGCGCGAGCGATACGATCTTCATGAAACGCTCGGTACGCAGCTCGCGCGTCACCGGACCAAAAATGCGGGTGCCGATCGGCTCCAGCTTCGGCGTCAGCAGCACCGCGGCGTTGCTGTCGAACTTGATCATCGAGCCGTCGGAGCGGCGGATGCCCTTGGCGGTGCGCACGACGACCGCGCTGTAGATCTCGCCCTTCTTGACGCGGCCGCGCGGCGCCGCATCCTTGATGCTGACCTTGATGACATCGCCAATGCCCGCGTAGCGGCGTTTGGAGCCGCCCAGCACCTTGATGCACATGACGGCGCGCGCACCCGTGTTGTCAGCGACATCCAGTATGGATTGCATCTGTATCATTTGGCTCTCGATTAAAAGCTGAAACTTTTTCCAACTTGATCCGCCTGGCAGCAGGCCGGCAGTCAGTCTTGGAACCCGTCCGGGTTAGGTCGTATGCGCCCGCAATGTCCGCTCCAGGCGCAGTGCAGCAAAGAGCGGCGATTGTACTGAAATTCCCTATCTAGTTCAAGCGTTTTGAGCGGCAGCGGAACTTCATACCGTGCGCGCCTTGTCGATCAGCCGGCTGACCCGCCACGCCTTGGTCTTGGCCAGCGGCCGGCACTCTTCGATCAGCACGGTGTCGCCTTCCTTGAATTCGTTCTGCTCGTCGTGCGCGTGGTATTTCTGCGAGCGCGTCACGATCTTGCCGTAAAGCGGGTGTTTGACCCGGCGCTCGACCAGCACCGTCACCGTCTTGTTCATCTTGTCGCTGACGACGCGGCCGGTCAGCGTGCGCTTGTTGCTGCTCGTTTCAGTCATGACTGGCGTGCCTTTTCGTTAAGCAAGGTGCGCACGCGCGCGATGTCGCGGCGCACTTTCTTGATCTGGCTGTTGTTGGTGAGCTGCTGGGTCGCAACCTGCATGCGCAGGCTGAACTGCGCTTTCAGCAGTTCGTGCAGCTCCTGCTGCAACTCAGCGGGGTTCTTGGCTCTCAATTCGCTGGCTTTCACGGCTTAACCTCCGAGCAGGCGGTGGGCAAACGCAGTCCGCAGCGGCAGCTTCGCGGATGCCAGCCGGAACGCTTCCCGCGCGGACACCTCGTCAACACCGCCCATTTCATACAGCACCTTGCCGGGAACGATTTCGGCGACCCAGTATTCCGGATTGCCCTTGCCGTTGCCCATGCGCACTTCGGCCGGCTTCTGCGAAATCGGTTTATCCGGGAAAATGCGGATCCAGATGCGGCCGCCGCGTTTGATGTGGCGCGTCATGGCACGGCGCGCGGCTTCGATCTGGCGCGCCGTCAGGCGGCCGCGCGTAATCGCCTTCAGGCCGTATTCGCCAAAGCTCACCTTGTTGCCGCGGGTCGCAACGCCTTTGTTGCGGCCCTTCTGCTCCTTGCGGTACTTTCTTCTAGCTGGCTGCAGCATGTTTCACTCCTGGCCTTCTCTTTTTGGGCGCGGGCTTCTTCAGCGTCGTGGGCGCGTCGGGTGCGGGCTGCGCCTCGGGGGCCATGGCGGGCGCCGCCAAAGGCTGCTCGTGCGGGCTGATGATCTCGCCCTTGAATACCCACACCTTGATGCCGATCACGCCATAGGTGGTCTTGGCTTCCGAGAAGCCGTAATCGATATCGGCGCGCAGCGTATGCAGCGGCACGCGCCCTTCGCGATACCATTCGGTGCGCGCGATCTCGATGCCGTTCAGGCGTCCCGCGCTCATGATCTTGATGCCCTGCGCGCCCAGCCGCATGGCGTTGGTAATGGCGCGCTTCATGGCGCGGCGGAACATGATGCGCTTCTGCAACTGCTGTGCAATCGAATCGGCGATCAGCTGCGCATCGACCTCAGGCTTGCGGATTTCCTCGATGTTGATGTGCACCGGCACCCCGAGCATCTTCTGCAGCTGGCCTTTGAGCGACTCGATGTCCTCGCCCTTCTTGCCGATCACCACGCCCGGACGCGCGCTGTAGATCGTGATCTTGGCGTTCTTGGTCGGGCGCTCGATGATGATCCTGCCAACCGCGGCGTGCGCGAGCTTCTGTTTCAGGAAATCGCGCACCTTGATGTCTTCCTGCAGCATGCCCGGAAAATTCTTGCTGTTCGCATACCACTTCGACGACCAGTTGCGCAGCACCGAAAGCCGGAACCCGATCGGGTGTATTTTCTGTCCCATGACTATTTCCTTCCGTCGCCGACGGTGAGGTGAATGTGGCAGCTGTGCTTGAGGATGCGCACCCCGCGGCCCTTGGCGCGCGCGGAGAAACGCTTGAGCACCGGCCCTTTTTCGACGTAAATGCGCGTCACTTTCAGCTCATCGATATCGGCGCCGTCGTTGTGCTCGGCATTGGCGATCGCCGACTCGAGCACCTTGCGGATGATCACCGCGCCCTTTTTCGGACTGAAGTTGAGCAGGCTCAACGCCTGCTCGACCTGCAGCCCGCGGATCTGGTCCGCGATCAGCCGGCCTTTCTGGGCCGACAGCCGCACGCCGTTTAGTTTTGCCGTGGTTTCCATTACCGCATCCCTCATTTCTTGGCCTGTGCCGCCGGCGCGCTTGCCGCTGCCGCCGGCGCCGCTGCCGCGCCCGGCCCCATGCTCGATTTCTTGTCAGCCGTCGCCGCCGCCGCCACGCTGCCCGCGCGGGAGTGGCCCTTGAAGATCCGGGTGTGGGAAAACTCGCCGAGCTTGTGGCCGACCATGTTTTCCGTGATGTAGACCGGCACGTGCTGCTTGCCGTTGTGCACCGCGATCGTCAGCCCGACGAAGTCCGGCAGGATGGTCGAGCGCCGCGACCAGGTCTTGAGCGGCCGCTTGTCGTTGGATGCGCGCGCCGCTTCGACCTTGGCCATCAGGTGATAGTCGACGAACGGGCCCTTCTTGATGGAACGTGCCATGGTTTACCTCGTTATGCAGCGCTGGTTTTAGCGTGCCGGCGGCGCACGATCATGCTGTTGGTACGCTTGTTCTTGCGCGTACGGTAGCCTTTGGTGAGCGTGCCCCAAGGACTGACTGGGTCTCGTCCCGCTGCGGTCTTGCCTTCGCCGCCGCCATGCGGGTGGTCGATCGGGTTCATCGCCACGCCGCGCACCGTCGGGCGTATGCCGCGCCAGCGCTGTGCACCGGCCTTGCCGATCGAGCGCAGCGAATTCTCCTCGTTGCCGACATCCCCGATCGTCCCGCGGCAGTTGACGTGCACCTTGCGGATCTCGCCGGAGCGCAGCCGCAGTTGCGCGTAATCGCCTTCGCGCGCCAGCAGCTGCACCGAGGCGCCGGCAGCCCGCGCGAGCTGCGCGCCCTTGCCCGGCAGCATCTCGACGCAATGGATGGTGGTGCCGACCGGGATGTTCCTGAGGGGCAGCGCGTTGCCGGCCTTGATCGGCGCATCGGGGCCGCTTTGCAGCTGCATGCCGGCGCTCACACCCTTGGGCGCGATGATGTAACGGCGCTCGCCGTCGGCGTAGCACAACAGCGCGATATTGGCGCTGCGGTTCGGATCGTGTTCGAGGCGTTCGACGCGGGCCACGACGCCGTCCTTGTCACGCTTGAAGTCAATCACGCGGTAGTGCTGCTTGTGGCCGCCGCCCTGGTGGCGTGTGGTAATGTGGCCATGGTTGTTGCGGCCGGCGCTCTTGGTCTGACGCTCGATGAGCGCATCGTGTGGCCGGCCCTTGTACAGATCCGGGTTCACCACCTTGACCACCGCGCGGCGGCCAGGGGATGTCGGCTTGACTTTGACGAGTGCCATTACTTGGTCTCCCCTGCCGCGAAGTTGATCTCCTGGCCGGCCTTGAGCGACACGTAAGCCTTCTTCCAGTTGTTGCGGCGGCCCATGAAACGGCCGAAGCGTTTTTCCTTGCCCTTGACGTTGGCAACCTGCACCGACACGACCTCGATTTTCCGGTCCTTGGTGCTGAACATCAACTCGACCGCCGCCTTGATTTCGGGTTTGGTTGCATCCGACGTTACGCGGAATGCGTACTGATTGTTCTTCTCGCCGATGAACGTGCTCTTTTCGGACACCACCGGGGCGAGCAGCACTTTCATCAGGCGCTCGGTGTTCTGGGTGCCAGTTGCGGTGCTACTCATTTCAGCAGCTCCTCGAATTTGGCCATCGCGGTCTTGGTCAGCAACACGTTGGCATGACGGATCAGGCTCACGGGGTCCGCGTGCGCGACCGCGACGATGCTGACGTTGGGCAGATTGCGCGCCGATAGCAGCAGGTTCTCATCCACGCTGTCGGTGACGATCAGCACGTTGTCGAAACCCATGCTTTTGACTTTCTCGGCCAGCAGTTTGGTTTTCGGCGCGTCGACCGTGAAGCTGTCGACCACCGCCAGCCGCCCTTCGCGCGCGAGCTGCGACAGAATAGAGCACACTCCTGCGCGGTACATTTTCCGGTTCAGCTTGTGGCTGAAGTTTTCGTCCGGCCGGTTCGGAAAAATCCGGCCGCCGCCCCGCCACAGCGGACTCGAGGTCATGCCGGCGCGGGCGCGGGCGGGGGCCTTCTGGGGGAACGGGTTGCTGGGCGGGGGATGCACCCCGC
>Ga0082335_1007904_pt1 | contig 12524 bp, 12 predicted proteins | sample Subgrocontami58m_FD_72375 | JGI IMG/M metagenome (GOLD analysis project Ga0082335, IMG submission 72375) | Subsurface groundwater microbial communities from S. Glens Falls, New York, USA - GMW37 contaminated, 5.8 m (SPADES assembly) (version 2) ...
GACCAGCACTTGCGTCGCCAGATCAAATTGTTGTACGACGGCAGGGATGTCTTTCGATTGCAACCCGGCTTTGAGCTTGTTGAGCGAGTCATCGTACGAGCCTTGGAAGACGGCTTCACCGATGCAGGCTGTCTGCGAGGCGTTGAAGCGTTTCATCATTTCGCCAATCGCTTCGCCGTTGCTGCCGCCCATCGAGTGCCAGAAGGCGTACTTGGTTGGACCCGACGCCGTGGGTTCCACTGCTGGCGCCGGTGTGGCGCAGGCGCTGACGATCAGCGACAACACCACCATTAGGAACAACATTTTACGTTTCATCATTGTCTCCTTTGAAAATTAGAAGAGAACGCAGGTAAGGGTTTGGCGCTCTCTGAATCCACTGTGTAGTTAGACAACACCTGACAGGTCTCTTAAGACCTGTCAGGTGTGGCATGTTTGTTAGCCTTTCACCGCGCCCGCCGTTAAGCCGCGAATGAGTTGGCGGTTGCCGACGATGAAGAGGATGAAAGTGGGGAGCAGGATCATGACCACGCCCGCCATGACGATGTTCCACAAGAATCGTTCTTGATCTTGCAACAAGGCTAAACCGATCTGCACGGTTCGCATGTTTTTGTCGTTGGTGACCAGAAGGGGCCACAAGTATTGATTGTAAGTCTGCAAGAAGCTAAATACAGCGAGCGTGCCGAGCGCCGGACGGGCGAGCGGCATGGCGATGGTCAACAGAAAACGTATACGTCCGCAGCCGTCAATCACTGCCGCGTCATACAGATCGCGCGGAATACTCATGAAGAATTGGCGCAGCATGAACGTGCCGAAGGCGGTGGCTAAGTACGGGAGGGTGAGTCCGATGAAATTATCTTTGAGCCGCAGATCGTTGACGATGGTCATGTAGTTGGGGATGATCGTCGCTTCCCACGGGATCATCATGGTAGAGAGGAAGACTAAAAAGAAAAACTGTTTGAATCGAAATTCGATGAAGGCGAAGGCGTAGGCGGCAAGACTCGCCAGAATTAAGTGCGAGAGGGTGACAATAGAGGCTTGAATGATGCTGTTCAACAGATAACGCGGGATAGGGGCAGTTTGGGTTGCCTCGACAAAATTTTCAAGGCGGAAGTTGGTCGGCAGGAGCTTGGGCGGGTAGTTCGAGACATCGGCTTCACTGGCAAGACTGGTGATGATGGCTTGATACAACGGGAAGAGGACGACGATTGCCGTCACAACTAACACGATGTACAACAAAACTTGACTCAGTACGCTTCGTTTCATAATCTGTTCCCTGTGCTTGAGACCGACGCGGTTTGAGAAACCGCGTCGGTCTATTCAAGATTTTAGTTGTAATGCACGCGGCGTTCCAGCACGCCAAATTGGAGGATCGTCAACGATAACATGATCAAAAATAGAACTACTGACAACGCGGCGGCAATGCCGTACTGCCCGTTGAAGTAAAAGGCGCGGTAGATCAAATAGACGATGACGTTGGTCGATTCAACGGGTCCGCCGCTCGTCATCACGCTGATCTGGGTGAAGGTTTGCAACGCGCCCAACGTCGAGACGACGACGAGGAAAAAGATCGTCGGCGAGATCATGGGGATGGTGATGTGGCGGAACGATCCCCAAAAACCCGCGCCGTCAATTTTCGCGCTCTCGTATAACTCTTCGGGGATACCTTGCAAACTGGCGAGGAAGATCACTGTGTTGAATCCGAGAGTCAACCAGACCGTGACCATCGAAACCGACATCAAAGCAGTTGCCTCAGTCAGTAACCACTGCACGCGTGGCAGTCTGAGCAAATCCAAAATATAGTTGAAGATGCCAATCGCCGGATGAAAGAGAAAGAGGAAGATCAGCGAGGCGGTTGCCCCTGAGACGGCGATGGTGGAAGAGAAGATCACGCGAAAGATGCTGATCCCTTTTGTCTCCACATTGGACAACACAGCAAGAAACAGGGCGAAGACGAGTGACGTTGGCACGACGTAAAACGCAAAAGTGAGCGAGACTTTCAAACTGTTATAGAGGTCTTTCTCTTCAAAGATGCGTTGATAATTTTCAATGCCGTTAAAAGCGGCAGGGCGACCAATGGCGTCGGTCAGATACAAACTGAGGTTGATGGTTTTGAGCAGGGGGATGAAGACGAAGAAAACGAAAATGATGAGCGATGGCAACAAGAACAACATCGCGCTAAAAAAATTATTCAGCGCGCGCATCTGTTGACGGGTGATAAATTGACTGCTGCTACGGACGGAACGTTGGCTTTCAAGTGTTGCCATAGTCTGTGTCCTTTAAGATATAGAGTGAAGCGATTGTAGCAAAGAACAGAGGGGGATGTCAACGTTTGTGAACAATAGCATTGAGCATCTGTTCACGCCCGTTACAAAGATCGTGCGTTATCAATTTGATGAACTTACTCACGAAAGAGATCATCCTCTAATCGGTCAACGGAATGATCTCGCCTCTGACCGCACTATTATTGATCGTTATGATCCCCACGCCCGCGCCATAGCGAGTGTAATAGTCGGGACCTACCGAGCCCGGGTTGAAGATCAACACCCCGTTGCACATTTTGTTATAAGGGCGATGGGTGTGACCGAAGACCACTACATCAACATCTTTAAATCTTGATTGAACTCGATCCACTGTGCGCTCCACATTGTAGCCTAATGTGTGATAGCGCAACTTCTCGGCGATGTAGCCTTTCACGCCGCCGTGTCCGTGCGTCAACCCGATCCGCACTTCGCCGATTTCTATCAGCCGATCCGTTGGCAACGTCCACCCGTAGCGCGTGATTATATCGCGGTTGCCTTGCACGGTTAACACCGGAGCAATCGCCTCTAAATCCTTCACCACATGCGCCGCACTTAAATCTCCGGCATGAAGGATCACATCCACGCCGCGCAATTTTTCAAACACGCTGGCTGGCAATTTCTTCAAGCGATCCGAGATGTGCGTGTCGGCGACAACGCCGATGCGGGTGAAGTGAGAGGGGAGGTGGTCAATGTGCATAGATTTACGCAATACGTGATGCGTGATGCGTATTACGTATTCCGTATTCCGTTGATCTTCTTCAACGCCAGCGATCCAATTTGCTTCACCGTGAGGCGCTCATCCTGCGCCCACCGTTCTGCCACTGCGGATACCGCCTCGGGATCGTACTTCGCCAGATCGCGCAAAGCCAATGCCACCGCGCCGCGAACAGTTTTATCATCGTCGGTTGCCAACGTCTCTAAAATTTGGATCGCTTCTTTGGTTCGATTCTTCGCCCAGACATTTCCTAACGCGCCCGCCACGATCCACTGATTGCCTTTGTGCGTATCCTTCGCCCACTCGCGCAGAGTCTCTAGCATCACATCCGGGTTGTCATCGTTGCCTTTGCCCAAAATGGGATGCTGCGTCTTGGCAATTTGCTGCAAACAGAATCTGACATTTTTGCGGACGTAGTCGCTGTCATCGTGGCGCAGTTGATTCATGAGGGCGATCACTTTGCGCGGTTGCTTGATTCCATAACGCATGAGCGAATTGGTCACACAGCGCCGCACGTTAGGGCTCGAGTCGGCAACCCATTGGCTCATCAGTTGATAAACGGCTTCCGGCTGCGTGGGTGAAATCTGATCGTCAAAGGCATTGGCGATGCACTCGCGCACTTCCTCACGATCATCTGCCGCTAACTTGTGGGCGAGTGTGATGATCGAATCGAAATTTGTTTTGCCCATCTCGCCCAGCACCACACACGCCACACAGCGCGTGGCGGCTTTCTCGTCGGCGGCGAGTGTCTTCAACCAACTCAGCCCAAAATTTTTCACCGCCAATTTTTCGCCGACGGGGATGCCGATCATCTTGATCGTCTTCACCACGAAGCCGATCTCGACTTTGGCATTGCTCTTCACCTCGCCCAGCTTTTTAAATCCGCGCAGCGCCGACTCGAATGACTCGGGCGAACCCGAATCAATCGCGGTGACGAAATTTGAGAGTATACTTTTGGCTATGTTACCCACTTTGATTTTCCTTCACAACAGACTCTTCGTTACCAGTCTCATCTTCAGCCTCATCATTGGCGTGTATGGTTTGTGGCGTTGGCGTAGCGGCGGCGTGGATGGCAACATGTTCGGGATGCTCGCCCTCGGCGAAGGTCTCTACGTCGTGCAAGCGATCATCGGCGTTGTGATGGCGCTCAATGGTCTCGCTCCGGTGCGCGGCATTGTGCATTACTTGTATGGCGTGATCATGATCATCGCCATCCCCGGCATCTACCTTTTCACGCGCGGGCGCAACGGCAAGAACGAAGCGCTGCTCTATGCGATGATGGCGTTCTTTTTGGCGGGCGTTGCCTTTCGCGCGATGACGACGGCGTACGAATGATTCATCGCTCAACCACAACCACATCATTCTCGAATCGTTTTTGATTCGTATCCAGCACGATGGTGCGTTGACCGTTTCGCGGATTGTAGAGTCCGATCCCGATTCGATAACACGCGCTCAATTTTTCGAGCGGGATGAAACGCACATCGGTGATGCGGTCATCCCCGCGCCACAACCACAACGGGTAGACTCCCCCAAGTGCGGGACCATCGCCCAAGCCTAACACATTCCCCTCACAATCCAGAACGTGGCGAAACACCTCCCCTTGAATCGGCTGCATCACCTGCCACGACAGCGTTAAGCGCATTTCGTTTTTCACAACGTCAGCCTTTGCCGACACCAACAAAATTTTTCCGTCAAAACTTGCAACGTGACTGGCAAACGTGATCGGCGCCTTGGATTCCACCCTGCCCGCTTCCACAACATCTACCCACTCATCGCTGTAGCGCGTCAGCCACACACGATCATAATTCGGCAAACGGGTCGCCATCGTCTCCCAATCCACATTTTGCGAATCGGCGGCGAGACTGTACCAATGGCGTTTAAGTTCGGGCTTGATGTTGTCGAACACCACGCCGTCAACGTTTGCCCACACACCCGTGTTCGCATATACCAGACCGCGCAGCGTAAGATAGCCCGGCAAAATTTGCACCGTCTCATGCCCCATCGCATAATGCGGTTTGTTATTGGCGATCCAATCTATGGGGTTGATGATTAAATGTTTCTGATTCGGATTCGCTTTAATGATCTCGCGCAGATCATGAACCGAGTTGAGGCTCATCGTGTGGAGAGTCATGGACTCTTGAATTATGAAGGATGAAGGAAGAAGGATGAAGGATATAAGAATGACAAATGACAAATGACGAATGACAAATGACCGCTTGGCGAACGTCTCTACGATGGCGACAATCACCGTTGCCCACAACAACGCGGCGGCGGGCATGGGCGGCACCAAGAACCGCATGTTGCTGATCATGTAATGAAAACCTAGCCCGAAAATCATCGGCGCGGCGTTGAAAGCGTACCACGTCAGACCGATGACCAACGCACGCCACTTGCCGCGCGCGATCAAAATTGCGCTTAACAGAATCAAACCGATCACGCCAAGCGTGAGTGTCGCCGCCACATCGCCCCAACCATTTTCCATCATCACTTGCGCCAACGGTTGAATCGGAAAGGTGAGTCCTTGCAAGAAGAACGCCACACTTTGGATCAGCGAAGTCCAGCCTACCCAGCCCAGCCCGTCGCCCTTTAATTTTGGTATTTGCAGCCACAGCAAAAACCACAATACGTTGCCGAGTGTGACGATGAGCGGGATTCTCCATCCACGAAGTTCACGAAGGAACGAAATTAAATCTTTGCGCCCTTCGCGTCTTGGCGATGTGTTCTGATCTTGATCGACGACTAGCCAAACGAAAAGCAAGCCACCCACAACAATAAGGCTTTCATGGATAGCGGGTATGAGCAGCCCTAGTAGTACGGTGATGATCGCCCACCTCAATTTTTGCGTTTGGCGATAACGGGCGAAGGTTACAAACGTAAGTGCCAAGGCAAAGGGCGCATACAAATAAAGCCCTTGAGAAACGCTGGAGATGATTTGTGGCAAAAAGGGAGACGTGAGGACAAAGGCTCCGGCGAGAGTGGCGGCGACCCCGTTGAGTTTTTCGCCATCACGGTGGAGATGAGCGGCAAGGTAGCCAGTAAGCCACCCGATGAGAATCAAGGTGACGAGATCAATCGCGTGAAAGGCAAACGTATTCGTCTCGCCAAAAACAATTTGCGCCAGTCGCCACATCCCAAACGTGATCGGGCGATAGTATTTGTAGCCGGACGAGTCTACCCAATACGAGAGCAACGCGCGCCCGCGCATCCAAGTGAAGTTGAGATCGTCGTCGAGAAAAAACGGGAACGACAAAACGCGCCCATACAACACGAGCGCGAGAAGAGGGGGAGTGATGAAGGATAAAGCAATCCAGAATTGATTGCTCTGCAAAATTTTTTTGAGAGTCTGCACGGATGTAATCCACGAAGTTCACTAAGGAACACTAAACTATCTTCGTGCAACTTCGTGTGCTTAGTGGATGATCAGTTTTGCGTTTGAGAATTTCTTTCGGCGAGCCAGCGCGAGATAAACAAGGCTAACACACTGCCAACGCTTGCCGGGACGACGCGCAACGCGCCCGCGCTGAGCCAAGTGAAACCGATGAGGTCGGCGGCGACGTGACCCGCCGCGAACCCAACCCAAGCGGCGAGCAAATATAAAAGCAATTGCCGCGCGCCGCCGCCGCGCCAAAGATGAAACCCCGCGCCGTACAATGTGGAGAGGATGAATGCAAAAAGCCAGAAACCAGTTGTCATATTTAGGGATTAGGGATTAGGGGTTAGGCGTTAGCAGACCTAACGCCTGATGCCTAAAGCCTAACTACTCTTTTGAATAATGCCGCCACCGAGAACCACATCACCATCAAAAAAGACCGCGCCTTGCCCGGGCGTGATGTCGCGCAACGATTCGTTAAAGGTGACGCCGACTCGATCATCGCCTAACGGAGTGATGCACCCACGTTGCTCTTTTGCCTTGTAGCGAATCTTGATCATCGCCTCAAACGGTGAGGCCGGCACCACCCCTGAAACCCAGTTCACTCTTGCGACTCTCATTTTACTTTGTCCCAACTCTTTCACCGTGCCGACGATGAGTTCGTTGCGCTCGATGTTTGTGCCGATGACGTACAACGCTTCACTCGCGGCGATCTTGATCCCTTTGCGTTGACCGATTGTATAGAAGGGCAAGCCTTGATGCTCACCCAAAATTTTTCCGCCGGTGTCAACAATGTTGCCGTGTTTGGCAATTCCTTTGGCGTGATCGTTTAAGAATCTTCGATAATCATTGTCGGAGAGAAAACATAAATCTTGGCTGTCGGGTTTTTCGGCGACGGGCAAATTAAATTTCTTGGCGAGTTCGCGCACTTGCGGCTTGGTGTATTCGCCAAGCGGGAACATGGCGTGGCTGAGTTGATGTTGACCCATGACGCTGAGGACGTAGGATTGATCTTTGTGAGAGTCAACGGCTTTGAGTAATTGATACACTCCATTGTCACGTAGGGGCGACCGGCCGGTCGCCCCTACATAACGGACGCGCGCATAATGTCCGGTTGCCATGTGTGTTGCGCCGAGTGACAACGCTTTATTTAGAAGAAAGTCCCAACGGATGTGGCGGTTACACTCCATGCACGGGTTGGGCGTCACGCCGTTGGAGTAGCCCTCAATAAAAAAATCCACGATGGTTTGCTTGAACACATCTTGCGTATCTACGACGTAAAACGGAATATCAAGTTGGTTGGCGATGTAGCGGGCGTTTGCCATAGCGTCGGGCGCGCAGCAACGGTTGTGCGCGCCTTCGTACTCGCTCCACAAACGCATCATCAAGCCAATCACGTCGTGCCCTTGCTCTTTGAGCAACGCCGCCGCAACCGAACTATCCACGCCGCCTGACATGGCGACAACTACTTTAGTCATGTTTTAGATTTTAGCAGGGTTTGAGGGAGAGCGAAGAAGAGAAAACCGCGAAGACGCAAAGGGCGCGAAGATAGAAGAGCAGAAAGACGTTTCGCGCAGATGTTATAATGATTCTTGAGCAAAGGAGAATGGATAAAATGACTCTCTCGTTGACTCCTATCAAACTTCCTATCCAAGATTGGGATCGCATTTTGCAATTAGGCGCAGATAGTCGGATGCGTGAATTGCAAGATGAACTTAATCGCGCCCAGCAATCTATTGCTAAATTCACTTCGCGTTTTGGGATGCCGTTTGCTCAACTCGAAAAAATCGGCTTGCCACTCAATGCCGATTTTGAAACGCACGAGGCTTACATTGAGTGGCACAGTTGGGAAACCCGCTATGCCGATTTGCAAAAACGTTTAACTGCGCTTCATTCTTTAGAAACGGCACATGTCGGTTAATACGCTGGAACGCATTGCGCTCTTGCGCGATCTTGCCAATGAAATTATTGCTGAGATCGAATTGCTCCCTACTCCTAATCCGAACTTGTTACGTTTGCGCGCCGATTTAGTTAACACTGACAAGTTGCATATCCGCGAATCATGGGAAGAAGAAGTACTCCTGCGTTATGCCTATTACTGGCTTAAGGCTAATGATGAACTTCGTGTTGGCTGGGACAATGCACCACATCATCCCGAAGTTGCCACGCATCCACACCATAAGCACGTCGAGAGACATGAGAACATTCAAGAGTCTCAAGAAACAAAATTGGAAGATGTGTTAAGGGAAATCAAAAAACGTTTAGCAGAAGAACAAAATGAGCGGATCGAATGATCCACTCGTTTTTGTTTTGAACAAATATATTCAGCGTGCGTTTGGCAGTACCTTCGCAAACTCTCTCACCGCGTTCAAATGCGCCTCAGCCGTATCAAACCCTTTGCCCATCGCATTGAACGAGAGATGTGTCACGCCTAACGCCTTCCAACCTTCGACCTTTAATCGCCAATCATCTTTGTCGCCTTCACCGTAAGGCAACCGTCCTTCGACTCCAAATTCTTTGCGCGGGCGGTTCGCTTCGGCGAGATAGTGATCGAGCTTTTCGAGTCGCGGCTTGGCATCTTCCGGCGTGCGTTGATTCATCAGCCAGCCATCGGCGAGTTGTGCCGCGCGTTTCACCGCCTCATCCACATTCGCCCCGAACCAGATCGGGATCGGGCGTTGCACGGGCAACGGAGTTAAGCCCGCATCACGAATATCGTGCCATTTACTTTTAAACGTGACGTGTGGTTGAGTCCACAACTGACGCAAGAGAGTCACTTGCTCTTCCATGCGCTTGTTGCGGTTATGAAAGTTTTCGTTGAGGGCGATGTATTCGATCTCATTCCATCCTAGACCAACGCCGAGTCGCAAACGTCCATTGCTTAACACATCAAGCGTTGCCGCTTGTTTAGCGACGAGCGCTATTTGGCGTTGCGGCAAAATGATCACACCCGGCACAAATTGAATCTTCTGCGTGAACGCCGCCATGTAGCTAAACAGTACAAACGGCTCTTGAAACGAATCTTTCGATGAATAGATTCCTTTCCAGCCGCCTTCACGATTCGGGTTCGCGCCCAAGATATGATCGTAGGCGACGATATGCGTGAAGCCCAACCCCTCTGCCGTTTGGGCGTAATCACGGATGGCAATGGGGTCGCTGGGGTATTCGGTTTGGGGGAAGACGAGTCCGATGTGCATATTAAGCCTCTAAATAAACATCTAGCGATCTTTCCACCGCTTCGGCGATCATCAGCACAAATGGTTCTGTCTTCCCTTCGTGCGCTTGATCGAGCGCGGTGTAATAGGCTAAACGATCTTCACGATGCACAACGGCGGGGGGATAACCATCGCGCAACAAGATCAAGTTCATTAACAAACGCGCGGTACGCCCGTTGCCATCCGAGAAAGGGTGAATGTGAACAAGATGAAAATGGGCGAGCGCGGCGCGTTCAATTACAGTTAACGCGTTTGCTTCACTATTTAGCCATTTAGCAAAATCGCTCATCAATGATGGCACTGCAATCGCTTCAGGTGGAATGTATTCGGAACCACTAATGCGAACAATGCCGGGGCGATAACGTCCTGCCGCTTTATCATCAATGCCCTTCAACACCAACGCGTGTATCTGTCGGATGTTGTTTTCGATCAATGGTTCGTTCTTTGTGGCTAAGGCTTCCACAAAATCAATCGCGCTTTTGTGATTAATGGCTTCAAGATGCTCGCGCATACTCTTGCCGCCAATCGTGATGCCTTGATGCAGTACCACTTCCGTCTCACGTAAAGTTAGCGTTGAACCTTCAATCGCGTTTGAGTGGTACGTCCACTCCACGTCAAAATACTCTTTGAGTTTAGACACGACAGACGCGGAAAGAGGGCGGCGTTTATCGAGTGCTGATTTTTTTTCTGCGAGGCGTAGTAGATATTCTTTTGGCGTCATATTCTTATCCTCTCATTTGTTTTATCACCCTCGTCACCACCTCGCACGCCTTCTCAACTTCCTCTTCCGTCGTCTGTCGCCCAACGGTTAACCGCAACGAGCCAAGCGCCCAAGACCGATCATAACCTAACGCCAGAATCACGTTGGAGGGTTCGGGGTCGCCGGTTTTGCAGGCTGAACCAGAGGAGGCGGCGATGCCTTCGAGATCAAGGCGCATCAATAACTCGTTGCCGTCTATATTCTTAAAGATAAAAGATGAATGATTGGGTAAACGATTCGTTGGATGTCCGGTTAATTTTGAATCGGGAATCTTGAGAATGGACTCGCGCAAGCGTGATGATAATTTGTTGAAGCGTGGAATATCGTTCGGGCGACGATCTACGGTGAGGCGGAGAGCGGCGGCGAGACCGACGATGTAGGGCACGTTGGATGTGCCGGCGCGGCGACCACGTTCTTGCCCGCCACCCGTCACCATTGTGATCAACGGAGTCTCTTTGCGAAGATATAACGCGCCCACACCTTTGGGCCCATAAAATTTGTGCGCGCCAATCGCCATGATGTCCACGCCCAACTTGGTTACGTCAACTTCAAGTTGACTCGCCGCTTGCACAGCATCTGTATGCACTAATACATTGCGTTCATGTGCGAGATTGGAAATCTCTCTTACGGGCTGGATCGTTCCGATCTCGTTGTTGGCATACATGATCGAAATCAAAATCGTATCGGGACGGATGGCGGCTTCCACGTCAGCGAGACGGCAGCACCCATGTTCGTCCACCGGAAGAATCGTCAGATCGAATCCGTAATGATCGCGCAGTTGAGTCGCGGTGTGGATCACCGCATCATGTTCAATCGCGGTGGTGATGATGTGGTTGCCGCGTTTGGCTTCGCGCAGAGCGAGTGCCACGCCGCGCAACCCATAATTATCTGATTCGGTTCCGCCCGAAGTAAAAATAATTTCGTTTGGCTCGCAATGCAAAATGTCGGCAAGCGTGCGCCGCGACTCTTCAACGGCTTGCTCGGCTTTGCGCCCCCAACGATGAATCGAAGACGGGTTGCCGAACTCGTTGCTGAAGTAGGGCATCATCGCTTCAAGCACCTCAGGAGCTAAAGGGGTGGTGGCGGCGTAATCGAGATAAATGATGTCAGTCATAAAAAGATTCTATCAGATATAATCGCTTCATCATAAACAGGAGTGTGAAAAATGGACAACACAATTATCGCAGTGCATGGTCGTGAAGTTTTAGATTCGCGTGGCAACCCCACGGTGGAAGTTGAAGTGCTGCTCGAAGATGGCGCGTTTGGTCGCGCCGCTGTTCCTTCGGGCGCGTCCACTGGCGTGCATGAAGCGTTGGAGATGCGCGACGGCGACAAGAAGCGTTACGTTGGCAAAGGTGTGTTGAAAGCGGTTGAGAATGTCAACACGTTGATCGCTGAAGAGTTGGTCGGGATGGATGCGCTCGATCAACGCGCGATTGATGAAGCGATGATCAAACTCGATGGCACGCCGAATAAATCCAAACTCGGCGCGAACGCGATTCTGGGGACGAGCCTCGCCACTGCGAAAGCCGCCTCTGATTCTGTTGATTTACCTTTATACCGTTATTTGGGCGGCACGCACGCCCACGTTTTGCCTGTGCCGATGTTGAACATTTTAAACGGCGGCGCACACACGGGTTGGCAGTCCACGGACTTTCAAGAATTTATGGTGATGCCCGTTGGGGCAAAATCTTTTGCCGAAGGTCTGCGTTGGGGCGTGGAGGTGTATCACGCCTTGAAAAAAGTTTTGAAGGATAAAGGCTACACGACTCTCGTTGGCGATGAAGGTGGTTATGCGCCGGCGTTGAAGACAAACGAAGAAGCGATTGAAGTGATCCTCAAAGCGATTGAAGAAGCGGGTTACAAAGCGGGCGAGCAAATTTGCATCGCCCTCGATCCTGCCGCTTCAGAATTTTATGACGGCGAGAGCAAGACCTATAACTTACGCAAGGACGGTAAAAAACTTTCGGGCGTGGAGATGGTAGCGTTTTGGGAGAATTGGGTTAATAAGTATCCGATCATTTCACTTGAAGACGGACTCGCCGAAGATGATTGGGCAAGTTGGAAGTTGATCACCGATAAACTCGGGGACAAGATTCAACTGGTGGGGGACGATCTCTTGGTGACCAACCCCGAACGCGTGAAGCGGGCGATCAAAGAAGGC
>Ga0082335_1007907_pt1 | contig 12517 bp, 11 predicted proteins | sample Subgrocontami58m_FD_72375 | JGI IMG/M metagenome (GOLD analysis project Ga0082335, IMG submission 72375) | Subsurface groundwater microbial communities from S. Glens Falls, New York, USA - GMW37 contaminated, 5.8 m (SPADES assembly) (version 2) ...
GAGTTGGAATTGGAGTTGGATTTTCTTGGAGTTGGCTGTTGGAGTTGGAGTTCGGCCACTCGTCGGGATTGTCACCCGAATCAGCCGCCGATTGAACCACGCCGTGGATGCAGGTCACGGGTTCGATCGAGCGGGGGGCGCCGCGGCGCGCACGGCGCCGAAGATCATCCTCCCCGCGCTCGTCGGGATCACGTTCGTGACGGTCAGATCGACCCTCTGCCCGACGTGCGGCAGGCCCCCCTCGACGACGACCATCGTGCCGTCCTCGAGGTAGCCGACCCCCTGCCCCTGCTCCTCGCCCGCCTTCTGGACCTGGACGGAGAGGATCTCGCCGGGGAGGACGGGGGGGCGGAGGGCGCTCGCGATCTCGTTCAGGTTGATCACGTCGACGGCCTGGAGCTGCGCGATTCGGCGCAGGTTCTGGTCGTTCGTCACCAGGCGCGCCCCGGTCATCTTCGCGACGCGCACGAGCTTCTCGTCGACCTCCTCGATCCCCGGCGGCTGCCCCTCGTAGATTTGCAGGTCCACGTTCCGGTTCTTGCGGATGCGGTTGAGGACGTCGAGCCCGCGCCGTCCGCGCGCCCGCCGCGTCCGGTCGTCTGAGTCGGCGATCGACTGCAGCTCCTGCAGCACGAACCGGGTCACCATGAGCGGCGCGTCGATCACCCGCGCGTCGCAAAGGTCGGCGATGCGGCCGTCGATGATCACGGAGGTGTCGAGGAGCATCGGCTTCCCGGACCGCCCCTCCCGCGACAGCTCGATGAACGGGATGACGAACTTGAAGTCGTCCTTGATCTGGATGATCGCGACGACGGAGAGGTAGCAGAAGATCCCGGTCAGGCTGAACTGGAGCCCCGTCTTGATCCCCTCGTCCTGCTTCGCGACCCAGGGCACCAGGAGGAGGACGTTGATCACGAGGTAGGAGGCGATGAACCCGAAGACGAGCCCGAACATCACCGTCGAGATGATGGTCGCGAAGCGCCGCGTGAAGGCCGCCTCGAGGCAGGAGATGAGGAGGCCGACACCGAGGCCGAGGAAGAACCCCTGGAGGCCGTAGTATTCCTTCTGGGTCGAGACGCTCTCCCCGAGCTTCCACCCGCTGAGGGCGGCGAAGGTGATGAAGATGGCCCGGAGCGTCCAGAGCATCGTTTACCAACGAAAAGGACAAACCTTCAACGTTCAACGTTCAACCTTCAAGACAGCTTCAACCACCAACCTTCAACTTCAACGCCCCGGAATTCCGATCGTTGAAGTTGAAGGTTGGTGGTTGAAGCTGTCTTGAAGGTTGAGAGTTGAAGGTTGAACGTTCTCGGCTATCCCCCCTCCATGACCTGATCGATGACTGCGAGCACCTCGTCGAGCTCCGCCGGCTGGCAGTCGGCCATGTGCGCGATGCGGAACGTCTTGCCCTTCAGCTTCCCGTAGCCGTCGCTGATCGCAAAACCCCGCTTGCCCAGCTCGCCGTTCAGCTTCCCGATGTCGGTCCCCTTCGTGTTCGCGATGCAGGTGAGCGTCGCCGACTCGTACCCCTTCTCGGGGAAGAGCGCGTAGCCCCGCTCGAGGGCCCACCCGCGGCAGCGCTCCGCCATCCGGCGGTGCCGGTCGAACCGCGCGTCGAGCCCCTCCTTCAGGAACTTGTCGGTCTGGCAGTCGAGCCCCGCGATGAGCGAGATCGCCGGCGTGCACGGCGTCTGGCTCTTGTCCGCGTAGTCCTTCATCTCGACGAAGTCGAAGTAGTACCCGCGGTGCTTCACCGTCTTCGCCCGCTCGAGCGCCCGCTTCGACACCGTCGCGACCGTGAGGCCCGGCGGCAGCCCGTACGCCTTCTGCACCCCCGCAAGGCAGACGTCGAGTCCAAGACGATCCACCTCGATCTTCACCCCCGTCATGCTCGACACGGAGTCGACCGCGAACATGACGTCGGGGTACTTCCGCATCACCTGCGCGATCGCCTCGAGCGGGTTCATGACGCCGGTGCTCGTCTCGTTGTGGACGAGCGTGACGAGGTCGTACTTCCCCGTCGCAAGGGACGCGTCGACCATCTCCGGCTTAATCGCCTTCCCCCACTCCACGTCCAGGCGGTCGGCCTCCTTGCCGTTCGAAAGCGCGATCTCGTGCCAGCGGTCGCTGAAGGCGCCGAGCACGCACGTGAGGGTCCGCTTCGCGCAGAGGTTCCTCACGACCCCCTCCATCATCCCCGTCGCCGACGACGTGACGAGGAAGACTTCCCCCTCGGTGTAGAGGACCTTCCGCAGCTTCCCCACCACCCGCCCGTGCAGCTCCGCGTAGGCCTTGTCGCGGTGGCCGATCATCGGCGCCGCCGTGGCCTGGAGGGTATCCTGCGACACCTCGACGGGGCCGGGGATGAAGAGCTTCTTGTGCGTGGCCATCGGTCCTACTTCCCCTTCTCGAAGGCGTACTTGTTCAGGACGATCCCCGTGAGGAGCTTCGGGTAGAAGTCGGTCGACTTCTGCGGCATCTTCTCTCCGAGCGAGGCGAGGCGCTTGACCTCGCCGATCTTCGTCGGGTTGAGGAGAAAGGCGACCTGGCAGTCCCCCCTCTTCGCCGACTCGAGGACCTCCTCGACGTGGCGGGCGTAGCCGACGTTCTTCTCGTTCGCGACGGCCTCCTTGGAGATCCCGAGCGCCCCCTCGATCACGAGGGTGTGGAGGATGACGACGTCGAGCCGCTTCCACTCGGGCGCGTGCTTCTCCTTCACGGCCGCGTCCATGACCTTCTCGTCGCGGAGGGCCGCGAGCCAGTAGACGTTCCTGCCGGGGAGGACGACCGCGAAGGCGTGCCCGCCCATCCCTTCGATGCGGAGGTCCTCGAGGAGGTCGCGCCGCGTCCGCTTCTCGTCGGTCTCGTCGACGAAGTGGTACTCCTCGAGGCGGAAGTCCTTCTCGAGGGCCGCGCGGAGCTTCTCGGGCGCGAACCCCGAGAGGCCACGGACGAGGCGGTGCGTCGGGAAGATGGTGAGCCCCGCGTCGTCCATGTTGACGAAGGTCATCATGCGGTTCTCGAAGGTCTCGTCGCCGCTGCAGCGCTTCCCCTGCTTCTTGCACTCGTCGCGGTACATGAGGGCGACCTCGTAGCGGTGGTGGCCGTCGGCGATGAAGACCTCCTTCCGCTCCATCTCGCGCTGAACGGCGCGGACGGCCTTCTCGTCGGTGACGCGCCAGAGGCGGTGCAGCCCAGCAGGCTGGCCCTGCCAGTCACCCAGATCGTCCTTCGCCTCGAGGTCGGCGGGGCGGCGGGTCTCGGCGTCGAGGATCCCGTTCACGACGTTCTGCGGGTCCTCGTAGAGCATGAAGATCTGCCCCTCGGCCGCGCCGGTCGCCTGGATGAGCTGGAAGCGGTCCTGCTTCGGCTTGGCGAGGGTGTGCTCGTGGGCGTGGACGCCCCCCTTGCCGGGGTCCTCGAGCCGCGCGACGGCGATGAACCCCTTGCGCGTCTGCTCCCGCCCCTCGACCTGGTAGACCTGGTGGTAGGCATAGACGGCGGGGCGCTCGTCCTGGACGAGGACCTTCTCGTCGATCCACTTGCGGAGGGTCTCGCCGGCGCGGGAGTACTTGTTGCGAACCGCGTTGTCGCCGGGCTCGTCGAGGCCCTTCGAGACGCGGACGATGTTGTAGGGGGACTTCTGGTGGAGGGCCTTCTGCATCGCGTCGTCGATCTTGTCGTACGGCTGGGCGAGGACGATGTCGTACGAGCCGACCTTGGCGCGGTCGTAGAGGTATCCGCGGAACGGGAAGATTCGGGCCATGGTGTGGGGTCATCCTACCGGCAAAGACCGGTGAGAGTACCTCGCCGATGGGCTCGCATCAACGATTCGATCCACGAAGACACACGAAGACACACGGAGGCGGGGGACGAATGCCGGCGTCCCTCCGGTTGTTCATGGGTGTCTTCGTGGATTGTGCATGGATTCGCGGGTACATTGGTCGTCGCCGGGAATGGGGTCCCCATGATCAGATTGACTCCTCCCGCAGTCGTGATCGTCATCGCCATCGTGGCCCTGAGCTTCATCCTCACGCGTCCCAGCGCGCGAATCGCGCCGAGGAAACCGGGCGTGACGAGCATCTCGGCCCTCGGGGTCCGGCCCGTGCCTGCTCCATCGCTGCCCACGCCCGAGATGGCGAATCCCAAGGGAAGGCGGGGCGTCTCGGCGAATTCGCATGGAGAGATGGAGGGAGAGCCCTCCTTCCTGCAGGGCGCGTCCCCAGACCAGCGCAAGGCGTACGATCAGATTGGGCAGGCCTGGGCGCTGAAGGGGGAGGACTATGAGAAGGAGTGCAGCCTCCTCCTCGCCGCGCTCGACCTCGACCCCGACGACAAGGTCATCACGAACCAGCAACATCGCCAAGACATGCGATACGGCACCTATCGTCGACTGGCACACCTCCAGGTGACCCTTCATCGGCCCGACGATGCCCTCCACACCTATGGCGCTCTCCTCACAAGACTCCCCTCGCCCGACCCCGAGATATGGGTCGGCATCGCGGAGGCATGGGAGGCGAAGGGGGACAGGCCGCGCGCCCTTGCCTACTTCTGGACCGCTGCCGAGGAGGGCTACGATGCCTTCTACGACGGCTACTCGCGCCAATTCTTGTACGACGCGATACGGCGCCTCGCGCCAGATGAGACGGAGCGGTTCGCGCAACTCCGGAAGGAAGTGGACAAGTTTGGAGACTGGATCTCGTACTACCACATCGCCGAGTACGACAAGCCCGTCGGCGACGATCCCGCTCCGCGTGAGGTGGTCCCGTGCCTCGAGAAGGTCGTGACAGCCTTGCAGAGCGCGAAGGACGCCCTCGCTCGCTCCGAAGCGGTGAGCGGAAAGCGCGACGAGGAGGTGCACGCGAAGCTGGAGAGGGAGTACGAGGAGGCGAGCACGTACCTGCGCGAGCAACGGGAGTATCTCCGCGAGGAGCTCGAGGGAAGATGACCCGCGGCGGACCGCGTCATGGCCCGCCCACCCTTCCTCCCGGTGGAGGCGCCCTCTGCCTCCAAGACGCCGCGGGTGCGGATTGGCGGCCTCCGTGTGTCTTCGTGTGTCTTCGTGTGTCTTCGTGGATCGTCTACCGGGCCTGCGCTGACGCGAAGAAGGCGATCACCTTCTTCGCGATCGCCGCGCCGACGCGGCTCTGCCCCTCCGCCGTGCTCGCGCCGAGGTGCGGCGTGAGGATGACGTTCGGCAGCGCGAGCAGCGGGTTCGTCGCCTCGACCGGCTCCTTCTCGTAGACATCCACCGCCGCCCCACCGAGATGCCCGCTCTCGATTGCCTTCGCGAGGGCCGCCTCGTCGACGATCCCGCCCCGCGCGCAGTTCACCAGCACCGCCCCCTTCTTCATCCGCGCGAACCGCGCCTCGTCGAAGAGGTGGTGGCTGTCCTTCGAGAACGGCAGGTGCAGAGAAACGATGTCCGCGCGCCCCAGCAGCTCGTCGAGCGGGACGATCGCGACGCCGAGCGAGGCCAGCTCGTCCGGGATCCTCCCGCTGCGGCAGCAGGCAATCACCTTCATCCCGATCCCCACCGCCCGCCGCGCGACCTCCGTCGCGATCCGCCCGAGCCCCACGAGCCCGAGCGTCTTCCTCCAGAGCTCGGTCCCCTCGAAGCGCGCCTTCTCCCACTTCCCCGCGCGGATGGATGCGTCCGCGGCGGCGACGCGACGCGCGAGCGCGAACATGAGCGCGATGGCGTGCTCCGCGACGGAGACGCTGGCGGCCTCCGGCGTGTTCATCACCTCGACGCCGCGCCTCTTCGCGTCCTCGACGGCAATGTTGTCGACTCCGACGCCGCCTCGCACGACGAGCTTCAGATTCGAGGCCCGCTCCAGGACGTCCTTCGTGACCTTGGTCGCGCTCCGGACGACGAGGGCGTGATACGGCGCGGCGACCTCGCACAGCTCCTTCGGGGAGAGGCCGGTCTTCACGTCGACGGCGAGGCCCGCTGCGCGCATCTCCTCCACCGAGGCGGGGTCGATGGAGTCGCAGACCAGGACTTTGTGCATTTAGGTCCGAGCCGAATGCCTCGAGAGGTCCAGGGGCTGGAGGCGGCCCTCCTTCACGAGGCCGAGCAGCCTCGCCAGGTCCTTCTCCTTGAGCCCCACGAACGCCGCCCCGACCCGGTAGAACTCCCTGCCGTCCATCTTCTCGATCCACGCGACGCGGCCGTTCACCGCGAACGGATCCGACTCGCCGGGGATGGAGACGACCAGCCCGACGATCTGGTTCTTCTCCATCATCTTGTGCGACAGGAACTGCACGCCCCCCTCGCTGATGTTGACGAGGGGGAACATGTCGGCCTGCACCTTCTTCTTGAGGAACGAGAAGAGCCGCTTCTGGCGGCACTCGACGAAGCAGCTCCGCGCGCCGTAGCGGGCCTCCTGCCGGTTTTCCATGTCCTCTCCCCCTTTTCGTCGTCGTAGTCGTAGTCGTAATCGATCCGGACGTGCGCGCCGGCTCGATCATGCCGATGCGCGCGTCCGGAACGACTACGACTACGATGACGATCCCGAAGCAGGCTCAGTGCCTGAAATGCCTGACTCCTGTCAGGACGAGCGGGACCCCGCGCCGCCGCGCGAGGTCGATGACTTCGTCGTCGCGCATCGACCCGCCGGGCTGGATCGCCGCGGCCACGCCCGCGTCGAGGGCCGCCTCGAGCGCGTCCGGGAATGGAAAGAAGGCGTCGCTCGCGAGGACCGAGCCGCGCGCGCGGTCCCCCGCCTTCCGCACCGCGATCAAACTCGAATCGAGGCGGCTCATCTGCCCCGCCCCGACGCCGACGACCGCCTCGTCCTTCGCGAGGACGATCGCGTTCGACTTCACGTGCTTCGCCACCTTCCACGCGAAGAGGAGGTCGCGCATCTGCGCGTCGCTCGGCTGCGTCGTCGCCACGGTGAGCTTCGCGGGGTCGTAGAGCGAGGCGTCCTCCGTCTGCACGAGGATCCCTCCGCTGATCGAGCGGAGCGCGAACGGGCGGCGGCTCGCCTCGGCCGGGCTCGGGCGCCCCACGCGCAGGAGTCGGAGGTTCTTCCCCCACTTCGGCTTCGTCGTGACGACCTTCCGCGCCTCGTCGACGAGGGCGGGGACGACGAGCGCCTCCAGGAACTGGTCGGGGCGCGCGAGCCGCTCCGCGGTCTCCACGTCGAGCGGACGGTTCATCGCGACGACGCCGCCGAACGCGCTGACGCGGTCGCCCGCGAGGGCCTTCTCCCACGCCTCCGCGAGCGTCTCAGCGCTGCCGACGCCGCAGGGGTTGTTGTGCTTCACGATGACGACGGTCGGCCGCTCGAACTCCCACGCGCACCCCCACGCCGCGTCGAGGTCGAGGAGGTTGTTGTAGGAGAGCTCCTTCCCGCCGAGGACCTCCGCGTTCGCGATGCCGGTCGCGCCCTGCTTGTAGAGGGCCGCCTCCTGGTGCGGGTTCTCGCCGTAGCGCAGCTCGAGCGCGCGGTCGAGCCAGATCGGCAGCGCGACGGGGAAGTCCCCCTCCCCCGCCTGCCGCGCGAGCCAGGCCGAGATCGCCGCGTCGTAGCGCGCGGTCGCGCGGTATGCGGAGAGCGCCAGCTCGCGGCGGAAGGTCGCGGAGAGGTCGCCTCCGTTCCTCTCCATCTCGGAGAGGACCCGCGCGTACTGCGCAGGCGCGGTGACGACGCCGACGAAGGCATGGTTCTTCGCCGCGGCTCGGACCATCGCGGGGCCGCCGATGTCGATGTTCTCGATCGCCTGCTCGAAGGTGACGTCGGGCGAGGCGACGGTCTCCTCGAAGCGGTAGAGGTTCACGACGACGAGGTCGATCGGCCGGATGCCGTGCTCGCGCATCTGGCGCTCGTGCTCGGGGAGGTCGCGCCGGGCAAGGATGCCGCCGTGGATCTTCGGATGGAGGGTCTTCACGCGGCCGTCGAGGATCTCGGGGGCGCCGGTGAACTCGGCGACCTCCGTGACGGGGATCCCCTTCTCGCGGAGGAGTCGCGCGGTGCCGCCGGTGGAGAGGATCTCGACGCGGTACTTTTCGACGAGGGTGCGGGCGAAGTCCTCCAGACCGGACTTGTCCGTGACGCTGATCAGGGCGCGGGAGACGCGGGGCATGCCTCACTCCGAGGGTCGGACTCGGCATTATAGTGCATGGAGGCGCCAGGTCTAGCGAGAGATGTCATGCCGACGGCAAGCGCCCGCAGAAAACGGTCCCCTCTCCCGCTCCCGCACCCGCCCCCGCTCCCGTCGCCCGAGGTGTAGGGCGCGGCATCACGGACGACGTCGTCGCCCGCCCCACCCTGCGCGTCGCATTCCCTCGGGCGACGGGAGCGGGTGCGGGAGCGGGAGAGGGAATGACGCTCGCGTGACGGAGGGCGCCGGACTCCTTGACCGGCGCTGTCGGCTCCTGATAGAACGGCCCGCCCGCAGATAGGAGGAGGGATGGCGTCCACCCGCGTCCGGCACCCGCTCAAGGCCGAGGACGCCCTCGCGCGCGTCGCGGAGGCCCTCAGCGGCGGCCTCGAGCACCCCGCCGTCCTCTCGCAGACCCTCGGGCTGGTCGCCGCGCTGCTCCAGTGCGACGCCGCGGCGGTCTTCCTCTTCGACGACAAGGAGCAGGGGTCGCTTCACGGCCGCGCGGTGTCGGGACCGAAGGCGCGCGACGTCCAGCGCATCTCCCTCTCCGTCGGCCACGGGATCGCGGGGTGGGTCGCCCAGACGGGCCGACCGCTCCTCGTCGCCGACGTCCGCCGGGACCCCGAGTTCCAGGCGAAGGTCGCCGAGGAGGTCGACCTCGACGCCCGCTCCCTCGTCTGCGCGCCGTTCCGCACGGAGGGCGAGATCGCCGGCGCGGTGGAGGCGATCAACCCGATCGGCGGCTCCTCCTTCATGGACGAGGACCTCGCGCTCCTCGGGCTTGTCGCGCGCCTTGTCGGGGCGCGCCTCGCCGACGGCCGGGCGCACGCCGCCGTCGCGGACGAGGTCCGCCTGGCCCGCACGAAGAAGGAGCTCGCGGGGACGATCGTCGGCGCGAGCGAGCCGATCGCGAAGCTCGTCGAGGGGATCGCGAGGGCGGCCCGGAACGACGCCCCGATCCTCGTGGTCGGAGAGCAGGGCGCGGGAAAGGAGCTGGTCGCGCGCACGATCCACGCCCGCAGCGCGCGGGGCGCCGGGCCGTTCGTCGAGGTCGACTGCACCGCCCTCCCCGAGGGGCTGGGAGAGAGCGAGGTCTTCGGCCACGAGAAGGGGGCCTTCCCCGACGCGGCCTCCCAGCGGAAGGGGAAGCTGGAGGCGGCCGCCGGCGGGACGCTCTACCTGTCGAACGTCGAGGCGCTCCCCGACAAGCTGCAGGGGAAGCTGCTGAAGGCGATCGCGGAGCGGACGTTCACCCGGATGGGCGGGACGGCGACGGTCCCGTGCGAGGCGCGGGTCATCGCGGGGACGCGGAAGGACCTCCTCCACCACTACGTGCAGAAGGGGACCTTCCGCCGCGAGCTGTTCCTGCGGATCCACGAGTCGACGCTTGCGATCCCCGCGATCCGGAAGAGGCGCGAGGACATCCCGATCCTGATCCAGCGGTTCATCGAGGAGTTCAACGAAGAGCTGAAGAAGTCGGTCAAGAAGGTTTCCGACGTGACGATGAACTTCCTCGCCGAGTACCACTGGCCGGGAAACGTCCGCGAGCTGAGGAACGTGATCAAGCGGGCGATGATCGTGGTCGAGGGGCCGGTCCTCTTCCTCGAGCACCTCCCCGTCGAGGTCCGCTTCAAGACGGAGTCCCCCGGCACGGGGCGCGACACCGAGACGGGGCGCGTCCTCACACTCGAGGAGATCGAGAAGCACCACATCCAGGAGGCGCTCGAGCACCACCGCTGGAACAAGACGCGGACGGCCGAGGCGCTCCAGATCAGCCGGCCGACCCTGGACAAGAAAATTCAGGTCTACGGGCTGCGCCCGCAAGGCGAAAACGCGTAGGTCGAATCCGCAATCCGGCATGGCTCAGATCGGGGTCATAGATTCTCCCCGTTCGTAATCGTAGTCGTAATCGTTCAGGCCAAAACGATTACGACTACGATTACGAGGCCCGTGAATCGGTGTCACCGAGAAACGCCATCGGTTGAACTACGCCCGCAATCGGCCATCCGAGATCCGCAATCGCGATGTGGGACACGCTCAACAACCAGCTCCTCCTCCTTGCCACGCTCATCGGCGCGATCGCGAGCGTCCCGATCCTGGTCGAATACCTGATCGACCGGCGAAAGCGGAAGGAGCGGCTGTCGCTCGCCCTCGACGACGAGGCGGTCGACGACCTCCACCCGCGGGTCGCGGGGCTCGACGAGCTGCTCGCGGAGAATGCCGACCTCATCGACCGGGCGCGCGACCCCGCGCCGTACCGCCCCCTCACCCTCGGGAACGAGATCCTCATCCTCGGACGCCCCCAGACTGGGAAGCGATCCCTCGCCCAGCGGATCGCGAAGGAGGCCCGCTTCGACCGCCTCGTCACCGTCTACAACCCGCGCAACAAGGACGCCCTCGCGAAGGCGAAGAGCCTGCTCCACGGCCACAAGCGGAAGAAGGCGATGCTCCTCCTCCCGCGCATCGACCTCGTCTTCCAGGACCCCGACGAGGACCTGCGAGCGGAGCTCGACGCCCTCATCGAGACGACGACGAACAAGGAGAACGTCCTCGTCGTCGGCACCGCGGTCGAGTTCGAGGCCGACTCCGAGCTCGACAACGTCTTCGGGACGAAGCTCGTCCTGCCGGGGACGCCCCGCTCGGAGGACCCCGCGCGGCACGTCGGCGAGGAGGCGCGGCGGATGCTGACGCAGGTGATCCGCTTCTACCTGAAGGACGCAACCGACGCCGGGTTCGCGCTCGCGGGGATGACCCCCGACGAGTTCGTGATGCGGGTCCTCCAGCGGGTCGGGAACCCCGCGGAGGTGGAGGACATCGTCGCGCTCTGCCGCACCCGCTCGATCCACCGCCGGCGCACGGGGAAGACGACGGGCCTGGAGATCGACGCCGACGTCCTCTCCAGGGCGATGGACCGCGTCATCGTGAACGTCGACGCCCCCCCGCGCCGGAATCCGCCTCACGCGGAAGGGCGAGGGGCGTAGGTTCCATCTACGGGTCAGGGGGGAAGAGAAGGCGCAAGTTCCAATGCGCAATTTGCAAGGAGGGAAGATGCAGCCGGTGAAGTGGATTGGGGCGGGCCTGCTCGCCGCCGCGGTGGCGTTCGCGGGAGACGACATCTCGAAGATGTCCGCGAAGGACGCCATGAAGAAGGGGAACGACAACATGGTCGCCCTCCCCGGGTACCACGTCGCGATCGCAGTCGAGGTGGCGAGCCTGGGAGGCGGCCTGAAGGCCGATGGGATCTACCAGAAGCCCGACGTCTACTACCTGAAGACCGACGCCGGCTTCGAGATGTACCTCAAGGGGAAGAAGTCGCTCGCGAAGGACCCGGCGAACGGGGCGTGGGTGGAGCCGAAGGACCTCGACCCGGCCGTCGCCATGGCCGTCTCCGTCGCGCAGAACATCAACCCCGCCGCCCTGCTCGCGATGATGGGGAAGAGCACGAACCCGAAGTTCCGCGCCGACGAGAAGGTCGGCGAGGTCGACTGCAAGGTCGTCGAGGTCCCCGGCTCGCCCGACGACGTGAAGAAGCTGGTCGAAGACCAGTTGAAGGAAAACCCCATGACGAAGGGGATCAGCCCCAGCCAGTTCCTCGACACGCAGAAGTCGAAGGCGACCTATGTCGCGTGGATCGGCAAGGAGGACCTCCTCGTCTACAAGCTGGAGGCGGACGTCCATGCGGAGATGAAGAAGAACGACGCCTTCCCGCTCCCCTCGATGGATCAGAAGATGACCTGCGAGTTCACGAAGCACGGCAAGGAGCTGGACCTGAACGCCCCCGACGACGTGAAGAAGAAGCTCGGGGTGAAGTAGGAGACCGCGCGCAAGATCCAGGCAACGGATCGCCGAAGATGGACCGGCCGGGGCGGGCGCAGGGATCGCCTCCCCGGCCGTCGTCTATTCCTGGGGCGGGGGGGAATGCCCGGTTTCCGTTGCCTGGAGGTCCGAAACATGCGCCGTGTGGTGTTTGCGGTGGTCGCCGTCCTGTTCCTCGGGGGCCTCTCCTTCGTCGGGCAGGGGTGCAGCAGCAATCCCAGGTGCCAGCCGCCGGGGCTCTGCTGCCCGTGGGAATACAGCGCCCACAACCTGCTGCACTCCGCGTCCGCGTCGTGCGAGGACGTCGCGACGCGCTCGTACGTGCACAAGGCGCTCACGTCCTCGTGCCACAACAACCATTACGGCTGCAACTGCCAGCACCGCGATGGCGTGGACGGGATCGACTGCACCTGCAAGCGGGTCGACAAGTTCGACGGCCGCTGCCGCTGCGACTGGAAGGCGCCCTACTGCCTCTGCGGCTACTACGAGTAGGTCAGCGTTGACGAAGTTCTGCGCCTGACGGCAGGAACGAGTGGCGGCGAGGGGCGAGGGGCGAGGGGCGAAGAGCGAGGGGCGAAGGGCGAGG
>Ga0082335_1007910_pt1 | contig 12516 bp, 11 predicted proteins | sample Subgrocontami58m_FD_72375 | JGI IMG/M metagenome (GOLD analysis project Ga0082335, IMG submission 72375) | Subsurface groundwater microbial communities from S. Glens Falls, New York, USA - GMW37 contaminated, 5.8 m (SPADES assembly) (version 2) ...
CTGGCCTTCCTCAAGCTCGGCCTGGGCCGCGGCTCGGCGGCGGCGATCGTGGGCGGCCTCATCATCCTGGTGGTCGGTATCGGGCTCTATCGCCTGGTCGACCGCGTGACGAAGAGCTGAGCCGATGGCCATGGTCCGCACGCCCCTGATGTTCGCCCGCCTGCCCGTCGGCGGCCGCCGCCTGCTGTTTGGCCTCGCGATCGCCGGCATCTGTTTTGCCGTGGCCTTCCCGGTGTTATGGCTGATCCTGACCTCGCTGCGCCCCGAATCGGGCGTCTACTATGTCCATCGCGGCACCGAGTTCACCCTGGCAAGCTACGCCGAGGTGCTGCTCGACGAGCGTCTGGTCCAGGCCTTCGTCAATTCGGCGGTGATCTCGACCTTGGCCACCATCTTCTCGCTGCTGGTGACGGTCTCGAGCGGCTACATGCTGTCGCGCTTCCGCGGGCCCGCGGCGCAGACCTGGTTCGGCACCATCTACGTCTTCCGCTGCGTGCCCTATATCTCCTGGGTGCTGCCGCTTTACTTCGTGGCCCAGAGCTGGGGCATCTACGACACCTACATCGGCCTGCTGCTGCCGCACATCGCCGTGCACATCTGCTTCTTCTCCTGGCTGATGAAGGGCTTCTTCGACGGCATCGACCCCTCCATGGAGCACGCCGCCCTGATCGACGGCTGCACACGCTGGGGCGCCTTCATCCGCGTGGCACTGCCCTCGGCGATCCCGGCGATTTCGGCGCTCGCCGTGTTGTGCTGGCTGTTCACCTGGAACGAATTCCTGTTCGCCCTGATCCTGACCGGCAACAAGGTGCCGGTGATCACGGTGGTGATGGCGCAGTTCGTCACCGAAATGGGCTTGCGCTGGAACCTGATGGCCGCCACCGCCGTCATGGCGCTGGTGCCGGCCTTCCTGCTGGCGCTGTTCGGCCAGAAATACGTGATTCGAGGTCTGCGGATCTGAGTTCAAAAAGAGGGAGGGAAGAAATGTACAGGTTAGGACGAAGGGCTTTGGCCGCGGCAGCGGCCTGCCTGATCTCCGGTGGCGCCAATGCCCAGGCAGTCAAGGAGCTGCGCATCGGCTACCAGCCGAGCCCGATCCAGGACAATTCGATCGCCATGTTCGAGACCTGGGGCGCCAAGAACGGCATCAAGATCGTGAAGGTGCCGAACTCCTACGGCGTCTACGTCGAGAAGATGACGGCGTCGCTCACCTCGAACTCCGACCAGTACGACGTCATCTGGCACAACGACGACTGGGGCCAGCTGTGGGCGCACCTGCTCGAGCCGACCGACGACATCCCGGGCCTGCAGTTCGCCGAAAAGTGGGGCATGGACAAGATCGTGTTCGGCAACGCCCAGGGCCAGAACACCGTCGTGCCGATGGGCCAGACCTTCAGCGTGTTCTTCTATCGCAACGACCTGGTGCAGCCCAACGAAGTGCCCAAGACGCTGGCCGAGGTCGTGACCGCGAGCAAGAAGCTGCAGGCCGCCAACAAGGCGAAGTGGGGCTACGTCGGCGCCATGTCGATGAACAACAGCTGGTTCAGCTGGTTCTGGTCGATGTGGGGCAACAACTGCGACGTGCTGATGCCGTTCTATGAGCGCGACAACAAGAAGCTGGCGGCCGCCGGCTGGAAATCGGGTCTCGATCAGCCCTGCATGAAGGAAACGGCCGAGTACTGGTGGGATGCGATCAACACCCACAAGATCTCGCCCCGCGGCATGCCGGCCTACGACCGCAACGAGTCCAATGCCATCTTCATGTCGGGGGATGCCGCCTTCACCGTGGCCGATTCGCTGTGGTGGGGCACGTTCAACGATCCGGCCAAGTCGAAGGTCGTGGGCAAGGTCTCGGCCGCGCGCTTCCCGCTGGGACCCAACCGCCAGAAGAACTTCGCCTGGGACGACATCTGGGGCTGGGCAATTCCGAAGTCGATCTCGCCCGAGCGCAAGGCGCTGGCCAAGCAGATGCTGGCCGCCATGATGGTGGACGAGGAAGGCCAGATGAAGCTGTGGAAGGCGACCGGCGCGCCGCCGCCCAACACGCAGTTCTGGCCCAAGATCGCGGCCCAGGACCCGTTCATGGCGCTCCTCAAGGAGGCCGTGCTCGACTCGCCCGACAAGGTGCGCGGTGCCTACTACTTCCCGCAGTGGCCGGCCGTGCATAAGGCGTTCAACGACGCCGTCACCAAGGCGGTCACCGGCAAGCGCGAGGACATCGCCAAGGTGCTGGCCGAAGGGGCGCCGTTGGTCACCAAGGCGGCAACGCCCTAGCGGTCCGAAGACAGTCAGCCCCGCCGCGCCCAACTGCGCACATGGGCGCGGTGGGATGGCACGAGAAGCGTAAAAACAGTCGGCGGGAACATGGCAGCGATCGTTCTGGAAAAGCTCAACAAGCACTATGGCTCGCTGCACCATGCCGTGAAGGACGTCGATCTCACCATCGCCGACAAGGAGTTCGTGGCGCTGGTCGGACCCTCGGGCTGCGGCAAGTCGACGACGCTCCGCATGATCGCGGGGCTGGAGGACATCTCGAGCGGCGAGATCCGCATCGGCGACCGTGTGGTCAACCACCTGCCGCCGCGCGACCGCGACATCGCCATGGTGTTCCAGAACTACGCGCTCTATCAGCACATGAGCGTCTACGACAATCTGGCCTTCGGGCTCCGCAACAAGAAGATGCCCGAAGGCGAGATCAAGGCCGCGATCGATCGCGCCACCGAGATGCTGGGCCTGCACGAACTGCTGAAGCGCAAGCCGCGCCAGCTCTCCGGCGGCCAGCAGCAACGCGTGGCACTGGGGCGCTGCATCGTGCGCAACCCGCTGGTCTTCCTGTTCGACGAGCCTCTCTCCAACCTCGACGCCAAGCTGCGCGCCCAGATGCGGATCGAGATCAAGCGGCTGCACGCGCAGCTTCCGACCACTTCGGTGTTCGTGACCCACGACCAGGTCGAGGCCATGACCTTGGGCGACCGCGTGGTGGTGATGAAGGACGGCCGCGTCCAGCAGGCCGGCACGCCGCTCGCGGTCTACGGAAATCCGGTCAACAAGTTCGTGGCGGGCTTCATCGGCGCGCCGGCCATGAATTTCCTCGATGTCACGATCGCCAAGGAAGGCGACACGATCGTGGCCCGGTCACCGGCAGTGAAGCTTGCCGTGACCGAAGCGAGCAGCCGCGCGCTCGAGGCGTGGCAAGGCCGGCAGGTGATCATGGGGCTGAGACCGGAACACCTGGCGCTGGGTGACGGCGTCGTGAGCCGCAGCTTCGCCGCCAAGGTCGAGGTGGTCGAGCAGCTGGGCTCCGAGATCCTGCTGGAGACGCGGGTGGGCAATGCGCGCGTCACGGCGGCCAGAGTGCCGCCCGAGACGGCGGTCGCGGCGGGCAACCAGGTGCGGCTCTCAGTCCAGCCGGGCCGGCTGCACTTCTTCGATCCCGAGACCGAGGCTGTGATCGCGGCCTAGAAGTACCTCTTGGCGGCGCCTCAGGGGCCGGCTGCCGCCAGGTCGATGGCGCGGCGATACATGGTCATGGCCGCCTCCGGCGTGTTGTAGCCGGCGTGCGCCGTCAGCGTGACATTGTCGAGCTTGAGCAGCGGATCGTCGGGCGCGGTCGGCTCCTTGGCGAAGACATCGGTCGCGTAGTGGCCGACGTGGCCGGAACGCAGGAGATCGAACAAGGCCGGCTCGTCGACGACGCCGGCCCGCGCCGTGTTGACCACGATGACGCCGGGCTTTGCCTTCTTGAGCCGTGCGCGGTCGAGGAAACCACGCGTCGCATCGTTCAGTCCGAGATGCAGGCTCACGATGTCCGATTTCGCCAGCAGCTCATCGACCGTGACCATCGGCACCGGGGCATCGGCCAGAGGCGAGCGATTGTAGGCGATCACCTTGAGGCCGACGCCCTGGGCGATACGCGCCATCTCGCGGCCGATGCCCCCCAGCCCGACGATCCCCAGGGTCTTGCCGCGAAGTTCCATGCCCTGCATCGGCCGCCAGCCGCCCGCGCGGACAATGCCGTGCATGGTGGCGATGTGGCGCGCCGCCGCGAAGACCAGCCCCATGGCATGCTCGGCGACCGTCGTGTCGCCGTAGCCTGCGATGGTCGAGACCTTGATGCCGAGGCGTTGCGCGGCGGCAAGGTCGACGAAGCTCGCCGCCCCCGTGCCCAGGAAGACGATGTGCTTCAACCCGGTGCAGCGCTGCAGCGTGGCTTCGCTGAAGTAAGTCGCGTCGTTGATCACCGTGTCGTAGCCGTCGATCTTGCCCGGGACGTCGCCCTCGGCGACCGGCCCCATATTGACCGCGACGGCAATATCGTCCGGTCGATGCACCCTCTTCCAGACGAGGTCGATATCCGGCGTCGAGTCGATAAAGAGCGTCCTTGGCATCCGCACAGTCCCCCAGTCGAATGTTCGATCATAGCCGATATCGCCACGCGTCCGTCGAGCGGGATCGACGGGACGTGTCACACTAAAAAGTGTCACACCAAGTTGAGACAAATGTTGTGACACAGGTTGAGCGCCCACCTGTGACTTTGCAGGAATCTAACCCTGCGGCCCCGCCTCGGACGGCCGCAGACGACCGTCAAAACAGCTCTCGGACGCGTTTTCGCGCCTCGGTCCACTCCACATGCCGGACGGATCGTCGGCGGGGGCAGCCTTGTGCTTGCTACTCACGGCTCAGTACTCGGGTAGCGAATACCCGGTAAAGGTCGCGGGACCTCCCCTCATCCTCCAGGGATACATACCGGCGGGCGCGCCGGGCGGGGCATGGTCTAAGGTTCGGTGGTCACGTGGCTCGTCCGTGTGACCCAGGACGAGGGAGGGCTGGCCAGGGTTTCTCCCGGCATTTTACGCCGATCCGCTGGAGTGACCTTCCAGAGGTTCAGCTGGGTCTTGCGTCCCGCACCTTCATGATCCGAGAGGCTGCGGTCGGGTCGGCCGGGCATGTCCGTCGTCCGGCCCGTGCTTTGGACCGGACGATACGCCAAGGGTTTTAGGCTGCGCGCGTATGATCGATTCGCGTCAGATTTGCGACGCCACCCGGAACGGCCGGATAAGGGAGGCATTCGACTATATTCTTGATCGACAGGGACTATGCCCTGCCCCAGTAGCCTTGCGACCGCGTCCGAAGACTTGGCCCCTTGCATCACCCGCGTGGAGAACGGGACGGCACCAGTCACGACAAGGAGCCGTCCCGGGCAAGCGAACGGGCGGCTCGGCCTTGAAACAGACCTCGTGCGACGATAGCGGATTTATAGGACGAAATCGGCAAAACCTGCAACTATCCTATTTCAATCCTGCCATGCGAATTCCACCGGGCTGCTGGCAGTGCAAGCACAATCTCATTGTCGATAACGCCTTCAGAAATCCGCAGTCAGGAACAGGCGGAATGTTCGGGGCCACTGTGGTCAGCGACGTTATTGAGCCGGGCGCGGTACATCCTGAGCTGGGACATGCTGCGCTCCGGCACATCGACGGCAATTGTCACCCACTTGCCCTCATGCTGACGTAGTAAAGGCCGTCGGCGCGAGGAAACCTCACTAAGCCCCTCCCCCCATCAGAATCGAACGGGTGCCCAATAGCTTGTCCATGAATGCGGCAAACTTTTCCTCTGCATCGACGACGTGTCGAAGGCACAAGACTGCATCGCCAAAAGCCTCGAATTCGGCTTTCGTGATATCAATGCGTTCGGAGCTCCCGAAAACGCGTTGTTTCAAAACGTACCCCGCAACCGCCATTTGTCTCCTTCGGCAATACGCGTCGTTCGCCATAGTGGTTACTTCTGGCTCATGAATTTGGCGAGCGTCGCTTCTCCAAGCCCAGCCCATACGAGAGCAAGTACGATGCCTGCTTTCGTCAATTGCGCGGCACCCTTGCCCATCTCAGACATGTAGGAATCGATAAACTTGTCCAACTTGGATGCCGTCTTTTCAGCGTCACTGGAGACAGCGCGAGCAATCTGTGCGGCTTCTAGGACCTGCTTTAGCTCTCGCAACTCGATAAGAATGTCTTTCAGCTCTGCGAGATACTGATCGTTCTCGATCCATAGAACTGGAGGGCGGACATTGCGCGCCCGATCAAAGCCAGCCGCCTCCTCGAATGCCTCAATGAGATTGCGCAATTGAAACAACGCAATGGATTTATCGCCGGCTGAGGCTGGGCGTTCAACGAAACCGGCAACGCCTGGCCGCAGGGAAGGGTCTGCTCTGAACGTGCGTTCGCCAGTAGTTTCATTATTGGCGGCAACAGTTGAGCTTTTCTTAACCACGACTTGGAGGTCGACTCTTAGGTCAGCCGGAATCTCGCGCACGGGTTCAGGTGCGTGCTTCGGCTCAATGACGGGGCCTTGATCCAGAGCTTGCGTGTTCAAAGCGCCTGAATTGAACGTTCCCATAGTCCCAAGCGGTTCGCTGCCCAGAGGTCCGGGAAAGGGTGCGTCCTCCCGACCGATCATTTCCAATAACGTGGGCGGACCTGAAGGGGTTGGCGGCGGCGGGACATCGCGTCCATCGATCTTGCCTTTGAGCTGACCGCCGAAAACTAGTTGCTGCCGGTTTGAAAGGTTTACCAGTGCCTCCAAGGTTTCCTTGGAGAGGGGCGCGGCTGTGTGTTTGGCGTCAGAAGAGCGCTCGGAAGTATCCCAAAGATTGCGCAATGCTTCCTGATCGGCTTCGCTACTCCTGCTCGCCTGAGCTTCGTAGAATGCTTCAAAGTCTCCTGCTGCCACGAAAGTCGAATGACGGGCGGATGGCCCTAGATCGATTACGCGGCCGTCCTGCCGGTCTCGCGCGTATGTGCGCCCGGCAATCGAACGCAGGATGATTCGCGGTTCCAATAATACCTCTCCAGCCTAACACCACGCGACTGTTGTACTCGTGTCAAGTTGTGCCGGGGAGTGTTGCGCAATGACCGGTCGTAAGGCTGATTTGGCGAACCCGCCGCATCACTCAGCAGCTCGCATTACATCGGCATCGAGAAGGTATCGTCTGCGTCAGCGTCCGCCGGATGACGCTTACTTTGACATGGCGAGAGTTTGTTCATTGGGCAGTTGAGCTCCACCCGCGCTGGCTCGCTGGCTGGCGTCGGACCAACGTGGCGCTGTGGAAATGAGAGTAGCCAGAGGGGTTCCCACCCCCGATGCCTACGCACGCCGCGACCAGAAATCCGCGTTAGGGCCCTCCCCCGTCGGAAATCGGACGGGTGCCCAATGGCCCGGAGGCCTGACATGAACCCTTGGCGGCGCCAGTAATGACGACTGCCGCAGCAGCAGACCCACCATTCCCGCAACTTCGCTTTGAACCGACTGGCCAGCGATGTAGCGCATGCGAAAAGGGGGCAAAGCGAGACGACCGGGCGAAAAAAAGCCGCCCGTGTCCCCCATGTGTCCCCCGCAAAAAGCCAATTTTGCTAGGGACGCGCTAAGCCTTTGAATTTAATGGTGCCCCGAGACGGAATCGAACCGCCGACCCCATCATTACGAATGACGTGCTCTACCAGCTGAGCTATCGGGGCACGGCGGCGGGTTTAGGGGAAAGCCGGCGGCGGCGCAAGATGGCGTTTCGGGCCCGGTCCGGACGCCCTTCGGCCGCGACCGAAGCATGGATGCCGGCGGCAGGCTATAGAAGCCCGCCATGACGACCACCCTTGCGCTCCTGCCCCTCCTGCTCGTGCTCAGCCTGCTGGCTTCGGGCCGCGCCAGCGCCCTCGTGGCGGGCCTCGCGGGCCTGGCCGCGACGCTCGCCGCCTCGGCCGTCATCGTTACCCAGCAGCAGGGCGGCGCGGCGCTGGCCGGCCTCTTCCTGCGCGAGACCTCGGCCGGGCTTTGGCTCTCCTGGCACGTCATCGCCATCATCGCCGCCGGCATGTTCTTCTACCGCTGCCAGCAGGCGCGCGGCGCAGGCGCCAACGGCGCCACGCTCGAGGCCAACCCGCGGCGGCTGTGGGCGGTCTGCTTCCTGCTGGCGCCCTTCGCCGAATCGGTGACGGGTTTTGGCGTGGGCTACATCATCGCGCTCGCCGCGTTGCGCCGGCTGGGGCTGGGCGGCATGTCGGCGCTGCTGCTCGGCCTCTACAGCCAGTCGCTGGTGCCGTGGGGGGCGCTGGCCACCGGCACGACGGTGGGCGCCACCCTGGCCGGTCTCACGCCAAACGAACTCGGCCTGTCGTCGGCCCTGCTGCAGATTCCGATTCATGCGATGTACCTCGCGCTCTACTGGCGCTTCGCGCGCGAGGCGGGGTTCGCCACGACGATGGCGCAGAAGCTCGACGATGCGCTGTGGACGGCGCTGCTGCTCGGTCTCGTCTGGCTCGCCAACCGCTATACCGACGTCGAGATCGCGGGCGCCGCGCCCACCGCGTTCCTGCTCGCCCTGCGCTTCTGGCGCGACGAGCGGCCCGATTTGGCGCGGCTCAAGTCGGCGCTGCACGCCAACGCGCCCTATGTGGCGCTCACGCTGGCGCTCTGCGCCACACGGCTGGTGCCGCCGTTGCGCGATTTCCTGAAGCCGCTGTGGGCAATGCGGCCGTTCGAGAACCAGCCTGCCTTCGCGCCGCTCTACGCGCCGGGCTTCTGGCTGGTGTCGATCGGCGTGATCGTCGTGTGGCTGGCCCGCGCGTCGCTCGGCAAGGTACTGGCCGAGACCGGCAAGGGCGCCTGGCGGTCCTGCGCGGTGACGTTGCTGTTCGTCGTGATGGCCGAATTCTATGTCGGCTCCGGCATGGCCCAGACGATCGCGGAAGCACTGCGCGCCGTCGCCGGCCGCGATGCTGCCGCCAGCGTACCGTTGTTCGCGGCGGTCGGTGGCTTCCTGACGGGCGGCGGGTCGGCCGCCAACGCCATGCTGATGCCGATGGTGACGGCGCTGGCCCGCGCCATCGCCGTCGATCCGGCCTGGATCGCCGCCATCCAGAACAGCGTCTGCACCAACCTCACCATGCTGTCGCCGATCCGCGTCTCGATGGGGGCCGCGATCCTGGCGTTGTCGGCCTCCGACGCGGTGCTCTACCGGCGTGCCTGGCCGCTTGCCCTGCCGCCACTGCTGACCGGAATCGCCGCCGTTCTGGTGCTGCTGGCATCGGCCTGATTTGGCTCTATGATCCGGCCCGCAAACCGACAGTGCGGGAGAGAAATATGGCCAAGGTGGCATTTCTGGGTCTGGGCGTGATGGGCTTTCCGATGGCGGGGCACCTGGCCGCCAAGGGCCACGACGTGACCGTCTACAATCGTACCTTCGCCAAGGCCGAGGCGTGGACGCAGAAGCACAAGGGCAAGGCCGCGAAGACGCCGAAGGAGGCCGCGGCCGGCCAGGAGATCGTGTTCTGCTGCGTGGGCAACGACGACGACCTGCGCTCGGTCGTGCTGGGGCCCGACGGCGCCTTCGCCGGCATGGCCAAGGGCGCGATCTTCTTCGACAACACCACGGCCTCGGCCGACATCGCGCGCGAGCTTCACGCCGCGGGCAAGAAGCTCGGCATCGAGTTCATCGATGCGCCTGTTTCGGGCGGCCAGGCGGGTGCGGAGAACGGCCAGCTCACCGTGATGTGCGGCGGCGAGCAGGCGCCGTTCGACAAGGCCAAGCCGGTGGCCGACGCCTTCTCCAAGGCGGTCACGCTGATCGGCCCTCCGGGCTCGGGCCAGATCACCAAGATGATGAACCAGATGTGCATCGCCGGTATCGTGCAGGGGCTCGCCGAGGCGCTCAATCTCGGCCAGCGCGCCGGCCTCGACATGGACAAGGTGATGACCGCCATCTCCAAGGGCGCGGCACAGAGCTGGCAGATGGAGAATCGCTGGCAGAACATGATCGCCGGCAAGTTCGACTACGGCTTTGCCGTCAACTGGATGCGCAAGGATCTCGGCATCGCCATGGCCGAGGGCAAGCGCTGGAGCGCGCAGATGCCGGTGGTCGCGCTGGTCGACCAGTTCTATCAGCGCGTCCAGGAGCGCGGCGGCGGTCGCTGGGACACGTCGAGCCTGATCCAGCCGCTGCAGAAGCCGTGACGGTGACGCGATGAGCTACAAGCTCTATGGCCGGCCCGGCTGGGGCTCGGCGATCGTCGAGGCGCAGCTCGTCTGGTACGGGCTGCCCTATACCTACGAGGCGGTCGACGACCTCTTCAAGTCGCCGGACGCCCGCCTCAGGCTGGAGAAGGTCAACCCGCTGGCCCAGGTGCCGACGCTGGTGATGCCCGACGGCAGCATCATGAGCGAGAGTGCGGCCATCACGCTGCTGCTGGCCGACATCACCGGCCGGGACGATCTCGTGCCGGCGGCGGGCGCCAAGGAACGCGCGAAGTTCCTGCGCTGGCTGATCTTCATCGTCGCCAATGTCTATCCCACCTTCACCTATGCCGACGATCCGTCGCGCTTCGTCTCGGTCAACGCGGCGCGCGATCCGTTCCGCGCCACCACCGACGCCTATGCCCAGAAGCTGTGGCGCCAGATCGAGGGCGAAGCGGGCAACCCTTGGTTCCTGGGCGAGCGGTTCTCGGCGCTCGACATCTACCTCGACATCATGACCCGCTGGCGCCCCAAGCGCGGCTGGTTCGAGCATGAAACGCCCCGGCTCTTCGCCATCGCCCGTCGCACCGATCTCGTCCCTCAACTCGTCGACGTCTGGGCGCGCAACTTTCCGGCGACGTGACATGGCGTGCGTCGGCATCGTCGGCGGACTGGGTGTTGGCGCCACGGTCCACTACTACGAGAAGATCACCGCAGCCTGCAAAGCCCGCGGGATCGTGCCCGACCTCGTCATCACCCATGCCGATGTCGACCACGGCCAGGGCCTCGTGCGCGCGGGCAAGCTCGACGAGCTCGCCGACTATCTCGCGGCTTTCATCGAGCGGATGGCCCGTGCCGGCGCCGAGGTCGCGGTGATGCCCGCCGTCACGCCGCATATCTGCATCGCCCAGCTTCTGAAACGCACGCGCGTGCCCCTGATCAACATCGTCGACCCGATCGACGCGGAATTGCGCGCGCGCAAGATCAAGCGCGTGGCCCTGTTCGGTACGGTCTTCACCGTCGAGGGCGGGTTGTGGGGCCAGCTCCAGGCTCATTCACCTGGCGTCGAGATCGTGAAGCCGCAGCCCGACGAGATCGCCTTCATCGGCAAGGCCTATCAGCGCATCCTCGACACGCAGAAGGGCGACGCCGCCGACACCGCGGGCCTGCGCCGCATCGCCGCCGACCTGGCACGACGCGACGGCGTCGAGGCGATCCTGCTGGCCGGCACCGACCTCGCCGTGATCTTCGACGAGGCGAACGCCGGCTTTCCAGCGATCGATGTCGCCCGCCTGCACATCGACGCCATCGTCGAGCGGCTGGCCGCCTAGTGCGGATTCCGATTGGATGTGTTCAGATTTCTTCGCTGGGAGCGCGCCACTCCAGTGGCGCTCAGAACTCAATGAATATGAGCGCCACTAGAGTGGCGCGCTCCCAGCAATGAGTCCGTCCAATCGGGACATGCTCTAGAACGTCTGCCTCACGCCGACGATCTGGCTGAGACAGAGGCCGACATGCTCGGCGGTGTCGGGCGCCAGGCCCTCGACCTCGATCTCGACCGAGAGCTGGTCGTCGGCGGCCTGGGCGAAGACGCGCGCCGGCACCAGGCCGCGCTTGGCCAGGAGTTCGAGCGCGCGCGGCAGCACGCCGGGCTCGACATCGGCTTCGAAACAGTATCGGACGGTGGAATTGCTACGCTTGAGCGCGAGGACGGACGACATGGAACGACTCCTGAAATGACGGACGAATGGCAACGCAGCGGTTTGCAGAGCAAACCGAGGTGCTAATTCGCGTCACGAGGAGGTCCGTGCGGGCCATGTTGCCACTATAGCGCCGGGACAGGGCGACGGGCTACCCTCCCGGCAACGGCTCATCGGGAAGGAAACAAAAATGCGTTCGACGCCCATCTACGAGGTTCATGCTGTCAAATATGCCCACCTGCCGCGCAAGGCGTGGGAAGTGCAGATCACCCCCGACCCGCACGATGCCGACTTCCCGATGGACTATTTCGTCTGGGTGGCGATCCCGCTCGACGAGGAGGGCCACCGCACCATCGGCGGCAAACCGATCGTGATCGACACCGGCTTCAATGCGGAGGTCGGCAAGGGCCGTGGCCGCGAGGTGAAGAAGAATCCGGCCGACCTGCTGGCCCATCTCGACGTGGACGCCAAGACGGTCGAGGACGTCATCATCACCCACCTGCACTACGACCACGTCGGCAACTGGGACCGCTTCCCCAAGGCGCGCTTTCATCTCCAGGACAAGGAGATGAACTTCGCCACCGGCCGGCACATGTGCAAGGACCCGTTCCGCCACGCCTACGAGGTCGAGGATATCGTCGGCATGGTGCGCGCGGTCTACGGCAAGCGCGTGGTGTTCCATGACGGCGACGAGGAGATCCAGCCCGGCATCTCGGTGCACCTGATCGGCGGGCACACCGCCGGCATCCAGTCGGTGCGCATCATGATCAGGAACGGCTGGGTCCCGCCGGGCCCCCCGCCCCACCCCCACTTT
>Ga0082335_1007911_pt1 | contig 12514 bp, 3 predicted proteins | sample Subgrocontami58m_FD_72375 | JGI IMG/M metagenome (GOLD analysis project Ga0082335, IMG submission 72375) | Subsurface groundwater microbial communities from S. Glens Falls, New York, USA - GMW37 contaminated, 5.8 m (SPADES assembly) (version 2) ...
GAGGTGGTCGATGCGACGCGGATTCCCGCGTTCACCGTGATGTCATCGCCAGCCACTCCGCCGGCCGTCTCGTCCGCCTGCAGCAGCACCTGGCCCGCCGCGATGATGCCGGCCGCGACGGTGACAGCCGGGTCGTTCAGGTTGGAGGCGTGCACGTTGACGCTGGCGAAGGTGGCCGTCAGGTCCGTGTCCTGAATGCCCGACACCGTGTCCACCGTGCCCACCGTCAGGCTCTGCTTGTTGTTGAGGAACCACCCGCCCGTGTTGTAACGGCCCGAGACGGTGGAGAGGAACGTCTCGAAGGGATTGGCCGCCGTCCCGAAGCCGCCCGGGGCCTCCGCGCGGAGGCCATCGGAGATGATGTTGATCCTCGGGAAGACATCCGTGAACGTGTCGCCGTCAAGAATCTGGCCCAGGACCGCGCTCGCCGCGCCGGTCGTGTTTGCCCGCAGCGTCACCGACCCGCCCGAGGCGCCGATGTCGGGCACGCCTGCGAACGCCGCGAGCGAGCCGTTCCCGACCCGGATGTTGTTCGCGCTGGTCGTCGAGAGGAATACGTTCCCCGCGCCTCCCGACCCGTCACCCATGCCGGGCGCCACGCCCGCCTCGATGCCCGCGTTGCGGATGCCGCTCGCGGCATAGAAGCTGGCGCCGAAGGTCGTCGGCGAGGCGATGGTCAGGGTCCCGCCGCTCGTGGAGATCGTGATGTCGCCCGTGGCGCCGGGGACGACGGTGCCCGTCAAGGCCCGAGTCACGGTCAGCCCGCCACCGACGTCGTTCACGACGATTGCGCCGTTGTTCGCCACCTCGGCCAGGGTCAGGGTCGCGATCGTCGTGTCCAGGTTGATGGCATTCGCACCCGCGCCGGCGCCCGAGTTGTCGCCCGCGGTCACTGTGAGGGACGTCGCCTGGATGTTGTTGATACCCGCGCCGTTCGCGTCGGTGATGCTCCCCGCACCACCCGTACCCGCGCGCAGGGTGACGTTCACCCAGTTGTTGAGGAGCCCGACGCCAATGTTCGCGGCCGTGGTCAGGGTCAGGTTCCCGAGTCCGTTGCTGCTGGTGATGGTGCCGGAGACGATGTCCTGGAGGACGTTCACCGAGATGGTCGGCGCGACGAGCGCCCCGGCGCTCGTGAACGACCCGAGGCCGTCGCCCGAGTCCACCACGGTTCCGGACCCGGCGTCGGCGGTGATCGACGCCGTCAACGACCGCACGGTCACGAGGGCGTTGATGATGATGGCGTCCCCCGCCTGCAGGGTCACGCTCGAGGCGGTGGACTCGACGAGCATCGCAGTCACCCCGTCGCCGAGCGTCAGGTCGTCGCCCGCGGCGGCCGACTCACCCGCGGTCAGCACGATGGCCGCAGGGCCGACGATGCTGGCCGTGAAGGACATCGGGCTCGAGGTCCTGATGTTGATCGCGCCGGACCCGGTCACCCGGGCGGCGAAGCCGTCCACGACCGCGTCCAGGTCCGCCAGGGTCATCGCCCCGGAGTTGAGGACACTGATGCCGCCCGTCGCCGTAAGCGCATCGAGCCTCGTCACGGTCGTTCTCAGAGGGTTCGCCGGCGTGCCGATCCCGGTGGAGGCCTTCATCAGCAGGTCGGTCGCGCTGATGTTGGTCGCCCCGCTGGTGCCGGACCCGATGTTCGTGGTGCTGACCAGGTTCAAGGCGCCCAGGGAGGACATGAAGACGTTGCTGTTCCCCGCCGTGATCGTGACGATGCCCGACACGGTTACGCCGAACTGCTGCGCGGACGTTCCGATGACGTTCGCCGCGTCCTCGGCCACAATCACATGGTCCTGAACGGCGTGGGCGTAGAGTGAGTTGTTCAAGGCGTTCAGCGAGTTCGTTGCCGCGATCGCGGCGTTGTCCTGCGCGGCCGTGTCGAGCAGCGTGGCGAGCGTCAGCGAGGATTGCGCCGCGTAGAGCTGTGCCGAGGCGTCGACCAGGTCGGCGGCCGCGTTGCCCGCATCGATCCCCGCATACGTGAGGGCGAGTGAGGCCGCCGTCACTGCAATGTTCGTAACGGTCGAAACGACGAACAGCACGGCGGCGATGGTGCCCGTACCTCCGTCCCCCGTAAACGGAACGGAATCCGCAACGCCCGCGACCGCCGCCGCAATGCCCGCGGCGGTGCCCGCCACGAGGTTTACGATGGTCAGCACTGTGACGGTGGTCGTAAGGATGTCGACAATGGCCTGCTTGCTGTCCGCGATGGCCTGCTTCGCGGCGACGTCCGCCGTGGCCGCATTCACCGTCGCGGTCAGAGTCGTCACGGCCGCCGTGGTGGCATTCGCGGTGCTGGCCGTGAGCTGCTCCAGCAGTGCGTCCACCCTCGCCTCCGCGTCGCTGGCCTCGGCGCGTGCGATCCAGGTGTCCGAGGCAAGCTCCAACTGCCGCGTCGTGGGCGTGTTGCCATTGATGGTGAGGTTGGCGGCAATGATATTGTTCGCCACGCCATTCGCGTCCAGGATTTCGCCGAAGGTGGACGTGAGGAAGACGGAGCCGGCCCCCGCGTTCAGGAGCCCAATCGAGATGTGGCTGTCGGCGTTGACGGTGATGTTGCCGCCCGCCGTCGTGAGGTTTCCCAGGATCGCCAGCCCGCCGCTGCCCGGGCTTGAGAAACCCGCATCGATCGAGATCGTGCCGAGGCCGGTCACCGCGATGGTGTCGGTCTGATCCAACATCACGATGCTGCCGCTGGTTGTGGTCATCGTGAGCGAGTTGCCGCCACCGATCGTTACCAAGCCGCCGAGGGGCTTGATCGTGATGGAGGCCGCCGTGTACGAGCCCGTCCCGCCTGTCAGGGACGCCGCCGTGAGGACGAGCGGGCCCACGTTGACCGTGTTCACACCGCCGGGGGCGCTGGCAGTGAGCTGGTTCACGTCGAGCTCGAGGGGGTCCGCCACAGTACCAATCGACCCCACCGTCGTGGAAATGCTGAGGGTATTCGCCGTCACGTTCACAGCCACGTTGGTCGCGGGGTTGTCGAGGATCGACCCGCCGGCGGAAAGAAGGACGTCATCGCCCTTGGCCGTGACCGCACCCGGGACGACGCCGCCGAGAAGGATACCGCCGGTATTCGTGATCTCGATGTCGGACCCGGCGCCGATCGCGCTGGCCGACACGAGCGTGAGCGTCGCGGCCGTGTTGTCGATGTACGTCCCGCCGCCGGTGCTGGAGGTGGTCAGGGTGTTGACCGCCGTCACGAGGTGGAACAGCACCCCTGCCGCCCCCAAGGAAGAACCCGTGAGATTCGCGCTCAGAGCCGTGATGTCGGTACCGACCCCGGGTGCCGTGATGGTCCCGCTCGCCGAGAGCGTGACCGAATCGGGGGCCGACAGGCCCGCGGCGGGCAGCGTCAGGTTGCCTCCGGCTGTGATCGAGATGTCCGCGCCAGCTCCCGTGGCCGTTGCTGTGGTTAGGATTAGGCCCAGGGTGTCGGTCAGGAACAGCCCGTTGGTCACGGGCGTCCCGGTCGCCGTCCCAATCAGCGTGTTGATGGAGCTGGACACGGAAGTGCCCACGGTACCGATCGCCCCGGCCGTTGCAGTCAGCCTGACGGTCGTCCCGGACACGTTCACGTTCCCAGGCTGCGAGCTGCCGAACACGGAGCCCGTCGCGACCACATCGACCGTCGTGAACGCTCTCACGATGCCCAGCGTCAGGTCACTGGCCGCGGCCACGTTGGAGATGTTGACAATCCCCGCAACCGCGCTCGCGCTCACTGTCGCCGCGTTCAACTCGCTGATGAACACACCGCCGGTGGTCGCCGTCGCAGTGATCGTCGTGGCCGCCGTGTCGATCTGGTTCCCCGCGCCGGCCGCGCCAATCGAGGTGCCCGTGAGGGTCACGATTCCGCCCGTGATAGTGCCGCCGCCGTCCGTGATGGTCGTCGACGCCGTCAGCGTCACATTGTTGGCCGCACCGGCGTTGATCGCGCCCACCACGATGCCGCCGGTCGTGTTGGAGAACGTGATCCCCGTGCCCGACCCCGTGAGCACGTCCGTCGAGGCCGTGAAGGTGTAGGTGTTCGCTCCATAGGCGTCCGTGGCGGGCCCCACGGCGAATCCCAGTTTGACATCGCTGTCTGCGACCGTGGCTCCGACCGAGGTCGGGGTGCCGGTGTCCAGAATGAACACCTTTTCACCCGTGAGACTCGTCGTTACCAGGAACGCGCCCGAGATCGTGGTGTTGATCGGGTCCGCCAGGGTGCCCACGTCCCCCTTGGCCGTAATCGTCAGGCTCGTCCCGCTGATGTTCAACGCAGTCCCGTTCGCGTCCGACAACCCTGCGCTGGACGCGTTGATCGTGACCGAGCCCCCCGTCAGCGGAGTGCTGTCGGCGGAAATCGTCCCGATGCTGACGGTGCCTGTCGCGTTGTCGGTCACGAGAACGTTGTTTCCCAGTCCCAGGGCCGTGATCGAGCCGATCGACCCCTGATTCGACAGCAGGATGAAGACCCCGCCGGACACGGTGACGTTCGCGCTGGTCGTCTCGCTGGTGATGTCGATTTCATCGACCGAAGCCCCGATGGCACCGCTCGCCGTGAGCACGACATCCTGCGCGAGAAGGTTGGGGCTCAACCCGTTGCCGTCGATGATCACGCCCGCCGTCGTGGAGATCGTCAGGTCGTCCGGCGAGGTGACCACCCCGAGCACCACGTTCCCCGCCGCGGCAATCGACACGTCGAAGGTGCCCGTCCCGCCACTGGTCGTAATCTGGCCGCCCGCGCCGAGCACCGGCGTGTTGGTTGCGGGGGGGGTGACGGCGGGGCCTTGCCTGGCGATCACGTTCTCGATGATGATCCCTGAGGCGCCGACGTCGGAGATGTAGATGTCGCCATTCTGCGTCGACGCGAAGAGGGAAGCGAGGTCCGTGTCAATCGGGGCACCGACGCCGCCGATGCTCCCCCCGGGGGTAGTAGGATTGGATAGTGGGTCCCCCGAGTTGAGCGAGACCTGCGGGGCCGTGAGCACGTTGACGCCGACATCCGTGATGCTTCCCTTCGTCGCCGTGATCGTGATGCCGGCGGCGCTCGTGCTGGTCATAACGCCCACCACGACATTCGTATCCCCCGTGACCGTGATGGTCCCGGCGCCCGAGTTCAAGGTGGAGCCAGTCAGGGTCACAGAGCCGTCGTTCGTGTCGATGCTGATTCCCACTGCAGTGATCGGGCGTGAGATGGTGATCGGGACCGCGCCGGCCCCGTTGGTCGTGTCTCCCAGGATCGTGACCGACCCGGTGGTCGTGATGGCAAATTCGTCCAGCTTGATGCCATTGCCGTCGGGGGTGCCGTTGCTGTTGGTCACCCGAATCGTGATGTTCTGCGTCAGGTTGAGGGTGTTGTCGAGGCTCCCCGCGCTAAGGTCTCCGACGCCATCCCTCGCCTCGAGCGTAATGGCCGCCACGGCCAGCTCCAAGGCAGTTTCCGAAACAGTGTGGTCCACCGCCGCGCCTCCTGTCACCTCGAGGATGGTGGGGAGGCTGACATCAAGGGTTCCCAAGAGTGCCACAATCGTCAGAATCTTCGGATCCAGCATCAGGGTGCCGACGGCTCCGTGGCCCGCCGCCAAATTCACGCCTCCATTGAAGGTCAGGTTCTCGTAGCCCGACACCTCCACGCTCGCCCCGTCGCCGCCCAGGTCGCCGCCGCGGCCCAGGATGGTCCCGTAGAACAGCGTGTCGTTGTCCGACCACACGACCGCGTTGCCCGCGTTCCCGCTGCCCACGCCCGACACGTCGATGCTCGCCGAAGCGGTGAGCACGGTGCGGGTCGACGAGGTGACGAGGACGTTTCCGCCGCCCTGCGCGTCAATCGATCCGCTCACCCCGACGTACTGGCCCGAGAGGGTCACCGTGCCGCCCTTCGCGCCTGCCTCGATGGCCGACACGTCGATGCTGCCCGTCTGCAGGACGACACCCTCGGCCCCCTTCACCTCGCCGAAGTGGGTGCGCCAGCCGAGCGCGCCGGTGTTCTCCACCGGGTCGCTGCCCTCGATGCGGACCTCGCTGGTGTGGCCGTCGAGGCTCTTCGCCTCGAGGATGCCGGAGTTGTTCACCAGGCTGTCGAAGACCGCTCCCGCCGCCTGCGCGTGCAGGACCACCGTCCCGCCGTTCGCCTGGATCGTGCCGCTGTTCGACACCGCGTCGCGCATCGGACGACCGTCCGGCCCCGTCACCTGATCCAGCACCTTGCCGTCGATCTGGTAGGTCACCAGCCCGTCGCCGTTGAAGTCGAGCGTCATCTTCTGGCCCGCGCCCAGGACCACCTTTCCCAGGTTCGCGATGATGAGCCCCTCGTTCGACACGGCCGGCGCCACGAGGACGACGAAGCCGTTGTCCGTGACGTGGATCTCGCCCTGGTTGATGATCGCCTTCAGGTCCGCATTCTGCTGCTCGAAGCTGTACTTCCCGCTCATGAAGTCGGCGGTGTTGATGTTGAACGTCGTCGCCGCCAGGCCCGCCACGTCGATGTGGCTGCCCGGTCCGAACACCATGCCGTTCGGGTTGACCAGGAAGACGCGCCCGTTCGACACGAGCTGGCCGAGGAGGCTCGACGCGTTGCCGCTGACGTCGCGGCCGAGGTTGACGGAATTCGCCCCGGGCTGGTTGATCTGCACCAGCTCGTTGAGGTTGATGTTGAAGCCATTCCAGTTGATCACCGCCCGGTCCGACGTCTGGGTGACAACGGTGGTGCTGGCATCCGGGCGCACCACCTCAGCGGCGCCACTCTCGACAGTGGCGTCGCCCGGGCCCGCGTACGCGAGCGCAGGGTAGAAGAGCATCACCACGATCTGGATGGCGTAGGAGAGCTGCGCGACCAGTCCGTTGCGCCTCAGTGCATTCTTCATCGTTTCTTCCACCACTTGGGTCCAGGTCTGGCCAGGAACCAGGTCGTTCCTACCGAAGTCTCTCGTCCCCATCCCCAGGCCCGCTTACGCGGGCCAAGCCACGGCTCGCTTACGCGAGCCTCTCCATTTCGTTCCGTGCGTCTAGAACTTGATCGAGCCGGCGACGTAGAACACCGGGGAGTCGTTTCCCCCGACGCGCTCGCCGCTGACCGGGAAGCCCACGTCGAAGCGGACATCGATGTTGTAGGGGGCCGACCAGCGGAGGCCGCAGCCCGCGCCCGTCAGGTGCGCCGAGCTCGGCTCCGCAATCAGCGGCGACCGGCGGTACACGCCGCCGTGGTCGATGAACGCCGCGATCTGCGGGACGTACCACATGTCGTGGCACAGCGTGATCCGCGGCTCCAGGCTCACGAAATAGCCGTTGTCGCCGCTCGCCTCGCCCGACTGGAAGCCGCGCACCGAGTCCGCGCCGCCAATCTGGAGCTGCTCGCCCGCCACCAGCTCGTCCGTCGTGATCTGGCCGATCGTGCGCAGCATCACTGACAGCCAGTCGCACAGGTACTGGCTCCGCGTGAACGTCAGGTAGAACTTCGTGAAGTTGTCGCCCGCATTCCGGCGGCTCGCAAACTCGTCGCTGTTGTTCAACCCGCCGAGGAACGTGCCGAGCCCCTCGTAGATATAGAGGCTCGCGTAGTCGTGCCCGTCCCAGCAGGTGTTGTCGAAGTTCGCGCCCAGGTGCGCGGTCCGAATCGCGTCCTTCGACGACCTCTCGCCCAGCATGAACAGCTCGGTCTCCTTGAGGTCGAACCCGAGGTCCGCGGAGAGGCCCATCGTCCTCTCCTTGATGCACGGGTGTGACACGTAGACGCCGCCGCCCCACGAGTTGCCGTGGATGTCGAGCTCGTTGAAGAACTGGTCGACGTTGAACGTCCCCCAGTACCCGGTGAGCCCCAGCATCGTCCCGCTGTCCGTGATCGGCAGCGTGTACGACCCGCGGAAGTAGTCGTAGTTGTCGAACTGGTAGTCGACCACGCCCCGCAACGACAGCGTCGCGCCAGCCATCACCGCGTTCGTCCAGTCGACTTGCGCGCCGATGCGGCTCGTCCCCGAACCCTCGTTCCCGAAGTTGTTGTAGTCGAGCGTCAGGGACAGCGGGAACGACTTGTCGTCCGCCGTGGCGACCATGTCGACCGTCCCCGGGGCCTTCCCCTGGGTCAGCGTCGCGGTCACCTTCAGGTCCTGGAACTCGTTGAGAAGAAGAAGGGACCTCTCGAGCTCCCCCTGGTTGAGCACGCCATTCGGGGCGGCCTGCGAGAGGCGCGCCTGGATGAACTCGCTCGAGTAGTTCTCGTTCCCCTGCACCGTGATCTGCCCCAGCTTCCCCTCGAGGACGCCGATCTCGACGACCCCGTCCTTCACTTCCTGCTGGGGGATGTACGCCCGGGCGACCGTGTAGCCGCGGGCGCGGTAGGCCTCCGTCACCGCGTCGGCGACGTGGCGCAGCCCGGCGAGGTCGAACTCCTTGCCGACGTTCGGGGCGACGATCGCCTCCAGCTCCGCCGTGGGGATGACGCTGTTCCCCGTGAAGTGGAACTTCGCGACCTTCACCCTCATCGGGCCGGGGGCCGGCGCCGGGGCCTTCGGCGTGCCCGGGCTGGGGTTGTCGGCGGAGGCTGGCCGCGGTGCGACCATGCCCAGGGAGATGCCGATCGTCAGCAGGAGGAGGGGAGAGAGGAGCCTGATTGCCATAGCGAACTCCCGCGACGGTCACGAATACGCATCGAGGAGTGTCGCTCGCGCGGGCTGGCTGGAGCCCGTCGGCATTTCGGCAACGCGGCTGAGCTGGAGGTCACATCGTCAGTCGGGGATTCGGAAAGGGGAGGAAGGGATCATCCCCACCCTGACCATTTCCCCCGATGAAGAAGCCCGTCCCTCAGACGAGGCACCCGACACCCTCAGAATCGGGTGAATCATACGGAGAAATGATCCCAGGTCAAGGAGTAGATTGCTCGATTTGGTCCGAACATGCGATCTCGGTCTGCTGCGGGTGTTACGACGGGTCGACCTCTGTAGACCTGTCCCCTCGGACGAGCCGGCGGACGGCTGTACATCCGGGGTACAGAAGGAAGAGCGCCGAGAGGAGCGAATAGGCGACGACGTATTCCCTCGATCGCTGGGCCCAGTAGCCGTCGACTGTCGAGCTGTTCATCGCGTAGCGGGAGTTGTAGGCGATGTAGGTCGCCTCATCCGGCCGCACAAATGTGATGGCGATATCGCCAAGAAGGATGGAGGCCCTTTCGCCATAAGCGTTTGCGCCAACACAGAAGTCCTTCGGCACCGCGGTCCGCCACATTCCCGCAATTATGTCGTGCATCCGCGGGTCGGGCGCGAGGTCGCAGGTCTGAAGGTAGAAGAGCCCCCGTTCCGCAACGACCCGCCCCCCGCTCGGGCCGGCCGCGTCGGACCACGACCGCCGCCACCCGCCGAGGTGGCTCTGCACCCAGGCCGCACCCGTGAGGAGGGCAAGGCCGAGGAACACGACGTGGACAGTCTTTCTTGCGAGCGTCACCTTCATCCCCTTCGAGCGGCCCCACCCTGGCCAGGCCGCAATGACAAGTGCCAAGTCCCCAGTGACAAATCACGACGGGAGCGACGTGCCGGCCTTGCTCGACAGCGCCGGCCGGTTCGATGTGCCAGCCGTCATTTGACACTTGGGACTGGGGATTTGTCATCTTTCATTGCGACGCTGGCGCACGGGTCTCGCCGCTCGCTACAATCCCCGCCATGCCGTACGCCGCCCATTTCGCCTGCTTCTCCGGCTGCAAGGAGACCTACCCTCTCGACGAGGTCGCCTACCACTGCCGACGCTGCGGAGGACTCCTCGACGTCGTCCACGACGTCGCCGCGCTCCGCCACCGCTCCCCCGCCGCATGGATGAAGCTCTTCGACGAGCGCTACATGCGGACCGCCTGGCCGTACGGGAGCGGCGTCTGGGGGAAGAAGGAGTGGGTCTGCCCGGAGGTCGCCGACGCGAACATCGTCTCCATGTTCGAGGGAGGAACGAACCTCTTCTGGGCCGAGCGGCTGGGGCGCGAGGTCGGCCTCGAGGACCTCTGGGTGAAGCAGTGCGGCGTCTCGCACACGGGGTCGTTCAAGGACCTCGGGATGACCGTGCTCGTCAGCATGGTGAAGGAGATGCGCGCGCGCGGGAAGGAGATCCGCGCCATCGCGTGCGCCTCCACAGGCGACACCTCGGCGGCGCTCGCCGCGTACGGCGCGGTCGCGGGGATCCCGACCGTCGTGTTCCTCCCGAAGGGGAAGATCACCGACGAGCAGCTCATCCAGCCGATCGCGCACGGGGCCCTCACGCTGTCGATCGACACCGACTTCGACGGCTGCATGAAGCTCGTCGCCGCGGTGTGCGAGCGGAACCGGATCTACCTCGCGAACAGCATGAACCCGCTCCGGATCGAGGGGCAGAAGACGATCGGGATCGAGGTGACCCAGCAGTTCGACTGGGAGGTCCCCGACTGGGTCGTCGTCCCGAGCGGGAACCTCGGCAACGTGACGGCGATCGCGAAGGGGTTCCTCATGATGAAGGAGCTCGGCCTCGCGCAGAAGCTGCCGCGCCTCCTCGTCGCGCAGGCCGCGAACGCCTCGCCCCTCTACAAGGCGTTCAAGTCGGGGTGGCGCGAGTTCCACGCCGAGCGGGCGGCGCCGACGGCCGCGAGCGCGATCCAGATCGGCGACCCGGTGAACGCCCCGAAGGCGATCCGGATGATCCAGGAGCTGAACGGAATCGTCGAGGTCGCCTCCGAGGAGGAGCTCGCCGACGCGGCGGCGCGGGCGGACCGGACGGGGCTCTTCGCGTGCCCGCACACCGCGGTCGCGCTCGCGGCGCTCTTCAAGTGCGCGGCCCGGAAGGAGGTCGACCCGCGCGCGAAGATCGTCGTCATCTCCACCGCCCACGGTCTCAAGTTCACGGGGTTCAAGAGGCGGTACCACGCGGGGGAGTTGCCGGGGCCGCCGCCCAGGTTTGCGAACCACGTCGTGGAGGCGCCAGCGAGGCTCGAGGAGGTCGAGGCGGCCGTGCTGAGGAATCTGCCCGAGGCGTAGAGTGCGCGCGGGACGGGGGCCCCGATTGCAAATGGAACAGTCAAATTGCAAATGGCAGCCGGCCCTGCGGGTTGCGCCCCTTCCATCTCAAATCTGACGGTTCCATCTGCTATCGAGGACCCCGCGGATAGCTCAAGTTCGGCAGCGGAATGGCCGATATCCGGGACGAGGCCCGAAAGTGGGTCCGCGCAACGAGAGGTTCCCTTGGCGGATCAGAGCATCCGTCCCGTCGACGCCACGCGGGGTGCGCCAGCGCCCCCGCCGACGTTCACGGAGGGGGAGGTCGTCCGCGCCGTGGTCCGCGAGGTCAAGGCCGACCACCAGGTTGTCATCGACCTGAAGGGGGCCCGCTTCCTCGCACGCGTCGCCATCCCCGTGCAGGAGGGGGACGCTCTCTCCCTGCGGGTCGAGAGCGCCTCGCCGGATCTGAGGCTGCGGGTCGTCACGGCGGACTCGACGCCGGCAGACGCGACGTCGACGGACGCGACGGCGACACCTCCCCCGCCGAGCGACGGGGCCCAGGTGGCCGCGGAGAACTCCGCACCGGCCCAGGCGCAGCCGACGGATACGCAGCCGGCGACCGCGCAGTTGCAGTCGGCGGCCACCCAGGTTCAGACGGCAGCGGGCGCCGCGGCCGAGACGCTCCTCGCGTATGGCGCCTCCACGGACGCCGCGAACATGCAGCTCGTCCAGAGCGCCGCGCAGCAGGCGCCGTCGGCGCCCGAGGCCGCGCGCGCCGTGGTCGCCTCGCTGGTCGCGGCGGGGTTCCCTCCGACGAAGGACATGGTCGCGTCGATCGCGAGCCTCGTCGACCCGGCGCCGACGGCAAGCGTGGACGAGGCGGCCGCGGCGCTCCCTCCCGCGACGCTAGCGGTGGAGGACATGCAGCGGATCGAGGCGCTCACCGTGAAGGTGAACGAGACGCTCGCCGACCCTGGAACGCGGCAGGCGCTCCAGGTGGCGAAGGGACCGACGCCGGTGGCGCTGCTGGACCGGATCGAGGAGGCCGTGCAGGCGCGGGTCGAGAGCGACCCGACGCTCCAGTCGATCGACGCGGCGTTCGGGGCGGTGGAGCAGGCGGCCTCGAAGTACGCCGACCATGTGATCCGCGAGGCGGTGAAGAAAATTGAAGCTGCGCAGGAGAGCAGCACACAGGAACTGCGGGCGACGCAGGCCCGGCAACTGGAGGAGGAGCTGCGCGGTGCGAGCCAGCCCCTGCTGGCCAAACTGGCCGAAGCGGGCGAAAAGTTTCGCGCCGATTTTTCACAGCAGATCACCGCGGACATGGCCGCGGCGACCGGCCGGCTGGGGGAAATCGAAAACCGCATGAGGGAGATGCACGAACAGATTGCAGCAAATCGTGCAACGATTCCGGGCCTGGTGGAGAAGGCGCGGAAGGAAATTGACGCCATCGCCGAAGAAACGAAAAAGCAGTGGAGCAAGCGGCTGGCCAGCCATGCGGAATCGGGCCTGAGCCGGCTGTCGGAACTCGATGAAGCGGCGGGGGAGCTGCCGGGGGAGAACCAAACAGGTGCGGC
>Ga0082335_1007915_pt1 | contig 12509 bp, 11 predicted proteins | sample Subgrocontami58m_FD_72375 | JGI IMG/M metagenome (GOLD analysis project Ga0082335, IMG submission 72375) | Subsurface groundwater microbial communities from S. Glens Falls, New York, USA - GMW37 contaminated, 5.8 m (SPADES assembly) (version 2) ...
CGCCGCCGCCGGAACACATGATCTTCACCTGGTCAGCACCCTGGCGCATCTGCTCGCGCACCGCCTTGCGCACCCCGTCGGCGCCGTCGGCGACGGCCATGCTGTAGACCATGGCGTTGCAGCAGCCGCAGGAGGGCATGCCCACGTCCGTTCGGCGGCGGGAATCCGAATGACCGCCGGTCGGGCCGATGGCGCGGCCGGAAATGAACAGGCGCGGCCCGGGGATCAGGCCCGACTCCACGGCGGTCTTGATCCCCCAATCGGCGCCGCCGGTGTCGCGCACGGTGGTGAAGCCGCGGTCGATCATGCCCTTCATGAGGTCGGCGGCGCGCGCCGTGAGCAGCGTCAGGGGCACCGATTCGAGGTTGCGGATGTTCACCTCGCTCAGGAAGACATGGACGTGGCAGTCGATCAGGCCCGGCATCAGGGTGCGCTTGCCGCAGTCCACGACCTGGGCGTCCCTGGACTTGATCGGCTTGGACGACACTTCCTTAATAAGGTTGCCTTCGACCAGAACTTCGTAGCCGCCGCGGGCCTCGGCCCAGCGCGGATCGAGCAGGGCGAGGTTCTTGAACAGGATTTGCGGCATCACGACTCCCTCACCCCAGTATTGATCGGCAACCCTACGATGGCGATTGCTTCGACGCCACAGGCGGGTGGCGAGGGGGATGTTGGTGCAGGTGTGACGAAAAGCGGCCCTGCGAGGACGAACCGCGCGGCTGTACAATTAACGAGGGTCAGAGGGGTGTTGCTGCACGATGCGTCGGGTCGTCGTCTTCGGAACGACGGGGTCGGGAAAAAGCACGATCGCCGCAAGGTTGGCCGAGCAAACCGGGCTGCGCGTCATTGAGCTCGACGCCCTGTTCTGGGGGCGCGACTGGCAGCCCGCGCCCGTCGAATTGTTCCGTCACCGCGTCGAGCGCGAGACCTGCGAAGGGGGATGGATCGTAGTCGGCAACTACGGACAGGTGCGTGATCTCGTCTGGCAGCAGGCCGATACGTTGATCTGGCTCGACCTGCCGCTGTCGCTGGTCATGTGGCGCCTGTTGCGCCGCACGATCCGCCGGGTCGCGACGCGAGAGGAGCTGTGGGGCACGGGCAACCGCGAATCGCTGCGCACCGCTTTCTTCAGCCGCGATTCGATCCTGCTGTGGGCCTTCAGGACCCATCGCCGCAACCGCAAGCGCTTTGCGCTCGAATGCGAACTCCTCGCCAAGGAGAAGCGGATCGCGCGCCTGCGGAGCGCGCGTGAAGTCGAGCGCTTCGTGGCTACTCCGCCGCCTTGACTGCCGGTGCTGGCGCACGCACGCCGCCGCGCGAGAACATCGCCTCGACCTCGCCCGCGGCGTAGCCCAGCTCGCGCAGGATATCCGGCCCGTCCTCGCCGATATGCGGTGCGTGCTGCTGCGGTGCGTGCTCGCTGGCGGGCGGCAGGCCGGGGATGTTGGCGACCGGCACACGGGCGAAGCCGTCCTGCTCGATCCAGTCGACCGCGCCCGACTCCTTCACGTGCGGGTGGTCGAGATAGTCGGTGTAGTTGTTCACCCGCTCGCAGAATACGTCCTTGGGCTGCAGGATGGCGATCCATTCCTCGGTGGTCTTGGTCGGCATCGTCTCGTTCAGCGCCTTGATGATCTTGGCCGCGTTCCTGATGCGGTCGTTGTGGCCTTGCAGGTCGGGATCGTCGGCGATGTCCTGTCGGCCGATCAGCTCGAACAGCAGCCGGAAATGATGCGGCCGCATGGCGCTCACCATGATGTAGCCGTTCGCCGTCTTGTAGCTGCCGGCCGGCATGTAGAGGACCGGTGGCGCTCCCTTGGAGAACACCCACTCCATCAGCTTGGCGCCCTGGAAGGCGGCGGCCGCGCGCATCAGGCTCGAGTCGATGAAGCAGCCTTCGCCGTACCGAAACTGGCGCATCAGGGCCGGCGCCAGCGCCTGGAAGGTGTAAAGGCCGGTCGTCACGTCGACGGCGATCATGCCCTGTCGCCATGGCGTGCCGTCCGGCATTTTGTTCATCACCATCATGCCGCTAAAAGCCTGGATGAGGCCGTCGACCGTGGGCCGCTTGCTGTAGGGGCCGGTCTGGCCGAAGCCCGAGACCGAGCAATAGACGACCTTGGGATTGATCTTCTTGAGGTCGTCGTAGCCGAAGCCCAGGCGCTGGATCACGCCGGGACGGAAACTCTCCATCACCACGTCGGCCTTGGCGGCAAGTTTCTTCACCACGGCGAGGCCGTCGGGCGACTTGAGATCGAGGGCGATGCTGCGCTTGCCGCGGTTGAAGGCGACGGAATGGGCGCAGTGGTCGCCCTTCAACTCACCGAGCGCTCGGCCCCAGTCGCCCTCCGGCGGCTCGATCTTGATGACGTCGGCGCCGTGCAGGGCAAGCAGCATCGAGGCATGCGGCCCCGCGATGCCCTGCGTGAAGTCGAGGACGGTAATTCCGTCGTAAGCGCCCTTGATCGTCGTCACTGAGATCCTCCCGAGGGCGCTGAACGTACGTTTACCGGCGCGGTCGATGCAAGGGCTGCCCTGCAGGGAAGCCATGCGCGCATGAAGAAAAGTTACGGAAAGCGGTACGCAAGCTCGTTTGAGGTGAAGGGCCAGCTGCGATCCAATAGGTGCAGATGCACCCATCCAGGAGCCTGCCATGACCGCCCTGCCGCTACCGATCGCAGCCCTTGCCGCCACCAGTTACGTGGCGCCCGGGCTGGTGGCGCCGTTCTTTCGCCGACTGATGCTGAATCCGCGCCGCCATGTCCGGCCGCCGCCGCAATTCGACCTGCCGCCGGCCGACGAGCGGCTCGATCTCGGCGATGGTCTGGTCGCCTGGCGCTGGGGAGAGGGGCCAAGCGCCTTGCTGGTGCATGGCTTCGAGGGCAACCGCGCGCAGTTCGGAGCGGTGATCGACACGTTGCTGGCGCGCGGTTTCGCCGCCGTGGCGCTCGACGTGCCGGCGCACGGCGAGTCGGCGGGCCGAGAGCTCACCGCCGTGAAATTCATCGCCGCGATCGAGCGCACGCTGACGCGGCTCGGCCCGGTGCATGCCGTGATCGGCCATTCGATGGGCGGTGCGATGAGCCTGTTCTCGGTCGCCAGCAACGGCGGCGCGAAGAAAGTCGCGCTGGTCGCCGCTCCTTCCGGCCTCAAGCGCGAGCTGCAGCGCTTTGCCAGGGTTGTCGGTCTGTCCAAGCGCGGCGCGGCGGCGTTCATCGAGTCGGTCGAAGGTCATGTTGGCCGTCCGGCCGACGATTTCGACGTCCGGCACATCGCCGCCCGGGTCGATCTGCCGGTTCTGCTGATCCACGACCAGAACGATCGCCGGGTTCCGGTACAGGAGGCCTCTCGGGTGGCACACATGCTGCCTACTGCCGAACTCATCGTCACGCAGGGACTCGGCCACAATCGGCTGCTCGCCGACCCATCGGTCGTGACCGCCCTCGCGGATTTCGTTGCCGCTCAGGAAACGACGGGAAGCGCCTGAATGTCGTAGGCGTGGGAGATCTTGCGGCCGAGCACCGGGTCGTCGAGTTCCATCTCGAAACGCGGTGACGGCCGGATCGCTCCGATGGCGGGCATGGTGCCACAGAACATGACGGCCCCCATGGGCAGGCGCTTGTCGTCCTGCCAGCCGAAGATCAGTTCGCGGGGATCGCGAATCCTGGCCAGTGGCCCCTCCTGATAGAGGACTCGTTTGCCGCTTTCCTGGATGAAGCTGCGCAGCAAGAGCTTGTCCCAGTGCGGCTCGACTTCCTCGAAACGCCAGGCCGTGCGGCCGATCGGCTTGGCGCACATCTGCTTCGAAATGGCGATGCCATAGCTCTCGACCCTGCGGTCGGTGTGATCGGATCCGACCGTGACCCAGAGACGATCGGCGGCGCCGACCAGTACCGGCTCGACCTCCCCCGAGCTGTCGTCACCCAGGACCTGGATGCTGTCGGCCTGGGTCAGCATCTGCGCGGCGGCGCGGTAGTAGATCGGCACTCGCGACGGCGGCTGGATTCCGATCGCCTTCAGTTCCTCGATGTGATGATTCAGAGCCGCCACGTCGCGGCCGGTCCAGCCGGCGATCACCAGATCCTCGATGTCGACAGCGACCTTCTCGACCGCGCCCTTGGCGTGGCCGTCGAATTCCAGGCGCGCCATGGTCAGAGAACGGCGAGCTGCGAGTTGAGAAGGTCGGTCACCAGCATGTAGCCCGGGGCGTGGGTGATGCAGAACGCGGGCTTCACCGTCGCCACGACCGATTGCGGAGTGACGCCGCAGGCCCAGAACACCGGGAACTCGTCGTCGCGCACCGGGACCGCGTCGCCGTAGTCGGGCTTGGCGATGTCCTTGATGCCGATCAGCTCGGGCTTGCCGAGATGCACCGGCGCGCCGTGCACCGAGGGGAAGCGCGTCGTCACCTGCACCGCGCGGATCGCATCGGCGGGCTTGAAGGGGCGCATCGACACCACCATCGGTCCATGAAACGGGCCGCTGGGCTTGCACTCGATGTTGGTCCGGTACATCGGCACGTTGCTGTTGCAGGTCTGATGGCGCAGCTCGAGGCCGTTCTCGATCAACGCCTCTTCGAACGAGAACGAGCAACCGAGCACGAACGACACCAGGTCGTCGCGCCATACCTTCCTGAGATCGGTCACTTCCTCGATCAGCTCGCCGTTCTTCCAGACGCGGTAGAGCGGGATGTCGGTGCGGATGTCGAGATCCTCGCCGAGCGCCGGCAGGCGCGGGTCGCCGGGTTCCGAGGAAGCGAGCAACGGACAGGGCTTGGGGTTGAGCTGGCAGAAGCGCGCGAAGTCGGCGGCGAATTCCCTGGGCAGAATGGCGAGGTTGCCCTGCACGTAGCCCGGCGCCATGCCGGAGGTCGGCAGGCGATGGCCGCCGGCGCGGATGCGGCGACGGGCGTCGCGGCCGGTCTCGCCTTTGAGGTTGGTGATCGTGGTATCCATTGCGGTCTCCTGGACGTGCGCCCTATACGTGTTGGCCGCCGTTGATCTGGATCTCGGCGCCGGAAACGTAGCTTGCTCCCTTTTCGCAGAGGAAATGGATCACGTCAGCCACTTCGTCCGGCGTGCCGAGGCGGCGCATCGGAATTTGCTCCTCGACGATCTGCTCGGTGCCCGGCGACAGAATCGCGGTGTCGATCTCACCCGGCGCGATGGCGTTCACGCGGATGCCGCGTGGTCCGAAATCGTGCGCCATCTCGCGGGTCAATGCAGCGAGGGCCGCTTTCGACGTCGCATAGGCGGAGCCCGCGAAGGGATGAACACGGCTGCCGGCGATCGAGGTGACATTGACGACGCAGCCCCGCGCTTCGGCCAGTTCGCCCATCAGGCCGCGCGCCAGGGCGACGGGGGCGAAGAAGTTGACGTTGAACACGCGCTGCCAGAGATCGAACGGCGTGTCGATGGCGCCCAGCCGGCCGCCGGTTTCATCCTTCGGCGAGATCGCGGCATTGTTGACCAGGGCATCGAGCCGTCCGCCGCCCAGGCGCTCGCGGATGTCTTCGATGCCGCGGCCGACATCGTCCGGATTCGCGAGATCGATCTGCACGTGGTTCTTGTCGCCACCCGGCCACGGGCAGAGCACGCTGAAGGGTTGGCGCGACACCGTGATGACTCGCCAGCCGCCGGCGCTGAACTTCTTCACGGTTGCATGCCCGATGCCGCGGCTGGCCCCGGTCAGCACCAGGGTCCGGGCATTGTCGTACTGGGGGGCGGGCTTCATGGCAGGCTCAATTCCCAACGGATAAAAATCAATCCTACTCTGCCTCGGCGTCAATATCGCGGCCGATGTTGATCGTCGTTCGTCGCCCGTCAGGGGCTCGGGTGACCATAGGAAGTGCCTGGGCCCGTCTCGCGCCGCGACCTATTGTGTGTTTGAGTGAAATAGTCGGACTAACCGTTAACTCATTGTGATTGAAACATTTTTCTTGAGTTCAGCAATGCCTCTTGATACATTTGTTGCAGGCCTAGCCCAATATTCCGGGCTGCCGGGCCGTTTTTTGATGAAGCAATTTTGGAGTGGTTCGCCATGCCGGACGAACGCCGGGCGCACGCGCCGACACCGCTTTTGCGGACACGCCCCGCCACGATGCTGACTGCGATAGGTCTGTGCGTGGTGATCATGGTCATGCACCTGGTTCCCGATCTTCGCGACGTGACCTCCAACCGGGTGTCCGCACCCGTGGTTGCGGACACGCGCTAGTATTCCGGGGCGCCCGAGCCCGAGGCGCTTGTGCGTCCGCTCGGGAACGCGCATCTAGGGCGTCAGGTTGCGCGTGCCCACATCATCCGAAAACGATCAGGCTCTGCCGCTCGGTACGCGGCTCGGCGACTACCGGCTTGATGCCGTCATCGGGCATGGCGGGTTCGGTATCACCTACCGCGCCTTCGATACCCAGCTCGCCAAGTTCGTTGCCATCAAGGAGTATTTTCCGGTCGAGTTTGCCGTGCGCCGGCCCGACGGCCAGGTCGCGCCGCGCGGGGCGCGCGTCGCCGACGATTTCGTCTGGGGCCGCGAACGCTTTCTCGACGAGGCGCGCGCCCTGGCACGGTTTCGCCATGCTCATATCGTCCCGGTGCTCCGCTATTTCGAAGCCAACGGCACGGCCTACACGGTCATGGAGTTCGAGGACGGCCGCAGCGTGGCGCAGCTCCTGCGGGCGCCGAACCGTCGCCTGCAGCCCGACGAGGTGCGCAGGCTCGCCGAGGGGCTGCTGAGCGGATTGCGCGCCGTTCATGCCCAGGGCTTTCTCCATCGCGACATCAAGCCTTCGAACATCATCGTCCGGCATGACGGCGTGCCGGTCCTCATCGACTTCGGGGCGGCGCGTCAGGCGATGGGAGCACACACGCGCACCCTCACCAGCATCCTGACGCCGCAATACGCGCCCATCGAGCAGTATGCCCTCGACGGCAAGCAGGGGCCGTGGACCGACATCTATTCCGCAGCGGCCGTCCTGCACCACACCGTCGCCGGAAGTCCGCCACCGGAAGCGGCGAGCCGCGTCGGTGCGGATCCGTATCGGCCGCTGGCGGTGACGCAGGCCGATCGCTTCGATCAGACGTTGCTCGCCGCGATCGACAACGGATTGGCCTTCGCGCCCGACCAGAGACCGCAGAGCGTCGCGGAGTGGATCGCGATGTTCGGCACGGCATTGGCGCAGGTCGACGATGCGCCGACCCAGCGCCTGCCGGGAGCAGCCGCGGCGCCGCGGCTGGGCGGCGTCAGTCGTGAGCCCCCCGAGCCCGTTTTGGAGACATCGCCGTCCGCCCCGCCAGGGTCGAAGGCGGCGCTCTGGATGGTCGTCGTGCTGATCGCCGCGGCGGCCGTGGCGCTCTGGCGATATCAGCCGGAGGTTCGCGGCTTGCTGGCCGGCGCGTTGCCGTCGGGCGGTCCGGTTGCGGAGGCGCCGCCGCTGCCGGAGGTCGTGCCGCCACCTTCGTCTCCTTCACCCTCTTCGCGGTCCGTCGCCCCTGCCGCAACGCCGTCTGCTGCTCCGCCGGTGCCGTCGGCCGCGCCCGACGGGTCGGCGCGGAAGAATCTCGTCGAGCAGGCCCAGCGCGCGGCGACGGAGGCCCGTGCCATGCTCGATCGCGCCGACGAGGCGTCCAAGGCCGCCCGATCGATGGCCGGCGAAGCCCGCATCGTGGCGGCCCGCGCGGCGCGCCCTGATCTCGAGAACGCCGAGCGGCTGTCGTACGATGGCGGGGCGAGCTACGTCGGCCAGGTCGTGGCCGGCAAGCGGCAGGGTCTCGGCGTCGCCGATCTCGCGAACGGCGAACGCCAGGCCGGCGATTGGGCCGCCGATCGCCTGAGCGGTCTCGGCATCGTGAGGCTGGGCGACGACACGCGCTATGCCGGGCAATGGCACGACGGGCAATCGACCGGGCTGGGCGTTCGCGAGAAGCCGGGCATCGAACGCACCGAGGGCAATTTCGTCGCGGGACGTTTGGAAGGCCTTGGCATTCGTCGAATTCTCGCCGATCCCAACGTCGTGCAGTCCGGGGAATTCCAGGCCGACATGCTGGATGGCCCGGGCGTCGAGCAGATTGGCGACCGCGAGCGCTACGAAGGCGGCTTTCGCAACGGCCGGCGGCAAGGCTACGGCCAGGCGACAGGCGCGGACGGCCAAGTGCGCGCGGGCTTGTGGGAAGACGGAAAGCTTGTCGATTCAATGCCTTGACGGCAATGGCATGGAAGTTGCGGCCAAGGCTTGCAACCATTTCCAACTGGCCCCGTGACCAAAGCCCTTTCCGTCCTCCTGATCGACGACAATCCTGCCCGCGCCGAAATCGTCGAGTCGGGGTTGCGGGATGCAGGGTACGTGCTGCTCGAGCGCCTGGAGGGCACTTACGATCTGTTGGCGCGCGTCGGGGCACTGAAGCCCGACGTCATCGTCGTCAGCATCGACAGTCCCAGCCGCGATGCCATCGAAGACCTGCGTCGCACCACCGAGAAGCAGCCACGGCCGATCGCGCTGTTCGCCGATCATTCGGACCCGGCAACGATTGCCGCCGGCATGGAGGCAGGCGTCTCTGCCTATGTCGTGAAGGGCCTGGCGCAGGACCGCGTGCAGTCGGTCGTCGACGTCGCGGTCGCGCACTTCAACCGATACCATTCCATGCGCGAGGAACTCGATCGCGCCCGCCTCTCGCTCGTCGAGCGCAAGACGGTCGACCGGGCCAAGGGCCTGTTGATGGAGCAGAAGGGAATCAGCGAGGAGGCTGCCTACCGGCTGCTGCGCAAGCTCGCCATGGACCAGAACAAGCGCATCGGTGAAGTGGCGCAGGACGTCCTGACCTATGCGAAAGCCTTTAAATTCTAGCAACCGGGCAAATGCCCAAGAAACAAGCATGATGCATATGTGAGCAACAAGGGCCCTCTGGCCTCCCGGGCATGCCAGGCGGACAGTTCCCGCAGTCTTCGGCTTTTTTCTGCAATATCAACGTATTAGGTGAAAACCGGAGTGGCTGCCTTTCCTGGCACGCTTTCTGCTGCACTGCAGCAGTGGGAGAGCCAATGACGGATTTCCCTTGAAGTGATCGGCGGGCCAATGGCGGCTCGCTTTCGGACAACGACGTCCTGCGCGGTCGGCTCATGCCGGCTGAACGGGGCGTTTTTTTGTTTTTGGAGTGAAGCGTAGTGGGCCAACTCGAGCGACCGAAAGTGACGGTGGGGTTCATCCCGCTGATCGACTGCGCGCCCATCGTGTTTGCGGACATCCTGGGCCTGTTCGAACGCCACGGTCTCGACGTCGAGATCCGTCGCGAGGTCTCGTGGGCGAACATCCGCGACAAGGTCGCGCTCGGCCTGCTCGACGCCGCGCACATGCTCTCGCCCATGCCGCTCGCGACCACGCTCGGCATCGACAGCGTCAACGTGCCGATGATCGCGGCCATGACGTTGCAGCTCAACGGCAACTCGATCACCCTTTCCAATGCGCTGTGGCGGGAAATCGAGGCGGTGGCGCCCGAGTTCATGGACGCCGATGGCGCGCCACTCGACGCCCGGGCCCTGGCAGCCGTCGTTCGTCGGCGCGCGGAACTCGGCAAGGCTCCGCTCACGCTGGCGTCGGTCTTCACCTTCTCGTCGCACAACCACCTGCTGCGCCTCTGGCTGGCGTCGGGCGGCCTCGATCCCGACCGTGACGTTCGGTTCACCGTCGTGCCGCCGCCGCACATGGTGGCGCATCTTTCGGGCGGCACCATCGATGGCTACTGCGTCGGCGAGCCGTGGAACCAGCAGGCCGTCTCGCACGGCATCGGCCGCATCGCGGCGACCAGCATGCATATCTGGAACTCCATGCCGGAAAAGGTGCTGGGCACCACGGAAGCCTGGGCGCAGCGCAATCCCAAGACGCTGATCGCGCTGGTGAAGGCGATCACCGAAGCCGGCGCCTGGCTCGATGATCCCGCCAACCGCGCGGAGACCGCCCGCGTCCTGTCGAGCCCGCGCTACGTCAACGTGCCAGCCGACGTGATCGCCAGGTCGCTGGCCCTGCCGAACTTCCATATCTTCCATCGCCAGCTCGCCAACTTTCCGTGGCGCAGCCATGCCGACTGGTTCCTGGCGCAGATGGTGCGCTGGGGGCAGATCGCGCCGCGACCCGATCTGCGCGCTCTCGCCGACCGGGTGTTCCGCGCCGACATCTACCGCGCCGCCGCAAGCGAGCTCGGCCTGCCGTGCCCGCTCGCCGACCGCAAGATCGAGGGCGCTCATGGCGATCCCTGGATCCTGCCGACCAACGGTGCCCCGGTCGCGATGGGACCGGACAGGTTCCTCGACGGATCGGTGTTCGATCCGAGCAATGAAACGTCAACGACCTTCAAACAGCAGGAGAGCAATCATGGCGGCTAAGAGTGCCAACAAGGGATTGGGACGGCGCGACATCCTGAAGAATGTCGGCGGCGTGGCGGCGACCGCTGCGTTGATGAGCGCAGTGCGCGCCTCATTCCCGGCCGGCGCCTTCGCGCAAGCCGCCGGCCCCGAGACCAACAAGGTCACGCTGGGCTTCATCGCGCTCACCGATTCCTCGCCGCTGATCGTGGCGAAGGAGAAGAAGCTCTACGAAAAGTACGGCATCACCGACGCCAACATCAACAAGCAGGCCTCGTGGGGAACGACGCGCGACAACATCGTCCTGGGCTCGGGCTCGGGCGGCATCGACGGCGCGCACATCCTGACACCCAAGCCCTACCAGATCTCGCTGGGCCTCACGACGCCGGAGAACAAGCCGGTGCCGATGTACATCCTGTCGCGGCTCAACACCAACGGTCAGGCGATCTCGGTGGCCAAGGACCTGATGGCGACGGGCGCCAAGCTCGACTCCTCACCGTTGAAGGCCGCCTTCGCCAAGATGAAAGCGGCGGGCAAGGATCCCAAGTGCGCCATGACCTTCCGCGGCGGGACCCACGACGTGTGGATCCGCTACTGGCTGGCCGCCGGCGGCATCGACCCTGAAAAGGACGTCTCGACCATCGTCGTGCCGCCGCCGCAGATGGTGGCCAACATGAAGGTCGGCAGCATGGAGGCATTCTGCGTCGGCGAGCCGTGGAACGAGCAACTCGTCAACCAGGGCATCGGCTATTCGGCCTGCACGACCGGCGACCTCTGGAAGGATCACCCGGAGAAGAGCCTCGGCATGCGCGCCGACTGGGTCGACAAGAATCCCAAGGCCGCAAAGGCCGTTCTGCAGGCCGTGCTCGAGGCGGCACAATGGTGCGACAAGCTCGAGAACGCCAAGGAACTCTCCGAGATCGTCGGCAAGCGCCAGTGGTTCAATTGTCCGCCTGCCGACATCATCAACCGCATCAAGGGCGAGGTGAACTACGGCGACGGTCGCAAGATCAACGACCGGAACCTGTCGATGAAATTCTGGCGCGACCATGCCTCGTATCCCTACCAGAGCCATGAGCTGTGGTTCCTCACCGAGAACCAGCGTTGGGGCATGATGGCCGCCGACCTCGACACCAAGGCGATCATCGCCAAGGTCAACCGCGAGGATCTGTGGCGCGAGGCCGCCAAGGGCATCGGCGTCGCCGACAAGGACCTGCCGGCCGGCACGTCGCGCGGCAAGGAAACCTTCTTCGACGGCAAGGTCTTCGACCCGGCAGATCCGAAGGCCTACCTCACAAGTCTTCAGATCAAGAAGGTGGCGTGATGCAGGCCGCCAAAGTCGCCACCTCGGTAGCGACCGCCATGCCGGTGCCGGGGGCCACGGCCGAGATCGTGGCCTTCCGGCCGCCGATGCGGCCCGCGCTCGAGAGGATCGCGGACGCCGCGCGGCATACGGTCAGTGTCGTGCTGCCGCCGCTCATCGTGCTCTCGATCACGCTGTTCGTCTGGCAGCTCCTGTGCTCGGAACCCGGCGCGCGGCTGCCGCCGCCCACCAAGGTGGTGTCGGACGCGTGGGACTTCATCGTCGATCCGTTCTACGACAACGGCGGCATCGACAAGGGCGCCTTCTGGCAGATTTCCAAGAGCCTCGGCCGGGTCGGCATCGGCTTCAGCTTCGCCGCCGTGGTCGGCATCGCGCTGGGGGTGCTGGTCGGCCAGAGCACCTGGGCGATGCGCGGCCTCGATCCGATCTTCCAGGTGCTGCGCACCGTGCCGCCGCTCGCCTGGCTGCCGCTGTCGCTGGCGGGCTTCCGTCACTCCGATCCGTCGGCGCTGTTCGTGATCTTCATCACCTCGATCTGGCCGATCATCATCAACACCTCGGTCGGCGTGCGGAACATCCCGCAGGACTACCGCAACGTCGCCGCGGTGATCAGGCTCTCGTGGTGGGAGGTCTTCTGGAAGATCACGCTGCCCGCCACCGTGCCCTACATCTTCACGGGACTGCGCATCGGTGTGGGCCTGAGCTGGCTCGCCATCGTCGCGGCCGAGATGCTGATCGGCGGCGTCGGCATCGGCTTCTTCATCTGGGACGCGTGGAACAGCTCGCGCATCTCCGACATCATCGTGGCCCTGGTCTACATCGGCATCGTCGGCTTCCT
>Ga0082335_1007916_pt1 | contig 12508 bp, 10 predicted proteins | sample Subgrocontami58m_FD_72375 | JGI IMG/M metagenome (GOLD analysis project Ga0082335, IMG submission 72375) | Subsurface groundwater microbial communities from S. Glens Falls, New York, USA - GMW37 contaminated, 5.8 m (SPADES assembly) (version 2) ...
GCGCACGTCATTGGTGCCGAACATGATGATCGCCGCCGATGGTTTGGCGATCCGATACTCGCAAGCGAGCGGCGTTTCATCTTTGTTGCACGGTGACGTGGGATATTTGGGAATGGTCATTGCCATCCACGATGCCCAACCGGCGCGGGCGGCGAGTGAGGTGTTGGCAAACGAATTTGCATCGCGTGCTTTTGTTTTGGAGAAATAATCAATTACGCTTTGCAGATTGCCGTACTGATCGAGATTATATTTTCCATTGCCGATTGGAACTAAGAAAGGTGAGTCGGGTGCGTATGTTCCCGAAGTGATGCTGTCGCCGACTTTTGAAAATACATCGGCGCGGTTGCCCAATTGTTGCCCGCGCAAAAAAATCTGGCGGGCGCTCTGGCTCACGCCGCTCACAACGGCAAACTCTTTTGCCGGCACACTGATAGTGGTGATCGTCGGTGCGGGCGGGGGCGACGGCGTGGCGGTGGGTATCACAATTTGTGTTTGAGTAGATACGGGGATCGTGTTGAGTGAAATTTGAGTCGTGACCCAAGTCCGCCCGACCCAACCGCGTTGGTTGCTGGGCGTGATCACTTCAAGCCAACCGTTGTCATTGGTGCGCCCGATGATTCGCAGTTGCGTATTTGGCGCAAGAACGGTGATAATTGCCGCCAGTTCGCTCGGCGCGGCGCGCAAACGCAACCCCACAACCGCGCTTGACACGGAAGCGTTGTAGGCTTGTTGCGCCTCAACGGGTTGCACGGCAAGGAGCGCGAATGTGAAAATGATAGTTGCGCGGACGAATTTGATCATGGATGATGATTGTAGTTCAAAAAATTTTTGAGGCAACCTTGCCAAAACACCGAGTGTCTTCAAGACACTCGGTGTTTGAAGCCACAGGAGATGTAATGCGAAAACTTTTTTTACTGATCGTGATGACGATGTTGATCGTCGGATGCGCCACGCCACAACCCACAGTGACGCCGACACCCCCTTCGGTCGCCGCGCAGCCGACGAACACAGTTGCCCCTTCACCTCTGCCTCCCACGTCCGCGCCCCCAACGCCGACTCTTGCCCCCACCACCGCGCCGAGTCCTACATCTGCACCGACTCAAGTTGCAACGAGCGTGCCAATTGCCGATTTCGTTTCAGCAAAATCTTCCGTGTGGGACTTTGCCCAAAGCCCCGACGTTATGAGTGGCACATGCGCCAAAGGCGCGATCCTGCCGCCGTACGGTCTCACCGAACTCGCGCCAATACCGAATGGCTTGATAATGACGACTCAAGAACCCTCACCCTACAACATGATTCGGGTGAGGGCGAATGTGTACAGCTACTCGGGTCCGTCACCGGTGAACGACGGCGCGGTGACGTTGAACTTAACTTTTAGCAATGCCAACACAGTGCAAATGACTCGCGCCTTCGTGCCGAAGAACGATCCGAACTGCACGCATAGCTATATGTACTTGGGGAAGTTGATGTGGGTGAATCCGTGATAAGGATGAAGTGAATTATGAAGGATGAATTATGAAGGATGAAGCGTGATACGTGATGCGTGATGATCGAATACGCGATATGCGATATGCCATCCGCGATCTTTACGACTGTAGCGCCAGATAATCCTTCCCGTGCAATCTGTCGTTGATTCGTCCGACGATCTGATCGAGATGCGCGTCGTGTTGAACGTAATCTAAGTTATCGGTTTCAACGGTGAGGACCGGGCACAGCGCGAACCGCGCCACCCAATCGTCGTAGAGATCGTTCAAGGCAGTGAGATAGTCGGCAGAGATGGTGCGCTCGTATTCGCGCCCGCGTTGCGCGATGCGCCGCAGCAGAGTCGGCACCGAGGCTTTGAGGTAAACAACCAGATGAGGCGGGGTGAGCAGCTGCGAGAGAATGGTGTAGAGATCGTAATACGTTTGCCAGTCGCGCTGGCTCATGTGCCCTTGACAATACAAATTACGCGCGAAAACTTCGGCGTCCTCATACACACTGCGATCTTGTAGCACTGAATCGGCGCGTTGCAAAAGCTCGTAATGTTGTTGCAATCGGCGCGAGAGGAAGAACGCTTGCGAGTGAAAACTCCAGCGACTCATATCTTTGTAAAAGTCGGCGAGATACGGGTTCTCTTCCACTGCTTCAAAGAATGGATCCCAGCCCAACTTTTGAGTCATCAACGTTGTGAGCGTAGACTTGCCCACGCCAATGTTGCCGGCGATAGCCACAAAATATTTGGTCATAAAGATCAAAGGAAATAAGGGAGATAAAGGAAATAAGGGAAACGTTTTGTGCTTGTGCGTCTCGGCAACACCTGACAGGTCTTGCCGAATTTAACATCTGCCAAATTTTAAACAGACCTGTCAGGTGTGGCGCGAAGAGTCCGCGTAGGCGGACTTCGCTTTGTGTTGCCGCGATTTTAATCGCCAGAAGATTTGCCAGAAGATTCAGGTTTAAGTTTCGTCAATAACTTTCTCCCCCGACTTCTCATCGCCGGACTCCCTATTCGTGTTAGATATTGAATCTGTTTAGTGATCGTCGGGCGCAGTTCATCCTCTTGCAGAGCAATGTCGGCTAAGGCTTGCATCGAAAACGTTTTGACGATCTTGCTCTCGTCTTTCAAATACCCGTTCAAAATTTCGACGATGGCGCGACGATCTGCTGAAGTCAGTTTAAGCCGCGAGAAAAATTGCGCGACGTGCCAGCGCACCTCTTGTTGTTCTATCTTCGCCACTTGCTTGATCAGTTTTGTTTTGTAAGGCTGAAGATATTCCGGATGTTCGAGCGTTATCTTCTCCACCGCATCCGCACAACGCATCCGCAGAATCGGATCGTCCTCAAGCATTCCGTTGAACAACACTTCAAACAATTTTGGCTTTGCCAAAACTTCTTTGACAACCTGATTCGATTTACCAATCGAGCGGCGATCAGACCCCGAAAGTTTTTGCAGGAGAGGATGCGTCACAAGTGAAAGTATTGATCTGTTTTGTTTCGCGCGCAAGTTAAACAAAGACAGCGAGTGCGTTTTCCGCGCACTCGCTGTCAATCTCCAATTTCCAATCTCTAATCACTTCATCACATTCGCCAGCGTCGTACACGCTGGGCACGATCCATCAGGTCGTATCATCCCGAACCCTGCTTGCGGATCATCCGTCCACGTTGTGAAGTCCACATTGAAGACGATCATCATACGCACCTTGCCTTGCTCGCGCGAGAGCTGCACTGCCTCTGCCAAAAATCGCGCGTGTTCGGCAACGGTTAAGTTGTAAGGCGGTCTCCACAAAAAGCCGCCCGGCACAAAGCCCCACTCTTGCCCGGAGAGATAACCCAACTCGGTGAAGCACAACGGGCGCTTGCCGCCAATCGCCGCCCAATACACATCCACCATCGTTTGATAGTAACGCGTGTAATGGTTCGGGCTGCCGCGTGGGTCACCGCTCGTTAGAGTCGGCGACACAATGCCCTCGTTGTAGTGGATGCCCACGCAGTCGGCATAATTCAACGCGCCCGCCGCCACCATTCCTTCAAGATAGGGTTGATCATCACACCCCTCACCACGACATCCACCAAAATATCCGGTGGGTGAGGGCGCGCCGCTGATCACCATCGTCCCCGCGTTCTTCGCTTTGATCGCCGCGTAAGATTGCTGCAACATCGGCACATAAGCGTAAGGGCTGATCTTGCCTGCTTGCCATTCACGATCGAGATTCATTTCGTTCCACACTTCAATCGCGTCTGCACCGAGTGCGGCGAGTTCGCCGACAAACGAAGCGTACGATGGAAACCGATCGGGCGTTGTCAGATCGGGCGCGCCGCGCACGCTCAACAAAATTTTAAATCCGCGTGCGTGCGCCTCGTTGATCATATCGCCTGCCGAACCGCGCGCGCTGTCGCCCGGGCTCCACGATACTTGCCGCTTGACCCACGTCATACCGGCGTCCTTCATTAACTGTGGACGGGAGAATGATGCGACCTGCCCACCCAACTCGAATCCACCAAACGATCCAGTGGATGGCGCGCGGATCACCGGTGATGCCGCCGCGGGTGCGGCAGCCGCTGGCGCAGGTGCGGCTGTGGTTGTCGCAAAAATTTTCACCGGCTGCAGAACCATGTAATTCGTGATGCCAGTCGTTGAAAAAATTTGTTGGGCAAGATCGTTAAAAGAGTAACTGCCATTAGACGTCGAGTCTCTAAAGCTTCGACCTTCCACAGTGTGCAAACCACCCGCCACAACGACATCGGCGGTGTTCGCTTGTGAGGCGGCAAGCGCACCGTCCACATAAATATCCGCCGTCAGAGTCGACGGCATTAGGATAATTTTCAACGTACCCTTGAGGAACGTTTTCGGCGCATAGAAGCCCACATTCCAAATCCAACCGGCGTTCGTGGTTTGAATTACGGATTGATCGGGATAGATATACAGATCGCCGAAGCCCTGACCGTTTGGATCTTTGATATTTTTGGCAGCGAGCAAATGCGGCACACCAGGTTTCCCGCTCAGGCGCGCGCTATTCACGTTCGAAGCGACAAGCACGTTGTCAATATAGAAGTCGCCAAGAATACCGAGGTTGCCTAGCTTCACATCAAAACAGGCAAGAGTCGGGTCGCATGGCGCGGGTTGAGTGTTGGTGAACGCCACGAACAATGGCGTCAAGATAAGTATCAAAATCAAAAAGGGGTTTAGATGTTTCATTTAATCAATCTCCTGAATACACGGTCTGGTTACGTGTTTGTATCATATTTTCTCTGCACAGACAACTGAGCAGAAGACGCGAAGAGTTTTGTCCATTCCGCTTCGCTACGGAACGCTTTGCGAAACCCTCACCTTTGGATCGGGATGAAACTAAATTTTACTTGATGCTTATGACGCGCTTGTGCTACTCTATGTAAAATCTTTGCAAATAGTTTTACTGAATTATAAGGAACTTCTAATGGCTGAACTGACTCGCTTTGAAATTTTTGACTTATTGAATCGCCCCGGTCCGTTGTGGCTAGCCGAGATCGATCTGAGCAAAGCCATCCTGACTGTTGCCGATCTGAGCAACGCCAATTTAAGCGGCGCGAATTTGAGCAAAGCAAAACTCTCCGGCGCGAATATGAGCGGCGCCAACCTGAGCGGCGCAAATTTAAATGGGGCGAGGATGAACTGGGTGCGTTTGGTCTATGCCAAGTTAAGCGGCGCCGATTTGACCGACGCCTATTTAGTAAAAGCCAATTTAACCGAAGCCGACTTTAACGAAGCGATATTGATCAACGCTAACTTAACCAAAGCCGATTTGACCCGCGTGGTGATGACTCGGGCTAACCTGAGCGGCGCAAATTTAGAAGAGGCGGTGCTGACCGAAGCCAACTTGACCCATGCCAACTTGACGGGCGCAAACTTAAGAGGCGTAGACCTAAGAGGCGCCAACATGACCGGCGTTAACATCGCCAACGCCGATTTGAGCGGGGCAATTATGCCGAATGGGAAAAAGAATCCATAGAACGTAATGTAAGAAATCACCCCTTCTTTAGGATAATCCATACTTGGTTGGGGTCGGCGGCTACTCTATGCTAAATCAACATGCCGCTAGTTCGTCTCGCACTCGATTTTACTCGCCGCAGTCTGCGCCTCAAAGTGACGCTGGGTGTCGTTTTGCCTCTCGTCCTCATCCTTGGAACCTTTACCACAATTGAATATTCCCGTCGCCGCGAAGCCATGCTGACCAATCTCTCTTTCCTGGCTTCGCAAACAAGCAGGGTGATCGAAAACGGCATTCAACATGAAATGATCTCGCGTAACCGCGAAGGGTTACAGCACATGCTAGACGCCATTGGCGAAGATAAAACGCTCCGCATCGTCTACCTGCTCGATACCAACGGGCGAGTGGTCTTTGCGCCTGAAGCGAAGAATGTCGGGCAGCAACTCGATAACCGTGATCCTACGTGCCAACCCTGTCACCGTTTGTCAGCCGAGGAGCGACCGGAAAGCGTGGTGGTCACGCTGCCTGATGAGCAACGAGTCTTCCGCAGCATGAACCCCATCGAAAATCAACCGAAGTGTCAAGGATGCCACAGCCCCGAGCAACGATTGATTGGCATATTACTCACCGATATTTCAATGGCGCCGCTCGAGTCATCGCTCGCCGCCGATCTACGAGAAGATATTTTATGGTGGGTTGGCACGATCTTGACTACGGTGATCATCGTCAACCTTGCCATGAGCCGCTTGGTGATCCGCCGCCTGGAAAGCGTCGCCCAGACCCTCTCGCGCTTTGGGCGCGGGCAACTGGGTTTACGCTTGTCGGCAGACAGCCCGGATGAAATCGGCGAACTGAGTGCGGCGTTTAATAGAATGGGACAGCGTATCCAAAGTGAAGAAGTAGAAAATCGCGCGCTCTCCGAAAACTTGCGCCACGAATCAATCCAACGTTATCGGTTGCTCAAACGATTAATCACTATTCAAGAAGAAGAACGCAAACGAGTCGCGCGCGATCTGCATGATGATCTGGGTCAGGATTTGGCAGGGTTAGCCGTCAGCGTGGAAGCCGCCGAGCGATTGATAGACGACCAGCCACAACAAGCGCATGTTCAACTTCAACGGATTCGGGCGTTGCTTGCCGAAACCACGGATCGTGCCTACGACATGATCTTGTCACTGCGCCCATCGGCGTTGGACGATCTGGGGTTAGTGCCTGCTCTACGCACTCACGCCGAGCGGGTACTTAAAGACGCGCAGATTAAACTTGAGCTTGAAGCGCAACATCTTACACGCCGCCTGCCGCCCGAAATCGAGACGGCGTTGTTCCGCACCTATCAAGAAGCGTTGAATAACGTGGTGCGCCATTCGGGAGCGAAGAGTGTGCATTTAAAACTTGCTACACGCGACAGATTGTTCGAGGGGGAGATCGCCGACGATGGGCGCGGTTTCGATGTGCATGATTTTCAATCGAACGGCAATAGCGCGCGAGGGTTGGGATTGCTCGGGATGCAAGAGCGAGTCGGTCAATGCGGCGGCACGTTAGAGGTCGTCTCTCAAGTCGGCGGAGGCACGCGGATTCAGATTACTGTTCCGATCCCGGAGGCACAGCGTGAGTGACAAGATTCGATTATTGATCGCCGACGACCATACTATCTTCCGCGCCGGAGTGCGGTTGCTGCTAGAAGCCGAGCCGGATATTGAAGTGGTGGGCGAGGCGTTGAACGGCGAAGAGGCGGTTCAACTTGCCGAGTCGCTGCACCCTGATCTGATCTTGATGGATATCGCCATGCCGGGCACGAACGGGCTGGAAGCCACGCGTAAGATCAAATCTCGTTTCCCCGATATTCACATCTTGGTGTTGACCATGCACCGCACCGACGAATATTTTTTTGAGATGCTCAAAGCGGGGGCGTCGGGTTACATGTTGAAGGCGGCTGAAACGAACGAACTGATCGGGGCGATCCGCTCGGTGGCGCGCGGTGAAGTGTTTTTAGTTCCGACGATGGCGCGGCATCTTCTTCAAGATTATCTCCAGCGATTAGATGATCCTAACGAATCGGGGAAGCCGTCTCTCACCCCGCGCGAAAAAGAAATTCTGCGTTTGCTTGCCGAAGGCCACAGCAACAAAGAGATCGCCGATAAGTTGGTCGTTAGCCCCAGCACGATCCATAGCCATCGCACTAACCTGATGCAAAAACTTAACTTGAGCAGCCGCTACGAGTTGATCCAGTATGCGCGGCAGCGCGGGTTGATCCACTCTTCTGAATAAATTAGACCGACGTGCTTCGCAAAACCGCGTCGGTCTCGCTACGGTTTGCGCCGCAGTTGCACTGCGGGCGCGGCGGCACGCTCCGCGAACTGCCGCCGAAACGTAACGGTCTTCAAACTCCCCCTCATTAAACGCCAATTCAATTGGCGTTTTTTTTGTCACAATTCAAATTAGCCCCGATTAACAAATTTCTCATTTTGCCTTAAGTTGTATGTGACGGAGGTGATATGACGACGACACGGCGGGTGTTTGTGATCTGGATGAACCCGCTCTTTCACGAGTCGGTGCGGTTGCTGTTGAGTCACCCCGATGTGGAATGGGTTGGCGCAACCTCTGATCACGCGGCGGCGCACGAGCAGATTATGAAACTTTGCGCCGACACGATCTTGATCGAGGAGGGTGAGGGCGGCGGTGTCCCGGCCGAGGCGGTAGAAATTTTGGAAGCCAGTTCAACCGACATGCGAATCATCCGTTTGAGCTTAGCCGACAATAACTTGATCGTATATCACCGTGAACAAAAAATAGTCGGGCAAGCCAAGGACTTGCTCGGCTTGATCCAAAAAGATTGACGACACAAAGGAGATTGTTTATGAAAGCTAATCCAAATCGAATCATCACTGTAGGGTTGATCGCTCTTGGAGTGATACTGCTGCTGGCGGCGTGCGCCGGTCCATCCGGTTCCGCCGGTCCAGTGGGTCCCGCGGGTGTAGCGGGTGTAGCAGGTGCTGCAGGTCCGGCGGGTACTGCCGGAAAAGCTGCGATCAATGTTCCCGGCGCGGGGTTGAAGATCAAAATCTTGGACGCCAAAATCCCTGCCGACGGAAAGCCGATAGTGACTCTGTCTATCACCGACGTTGATGGTCGGGCGATGAGTAACAAAGTTTTAGAAGGCTATGGCTTCACCATCGCGCAAATTATGACAGATGAGGCTACCGGCTTGACCAAGTATCAAAATTTGCTGACACGCGACGTGGACGGCAGACCTTATACCGTTGGCGGTAAAACGGTGCAGCCGGCGATGGCAAAAGCCAAGCAAGCTTTCGCCGACAGCGGCGGTGTGTGGGCGGCGGTTGACGATATCAAGTTCACTTACACCTTCACCAACACAGTGACCACTGCGGCGAATCCCGCACTGACGACTACGATTGCCGTGTCTGCTTGGAAAGATGCGCGGGCAACGGTTGTCAACGAGGTATTTAGTTTTGTGCCTTCGGGCGGCGCGGTGAAAACCACGCGCGAAGTTGTGTCTACTGCCGCGTGCGGAACGTGCCACAACCCGATCGTGATCCACGGCGGCACGCGGCGCGAGACCGGTTTGTGCGTCACCTGCCACACCGATCAGACAACCGATCCTGAAACCGGCAACACGGTGGACTTTAAAGTGCTGATACACCGTTTACATTCCGGCACACGGCTGCCCAGTGTAGCGGTGGACAAGAAGCCTTACGTGATCGTCGGCAACGCGCTCAACGTTTTTGATTTCTCCAAAGGGACATGGCCTCAAGACACGCGTAACTGCACGGTGTGCCATGCCGGCGGCGCGCAAAAGGATAACTACAAGACCGCGTCTAACACTGCCGCCTGTCTCTCTTGCCACGACAAAGTTAACTTTGCCACGGGTGATAACCACGCCGGTGGCAGGCAAGGCGATGACAAGAAATGCGCTTCGTGCCACGAACCCGACGGCAAAGAATTTGATGCTTCGGTTACTGGCTCGCACGTTATCCCCGATCAATCCAAAACTGTCAAAGGTGTGAAGTTGGCAATCAGCAGCGTGACCACCAGCACCACCGGCTCGCCTACCGTAACTTTTAAAGTGACGGACAACAGCGGCAAGACGATTGCCCCAGTGGATATGGATTATCTCGCCCTCACGCTGGCAGGTCCTACCGTGGATTATGTCAATCGCGTGACTGAGACCGTCTATCGCAAAGCCGCCGCCGGACAGCCCGCTGCGCCCGCGCCCAAAGTTGAAGACGCCGGAGGCGGTGCTTTCCGCTACACCTTCACCTACAAGATTCCTCCAGAGGCAACCGGCAGTTATGCCGTTGGCATGGAAGGTTATGTGATGGAAACGATTGCAGGGGTGAAAGACCCGGTGCGCATCGCCGGCTTCAATCCGGTGGCGTACTTTGCCTTGGATGGCAAGACGCCCACCCCGCGCCTGCAAATAGTCGATCGAGCAAATTGCAATAAGTGTCACAGTAGTTTGGCTTTGCACGGAACGATTCGCCAGAACACCGAGTACTGCGAGATGTGCCATAACCCAACCGCATCTGATGAAGCGAATCGCCCGGCTGACAAGATGCCGCCGAGCTCCATTAACTTCCGAGTCATGGTGCATCGCATCCATCGTGGTGACGAACTGACTCAGAAACCTTTCATCATCTACGGTAGAGGTGGCGCTCCGTTTGAATTTAGCAACGTGGTCTTCCCCGGCAATTTGGCGGCATGCCAAACCTGCCACAAAGCCGCCACCAATGACCTGCCATTGCCAAGACCTCTCCAACCCACCACGCTCTCCCAAGCAGGTCGGGTGGTCTCGACAACGTTGCCGATACGCTCGGTCTGCACCTCGTGTCACGATAGCAAACCTGTTGCCGGACACGCTGAACTGCAAACGACATCTTCGGGTATTGAAACTTGCGAAGTGTGTCACGGCGCGGGCAAAGAGTTTGATGTTGTAAAGGTACACAACTAGATCAGATTATTTCTCTCCTTTTCCTAACCCTCCCGAAGGTTCGTAACCTTCGGGAGGGGGAAACTATGAAGCAAATTCTTACAAAGGCACTAATTAATTTACCGACTGGACTTACGCAGTTCACGGAAATTTTTATCACGAATCCCACTACGCTTCGCTACGGGGACAACGTGTCACGAATTGTTCCGAAGTTGACGAATAAAACAAAATAAAAATTCGTGTTATTCGTTTATTCGAGTCATTCGTGATTAACCGAATAGGAGTAAGCCTTATGAACACATACACTAAATTAACTCGCATCGTCGGGTTGGTTATGAGCGCGGCGATCATCTTATCTGCCTGCGCCCCTGCCGCTACCCCAACTGTTGCCCCAACTGCGGCACCACCTACTTCTCCACCTGCAACACCTGTCCCGCCGACTATCGCTCCTACCGCCGCGCCACAACTCAAGGGCGACGCTATCCGCGGAGGTCGGCTCTACGATAAGTGGTGGACGGTGTTGGGCGTGGACGCGCCCAAAGGCAATCAGGCATTGTGGGCAAAGCAAACTACCAACACCCGCACCGGTACCGACACTTGGCGCTGCAAGGAGTGTCACGGTTGGGATTATAAGGGCGTGGACGGCGCTTACGGCTCCGGTTCGCGCAAGACCGGCTTCAAAGGCGTGATGGGCGTTTCCGGCAAAGAGCCATCTGCCATTCTGGCTATCCTCAAAGGCTCAGCCAATCCCGATCACAATTTCTCTAGCGTGATGAATGATCAAGCGCTGGCCGATCTCGCTCTATTCTTGAACAAGTATCTGATGGATAGTGCGGACTTGATCAAAGCCGATAAGTCGCTCTTGAGCGGAAACGCGACGGCGGGCAAAAACACTTACGACGGCAATTGCACCGATTGCCATGGCCCGCAAGGTTTAGGCATCAATTGGGCTGACCAAGCAGCTCCTCAATATGTTGGCTTTATCGCCAAAGACAATCCGTGGGAGTTCCTGCATAAAGCTCGCTTCGGACAACCCGGTGAGAAGATGCCACCGATGGAAACTGCCGGGTTGAAGAAAGCAGAATTAGCCGACCTGTTGGCATATACCCAGTCACTCCCCACGTCAGCGCTTGTAACTGAAGGCGGTGTGTTATACGACAACTGGATGCCTGCTCTGAAGAAAGACGTGCCAGCGAAGGATCAACCGTTGTGGGCGAAGCAAACCACCAACACCCGTAAAGGCGCCGACACTTGGCGCTGTAAGGAATGTCACGGTTGGGACTATAAGGGTGTGGACGGCGCTTACGGCTCTGGCTCGCACAAGACTGGCTTCAAAGGTCTCACCGCTGCGGCGAAGATGACCGATGCTGACCTGCTGGCGTGGCTAAACGGAACCAAGAATGCCGATCACAACTTCTCGACCTACTTCGGCGATGCCCAGATGAAGATGATGATCGCCTTCATCCAAAAAGGCACGCTGGACACCAAGCCATACATCAACGCCGATAAGACCGTGAAAGGCACCGCGACTCGCGGCAAGACTCTCTATACCGCTAGTTGCACACGCTGTCACGGCGACGATGGCAAGACTATCAAGTTCGGTGACCCGGCTGCACCGCAATTTGTTGGCACGATTGCCGCCGACAATCCTTGGGAGTTCTTCCACAAGACACTTAATGGACAACCCGGCAAAGCCATGCCCTCCGGACTGAACCTCGGTTGGTCGTTGCAAGATGTTGCCGACGTGCTGGCGTATTCTCAGACCATGCCGACAAAGTAAAAGACATTCTCCTTTTCCTAACCCTCCCGAAGGCTGCGTCGTAGTCTTCGGGAGGGGAAAAAGATATGAAACGACTTCCTTCTGGACTCATTCGTTTACTTCAATATTTTTCTATCGTCGCATTGATCTTAGTCGTGATGTTGAGTGTCATGCTGATCGGTGATGTGCCGGCAACGCACGCTTTACCCGAATATGCCACGCTCACCGGTGAAGGGTGTGCCACATGCCATGTCAGCCCGGGCGGCGGCGGTCCGCGCACCTTGCGCGGATTAGTGTGGGCGGTGCGCGGCAAACCGGCAAAGGTTCCCACTTTGCCCGGGGTGTTGATCGCTC
>Ga0082335_1007917_pt1 | contig 12508 bp, 9 predicted proteins | sample Subgrocontami58m_FD_72375 | JGI IMG/M metagenome (GOLD analysis project Ga0082335, IMG submission 72375) | Subsurface groundwater microbial communities from S. Glens Falls, New York, USA - GMW37 contaminated, 5.8 m (SPADES assembly) (version 2) ...
CAGACGAATCCTAATGTAATCACAAAGAAAATGTATCCGAACAAACCAAAAATAATTGATGGTATTCCCGCCAAACAATCTGTACCAAAACGAATTACTTTCGTCACCTTAGTTTCCTTAGTATATTCAGAAAGATAAACCGAAGTAAATATTCCCAACGGTGTGGCGATAATAATTGCAAGTAACGGCAATAAAATTGTTCCGATCAAAGTTGGAAAAATTCCACCTGCTCGCCCCATATCTTCCGGATTGCTTGTAAGAAAATTTAGATTTATTACCGGAAGACCTTTTTCCAAAATGAAAAAAATAATAAAGACCAAAATCATTAGAGTTAAAATAGTTGCACCGCCCAAAACAGCTACAGCTCCTCCTTGGGTATATCTTGGGTGAATTCTCATTTCTTCACCATTCTTTTTCTAATTGCAACACTAGCTATTGAATTGAGAATAATTATTACTATAAATAAAATTACACCTGTTGCAAAGAGAGCTTGCCTATGAAGACCGGTAGCATAGCTCATTTCTAAAGCAATATTAGCCGTTAAGGTTCTAACTGAATCTAATGGAGAATTTGGTATGTTCACCGAATTACCGGCTACCATTATAACTGCCATTGTTTCTCCGATTGCTCGACCCATACCGAGAATTATACTCGCAATGATTCCGGATTTTGATGCTTTAATCGTTACCATATGAATAGTCTGCCAAATCGTTGCACCAAGAGCCAAGGAACCTTCCCGATAAGATCGAGGAACAGCTAAGATCGAATCAATTGAGATACTTATTACAGTTGGAAGAATCATGATTCCGAGAATTATAGAGCCTGCAAGAAGCGAAAGACCCGGTCCTCCAAAGTTATCGCGGATAATTGGCGCAAGTACCATTACTCCAATAAATCCGTAAACAACTGAAGGTATAGCAGCTAAGAGTTCGATAGTTGGCTTGATAATATTCATTATTGATTTTGGTACATACTCGCTAAGAAATAAAGCTCCTGCTACACCCAATGGGGCTCCCACTAACATAGCACCTAAGGTTACCCACAAGGAAGCAACTATCATTGGATAAATTCCGAACTTACCTAGATGGGGCTGCCAATCGGAAGAAAAAAGAAATTCTTTTAAACCATATTTAAAAATAAACGGGAGACCTTCGTTAATGATAAAAAGTGCGATTAACAGCAACGCAGAAATTGCCGAGAACGCAGTTATCATTAGAAGCCGTTTAACTCCCTTTTCACCAATTAACTTCATTAAACTCTCTGATTATTTGGCAGGCAAGAGACCAAGTGAATTAATCGTCTGCTGTCCTTCAGATGATAGTATGAAATCAATGAAATTTTTAATTTCTCCTTCCAGACTTCCTTTTACAAGAAGAAATATTGGTCTCACAAGTTTATATTTTCCGGCTACAATAGATTCTGATGTGCATTCTTGATCATCAACTTTTAGCGGCTTAATTTTTTCATTAATCAATCCATGCGAAAGATAACCGACTGAATTAGCATCGTTCGCAACTGTCTCACGAATAGTTCCGTTGGAATCTTGAATGAGTGCGTCTTTTTTAAGAATGATATTTCCTACGATTTGTTCAAATGAAGATCTTGTTCCGGATCCAGCTTCTCGGGACACAACAGTTATTTGTGCATCAACGCCACCAACTTCTTTCCAATTGTTAATCTTTCCATTAAAAATATCCCGCACCTGATCGGTTGTAAGGTTAGTAATTTTGTTTTGTGGATTGACAACTATCGCAATACCATCCTGAGCAACAACCGTAGCAGTTAGATCTTTAGCTTCTTCAGGTAATTTTACAAGATCAGCCATACCAATTTGAGCGGCTCCTGAATTTGCAGACTGAATCCCAACAGCTGAACCTCCGCCCTGAACTGTAATAGCAATCTCAGGGTGAGATGTCATATATTGGTCGGCTAGTTTTTCTGCAAACGGTTGAAAAGCAGTTGAGCCGGCTAAGGTTATGGATGTCTTTCCTTTACCGCAACTCCAAACTATTAAACCAACTATAAGAACAAAAGAGAGTAGTAAAAATTTCTTTAGCATAATATTCTCCTTTAAGTAAAATTTATAAATTTAAAAAAATTTCAAAGGGGATTTACATTTTCTTTAGAATGCATCGCGGCGTTTGTGCAATTCAATACTAAGTCATTGACATTTTTAAGAATCATATTCTTTTCTTAAAAGAATAATGATTTTGTCTTATCTAATTTATTAGAATCTTGTACTGAATTTTAAAGAATTTATTAAGCAATTACTAATTGTGTTAACATTCTATTCAGTTATGGAGATTTGCCATTCATTTATGAATTCTTCTTCAATTATGCTAAGGATATTCAAGATTATTCTTGTGCCGGCATTCCGTATTGTGCCCACTCTTCTTTTGATGGCCCGTAAACACCCGGTACTTTTAATCCGGCTTGTCTCATTAGAACTGTCATTTGTCCGCGATGATGCGCTTGATGTGCAATTAAACTCGATAATACACTCGTTCGTTTCCAAACTTGTCCGTACATATTTATATCATCATTCAGCATCTCATCTTTCCAATTTTTTGAGATCAAGTCGGTTACAGCTTTAGATGATTTTTCATAAATATCTTTAATAGATTCTACTGATGCCGGTACCGGTGTATTTTCTTCATAACTAAATGGTAATCCTGTTTTAGAAAGCATTTCCGGAATTGTATTTGTAATATGCCATGCAATGAATCCTAATGATCGTCCGTTTGGCGTTACTTTCTGATTCAATGAAGTATCGGTTAAGTTTTCAAATATTTTTAATGTCGCTTCGCTTTCATACTTCCAAGCATCTAAAAAATCATTGATTGTTCTGAACATTTTTTGCTCCTTTTTTAGATCTTTATGAACAAAGATAAAAAATCGTATTAATTAAAGTTTGGAGATTCTTCATTCCGATGCTTCGACTAACTCAGCATCGTAATTCAGAATATTATTACTCATTTTAATTTTATCTCGTGAATTCCACCTGCAAAATCTTTTTGAGATTGAATTTCAATTTTAATTGACTGAGTTCTAACTGTTTCAAAAATGACGCTGTTATATTTATCTTTTTCAATACCATACTTATCGGTTGTATAAACTGCCGGCCATTTTTCACCTTCTTTATAAAAAACTTTCCATGTTGTTGGAACTTTGCATTCACCAATTCCGGTATCATCAAACCAGTAAATTGAAACTTCTGAAACTTCTTCGGGCTTAGTAAAATCTATTTGAACATATTCTTTTTCACCTTTGCTGGGCCACCAATGAAAATATGGAAGTGATTCGTCTATTGAACTTTTGGGTTCCATTTGATCTATCATTGCTTGTAAATTTTTTCCGTGCGATACTGTCAACTTGGCATTCGTTAAAATGCTTGGTCCAGCTAAAGGACGAACCGCAGATTCATCTCTTGCTAGCCAAACGCTCATTTCTCCTTTGCCTCTGTGAGCCCACGAGTAATAAGGAATTGCGGTAAATCCTTGTTCAGTATGTATCAAGATTTTTTTATCATCTGCTAATTTATATCCGAAAACATTTCCTTTAATTATTTCCACACCGTTTAATAATTCCGGTTTGTATTCTTCAATTAGTTTTGAATTATCATTCAACAAAATATTACGTATGTAACCATCTTTATTATCAACCCACTCAGCGGCATAAACAATCGGTCCTCGTTGGATTGCAATTCTTCCTTTATCTGCTTCAACATTTTCATTAGCGGCGATTCTTTTAATTTCCATCGGGAGACTTAATTCAACAATATCTTCGGCCTTCCAATTTCTACTTATTACAGCAAATCCATTTTCAATTTTTAGTTTTACCGGTTTTCCGTTTACACTAAGATCAATCTTTTCTTCTGGTTGATCAATAAATTTATAAAGGTCACTGGCAATCGCTTCGTTTTGTGCCCAACCCGGGATTCGTATGTTAAGTGAAAATTTTTCTTCTCTTCGATTTGGTGAAACAACAATTACAATTTTTCCGTCCCAAGGATAATTTGTTCTTTGCTGCAGATTGACCTTACCGTTGTTGAGTTTAATTTCCGTTTCATTATTTGTAAAAAGATTAACGAATAATTCATTTCCTTTTACTGCGTACATATAATTAGCAACGGAAGAAATGAACCGCGTTACATTTGTAGGACAGCATGCACAATCAAACCAAGCAGCGCGTTCATGCGTTCCGAAAGACTCAAGCGGATTGGGATAGAAAAATGAATTCCCTTTCATTGATATACCGGAAAGAAGTGCGTTGTATAAAGTCCGCTCCATTACATCAAGATATTTTGCATCTCCGCTTAGAAGAAACATTCTATGATTCCAAAATACATTTGCGATCGAGGCACATGTTTCATTGTATGCGCTTGCATTTGGAAGATCATAATTTTTTCCAAAACCCTCCCACGAACCAGATGCACCAACTCCTCCGGTTAGATATAATTTTTTCCCGGCAACATTATTCCAGATTTTATCTAATGCTTTCAAATAATCTTTGTCTCCTGTTAGTGCTGCAACATCTGCCATTCCTGAATACATATATCCGGCACGAACTGCATGACCAACGGCTTCGTCCTGTTCAATAACAGGTTTATGATCTTGATTATATTCGCCCCAGGATTTTCTTCCGTTAACATAATTACCGCGCATATCAAGTAAGAACTTTGCCAGTTTTAAATATTTTTCCTTTCCCGTTACTCTATAAAGTTTTACTAAGCCAATTTCTATTTCCTGATGGCCTGATGGCAAACTAATTTTACCAGGACCAAAAACATTACAAACAAGATTCGCACTTTTCAATGCAACATTTAAAAGTGTTTTTTTCTTTGTTGCCATAGAATGGGCAACCGCAGCTTCGTAGAGATGACCTAAATTATAAAGTTCATGACTTCCTTCTTCATTCAACCAGCGAGAAGGACCGGTTACTCTTTCAAATCTATGCGAGCCCATAGTTCGTACAGTATAAAGGTAGCCGTCTTTTTCCTGAGCAGAAGATATTAACGATATAATTCTATCAAGCTGTTTTTCTAACTCTTTGTCCGGCTTTAACATTAACGCATAAGATGCTCCTTCAATTACTTTGTAAACATCGGAATCATCAAAATAATATTTGCTGCAGAAGTCGCCTTTTTCTGATCCCCCGGCAATTGCAAAGTTTTTAATTCTTCCGGTTTCCTCACATAGTCGTAGTGCATATGGAATTGTTACAGTCCTGTTGGTTTCCATCCGGTCAAACCAAAATCCTTTCTCAACTTTGACTTGAGTAAATGGAATTGGTTGAATGGGATAATCTTTTTTAGATTGTGCAAATATGAATGAAGTCATTAAAATTAAAACAAGAAATAATTTTGCTTTCATTTTTTTCTCCAGAAATATTTACTTTGTTAACTCATCAACCGCTTCTTGAAGGAGTCGATTAAACTTTACTGGGTCTTCCAGCATAACAAAATGTCCGACACCGTTCATCATCTTTACGGTAAATGAATCCACGTACTTTTTATTTTCTTCAACAGAGACAGGATACATATCGCAATTAATAGAAATAATAGGTAAGTGGATTTCTTTTAAGGTCGGAATAGGGTCATAAAAGAATAAATTTCTTATAGCACTTTTTGCAATCTCCGGTGGTGCAGATGACATATCGTCTGCAATTTTATTCACTAGAGTTGAATCGGCAGTCTTAGGAAACATATTTTTTACAAATCCTTTAGCAGTAACAACAAAATTTTCTGTGAATGGTTTTAAGAATCCTTCCTTTTGTTCTGCAGTCCAGTCATCTTTGAAACTTTGATAAGTATCCGCTCCAACCAGACCGATCACTTTACCTTTCAACAATTTTGCTGCTTCTATTACAACTGCACCGCCCATCGAGTGACCGATCAGGATTACTTTATCAAGTTTAAGTTTATTAACAACCGCTGCTACATCTTCTCCGAATAATTCAATTGTATAATTCTTTCTTGTTGTAGCGGATTCACCGTGCCCGGCAAGATCTATTGTAACAATTCTATATTTAGGAGAGAATGTTTTAACCTGATCATTCCAATATGATCTATCACAACTCCAACCATGCACGAAAACAAGAGCATGTTCGCCTTTTCCTTCAGTATAAAAATTTATTTTTGTGTCGTCTTCTGATAAAACATCTTGCTGCTGAGAAAGTAAGTTACTTACAAATCCAAGAGAGAGAAATAAAAGTATTATTAAACCAAATCGATTCTTTTTAATCATGTTTTTCTCCAATAACTATTTCTTGTTTATTAATTATTTCTTCGCATCTTCAGTCTGAATAATTACAGCAGGTACATTGGCTTCAAGTACATGCTTGTTGAATTTCGGAACTTCAATTTCAATAACATCTTTTAACTTCAATAGCTCTGCATCTATTTTCGAGAAAAGTTCTTTCTTAAGTTCAACGGCTTGATCTGTTGGTTTATAATCTCCCGACGCTGCCGATCCGCCTAAAGATGCAAGTTTATCATTCAAACGAATCGGATAATTAAGCGGGTCTTGCGAACTTTTATTTTTTGTTTGATATAAAGTTTCCTCAATTGCAGTTAACCTTTTATTTAATTCATCGGAAGTCTTTTTAACGGCCTCAACATTTTTCTGATCCTTAATCCTGTCTCCCACATCTTTAATTTGTTTGCGAATGTTCCGTATCTGCTTAATTGCTTTGTGTGTGTCACTCAATTTATCTCGGGCTGAAATTAAAAAGTCAAATTGAGTTTTTAAATCTTCAATAGATGATGCGGAACGCGGATCTTTTACAATAGTAAAAGGAACAGTTAAACTATCTTTACCGTATTTTATTTGTGCTTTGTATTCACCCGGAATTGCAAGCGGACCGGTCAATCCTCCGCCGCCCCATAAAATCATTCCGTCAAATCTTTCTGCATCGGGATAGCGCATATTCCAAATAAATCTATTTAACCCTTTTTTTATAGGAAGACGTTCACCGCGTTCTTTTGTTTTTGGTTTGTATGCCTTAATTATACTTCCGTTCGAATCTATAATTCTTAATTCAGTTGCACTGCTATCCGGCATTTCTTTGAAAAAATAATTTAGAATTACCCCGCTCTGTAAATTAATTCCGCTCGTTGTTCCATCACCTCGTCCGCTGCCGCCGATTCTAAAAGTTTCACGGGGCGGGTAAAACCAAAAGTTTTTCTTAGTTACATCTGAATTAATTTGTCTCAACGGAGTAATATCATCAATCATCCAAAAAGATCTTCCCTGTGTTGCTACAATTAAATCTTCATTCTTGATTGTAAGATCGGTGATTGGAACCATAGGAAGATTTTGTTGATGCGTCTGCCAATTCTCACCATCATTGAAGGAAATGTACATTCCCTCTTCCGTTCCCGCAAATAGTAATCCTTGGCGTTTATTATCTGCACGTATAACACGCGTAAAATGTTTTTCATCTATTCCGTTTACAATTTTCTTCCAGGTTTTTCCAAAGTCTGTTGTCTTAAGCAAATAAGGTTTGTAATCATCTGATTTATATCTTGTAGCTGCAACATAAAGACCTCCTTCAACAAACGGATTAGCCTCAATGCTGTTGATCTGCGACCATCCGGGTAACAAGTTTGCCGGAGGTGTAACGTTCTTCCAATTTTTACCTCCATCCGTTGTAACATTAATTAGACCGTCATCAGAACCTGTCCATATGATTCCGGATTTGAGTGAACTTTCAGCGAGTGTAAAAATTGTACAATAGTATTCAACACCGGTATTGTCCTTTGTGAGTGGTCCACCAGAAGAACCGAGTTTAGTCGTATCGTTTCGTGTTAAGTCTCCGCTTATTGCCTGCCAGGTTTGTCCGGCATTTGTTGTTTTAAACAAAACATTTCCCGCAGCATATAAAGTATTCGGATCGTGTTTTGAAAAGACTAAAGGAAAATTCCATTGAAAGCGGTATTTCCAATCTATTGCGCCATGCCCGAGAGGTGAATCCGGCCAAACATCAACTGTACGATTTTCTTTTGTACGGTGATTTATCATACCGATCAATCCGGCATAATTTCCGCCGTAAACTATATCGTTATCGTTCGGATCAACCGCTAGCCATCCGCTTTCAAATCCAGCGGTTGTTTCCCAATCACGCTCACCAATGTTTCCTCCTTCAGTACGATGGAAAATTCTGACTGTACTGTTATCCTGTTGTGCACCATAAATTCTGTAAGGAAAATAATTATCAGTTGTAACTCTATAAAATTGAGCTGTCGGTTGATTGTTCATTGAGCTCCAGCTTTTTGTGCCATCCACAGTAACTTGTGCACCGCCGTCATCGCCAATTATCATTGCGTCAGAATTTTCCGGACTGATCCACAAATCATGATGATCGCCGTGCGGAGTTCCGATTCCTTCAAAACTTTTTCCACCATCCTTCGATCTCCAGAAACCTACATTTAGAACATAAACTTTATCTTTGTCTTTAGGATCCGGGTAAATTCTGCTGTAATACCACGCACGCTGACGAAGATTTCTATCTTCATTTATTTTTATCCAATTCTCTCCCCCATCATCCGAACGGAATACTCCGCCTGCTTCCGCTTCAATGATTGCATAAACTCTGCGTGGATCAGCTTTAGATACAGAGACGCCGATAATCCCAAGTGTTCCTTTAGGCAAACCTTTATTGGAAGAAATATTTTTCCATGTATTCCCGCCGTCAATTGATTTCCATAAACTCGAACCTTCACCGCCGCTTTCTAAACTGTAAGGCGTCCGTTTAACTTTCCACATTGAAGCGAAAAGTATTCTTGAATTGGTTGGGTCCATGTTAAGATCAATTGCGCCTACTTCATCATTTATGAATAAAACTTTTTCCCAATTTTTTCCTCCGTCTTGCGAACGAAAAATTCCGCGCATTGAGTTTGGTCCATAAAGATGACCAAGACAAGAGGCATAAACTAAATCCGGGTTTTTAGGATCTATCGCGATTCGAGTAATATGACGCGAGTCCTCAAGTCCGATATATTTCCATGTTTTACCGGCATCTTCACTTCTCCACATACCATTTCCGCTTGAAACATTTCCGCGTACAGTTTCTTCGCCTGTTCCGACATAAATTACGTTCGGATCCCATGTGCTAACTGCGATTGCACCGATAGCGCCGCCGAAAAATTTATCTGAAATATTTTTCCATGTTGTTCCGGCATTTTCACTTTTCCAGACCCCACCTCCGGTTGCACCGAAGTAAAATAAATTTGGATTGGTTGGAACACCAACTACCGCACAAGATCGTCCTCCTCGGTATGGACCTATGCCCCGGTAATTCAATCCGTTGATAAAAGATGTATCTACCTGGGCTAAAATTTCATTAAAGGCAAAAAATGATATGAAAAAAAGAAATGCTGTTTTTATATATGGTTTCATTTGGATTCCTATAGGAATTATTAAAACTGGATTTGAATTTATCTTAATTGATATGTGAATTCAACAATTTTTATTATGTTTTTATATATACAAGAAAGCCCTCATTTTAAGAGGGCTTTCAAGATTTAGAATGATTGAATAATCACTTAATTTTCTCAAAATTCTTTTTCATCATCTTCAATATCTAAGTCGGGTATTTGAGTAAAAGCAATTCTCATCGGTGCTGAATGTCTTGCGAAGTGAGATGTAGCGTAATATGCTGATGTAAATCCGAACTTCTTATTTAGCTTATCTACAGCTTTGTTAAGAGATTTTATTTTATCATAATCTTCAAAAAATATTGGTGTGATCTGATCTTCATCCAGCAACTTAAATAGAGTTACTCCAACGGCTAGTGGTTTTTCTTTTCCTGCCGGGTATCTTTCCCAAACTTTTTCCAATGCCTTCATAAGAGTAATAGTATTTTGCGTCTGTGAAAAACTTATTTCTTCTCTCCATTTAGTTCCACCCAAAAATCTTACTCCCATAGACATAGCACCGGCAGCATATCCAAGATAACGCATTCTCATTGCTGCCTTTTGTAACAAACGGTTCAGAACGGCAAATGAATCATCTTTATTTCTTTCTTTTGGCGGAAGAACGTGTGAGTGACCGATGGTTTGTCTATGCGTTGGAGGTTTTTTAACATCTTCTCCTCGCAGCTGAGCATACATCCGCTCACCTTCAATACCACCCCAAACTTCTCTTAACCGTGATTTAGGTAAATTACAAAGAGTTTCAACAGTATAGATTCCATGCCGTTTCAACCGTACATACATTCTTCGTCCAATACCGGTCAAGTCGTTTAACTTCAAATTATAAAGACAATTAGGCAAATCTTTATCTTCCATTACAACTAATCCATCCGGCTTCTGCATATCGGTTGCAGTTTTTGCAAGGAATCTATTCGGGGCTAAGCCAATAGAACATTTCAAATACTCGCCAACTTTTTCCGAAATTGTTTTTTTTATTTGAAGCGCAAGCTCAACGGCATTTTCCCGGATCCTTTGTTTTCCCATAAGCGTGCAGCATACTTCATCAATAGACATTTCTTGATCAACATGAACACACGATTCTATTGCTTCTACTAATTTGTGATGATACTCAATATAAAGACGGTGATGTGCTTCTACTAATTTAAGTCCCGGGCATATTTTTTTTGCATCGGAAACAAGCGTGCCTGTTCGAATGCCAAATTTTTTCGCTTCATAACTTGCGGCAATACAACACGTAGTGTCTGCCATCATGGGAACAACTGCTGTAGGTTTGTTGCGAAGTTTAGGATTCACCTGCTGTTCAACAGAAGCAAAGTATGAATTGAAATCTAAAAATAAATTCCTGAGAGGCATTGAAGTAAGACCTAAAAATTTTACTGCTGTTTAATTATACTTCAAATTAGAAAAAATTTTAATTGAACATTATTAAAAAATTGCAGCACTTAAATATCCAACAACTTCAGAATTATCGCCTGTAACATCGCCAGAGTCTGTGCGCGAAAGGATTTTGGATTTCTTTTTGTTAAACATCTCCGCTGCTTTCATCATTGTAACAATTATTCCGCCTCCGCATGCTTCACAGTTTCCAGTTTCTAAATCTTTTTGCAAATTTTCATAATCAAATTCTACGATTCGTTTTTCAACAATGGAATCGCGTTTGTCTGCTTGCTCTTTTGAGTGAAAATGAGAAAGATCCGAGCTGGCAATAATTAACGTCTCTTCATCCATAACGCCGGCAAGTCTTTCAGAAAGTTCATTGATATACATTTTATTTTGGTCACCCATTACAATAGGAACAATGGAAAAATCATTCATCGTCATTTGGAGAAAAGGAATCTGAACTTCTACAGCATGTTCGGTGCGGTGTCCGCTAATTCCTTCAAAAATTAATTTGCTTCCCTCAGCAATTTTTTTTCTGATCTCAATATTAACGGGAACATCTCCAAGCGGAGTTCTGTAAGCATCGCCGTTATAAATAGAAATCCCGGCAAAATATTCTCTATGACTAGGTGAAATAATAATTATTGTTTTATATTTTTTTTCCTTAACTGCATTGTAGGCAAATGCTGCTGTTTTTCCTGAATAAGCATATCCGGCATGAGGAGACACAATTCCGGCAATATTTGAAAATTTCTCCTGTGATTTATACGTGTCTAGCAGAAACTGAACATCATCTTTCAATTTACCTGAAGAAGCGGGATAAAACATTCCTGCAACTGCGGGCTCACGAATGTTTTTCATTTCGCCTCCATATTAGATTCTGTGCTTGCTGAAGAATCGCTAAATATAGTTGCTGTAAAAGCATAAAGTTTAAGTTTCTTTTCTTTCCAATAATTCGATTGAAATCCAGACTTCTGACAAATTGCATCGAGATATTGCTCGCGGTTCATGTGATGTTCAATTGGAACTTGGGGAAGCAAAAGTCCGCGTCTTCCTTTTTCTTCAAGAATTAACCCGTGTTTGCCTATTTCTATTTCATCATAATTGTTGAGCGGAAACGGTTCAGACAAAACCGAAATTTCAATTAAGAGATCTTTAATCTCCGATTGACGAACAGAAGGAAACCGCGGATCATTTTGTGATGCTTGTTTTGCCGCATCACAAATTGTTTCGAATAACGGTTTATCTGAAATTATATACCCGATACATCCGCGCAGTGAACCGGATTTAGTAAGAGTTACAAAAGCACCCGCATGGGATTTGAAAACAGGATGTTTTTTATAATCCGGCCCGGATATTTTCTCTCCGGTAAAAACAGATTTAATTGATGTGCGGGCAGTTTCTAGAAGAATTTTTTTCTCTTCTAATGAAATTTCCATATTAAATTTTACTCTTAATCTATTTTATATACGACAACCTCATTTTTTTCGCGGAGAAGAAAAAGATATTTTTTATAAATAAAAAACGAATCCGTAAATAATGCCGTTGCATTAGCATTTAATATTTCCGATAAAATCACTTTGTTCGCGTTAAGATCAACTGCAAGAAATCTATTTACAAAACTATTTTCAAAAACTTTTGTGTGAAAGTTAAAAAAGAGCAAATCACTCTTTGAATTGTACTCTATTTCACCTT
>Ga0082335_1007919_pt1 | contig 12501 bp, 10 predicted proteins | sample Subgrocontami58m_FD_72375 | JGI IMG/M metagenome (GOLD analysis project Ga0082335, IMG submission 72375) | Subsurface groundwater microbial communities from S. Glens Falls, New York, USA - GMW37 contaminated, 5.8 m (SPADES assembly) (version 2) ...
GACCAACTACAACGCCCTGGGCAAGCCCACCAGCGTCAGCTGCAACGGGGTAGTCACCACTATGGGATATCATTCCCAGACCCTCCGTCTAACCTCCGTCTCCGTCCCATCCCCAGTGAACCTGTCTTTGGGATACGAGCACCTCCCCAACGGGAACATCAGCCGGATCACTCAGGGCAGCCCCATCAACTGTGGGTACGACCACCTGGACAGATTGACCTCGGCCGGCGCCCCCATCAACGGCAGCTACAGCTTCAGCCAGATAGGGAACCTCATGTCGCCCAGACTCTGAAAAGATGAAAAACTTCTCATAGTCCGAGCTCGCCGTGCAAACAGTATACTTTCCTTCAAGTTGTGGTAGAATATGTCAAATAGATTTCTTACCATGGGGGTGCCTTGGAGCGGGAGATACAGGACTTCCTAAACTTTTTGGCCGTGGAGAAGGGCTTCTCAGGGAATACCCTGGAGGCCTACTCTAACGACCTCTCCCAGCTCTTGGAGTTCCTGGAGAATAACGAGACCAAGAGGGTCCAGACCTGGAAGGATATCGACAAGGGGACGATCGTTTCCTTCATCCTCTTCTTGAAGGAGCGGCAGTACGCTCCCGCCACCCTGGCCCGGAAAGCGGCCGCGGTGAAGTCTTTCTTCCGCTTCCTCTCCGCCGAAAGTATCCTGGACCGCGACCCCACCGAAGAGGTGGACTCGCCCAAGGTGGACAAGCCCCTGCCCAAGTACCTGACCATGGAAGAAGTGAATATCCTCCTGGAACAGCCGGCCAGGAACAAGAACCCGGACGGCCTCCGGGACCGGGCCATGTTGGAGATGCTTTACGCCACGGGGATGAGGGTGAGCGAGCTGGTAGGCCTGAACCTGGACGACGTGGACCTGGGTGAAGGCTTTGTGCGCTGCCTCGGGAAGGGCTCCAAGGAGCGGCTCGTGCCTTTACACCCGGAGGCGGCGGAGGTGGCCCTGACCTACATCGTAAAGGGGCGCCCTGCCCTGTCTACGCACGCCAGCAACTCGGCCCTTTTCCTGAACCGCCGAGGCGATAGGCTGACCCGCCAGGGCCTCTGGCTGATCTTGAAAGGCTACGCCTCCCAGGCTAATTTATCCACAGAGGTAACTCCTCACGTGCTCAGACATAGCTTCGCCACCCATATGCTCCAGCGAAAGGCGGACCTCCGCCACGTCCAGGGGTGGCTGGGCCACGCCAATATCTCCACCACCCAGATCTACACTCATCTGACCCGCGACCACCTCCGGCAGGCTTACGATGAGGCTCACCCCAGGGCCAAGGATGAAGAAGCTTGAGGCGCCAAAGGTCGTCATCGAAGCCCAGGAGGCGGCCCGCCACATAGCCCTCAGCACGTCCCTGCGCCCCTCCCTGGGCCTGGTCCTGGGAAGCGGCTGGGCCACGACGGCCCAGGGCGTCACCCAGGAGGCGAGCCTGAATTACGAGGATATACCGCACTTCACCAAACCCCACGTCCAGGGACACGCCGGCCGCCTGGTCGTAGGAATCCTCTCAGGAAGGCCGGTCGCCGTGCTCTGCGGGCGACCCCACCTCTATGAAGGGTACACGATGGCGCAGGTGGCTTTTCCGGTGCTGGCCTTGCGGGAGCTGGGGGTCAGAGACCTGATTCTAACCAATGCCGCCGGAGGCCTGAATTCATCCTTCCAACCGGGGGACCTGATGCTAGTAACCGACCATATCAACCTGCCGGGTCTGGTAGGGGCCAGCCCGCTAGCGGGCCTGGACGGGGCTTTCGTGGACATGGCGCAGGCCTATGACCCGGCGCTGCGGGACCTGGCCCTGGGTCTAGCCCCTTCCCTGGGGCTGCGGCTTCACCAGGGCGTTTATGCCATGGTGGGAGGCCCCACCTATGAGACGGTGGCCGAGGCCCGGCTCTTGCGCGCCCTGGGGGCAGACGCAGTGGGAATGAGCACCGTGCCGGAGGTGGTGGCCGCCCGTTGGGCCGGCCTCCGGGTCCTGGCCCTTTCTCTCATAACCAACATAGCCGCCCAGGCCGGGCCGGGCCTTACGCACGAGCAAGTGCTCAGCAAAGTGCAGGAGGCCACCCCTCATCTCAGGAAGCTCCTGGAGGCGCTCGCCGGAGGCTGGCCCCAGTGACCAGGAAGTGCCTGCTCGCCCTGGTCCTGGCCCTGGCCCTGGCCTCCGCGTGCCTGCCCCAGCTCCAGACAGGCAACCAGCCTGCTAACTCCCCTCCGGTTGGAATCGTCGACGAGGCGCCGGAGATACCCCCTCCGCCCGACCGTGACCTCTTCGACGTCGCCCAGAGGCTACGGACCGGCGGCGTACCCATACCCAGGGTAGTGAATCCCACCCCGCCGGAATATGCCGTGGGACACCGGCAGACCTTCTGGCTCACGGACCTGCAGTCATTCCGCAATTTCACCACTACCGCCACTCTGGTCTACGTTACACCCCACACGTACTCGTACCTGGAAGATGGCCAGAACGTGCCCATAGACGACATCCAACGGTCGGCCCAGGCGTTCGAGGACCGGATCTTCCCTACCGAAATCCGCTACTACGGCCCCTACTGGCTTCCGGGCATAGACAACGATCCCCACCTGACCATCGTCGCCGCCCGCATCCCCGCCGTCGCCGGTTACTTCAGCTCCAGCGACCAGTACCCTTTGGCCATAAATCCCTTTAGCAACCAGCGCAAGGCCATCTATATGAACCTTGGCGCCGTCCGGCCCGGCTCCGACGCCTACAACGCGGTCCTGAGCCATGAGTTCCAGCACGCCCTACACTGGCATATCAATCCCTCCAGCGAGGCCTGGATCAACGAGGGCGCGGCGGAGCTGGCCGCCGAGCTGGTGGGTTTCCCCCCCGGCTTCACCAACGCTTTCCTGAGCCGGCCCGACACGCAGCTTAATAGCTGGCCGGCGGAGTCGGGCGCCAGCGCCCCCAACTACGGTGCCGCCATGCTCTTCCTGAAATACTTGGCCCAGCACTATGGAGGCTACGAGGCCCTCAAGGACATTCTGACCTCTCCCGGCAGGGCGCCCAAGGCTATCAGCAACTACCTGGCCGCCAAGGCCTACGGCGTGGACTTCGACCGTGTCTTCAAGGACTGGACCATCGCCAACTACCTGCACCAGCCGGGAGGCGGACGCTACGGCTACGCCCAGGATATGGCCGGCGTCAAAGGGGAGAATGTCGGGATCGGGGAACACGAGGGCACGGTACACCAGTATGCGGCCGATTACCTGGAGCTTGGATTCGACGCCGGGGACGTCGCGGTTGAGTTCGAAGGCCAGCCGCAGGCCCGCCTGATTCCCAACGAAGCCCATAGCGGCAAGGCCCAATGGTGGGCTAACCGGGGCGACTCCATCGATACCACCCTCACCAGGCAGCTCGACCTTCAGGGCGTCAGCAAAGCTACCCTTCGCTTCTGGACCTGGTATAACACCGAGAAGCCCTGGGACTATGCCTACGTAGAGATCTCTGAAGACGGAGGGCAGACCTGGAAAGTCCTGTCAGGCCAATACACCACGACGGAGAACCCCCTGGGCAACAGCTTCGGCCCCGGCTACACGGGGAACAGCGGGGGCGGCAAGGAGCCGGCCTGGGTGGAGGAGAGCATAGACCTGTCGCCCTTTGCCGGCAAACCCGTGCTTCTCCGGTTCGAGTATATCACCGACGAGGCTGTAAACGAGGTGGGCTTTGCCCTGGACGACATCTCCATACCCGAGATCGGCTACGCCGACGACGCTGAGGAGGACCACGGATGGGAGGCCAGCGGCTTCTTCCGCACCGCCAACTCGCTCCGGGAGAGGCTCTCCGTACAGTTGATAAAGGCCGGGAATGAGACCACGGTAGAGGAAGTGCCGGTGGACGCGCAAGGGCACGCCCGCCTGGAGCTGCGAGGCTTCGGCCGGGACCTCCGGAAGGCGGTCCTGGTGGTCAGCGCCGAAACCCCCGTCACCACGGAGGTCGCCAAGTACCGGGTGAACGTCTCTAGCATGGCTCCCTAGTGCCTTTGATGTCATTGAAAGGCCGGGGCTTAGTACCAACGTGGCCGGGAGCCTGCAGGCCGAAGCAATCTCCTGGTGGCGCGCTGAGATTGCTTCGCTATCGCTCGCAAAGACACCGATCATCTCCGAGGTTTTGATGTCTTTGCGAGGCCGGGGTTTAATACCAACGTGGCCGGGAGCTTGCAGGCCGAAGCAATCTCCTGGTGGCGCGCTGAGATTGCTTCGCTATCGCTCGCAATCGTCCATGTCCTACTTGCATAGGACACCACAAAAGGATGAAAATGCCTGCCGGCCGGCTCCCGGCGCGATAGCGTGAGACGGCATTTTCATAGCAAAGACACCGATCATCTCGCAATGGCACCAATCATCTTCACCGTGGTCAAGTAATACTGCAAATGCAGAGACCCCCTTGCCTCAAGCTCCCCTATCTGGTATTCTACGGCTGTTTAAGGAAACGCATTGAGAAAAACTGCCATTATTCTGGTACTCCTTACCGCTGCCCTGGGCCTGTACGGCTGCAGCCTGAAAGCTCAGGGCGAGAACCCTCCACTCCCCCCCCCCAACCCCCCCAACACCCCCACGGCGGCCGCCCCCAAGACCGAGGTCAAGCTGGACGGCAAGATACTCTTGACCAAGGACAAGAGCGTCTGGAACTGGAGCGGAGGCTCCTCGAAGCGGTTGGTCAAGGACGGCTCCCTGCAGCAGGCCTCCTGGTCCCAGGACGGCAAGAAGATAGCCTACGTCAAAATGGAAGACGACTACTCTGACATCTGGGTGATGGGCTCCTCCGGGAACGATGCCGCCAACCTCACCCGCTTCGGCCGCGCCGGGGCGGATACTTGGGCCTTCGAGCCCCATTGGTCTCCGGACGGCTCGCAGATCGCTTACCTTTCGGACCAGAGCACCTACGACCTGGCCCTCTGGCTGATGAAGCCGGACGGCTCCGGCAGGAAACAGGTCAGCATCATGAACGATTATCTGGGCGGGATAGACGGCCCCACCTGGCACCCCAAGGGCGACCGTCTGGCCTTCACGGCCTACCGGACGGGAAAGCCTCAGGTATGGAGCCTGACCCTGGCTAACAGCCGGTGGCAGCAGCTTACTGACACGACCGGCGGCGCCTACGACCCGGAGTGGTCGCCCTCCGGGGAGGCCCTGGCATTCGTTGCCCATGAGAACGGCAAGAGCGACATATGGGTCATCGCTATGCCTGATGGGGCGCCGCAGCAGGTCACCCGCGATGGCGTATCTCGCTCCCCTGTCTGGTCTCCGGATGGCAAGGTGCTAGCCTACCTGTCCGGCCAGGGAGGAAAATTCGACATCTGGGCCGCCGCCGTGGAAAAGACGCCGGAAGGCGTATTCCGGGTAGGGACGCCCAAGCGGATGACCCAGGGCCTCGGAGCGGACCCGGCCGGAGGCCTATCCTGGATCAAGTGAACCTTTATGTCAAGTGGTTCTTTGTTGAACTAGGCTCCACTCTGTGTTACCGTTTTCTTAAGACACCGCTCCGGGAGGGACTATGACCAGGATCAATGATTGGATGCTCATCCGCAAAGCCCTGATCGACGAGCTTGAAGCCGTGAATTACTACGAGGACTTCATGCAACGGCTGGAGAGCCAGGAAGCCATCAAAGTCATGGACCACATCAACCTGGAAGAGAAGGAACACGTTGCTGAGCTCACGGAGCTCCTGCGCCTCCTCGACCCGGGCCAGGCCGGCAAGCTGCAGGAAGAGCTGCACGGCGGTCTGCAAGAGATGATCAGCAGCGGCCTGGAGGAAGGGGCCGTCGCCAAAGAATTAGGCCTGAAGGCCGGCCAGAGCGGGCCCAGCCGCTGGATCGGCCCCTTGAAAGAGGAGAATAAGCCATGAACTACCTCAATCGGGCCGCCGCTCCTTTTGATGAGCGGGTCTGGCAGATAATCGACGAAGCGGTGGTGGGGGCCGCCAGCGGAAGGCTCATCGGCCGGCGGTTCATTGATGTGGAAGGACCCTTTGGCCTGGGCTTCACGGCGGTAGATGGAGAGGCGGAGGTCTCGGCGGCCACCGGAGAGCGTCCCGCGCTGCTGACCGTCCGGCCGCTTGCGGTGCCGGCCTTCTACCAGGACTTTCCCCTGGCGCTTAGAGGTATAGAGGCATTCGAGACCCTGGGCCAGCCCCTGAATATCGGCGCCGCCGTCCGGGCCTCCTTGGCCTGTGCTTCTCTCGAAGATGACCTCATATTCCTCGGTAACCCGAAGCTGGGGATAGAAGGGCTCCTCACGGCTGCCGGCCGGGCTGAGGTACCGCTGGCCGACTGGAGCCAGTTAGGCCAGCCCTTCAAAAACATTGGCCAGGCCATCGCCAAGCTGGATGATAAAGGGTTTCCGGGCCCTTACGTTCTGGCAGTGGCTCCGGACCTGTACAGCAGCCTTCACCTGATGTATGAAGCCAGCGGCGTGATGCAGATTGAGCAGGTCCGGGGGCTGGTGACAGGCGGGATTTTCAAGACCCCGGCCATCGCCAAAGGGGGAGTGTTGATAGCCACTGGTAAGCAATTGAGGCTCTTCCTGGGCCAGGACCTGGCTACAGGCTACCGCCGGCTGGAAGGCCTCTTCCACTGGCTCTTCGTCTCCGAGAGCATGCTCCTGCGCATCTATGCCCCAGAGGCCATCTGCGTCTTAAAGGGCTAGTGTTTAGTCAGGGGTACGACCACACTGAAGCGTGATCGGTCCGGCGGGGCTGGAAAGCCCCGCCTATCGGGACTATGGGCGTTGCGGCTAGTACTCTGTAACATAGGTTTTGACTGACGTCATTGCGAGGCCGGGGGATAGCGACCACCGGCGCTGGTAGCCCGCAGGCCGAAGCAATCTCCTAGTGGCGCGCCGAGATTGCTTCGCTATCGCTCGCAATGACGTTGGGCCATTTCCTCGCAATGACGTTGGGCCATTTCCTGTGTTACAGACCACTAGGTTCCCAATTTCGTTGTCCGTATAAGCCCCGCCTATCGGGACTGATTGCCTTAGTGTTGCTCGATAGCCGGCCCTTTCCAGGACCGGCGCTCCGCGCGAAATGTTCGAGGTCCGCGCGGTCAGAAACCGCCGCCCGTCCGGTTTTCCAGCAGCCTTCTTGAACAGTTGGGCGGACATCAACGGACAAATAGTAGGCGGTCTACGCCGCCTTGCCAAGTCCCATGGCAGTGTGTATAATTAGTGGGACTAGAAGTGGGACGGGCAAATGAGGACACACGTTATCTTACCACAGGACTTGGTAGAAGAGCGCACCGGACGCATTTCAGCGTCTTTCATATTGGCAAACGGGGGTTTCAGGGGGTGTCCCCCTGAACGTAAAAAGGCGCCGAAGGCGCACCTTAAACCCCCTTCCAGGGGGTTTGGGGGACTATTATGAAAGAGGCTGCATTTGGCAGTAAGCGGAGGGTGGCTGGACCTTCTTATCCAACAGCAGAGATCTACGTATAACCAATATGACTAGAGGTGGGACGAGGAAATGAGGACGCACGTTATTCTCCCAGATGAGATGGTAGAGAGCATAGACGAGCTAGTGGGCAAAAGGAAGAGGAGCCGCTTCGTGGAGGAAGCGGTGAGCGAGAAGCTTAGACGAGAACGGCTCGGAAGGGCGCTGGAAAACACGGCCGGCATACTTCGGGACGAAGATTATCCGGAGTGGTCTACTTCGGAGAAGGCCTCAGAGTGGGTCCGTAAGTCTCGTGAACTGGATGAACAGCGCACCCGCCGCATTTGGGAGAGAGCGGAGGGTGGCTAGGTATCTCCTCGATACGGATGTTCTTATAGACCACCTCAAAGGCCGCGCACCATCAGTAGCGTTGATCAGAAGTCTTCAGCGCGACGGCCATAAATTGGGGGTTTGTTGTGTTAACATCGCAGAGCTGTATTCTGGGGTTGCAGAGAGAGACCAATATGGGGCAGCGGAGCTTGTGGATGCCCTCGACTATTTCGAGGTTAGCCGCGATGCTGCCCAGATGGCCGGAGAGTATCGGCATAGGTTCGCCCGCAAGGGCATCCAGCTATCTGCAACTGACGCCATCACGGCAGCCACCGCGGTGGAATACGCTGCTACACTGGTGACAGGGAACATAGCACATTATCCGATGCAGGAGCTATTGATCCTCAAGCTGCCGCGATGACTGCCGTGGCATCCAACGCCTCGGCTGCCCCCACCCCCGACCCTGATCCATTGCCCCAACAGAGCGCCTGAAGTATGATAATAGGCAGAGAGTTCGGCGCTCCGTAGAAAAGCGACGATAAACGTAAATTGCGGGCAGAAATGCGAGCACGCAGATGCGTAGGCTAGAGCAAACCGACCTGTGGTCCCTGCCGGAATACGAGCGGCTGCGGGAGGATTTCCGCCGGCGGATGATCGAGCTCAAGAAGCGCCGGCGAGTCCAGGTGGGCCCGCTCCTGTCCTTTATCTTCGAGAACCGGGACACGGTCCGCTTCCAGGTGCAGGAGATGCTACGGGCGGAGAATGTGGCCGAGCCGGCGCGGGTCCAGGAGGAACTGGACATTTACAATACCATGCTGCCTGAGAAGGGGCAGCTTAGCGCCACACTCTTTATCGAGGTGGTGGACGCCGACCGGCTCCCAGAGGAGATGGCCCGCCTTCGGGGCCTGGACCAGGCGGTCTACCTGGAAGTAGCCGGGGAGCGCATCCGGGCAATCTTCGAAGAGGGCCGGAGCAAGGAGGAGGCCCTCAGCACCGTTCAGTACGTGCGTTTCCTTCTAACCACCGCACAGGCCCAGGCGTTCCAGGCTGGGAGGGAGCCCGTAGCCTTGGCAGTGGCCCACCCCAACTACCTGGAGAGGACCGTCTTCTCCCGGGAGGTCAGGGAGGCCCTTAGCGAGGACCTGGGGTAGTAGCAATGAGCGGTGAGCTATCAGCCGTGAGCTATGAGCTGTGAGCCGTGAGCTGTGAGCTATCAGCGGTCAGCGGTCAGCCTGAGTGCGTCGTTCGCTATAAGAGCATATGCTGGAAGCCGACGTAGCAATGAGCTGTGAGCGGTGAGCGATCAGCGGTCAGCGGTCAGCCAGAGTGCGTCGTTCGCTATTCACGTCATTGCGAGCGGAGCGAAGCAATCCCTCCCCCACGCCGAGGTTGCTTCGGCTGCGGCCTCGCAATGACCCCAAGCAAAACCAACGTGACCGATGATTGCCGAAAGCCCGAAGCTGGCGGCCGATTGTTGATTGCTGATTGCTGATTGCTCATCGCTCGCTGCTCAAGGCTTACTGCTCATCGCTCAATGCTCATCGCTCGCTGCTCAAGGCTTACTGCTCATCGCTCAATGCTCAAGGCTCAAGGCTCAATGCTCATCGCTCAATGCTCATCGCTCAATGCTCAAGGCCTACTGCTCTTCGCTCAATGCTGATATCTACAAGCCCTTGACGAAGCTCGCCCAAATCATAAAGCAGCGCATCCGGGCGGAGGGAGCCATCCCTTTCGGCCGGTTTATGGAGATAGCCCTTTATCACCCCGGCCTGGGCTACTACGCCTCCGGCCGGAGGCGAACCGGGGCCGCCGGCGACTACTACACCAGCCCGCAGGCCCATCCCGTCTTTGGGGCCCTCCTTGCCCTGCAACTTGAACACATGTGGCAGCTTATGGACCGCCCGGCGCGCTTCCACGTTGTAGAAGCGGGGGCCGGAGAGGGGCGTCTGGCCAGGGATATCCTGGAGTTCAGCCGGTACCTGGAGAAGGGCTTTCGCGCGGCCCTGTTCTACGTGGCGGTGGACCTTCCGGTAGCGCCCTATACCGCCCCATTAATTGGGCGGTATAGGGGTGTTGATACCGCGCATTTAGCCGTGCGGTATGGCGAAGCCCCCGTGCCTCCCGACGCCGCCCCACGCTCCCGCGCCGTCGCCAGCCGGGGCCTCCCGTTTCGAGGCTTAAGAGGATGTATCCTCTCCAACGAGCTACTGGACGCCTTTCCCGTCCACCGGCTGGTAGTTGAGGGCGGCGTGCTGAAAGAGGTCTACGTGGCCCTGGAGAAGGCCGCCTTGGTGGAAGTACTGGGAGAGCCTTCGCCCCCGGTGCGCGACCTGATAAAGGACTCTGCCGGGCTGCTTCCGGAGGGGTCTGCGCTGGAAATATGCCCGGGGGTTTGGGACTGGATGGGCGAGGCCGCCCAGGCCCTGGACAGGGGTTTCGTGCTGACCATCGACTATGGATACTGGGACGCCCCTGCTGAGGGGTCGGTGACCTCCTACCGGCGGCACGCGGCCGCCAGTCCGTACGAACTCGTTGGCCGGCAGGACCTGACAGCCCACGTAGATTTCGGGGCCGCCAGGGAGGCGGGGAGGCGGGTGGGCCTGCAGCCGGTGGGCCTGGCGAGCCAGCGGCGCTTCTTGCTGGACCTGGGCCTGGGGGCCTTCCGGGAAGCCACCGCCCGCTTGCAATTGCCCCAGGAGCAGCATCAAGCCAACCAGATGGCCATGCTGGACCTGATACGTCCGGAAGGCCTGGGAAGCTTCGGCATAATGGTACAATGTCGAGACATGCCTGGCATCAAGATGAGTGACCTGGCCCCGGAAAGGCCGGTAAAGGAGCGGTTGGCGGCGGGGGAACTGCCGGCGCCACTCCTGGGCAAAGGCCATATGCCCCTGCTGGAAGGGCGCTACCCGCACGTGGCGGCAAAGATAGGCGATTTGCTCTGATCCCACAACTACCGAAAAACAATCGAAGAACCATCGAACAACCATCGAAGCACTAAGGAGCTGAAATTGGGCAAGAACCTCACGCAGAAGATAATCGAAGCTCACCTGGCCGGCGGAAGGGTGGCGCCCGGAGAAGAGATCGCCATCTCCATAGACCAGACCCTCACCCAGGACGCCACGGGGACCATGGCCTACCTCCAGTTCGAGGCCCTGGGCTTCCCCCGGGTACGCGCCAAGCTTTCGTTGAGCTACGTCGACCATAACATGCTCCAGACCGGCTTCGAAAACGCCGACGACCACCGCTTCCTTCAGAGCATCGCGGCCAAGTACGGCATCTACTTCTCCCGGCCTGGAAACGGCATATCGCACCAGGTGCACGTGGAGCGCTTTGCCGTGCCGGGAAGCACCCTTCTGGGCTCGGACAGTCACACCCCGATGGCCGGCGCAGTGGGCGCCCTGGCCATCGGGGCCGGCGGGCTGGACGTGGCCGTGGCCATGGCCGGCCAGCCGTACTACCTGGCCATGCCCAAGGTGGTCCTGGTCCGCCTGGTTGGAAAACTCAAGCCCTGGGTGGCAGCCAAGGACATCATTCTGGAGATCCTTCGCCGCCTGACCGTTAAGGGAGGCGTTGGCAGAGTCCTGGAGTATGGCGGCGAGGGCCTGGCCAGGCTATCAGTCCCGGAGCGAGCCACCATAGCCAACATGGGCAGCGAGCTTGGAGCCACCTCATCCGTCTTCCCCAGCGACGAGCAGACCCGGGATTTCCTGCGCCGGCAGAAGCGGGAAATGGACTGGCACTCCCTGGCAGCGGACCCCGATGCCGGCTACGACGAAGTGGTGGAGGTGGACCTATCGGGCCTGGAGCCGCTCATCGCCCGGCCCAGCAGCCCCGACGCCGTGGCCGGGGTATCCGAGGTAGCGGGCACCCCCGTGGCCCAGGTCTGCGTAGGGAGCTGCAACAACTCTTCTTACCTGGACCTCGCCACGCTGGCGGCAATCCTGAAAGGGAAGACGGTCCATCCGTCCGTGAGCCTGGCGGTAAACCCCGGCTCCCGCCAGGTCCTCAACATGATCGCCCGGAGCGGGGCCCTGGCCGAGCTGATCGCCTCCGGCGCCCGCATCCTGGAGTCGGGCTGTGGGCCTTGTATCGGCATGGGCCAGGCGCCACCCACGGGAGGCATCTCCATCCGCACCTATAACCGCAACTTCGAGGGCCGCAGCGGCACCCGCAACGACCAGGTCTATCTTTGCGGCGTCCAGGTGGCCGCCGCTACCGCCCTGGCCGGGGCCATCGCCGACCCGCGACGCCTGGGCGAGCCCCCCGTGGTCGATCTGCCGGTGGAATACCTGGTAGACGACCGCATGATAGTACCGCCCTCCCCGGAGCCGGAGCAGGTGGAGGTCATCCGCGGCCCCAACATCAAGCCCTTGCCCCTGGCCCGGCCCATGCCGGAGACTATCCGGGGCCGCGTCCTCCTTAAAGTCGGAGACAACATCACCACCGACCACATCCTGCCCGCCGGCGCGCACATTCTGCCCCTGCGCTCCAATATCCCGGCCATCTCAGAGTATGCCTTCACCCGGGTCGACCCGGCATTTCCTCAGAGGGCCCGGGAATGGGGCGGCGGCCTGGTGGTAGGAGGCGAGAACTACGGGCAGGGCTCCAGCCGGGAGCATGCCGCCCTGGCCCCCATGTACCTGGGAGTGCGGGCCGTCCTGGCGCGCTCCTTCGCCCGCATCCACCGGGCCAACCTGGTCAACTTCGGCATCCTGCCCCTGGCCTTTGGGGAAGACGCCTACCAGGCCCTCTCGCTGGGCGACGAGATC
>Ga0082335_1007923_pt1 | contig 12497 bp, 10 predicted proteins | sample Subgrocontami58m_FD_72375 | JGI IMG/M metagenome (GOLD analysis project Ga0082335, IMG submission 72375) | Subsurface groundwater microbial communities from S. Glens Falls, New York, USA - GMW37 contaminated, 5.8 m (SPADES assembly) (version 2) ...
CCCGAGCGAGAGCCGGAAGCCGCGCTCGCCGAGCTCGGTGTCGTAGCCCGCCTCGAGCTCGGAGACGAAGGGGTGCGCGCCCACGGCGCGGGCCGCCGCCTCGACCTCGGCGCGCGTCGCCTCGGGCCGGCCGAAGGCGACGTTCTCGGCGACCGTGCCGGCGAAGAGAAAGCCCTCCTGCGGGACGATGCCTAGCTGGCGCCGGAGCGAGGCCTGCGTGACCGACCTGAGGTCGTGCCCGTCGATCAGGATCCGGCCCGTGCGCGGGTCGTAGAAGCGCGCGATCAGCTTCGCGATCGTGGACTTGCCCGCGCCGGTGTGGCCGACGAGCGCCACCGTCGTCCCGGCGGGCACGTCGAGCGAGATCCCGTGCAGCACCTCCGGCAGGTCGCCGTAGCCGAAGCGGACGCCGTCGAAGTGGACGCGGCCCTCGATCCGCGGCAGCTCGCGCGCGTCCGGCGCGTCCACGACCTCCGGCTGCTCGTCCAGCACGTCGGAGATCTTGTCGAGCGCCGCGATCGCGGACAGGAACGTGTTGTAGAGCTGTGAGAGCTGCTGCACGGGGTCGAAGAAGTTCGACAGGTACAGCATGAAGGCGAGCAGGGTGCCGAGGGTCATGTCCCCGCCGAGGACCCGGGAGCCGCCGTAGCCGAGCACGATCGCGATCCCGACCGACGAGAGAAGGTCCACGGCGGGGAAGTAGAGGCCGTTGAGGACGACGGTCTCCTGGTTCGCGTCGCGGTAGCGCTCGCTGACGCCGCGGAAGCTGCGCTGGTTCTCCGGCTCGCGCGTGAAGGACTGGACGACGCGCATCCCGGCGATGTCCTCGGCGAGCGACGCGGTCACGAGCCCGAGCCGTTCGCGCACACGCCGGTAGGCCCGGTTCGAGCGGATCCGGAACCACGCGGTTGCGAGCGCCACGAGCGGCAGGATCGTCAGCGTCGCGAGCGCGAGCCGCCAGTCGACGAAGAAGAGGACGGCGGCGGTGCCGACGAGCAGGAGCGTGTTCTGCACGAGGCTCGTGACGCCGTCGGTGACGAGCTGGTCGAGCGCCTCGACGTCGTTCGTGATCCGGCTGATGATGACGCCGGTGCGGTTGCGCTCGTAGAAGCCGAGCGAGAGCCGCTGCAGATGGGCGAACAGCTTGGCGCGCAGGTCGGCGAGCACGCGCTCGCCCGTCCAGCCGGTCAGGTACGTCTGCGCGGCCGAGAGCACGAGGGCGAGCGCCGCCGCGCCGAAGAAGGCCCCGACGATCCAGGCGAGCGCGCCGACGTCCCCCTGGTCGATGCCCCGGTCCACCGCGAGCTTCGCGAGGTACGGCGGTGCCAGCGCGACCGCCGTGTACGCGAGCAGGCTCACGAGGGCGAGCGCCGTCCGCCCCTTGTACGGCAGCGTCAGTCGCACGAGCAGCGCGAGCCGCCGCCTCGTCCGGCGCCACGACCAGTCGGCGACCTTCGCGCCGCGCTCGTCGGTCAGGTGGCTGCCGGCCTGCCAGACCTTCACGATGCCGCCTCCAGCGTCTCTGCGGGCTCGGCCACCTGCCGCTCGATCAACCCGTGCTCGTGGATCTCCCGGAAGACGTGGCTCGTCTCGAGCAGCTCCGCCTGCGTCCCGCGGGCGACGATGCGGCCCCGGTCGAGCACGACGATTTCGTCCGCGAGCGCGATGGTGGAAAGGCGGTGGGCGATGATGAGCGTCGTGCGGCCGCGCATCGCCTCGCGCAGGCCGGTGCGGATCTGCGCCTCCGTCGTCGCGTCCACCGACGCAGTTGCGTCGTCGAGGATCAGGATGCGAGGGTCGATCACGAGCGCGCGCGCGATCGCGATCCGCTGGCGCTGGCCGCCGGAGAGGGTGACCCCGCGCTCGCCGATCACGGTGTCGTAGCCCTTCGGCAGCCGTTCGACGAACTCGTGCGCCTGGGCGGCCCGGGCTGCGGCCTCGACCGCCTCCTGTGTCGCGTCGAGCACGCCGAAGGCGATGTTCTCGCGCACCGTCGCCGAGAAGAGGAAGGGATCCTGTGAGATGACGCCGATCTCGCGGCGCAGGGAGCGGCGTGTGAGGTCGCGCACGTCGACGCCGTCGACGAGCACGCGCCCGGCGCCGGCCTCGTAGAAGCGCGGCACGAGCGAAGCGAGCGTGGTCTTTCCCGAGCCGGTGTGCCCGATCAGCGCCACCGTCGTCCCGGCGTCGATCTCCAGGTCGATGTCCTCGAGCACGGCGCGGCCCTGCTCGTAGGCGAATGACAGACGCTCAAACCGAACGGCACCAGGCCCGGGTCCCAGATCGGCCGCGTGCGGCCGATCCGCGATCCCCTCCGGCTCGTCGAGGATCTCGAAGATCCGCTCGCCCGAGGCGGTCGCGCGCTGGGCCTGGCCGATCCACATGCCGAGCTGCCGCAGCGGCGCGACGAGCATGTTCAGGAGCAGGTTGAACTGGAAGAACGCGCCGAGGCTGAGCGAGCCGGAGACGACCATGTGGCCGGCGGCGATCAGCACCGCGCCCTGGGCGAGCATCGGCAGGAACGCGAGGAGCGGGACGTACAGCGCGCGCTGGCGGTTGGCGCGCACCGTCTCGCGGAAGACGTCGTTCGCGCTCCGCTCGAAGCGCGCCTGCCGCCGCTCCTCCTGCGCGAACGACTTGACGACGTGGACGCCGACGATCGACTCCTCGGCGACCGTCGCCACGTCGGCGAGGCGCTGCTGGACGTCGCGCAGCACCGGGTGCGAGACGGCGGAGTAGCGGTAGGCGACGGCCACGAGCAGCGGCGTGATCGCGAGCGCGATCAGGGCGAGTCGCCACTCGATCGCGAAGAGCACCGCCGTGACGGCGACGACCGTGATCAGGTGCTGGACGAGGAAGATGAGCCCGTAGCCGAGGAAGAAGCGGACGGTCTGGAGGTCCACCGTCGCGCGCGACATCAGCTGGCCGGTCTGGTGGCGGTCGTAGAAGCGGAAGGAGAGGCGCAGGAGGTGCGCGTAGAGGCCGTCGCGGATGTCGTACTCGACGGCGAGCGCCTGCCGGCCCGAGATCAGCCGGCGGCCGACCATGAAGAGCGCCTTGGCGACGCCGACGCCGAGGATCGCGCCGATCTCGAGCGCGAGCGTCGTCCCGTCCCGGTCGCCGTCGAGCGTGTTCACGACGGAGCCGGTGAGCACGAGCACGACGATGGCAGCGCCCTGCGAGAGAACTGCGAGCACCGAGGAGACGATCAGCGAGCCGCGATAGGGGCGCAGGAAGCCGAGCAGGCGGGTGAAGGTCCTGCGGTAGGGCGTTCCGGTCACTCGTCCGAGCGTAGCTGCACGACCACGAACCACGTCCCGGCGTGGAGAACCTCGGCGCCGCCGAGCTCGGCGGCGAGCCCATCCCCCGTGAAGTAGCGCTTGTAGACGTCGAAGCGCGAGCCGTCCTGCACGGTTCGTTCCTGCCATTCCTCGGCCGTGACTCCCTCGTGCAGGGCCGAGTCACAGACGACGAGCTCGGGTGCGACGCGCCGTGCTTCGGCGAGGAAGCGCGACCGTTCCTCCGTCTCCAGATGGCCGTAGAAGTGGCCGGTGAAGACACGGTCGAAGGAGCCGTCGCCGAAGGGGAGCGCGAGCGCGTCGCCCTGCACGAAGCTCGCGCGGGGCGCCTGCTCGGCCGCGATCGCGAGCATCGCCTGGCTCTGGTCGAGGCCGGTCACGTCTCCCGGCAGGTGGCGCGTGAGGAAGCCGGTCCCGCAGGCGACGTCGAGCGTGCGCGCAGCCGGCAGCGTCTCGAGGGTGCGGATCAGGGCGTCCAGCTCCTTGTGCCAGCCGGGGCGGTCGTGCTCTGCGTACACGCCCGTGCCGAGGTACCAGGTGTCGTACTCGGGCGCCCGCTGGTCGTAGTAGTCCTTCACCGCTCCTAGAGTACGCAGCGATGGGCTTTCCACTCGAGTCGGTGCCGAACGTCTCGGAGGGCCGGGACGCCGACACGATCGCTGCGATCGGTGCCGCGTTCGCTTCGCGGGCGCGGCTGCTCGACGTCCACTCCGACGCGGACCACAACCGCTCCGTCTTCACGCTCGTGGCGGAGGACGCAGAGCTCGTCGAGTCGCTGCTCGCCGGGATCGCGGTCGCGGCGGCCCGGCTGGACCTGCGCGACCACGAGGGCGTGCATCCGTGCATCGGCGCGGCCGACGTCGTCCCGCTCGTTCCGCTCCGACCCGAGGACATGGGGCGCGCGCAGGCGGCGGCGCTGCTGCTCGCGCGGCGCGTCGGCGAGGAGCTCGGGCTGCCCGTCTTCCTCTACGGCGAGCTCGCGCCCGGGCACGGCCCCGCGTTCTTCCGCCGCGGCGGCCGTGAGGAGCTGCAGCGGCGGCTCGACGTCGGCGAGCTGGCGCCGGACTTCGGCCCGCCACGGCTCGACGAGCGTGCCGGCGGCGTGCTCGTCGGTGCGCGCAGGCCGTTGATCGCCTTCAACGTCAACCTGCGAACCCAGGACGTCGAGGTCGCGAGGGCGGTCGCCGCCGTCGTGCGCGAGACGGGGGGCGGCTTCCCGGGGCTGCGCGCGCTCGGCCTGGTGCTGCCGCGGGCCGGGCTCGTACAGGTGAGCATGAACGTCGAGGACCACGAGCGCGCGCCGCTGCACGAGATCGTGGCCCGGATCGAGGCGGAGGCAGCGGCGCATGGGGTGGAGGTCGCCGGCTCGGAGCTCGTCGGGATGCTGCCTGCCGCTGCCGCGCTTCCCGCCGCGGCGGCCGCGCTGCGACTCGCGGCGCTCGATCCGTCGCGCGTGCTCGAGCTGCGGCTGCTCGAGAGCTGACTCGAGCGCGGCGCGGCTACACTCGCGCCGTGCCCGTCACGTGCGCCCTGACCGGCGAGGACCTGACCGTCGCCGACGTCTGGGAGGTCGCCGTCCAGGGGGCGCCGGCCGGCCTGACGGACGCGGCGCGGGAGAAGATGGAGGCGGCGCGGACGACGCTCCACCGCCACGCCGAGCACGAGCACACCTACGGGGTCAACACCGGCTTCGGACGCTTCGTCTCGCAGTCGATCCCGCCCGAGCACGCCGCAGAGTTGCAGCTTCGCCTCCTGCGCAGCCACGCCTGCGGGGTCGGCGAGCCGTACCCGGCCGACGTCGTGCGGGCCGCGATGCTGCTGCGCGCGAATGCACTCGCCAAGGGCTACTCGGGCGCGCGCGTCGAGACCGTCGAGCTGCTGCTCGAGTGCCTCAACCGCGGCGTCCTGCCGCACGTGCCCGCGCGCGGCTCGGTCGGCGCGAGCGGCGACCTCGCACCGCTCGCCCATCTTGCGCTGCCGCTCGTCGGCGAGGGGCAGGCGACGGTCGAAGGCGCGCTCCTGCCGGGCGGCGAGGCGCTGCGGGCGGTCGGGCTCGAGCCGGTCCGGCTCGCCGCCAAGGAGGGCCTGTCGCTCGTCAACGGCACGCAGTTCATGGCGGCGATGGCCGCGCTCGGGCTCGTGCGCGCGCGGCGGCTCGCGCAGGCAGCCGACGTCGCCTGCACGCTCTCGCTCGAGGCGCTGCAGGGCTCACGCACGAGCTTCCTGCCCGCAATTCACGCCGCGCGCCCGCTGAAGGGACAGGGCGACTCGGCCGCGAACGTCCTCCGGCTGCTCGACGGCTCGGCGATCATCGAGTCGCACCGCTGGTGCGACAAGGTGCAGGACGCCTACTCACTGCGCTGCGCGCCTCAGGTGCACGGCGCGAGCCGCGACCTGCTCGACTACGTCGAGGCGACGGTGGCGGTCGAGCTGAACGCCGCGACCGACAATCCGCTCGTGCTCGTGGCCGAGGATCTCGTCGTCTCGAACGGGAACTTCCACGGGCAGCCGCTCGCCTTCGCGCTCGACGTGCTCGCACTGGCGGTCGCCGAGCTGGCGTCGATCTCGGAGCGGCGGGTCGAGCGGCTCGTCAATCCGAGCCTCTCCGGCGGCCTGCCGCCCTTCCTCACGCAGGAGGGTGGGCTCAACTCCGGCTTCATGATCCCGCAGTACGTCGCGGCCGCGCTCGTCTCGGAGAACAAGGCGTTGTGCCATCCTGCAAGCGTGGATTCGATTCCGACGAGCGCCGGCCAGGAAGATCACGTCTCGATGGGGAACGCGGCCGGGCTGAAAGCGCAGCAGGTGCTCGCCAACGTCGAGCATGCGCTGGCGATCGAGCTGCTCGCGGGTGCGCAGGGGGTCGAGTTCCTCGCGCCGCTCGAGCCGGGCGCCGGTGTGCGCGCCGCCCACGCCGCGGTGCGCGTCCTCTCTCCCCGCCTCCGCGACGACCGCTCGCTGTCGTCCGACATCGAGGCCGTCGCCGGGGCGGTGCGCGACGGCTCGCTCGTCGCCGCCGTGGAGACGGAGATCGGGGAGCTGCTGTGATCTTCGGGCGCCGTCGAAGCGGGATGGTGATCGACCTCCCGCTGCCCAAACACCCCTACCGGAACTCGGCCATTTTCAACGGCGTCCTCGCCGTCATTCTGCTGCTCGTCGCGTGGCTGACGGGCGGCTCGCTCGACCGGGCCCTGGCCTGGGCGGGCATCTACTTCGTCGCCGCGACAGCGTGGAGCTGGTGGCGCTTCCATCGCCGGCTCGAGCGCGAGGCGGCCGCGGCTCGGGTACCTGCGGCCGAAGAGGAGTGAGCGCGACCGCGACGCTCGATGCCGCGGTCGAGGCGCTCTGCGGCGACCTCTCGCGCATCCGCGCCCCGCGCGGGACGGAGCTGAACGCACGGTCGTGGTCGACCGAGGCGCCCCTGCGGATGCTGCTCAACAATCTCGACGCCGAGGTCGCAGAGCACCCGGAGCAGCTCGTCGTCTACGGCGGCTCGGGCAAGGCCGCGCGCTCGCACGCCGCGCTGAAGGCGATCGTGCGCACGCTCCTGCGGCTGGGCGACGACGAGACGCTCCTCATCCAGAGCGGCAAGCCGGTCGGCGTCTTCCGCACGCACGAGGGGGCGCCCCGCGTGCTGATCGCGAACTCGCTGCTCGTGCCGCGCTGGGCGACCTGGGAGGAGTTCCGGCGGCTCGAGGCGCTCGGCCTGACGATGTTCGGCCAGATGACAGCCGGAAGCTGGATCTACATCGGCACGCAGGGGATCCTCCAGGGCACCTACCAGACCTTCGGGGCGGCCGGCGAGACGCACTTCGGCACACCCGATCTCGCCGGGCGCACGATCCTGACGGCCGGGCTCGGCGGCATGGGAGGCGCCCAGCCGCTGGCGGCGACGATGGCCGGCGCGGCGATCCTCTGCGTCGAGGTGGATCCGTCGCGGCTCGAGCGGCGGCTCGAGACCCGGTACCTCGACGAGGTCGCGGGCTCGCTCGACGACGCGCTCGCGCGGGTGCGCGCGGCCGCGGCCGAGAGGCGGCCGCTCTCGGTCGGCCTGCTCGGCAACGCCGCCGACGTCGTGCCCGAGCTCGCGCGCCGACGAGAGCGCTTCGACCTCGTCACCGACCAGACCGCGGCGCACGACCCGCTCACGGGCTACGTGCCGCAGGGCCTCTCGGTGGAGGCGGCGGCGGCGCTGCGCGCGGCAGACCCCGTCGAGTACTTGCGCCGCGCCCGCGCCTCGATCGCCGTCCACGTTCGCGGCCTGCTCGAGTACGTCCGGCAGGGGAGCTATGTTTTCGATTATGGCAACAACCTGCGTGGAGAGGCCTATGAACAGGGCGTAACGGAGGCCTTCACATACCCGGGCTTCGTCCCGGCCTATATCCGCCCGCTCTTCGCCCGCGGGATCGGCCCCTTCCGCTGGGCTGTCCTCTCCGGCGACCCGCAGGACATCGTGACGATCGACGAGGAGCTCCGCCGGCTCTTCCCCGACGACGCGCTGCTCCAGCGCTGGCTCGAGCTGGCTCCCGCCCGGGTTGCGTTCCAGGGGCTCCCGGCACGGATCTGCTGGCTCGGCCTGGGCGACCGGGCGAAGGCGGGGCTCGCGATCAACGAGCTCGTCCACTCGGGCAGGGTGACGGCACCCGTCGCGATCGGGCGCGACCACCTCGACTCGGGCTCGGTCGCCTCCCCGTACCGGGAGACCGAGGCGATGTGCGACGGCTCCGACGCGATCGCCGACTGGCCGATCCTGAACGCGCTGCTGAACACGGCTGCGGGCGCGACGTGGGTGAGCGTCCACCACGGTGGCGGGGTCGGGATCGGCAACTCGATCCACGCCGGCCTGGTGATCGTCGCCGACGGCACGGACGGGGCGGCTGGCAGGCTCGAGCGCGTGCTCACGGCCGATCCGGGCACGGGCGTCATGCGCCACGCCGACGCGGGCTACGAAGACGCGGTCGCGACCGCGCGCGAGCGGGGGCTCGACCTGCCGTCTCTGCCCGGCCCATGAGACGCTTCGTGTCGACCCCCAACGCCTGCGCGTTCCTCGGGCGCTGCTCGCGGTGCCGGGCCGGAGGGGACAGTATGTGGAATACGGCCCCGGAGAGCACGGTGCCGCGAGCGGCGTCAGGCGGCGGCGGAGCCGGGCTTCGCCCGGCGGGAGCCGACGCCGGCGAGGGACGCGCATGAGCGCCGACGCCCCCCGGCGCCTGCTGATCCGCGACCTCGACCAGCTCGTGACCCCCGCGGGGCGAGCCGCGCCGCTGCGCGGCCGGGCGCTCGGCGATCTCGACCGAATCGACGGGGCCTACGTCCTCTGCGCGGGAGACACGATCGAGGCCGTCGGGCGCACGGCCGACCTGAGGCCGCTCGCCGGCGAGGTGGAGGAGCTCGACGGCCGCGGGCTCTGCGCGGTGCCTGGGCTCGTGGACTGCCACACGCACGCGTGCTTCGCAGGCGACCGCGTCGAGGAGTTCGCGCTGCGCGCCGGCGGGGCGTCGTACGAGGAGCTGAACGCCGCGGGCGCGGGAATCCTCTCGACGGTCCGGGCGACCCGGGCGGCCGGGGAGGAGGTCCTCGTCGCCGCGGTCGAGCGCCACCGCGGCTGGATGCGGCGGGCGGGGACCACGACGTTCGAGGCGAAGTCCGGCTACGGGCTCGACCGCGAGACCGAGCTCGCGCAGCTGCGGGCGATCCGGGCAGCGGGCGGCGTCCCGACGTTCCTCGGCGCGCACGCCGTCCCGCCCGAGCACGCCGACGGAGATGCGTACCTCGACTTCCTGCTCGCCGAGGTGCTGCCGGGCGCGGCGGCGCTCGCCGAGGCTGCCGACGTCTTCCTCGAGCGGGGCGCGTTCAGCGCCGCGCAGGCGGGCCGCTACCTGGAGGCGTGCCGCGACGCCGGGCTCGCCCTCCGGCTGCACGGCGACCAGTTCGCCGAGGCCGGGGCGATCGCGCTCGCGGTCGAGCTCGGTGCGCGCTCGGTCGATCACCTCGAGGCAACAGGCCCTGACGGCGTCCGCACGCTCGCGGCGAGCGGCGTCGTCGGCGTGCTCCTGCCGGCCAGCGCGCTCGTCCTCGGACGGCCGATGCCGCCGGCGCGGGCCCTCGTGGACTCGGGCGCGGCGATCGCGCTCGCGACGGACTTCAACCCCGGCAGCTCGTTCTGCGAGAGCCTGCCGCTCGTCTGCTCGCTCGCCGCGACGCAGCTCCGGCTCGCACCGGCTGAGGCGCTCGGCGCCTGCACCGTGAACGCGGCGCACGTGCTCGCCCGGGCCGACCGGATCGGACGGCTCGCGCCGGGCTTCGCCGCCGACATCACGTTGCTCGGCGCGCCGGACTGGCGCTACCTCGCCTACCACCTCGGCGGCGACCTCGTCGTCGGCGTGGTCACTGGCGGCGCGCTCCACCGGTTCCCCGGGGCATACTAGGCTCATGCCGACCCGCAAGCAGCGCCGTCGCCGCGAGAAGGAGAAGCGGCACGACTACGAGGTCGTCTACATGGACGCCGACGGCAACGAGATCCCGCCGGAGGAGGTCGCCGAGGACACGGCCGGCGCTGCGCGCGGCGGGAAGAAGCAGCCGGCTCGTCCCGCGCGGGGCGGGAAGGTGCCGCAGCCGGCGTCGTGGCGCCGAGCCGCCCGCCGGGCCTTCATCTTCGGCCCGATCATGTTCATCGCCATCTGGCTGCTCGAGAGCAAGGCGGCGCCGGGGGCCCGCATCACGGTCGCGGCGTTCTACACCGTCGCCTTCATCCCGCTCTTCTACTTGATGGACCGGCTCGCGTACCGGACGTACCACCGCCGGCTCGCCCGCGACGCCGAGCGGCGCAAGACCTAGCTGCAGGCGGGGAGCGCGGCGGGAGCCGCCGCTAGACTCGGCAGTCAGCGTGGCCCTCGTCGTCGAACAGCTCTCGCTCGGCCCGCTCGGGACGAACTGCTACGTCGTGCTCGCTGAGCGTGGCGCGACGGACGCCGTCGTCGTCGACCCGAGCGGCCCCGCCCCCGAGATCCTCGCGCGCCTTGGGGAGCTGGGCGCCTCGTGTGCTGCGATCCTCGTCACGCACGGGCACTTCGACCACATTCTCGGCGTCGCCGAGCTCGCCGAGAGCACCGGAGCGCCCGTCTACATGCCGGTGGGCGACCGCGCCCTGCTCGAGACGCCGACGGAGGTCTGGGGAGTGCTCGTCCAGGCCTGGGCGCCCGACGTGCTCGTCGAGGGAGGCGAGACGGTCGAGGCCGCGGGCATCTCGTTCGAGGCCCTGGACGTCCCGGGCCACTCGCCCGGTCACATCTCGTACTACGCCGACGGCTCCCTCTTCTCCGGCGACGTCCTCTTCGCGGGCTCGGTCGGCCGCACGGATCTGCCCGGCGCCGACTGGGACACGCTCCTCGCCTCGATCCGGCTGCTCGCGGGGAGCTACCCGCCGGACACGGCCGTCTACCCCGGGCACGGCGCGCCGACGACGCTCGGCGGCGAGCTCGAGCGCAACCCCTTCCTCGCGGAGCTCCGCACACCGTGAAGTTCGAGGCGCCACGCGGGACGCACGACATCCTGCCGGCCGAGCAGCCGCTCTGGCGGCTCGCACTCGGCGAGGCGGAGCGGCTCTGCACGCTCTACGGCTACCGCCGCATCCAGACGCCCGTCTTCGAGGACACCGCGCTCTTCGCCCGCACGGCCGGTGAGGGCTCCGACGTCGTGCAGAAGGAGATGTACACGTTTGCCGACCGGGGCGACCGTTCGCTGACGCTGCGCCCCGAGGGAACCGCGCCGATCTGTCGCGCGTACGTCGAGCACGGCCTCCACCGCGAGCCGCAACCGCAGAAGCTCTACACGATCGCCCCGATGTACCGCTATTCCGCGCCCCAGAAGGGGCGCTACCGCGAGCATTGGCAGCTGTCCGTCGAGGCGATCGGCTCGGACGACCCGGCGCTCGACGCCGAGGTGATCCAGCTGTACGACGCGCTGCTCAGGAACCTCGGCGTCACGGGCTACACCCTCGAGCTGAACTCCATCGGCTGCCGCGCGTGCCGCCCGGCCTACCTCGAGAGGCTGGCTGCGTGGCTCGACGCCCACCCCGACGCACTCGACGAGGACGCGCGCGGCAAGCGTCAGACGAGCCCGCTGCGCGTCTTCGACTCGAAGAACCCGAGCGTGCTCGCCGCGCTCGCGGGTGCCCCGAAGATCGGCGAGTCGCTCTGCGACGCGTGCCGCGACGACTTCGCCGCGGTGCGGTCGCTCCTCGACGCCTACCGGGTCTCGTACGCTCTGGTGCCGACCCTCGTGCGCGGTCTCGACTACTACACGCGCACGACGTGGGAGTTCGTCGGCGCGGCGCTCGGCGCGCAGAGCTCGCTGTGCGGAGGAGGGCGCTACGACGGCCTGATCGAGGAGATCGGCGGCCCGCCGACGCCCGGCGTCGGCTTCGGAGCCGGAATCGAGCGGCTGCTGCTGGCGCTCGAGGAACAGCGGATCACGGCCGCCGCGCCGGCGCTGGACGTCTTCTTCGCACTCGAGGCGGACGCCCTGCGCGCTCCGGTGCTGGGCTGGATCGCCGAGCTGCGGGCGCGCGGGGTCGCCTGCGACACCGACTACGCCGGCCGCTCGCTGAAGGGCCAGCTCACTCAGGCCGGGCGCAGCGGCGCGGCCACGACCGTGGTCGTCTCCGCGGTCGGGGCGACAATCCGCCGGACGGGCGCAGCCGACGAGGCGGTCTCCCATGACGGCGTCCTCGCGAGGCTGTCGCCATGAGCTGGCGCACGCTCATGTGCGGCGAGCCGCGCGCCGGGCACGTCGGCGAGCGCCACACGCTGGCCGGCTGGGCCGCGCGGCGGCGCGACCACGGCGGGCTGATCTTCGTCGATCTCCGCGACCGCGCGGGCATCACGCAGCTCGTGATCAACCCGGAGCGCTCGCCCGAGGCGGCCGAGCTCGCCCATCAGATCCGCAACGAATTCGTGCTCCAGGCGGAAGGTGAGCTCGTGGCGCGCTCGCCGGAGACGGTCAACCCGGCGATGCCGACGGGTGAGGTCGAGCTCGCCGTCGACCGGCTCACGATCGTCTCGCGCTCGACGCCGCTCCCGTTCCAGCTCGACGAGGAGAACGTGGACGAGACGCTGCGCCTGCGCTACCGCTGGCTCGACCTGCGCCGCGACAAGCTCCAGCGCAACATCGGCCTGCGCGCGCAGATGGTCTCCGTCATTC
>Ga0082335_1007924_pt1 | contig 12496 bp, 13 predicted proteins | sample Subgrocontami58m_FD_72375 | JGI IMG/M metagenome (GOLD analysis project Ga0082335, IMG submission 72375) | Subsurface groundwater microbial communities from S. Glens Falls, New York, USA - GMW37 contaminated, 5.8 m (SPADES assembly) (version 2) ...
TCAATAGGGTCGCGAGTTAAACTCACGCAGGCCCAGCGTCGCTCCGCTCCGGCCTGTCACTTTCCTCCGAGACGCCTAACACTTTGGAGCGAGATGGACGTCACTTTCGCCGGAACACGCATTCTGCAGCCTGAAATCCTCCAAGCCTTCCTTGGTAGTGCAAATCTGCTCTACCTTTTTGTCCAGCCAACTCCTCAGCTCAGAGGGAGTCCTTTCCCTTTCGAGCTCTTCCTGGCAGCAGCGTTGCGTCGCCATAGCAGTTTGTATTCTTCCACGAGTGAGGCGGCCCAATATCAAGCGACCTCCATCAACGAAGGTCATGCGAAAGCAGACGTATGAGGACAGTTGTCTGAGAAGAAGGAATAGAACCCGCCTAGCAGTCGCTTGCCACTTATTGGCTCGAAATTACTTGCTTAGCGGTACGCTTCGCTCCTGTGCCGAACAACTGATACGTCGACGACTCGGTTGCTGTCGTCGATACTGTAGACTATTCGGTAGTCACCAACTCGTATTCGCCAGAGACTGGAATGTCCTCGGAGTTTCTTGCAGCCAGACGGCCTGGGATTAGACGCCAGTAGCTCAACCATCTGCAGAATACGCTCGGCGATCGCGGGAGAAAGTGCTTGAAGCTCCTTTCGGGCCGAGCGAGCAAAGACTATTTCGTAAGTGGCCATTCAGGACCGGCCAAGCACCTTCTTCTTGACTTCGTCGAGCTGTTCGCGCGGCTCAGACTCCCGCTCTTTCACCCGAAGCGTATCGTAGAAATCCTCCCAAACCTCCCGGTGCCTCCTGAGGTCGATCAGCACCGCCTTCTTCTGCCCCTCGTCATCGATTAGGAACTCAACGCCTTTCACCATGTTGTATCCTCTTGATGAGCTCATGACCCCTTGGTCGTGCCGAGATTGGCCCTTGCGCCTACCTCATCGGCAACAACATTTACTGTATCATTTTTCTTGGCCGAATGATAGCGGACCGCTCGCGATTGCTCGCAGGCAATACTATCACCATACGTACCGTGAGGAAGGGTGCCATATCGCGTATTCACTGGATACGAGCAGTTTCAGGGATGCGGGTAATAACGTTACCGTTGTGGTGGGCCTTGGGGGACAGCTCCCGAACTTTTGTTTGAGAAGAAGAACCTGATCCCGGCTCTTCAGGCCATGGCTACCCAGCATCCCGGTACTAATCCACAAAAAGTGGAGCGTGGGTTGCAGTAGGTAAGAACCTTCTCTTCCCAGTTCGCCCTCGTTTGATTCCAGGTCATTCGGTGCAGGGTTGCAGACTAGGCGGTCAGGTGGTATGCTGTTGTTGTCATAGTTACTAATATGGTTACCACTCTAGCATCAAGCCATTCCGGCGCCGCTCCCAGAGGCTACGGGGAACCCGTGGGCATACGACTCGTGTCTGCTCTTGAAGGAGCGGGCATTGACCCGTTCACCGTGGCACAAGCCACCGACGAGGGATCTCGCCTTGGGCTGACCCCAAGGCACATCATAACACTTCTCCATCACCTGGCCTCGGCCGGCAGGATTACGCGTATCAAGAAGGGACTCTATGCGATCAACGATCCGTTGACTAAAACGCCCAGGGCGCATCCCTTCGCCATTGGCACATCACTGGTGCATCCCTCGGCCGTAAGCCATTGGTCGGCACTCCAACATTGGGGCCTGACCGACCAAGTTCCCACCACGATCACTATCTCATCGCCAACGAGGACCTACCCGTTGAGCGGTCGTGATCACGCCGGTGGCGAGCGCCCGGTCTGGGTTGTGGCCGGAATAAGCTACGAAGTTGTTGCCGTAACCAGAGCGAGGTTCTTCGGCATCACACAGGTGTGGATCAGTGAGCGCAACCGGGTTCCCATCTTCGATCGCGAGCGTTCATTGCTCGATACATTCCTCCATTTCCACATCTTCGGCTCGCTTTCGGTAGCCATGGATATTCTCGATAAGCACCTTGGCGAAATCGACCAAGCCCGCTTGGTCCAATATGCATTGCAAATCAAGGTGACTGCCGCCGCCAAGCGCATCGGGTGGGCGCTCGACCATTTCCATGTGTCTCAGGATATCCTTGAGCCGCTCCGGGCTTACCCGGCCAAGGGAGAGTCCCCCCTCGACCCCGGCAGGCTGGCGCGGGGTCACCACGATCTGAAGTGGCACGTTATCGAGAACCTTCATGACAACCGGTAACGGTCCGCAGCAACTTCGGCCACTGCAAGTGCGCATTGCCGAAGCAGCGCGTCGGGTGGGCAAGCCGCAGTATGTCCTGGAAAAGGACTATGCCCTGAGCTACCTGCTTGCCGGCATTACCGCGGTACCCTCGCTCGCTGAGTCTCTGGTATTCAAAGGCGGGACATGCCTGCGCAAGGCCTATTTCCCCGGCTACCGGTTCTCTGAGGACCTGGACTATACCTCTCGAAAGCCGTGGGCAGAGGATACGCTGCTTCGGGCCCTTGAAATTGCCGCCGACCAGATGAAGGAGCGGCTGCTTGACTTTGGTCCGTTCGAGGTCACGGTTGCCGAGGAGCACCAGCGTGAGCCACATCCGCGGGGCCAAGGCATGTTTCGCGTGCGGGTCCAGTTCCCCTGGATGCACAGTCCCGATTGTGCGCTCAAGGTCGAGGTATCCACGCAAGAGCCGATTCTTGCCGGAGCCGTGGAACGCAGGCTCCTGCACGATTTCGATGGCGAATCACTGGATGTCACTATCGCGGCGTACCGATTAGAAGAGATCGCGGCCGAGAAACTGCGGGCGTTTCTGCAATCGCGCCAACACCTTCGGGATCGCGGGTGGCTACGCAATCGCCCCCGGGACCTATATGACCTGTGTTACCTGAAGAGTCAGGACGCCTTGCCTGTGGATTGGAAAAGCGTAGGCCTAATTCTCCCAGGAAAAACGAAAGCGAGCGGGATCATCTACACTGGCGTTGAAGATTTCCTCGATGAACAGGTTCTGGCGGGACTGAAGCGCGACTGGAAAGCGCAACTCGCGAACTTCGTGACCGACCTCCCTCTCTTTGAGGATTGCTCCGTGGGCCTGAGGGCAATCCTTGGTGATGTTCTAGCTCGTCAAGATTAGGCCATTCTCTTGGGGCGACGATGAACCCGATACTGACCTTTGGCGCTTGTTGTCCGCCACGCCCGGTACTGACCCAGAATGGTGGGCTATTTGAAAGATCAAGAACTTTGTGACTGTCTTTCCCGATCGAGGTGCGCCGTGGAAAAGCCTCTTGTTCTCCTGCTATACGGTTGGACGCCCCGCACAACCAACAGGTCTTTCAGTTTGGCTTTTGCAGTCCCGTTATGAACTTACTGGGTTCGAGACAATGATTCAGACATTGCATTAGGCGGTTACATCGGCAAACTCGACGTCTTTTGGTACAGGCAGACCGTCCTTCGCCAGAGATTCTAAATACCCCTGGATTGCCTCTTTCACTCGGTCCAGGGCCTCTTGCTTCGTCCGTCCCTGAGTCACGCAGCCTGGCAGGGCGGGCACAGTCACAGTGTAATACCCATCATCGTCCTCGCTACGTTCTAAGACGACCTTGTATCGTGCCATGTCATCCTCCTCGGAGCAAGTCGACAAACTCATCCACACCAATATTACATTGCTCAAGAATGCTCTTAAGGGTCTTCAGCGCCAGATGTTCGCCGGCATGAATCGGTATGTCGACCCGTCTTCCAGGGAAGTCCGGGTGCTTGTAGTAGAAGTGCGAGCCGCGTGAATGGTGCACATACCATCCAGCCCTGAGGAGTGCTCTCTCAGCTTCCTTGCCGGTTATTCTGGGAAGTCTGGACACGCCCGGATTCTTCCTCCGTGTATACGGTAACATAACGTCTCTGCACTCGCAACAGACGTGGCGCTAACAGTTGCAACTCCGTAGACCTGAAAAGTAAAATGCCTGCTTGGGGGCGGGAACTGTGATAGAAAATACCTTCGACGGCGAATTGGACCAACTGCGTCGCCATCTGAAGCAGATCAGTTCTGAGCGTGACTGGTTGCGCGAAGAAAACGCTCGCCTGCGCAACAGTATCAGGGTCCGAGACTCCGGAACATCCAGGGAAAGAGCTCCCAGCAAACGTGCCGTGGGCGATGTGGCTGCCTCTATAAAAGAGCCTGTGTACGGCAGAGTCGAACCTGGTATCGACCGATTCTCTTCCGAGAGGATACATCTATTCCGTTCGCTATTTCGGGGACGCGAGGACGTGTTCGCCCGTTTGTGGCACAGCTCACGAACTGGAAGAACAGGGTATAGCCCGGCCTGTAACCATGAGTGGGACAAAGTACTGTGCGGCAAGCCAAAAGTAAAGTGTGCAAATTGCCCGAACAAGGCCCTCGCACCCATGACCGATAGCGTAATCCTGGGACATTTGCAGGGGAAAACCACGGTGGGTATCTACCCCTTGCTCGCCGACGGCACGTGCCACTTCTTGGCCGTCGATTTCGACAAACAGTCGTGGAAGAATGATGCCGCCGCATTCGCGGAGACCTGCACAAGGATGGGCGTGCCCGCCGCAATGGAACGTTCCCGAAGCGGAAACGGAGCACATATCTGGGTGTTCTTTTCTGGTCCTGTTCGGGCCTCGTTGGCACGAAAGCTCGGCTCCTATCTGCTCACCGAGACGATGTCATGCCGCCACGAATTGGGGATGGACTCATATGACCGGCTTTTCCCGAATCAAGATGTTGTGCCGAAGGGAGGATTTGGAAACCTGATAGCATTGCCGCTGCAAAAGGGACCCGGCGAAAGTGGCAACTCCTTGTTCGTAGATGCTCAATTTGATCCGTACAAGGACCAGTGGACCTTCTTTTCTTCTGTTACCAGGATGGCGCCTGAAAAAGTCGAAATGGTGGCAAAGGATGCCGTCCGCAAAGGGCGCGTCATGACAGTGCGAACCGTGGCCACAGATGAACCTGATCAACCTTGGGCCGACGCACCTTCTCAAACGCCGCTTGCCGAGTTTCCGGCCGGATTCTTCCCTTCAAAGGTAGAGGTAGTATTGAGCAACCTCATCTATATCCCCGTTAAGGGTCTTCCGCCATCCGTTGTCAATCAGATCAAACAGCTTGCCGCTTTTCAAAACCCTGAATTCTACAAGAGGCAGAATCTGCGCTTGTCTACGGCCCGCACTCCCCGAGTGATCTGCTGCTCCGAAGATCATCCAGGACACGTTGCTATTCCCCGAGGTTGCCTCGATGAGTTACGGAATCTCTCGAAAGGTTTTGGTATTGAACTGGACATACTGGACAATCGTGTCTTGGGTTTTCGGATTGCCGCAACTTTTGGCGGTCGTTTGACGCGGGAGCAGGCGGAAGCATCCGAGAAGATGCTCCTTCACGACGACGGAGTGCTGGTTGCCCCACCCGGATCCGGCAAAACCGTCATTGGCACGCAGATGATTGCAGCCAGAGGGGTTAACGCTCTGGTCCTGGTTCACCGTAGCCCGCTGATGGAACAATGGCGAGCACAACTGGCCAACCTCCTGGGATTGGACCCGGCAGAGGTAGGTCAAATCGGCTGCGGCAAGGACAAGCGGTCGAGCATAATAGACGTCGCAATGCTTCAGAGCCTCACGCGCAAAGGAGTGGTGGAAAGCTTGGTTACGGAATACGGGCATGTAGTGATAGACGAGTGTCATCACCTGCCCGCCGTGAGCTTTGAGAGGGTATTGCGGCAGGTTAAGGCTCGCTATGTGACAGGACTTACGGCCACACCGTACCGTCGTGATGGTCATCAACCCATAATCCTTATGCAATGCGGCCCGGTGCGATACACAATTGGTCGCAAAGGCACAGGTCATGACGAACCGGCGAAACGCCTTGTGATATGGAGACATACCAGATTCGGGCTGCCTCATGGAGAAAGCGAACCGTCCATTCATGATATTTATGCGGCGCTGGTGGCCGACGAGGATCGCAACGGGATGATTATTGCTGATGTCCTGAAAGTGGTGGCTGAAGGGCGTTCCCCTATCCTTCTGACTGAGAGGCGAGATCATCTGGAGTTCTTTGCTAACAAATTGGCAGAGAGCACATCCAATGTCGTCGTGCTTCATGGCGGCATGGGCGCCAAACAACGCCGCAAGGTGGCAGAGCAAATGTCCTCCATACCTGAAGACGAACCGCGTGTGTTGCTGGCGACGGGACGTTACATCGGAGAAGGCTTCGACGATGCCAGGCTTGATACCCTTTTCCTTGCCATGCCTGTATCCTGGAAGGGGACTCTGGTCCAATATACGGGACGCCTGCAGAGACTACATGAGGGCAAGACCGAACTGCGGGTATACGACTACGTGGACCAACGCCTGCCAATGCTAGAGCGGATGTTCCGCAAGCGACTTCGAGGGTATAAGGCTCTGGGGTATGACCCAGGTGGGTAGACAGTCCACAAAAGAACAAGCATACATCCTGAGTCGAACTCAGCGGCATTGACTGATGGAGTGGAACTACTTTAAACACGATTCTCCCGGAACCGAACTCGTGTCGAAAGACGAGGACTCTGGGTGCTACTATGACGAAGTTCCCGATTTCGTCCGGGAGAACGGATACTTGCCAATCGAATGCAGAGAGTGCTTCAAGGGGTTGGTTTTCTGGTCGTATTCACGGACCAACATAGCCAAGTTCAATCGATTGCTGAAGACACTCCCCGTATCAGTCCACGGCAAGTACAACGAACATGTCGTGGTCTTTTACTTCAACAACAAAGGCAAGATGCTGGGCTTCTTGGACATCCTGAAGCGGAAGATGGAGGGATTTGAGATCCCTGGACGAATACAGTGGAGAGTGTCCGGCCGATACTGGCAAGCCGAATACCCTCAGTTCTTCGAATCAGCCAAGGGTTTAAAGCCAATTCGAGTCAATGAAGAATTGACCATGAAGCAGTGGCTCGCGAAGAGGTAGTTCCCTCTCGGGCTCCCATTGACAGCCGGCCAGTCAACCTGCGCGCCTTGGGATAGGCGCACGAACTCGTAGACTCAGGGCTTTGACCATGCGCCGCGACGGTTGTTCTGCAAGCACTCACTCCAGTCCGCAGATAGACGAGGAAATCTGAGGCCAGCTAATTTTTGCAAGCGGTGGTGGACCGTGGGTTGCAGTAGGTAGAACCTTCCGATCCGAATTCGCTCTCACCGCGTAGAGTCTGCTGCAACGTGCCCAGCGCAAAAGTGATAAGATTCGTACGTTATGCTTTTGACTATTACCAACACGCGACCGATCGCGACCGATCTGGGATACCTCCTGCACAAGCATCCCGATAGAGTGCAGACGGTAGACCTGCGCTTCGGAAAAGCGCACGTCTTTTATCCAGAGGCTACGACCGATAAATGCACTGCAGCATTGCTTCTGGACGTGGACCCGATTCACCTGGTGCGCGGGAGGCAGAACAGCGGCACGGACGGGCTGCTAGACCAATATGTCAACGACAGGCCTTACGTAGGTTCGTCCCTCATGAGCGTGGCTATCGCTCGCATATTTGGAACAGCCCTGTCCGGGAAAGAAGCAGAATGTTCTGACCTTGCTGAAACGCCTTTACCACTTGAAGCTACAGTAAGCGTACTGCCAGTGCGTGGTGACGAAAGCATGTTGTGCCGCTTGTTCGAGCCGTTGGGCTACTCTGTGGTTGCCACCCGCCATACGCTTGATCAGCAGAACCCCAGCTGGGGGCCCAGCGACTACTACACTGTACAGCTGAAATCACGCGTCAGGTTGAAGGACTTGCTCACGCATCTGTACGTGCTTATGCCAGTCCTCGATGACAACAAGCACTATTGGGTGGGTGAAGACGAAATAGATAAGCTGCTACTTCGCGGCCAGGGCTGGCTGCAATGCCACCCCGAGAGGGAGTTCATAACCACTCGTTACCTTAAGCACCGCCGAACACTCGCGCGCGAGGCCCTGAGGCGGCTCGCCGATGAGGACCTGGCTGACCCCGACGAGGCACAGTCGGCACGCATGGGCCAGGAAGAATCCATGGAAAGGGCACTCAGCCTGAACCAGCTTCGTCTGAGGACAGTGGCTCAGGTACTGAAAGAGAGCGGCGCCAGCCGGGTCGTCGACCTGGGCTGTGGAAATGGGCACCTTATCGGTGAATTGCTCAAGGAAGCGCAATTCAAAGAGATCGTGGGTTATGATGCCGCGTGGCATGCGCTGGAGGCAGCAGCCGAGAAGCTACGCCTGGACCAGATGCCACCGATGCAGAGGAAACGCGTAACGCTGTTGCACGGGGGATTGACCTACAGGGACCGGCGCCTTCATGGCTATCATGCCGCAGCCGCAGTAGAAGTGATTGAGCACTTGGACTCCGCCCGCTTGTCCACGTTCGAGCGCGTGCTGTTCGAGTTTGCCCGTCCGGCGTTCATAGTGATAACCACGCCGAATGTTGAATACAACGTCAAATTCGGGCTGCCTCCGGGAGAACTGCGCAACGCCGACCATCGTTTTGAATGGACGCGGGAGCAATTCTGTTCCTGGGCAACAGCCGTTGCCGAAAGATACGGCTTTCGCGCTAGATTCGATGGTATCGGTTTGTTGGACACGGCACTTGGAACGCCAACACAGATGGGGATATTCACGCCGTGCACCTAACCATTCCCGAACTCTCGGTCGTCGTCTTAATCGGACCTACTGGCTCGGGGAAGTCCACGTTCGCGCGCCGGCATTTCAAGCCCACGGAGGTGATTTCCTCCGATATGTGCCGCGCATTGGTCTGCGACGACGAAAACAGCCAGGAAGCAACGAACGATGCATTTGATGTGCTGCAGTACGTAGCTTCTAAGCGGCTGGCTGCGCGGAAACTTGTTGTCATAGACGCGACGAATGTGCAGAGGGAGTCAAGAAAACCTCTGGTCGAGTTGGCCAAGCTGTACCATTGCTTCCCCGTCGCCATCGTGTTTGACCTTCCTGAAAAGGTCTGTCTGGAGAGAAACAGGGCGCGGTCTGGCCGCAATCTTCCGGACAGGGTAGTGAGACTACACACCGATCAACTGCGTCGGTCTTTGAAGGGCTTGAAAAAGGAAGGGTTCCGCTCCGTCAACGTGCTATCGAGCGAGGAAGATGTTGCTAGTGCCATCGTCGCCCGGCAGAGGCTATGGACTGACAAACGAGATGAGAAAGGTCCTTTCGATATTATCGGGGACGTTCATGGCTGCCTCGCCGAATTGCTGGCGCTTCTCGACAAACTTGGGTATTCAGTCGATCGACCTGAAGGTGACGAATTCAGAATTGAAGTACGCCACCCCGCAGGAAGAAAAGTACTGTTCCTGGGAGACTTGGCTGATCGTGGCCCCAATGTCCCGGCGGTGTTCCGACTAGCGATGGACATGGTCAAGTCAGGTTCGGCTCTTTGTGTGCCCGGAAATCATGACATCAGGCTCGCGCGGGTACTTTCCGGAGGTGCCACTCAAGTCTCGCATGGCCTACGTGAATCGCTGGAACAGCTTGAGGGGAAGACGGCAGAATTCAAGAACGACATAATTGCCTTCGTGGAAAGCCTGGTCAGCCACTATGTGCTGGACGAAGGTAGACTTGTCGTGGCCCATGCAGGCATGAAAGCGGAGATGCAGGGTAGGGCTTCGGGTAAGGTCAGGGAATTCGCCCTGTATGGCGAGACTACTGGCGAGACGGATCGGTTCGGCCTCCCTGTCCGGTATGACTGGGCTGCTGACTACCGGGGAAAAGCAACCGTGGTATACGGACATACTCCCGTGGTCATGCCGGAATGGCTCAACAAGACGATTTGTATCGACACCGGGAGCGTTTTTGGTGCTGCCCTCACCGCGTTAAAGTATCCAGAGATGGAGCTGGTATCGGTGAAGGCTCATAAAGAGTACTTCAAGCCGGAGAGACCCGTCGCACTGACCGCCACTGTTGGACAGGAGCTTAATGCCCAGCAGCGGCATGATGAAATCATCGACATCGAGGATATATCGGGCAAGCGCATTATCCCGACAGGTCTGGCTGGCAGAGTCATCATCCAGGAGGGAAATACCACAGCCGGCCTGGAAGTGATGACCAGGTTTGCCGCCAATCCGAAATGGCTCATATATCTGCCGCCCACTATGTCGCCTTGCGACACGAGTCAAGACCCCGGTTTACTGGAGCATCCGGCGGAGGCATTCGCCTACTATCGGCGAGAAGGCGTATCCCAGGTTGTATGCGAGCAGAAGCACATGGGCTCCAGGGCCATCGTCGTAGTCTGCCGCGATGAGGAGACGGCGAGAAAGAGGTTCGGAGTTGTCGGAGACGGGGTCGGCATATGCTACACGCGGACCGGACGCCGTTTCTTCACCGATCCTGAATTGCAGACCGCCCTGCTGGACAGAGTGCGCAATGCACTTGAGAAGACCGATTTCTGGGGCAAGTTCGAAACTGATTGGGCCTGTTTCGACTGCGAGTTGATGCCATGGTCAGCCAAGGCACAATCGCTAATAACCAGCCAGTACGCTGCGGTCGGCGCGGCCGCATCAGCCTCACTTTCCTCTGCGATTTCTGCTCTCAGGCAGGCATCGAGTCGGCTTCCTGAAGCAAACGTCCTCCTGGAGCGGTTCACGCAACGGCAACTTCTTGCCGAGTTGTATTCCGAGTCCTATCGCAGGTATTGTTGGCCCGTGTCATCCATTTCGGACTACAAACTGGCACCGTTCTTCCTCCTGGTAACGGAAGGCCGCGTCCATGTGGACAAGGACCACGCATGGCATATGGAGACGCTCGCAGGACTATGTAACGCAGACAACAGCGGACTGCTGTACGCTACTCCGTACAAAGTGGTCAACTTGGCTGATGAGAGCGAGTCACGGAATGCGGCCGATTGGTGGTCCGCTTTGACCGACAGTGGCGGAGAGGGGATGGTCGTCAAGCCAAAGGAACCTGTGGCCAGAGGCCGGCGGGGCCTCGTCCAGCCCGCGATGAAGTGCAGAGGCAGAGAATATCTTCGCATCATATACGGCCCGGAGTACACGCTTCCGGAGAATATGCAGCGCCTGCGAAACCGGTCTGTGGCAACGAAACGGTCTCTCGCTTTGCGGGAGTTCGCCCTGGGGATCGAAGCCATGGAGCGCTTTGTCAAACTGGAACCCCTGCGCAACGTGCATGAGTGCGTCCTTGGCGTCCTTGCCCTCGAGAGTGAACCGGTAGATCCCAGGCTTTGATCGAAGGCAGGAACCTAATTTTGCAAGCACTTTCGTCCTGCACCAGATAGGCGGCCCAATCTGAGGTTAGCTAACTTTTGCAAGAAGTGGACCGTGGGGGATTCGAACCCCCTACCTCTTGGATGCAAACCAAGCGCTCTCCCGTTTGAGCTAACGGCCCGCGGAAGGACAACATTTTAGCCGACCTGTACAACCCCCGCAACTTCCCCCCGGACCTGAATCCTAACAGATTTCCCGCGGCTGGCACGAAAAGCAAAATGCCCCTGGTTCATCCTTGCGATGTCCGACCCGAATGGTCCAAACAGTGACTTCGCAATCCTGGATCATTTAGAACACGCGGTACGGGCTCTGGCGAATGCGGTACCGTTCGTGGCCGGTCAACTTCTCACTTCCTGAAGGCCTGGGCTCCACGGTCAATGACCGAATTCGGTCCAGTGAGGTGGTCCTCCTGGGAATTGCCCTGAAATCTTTCTCCACGGACTCCTTGTAATAGACTCTATATTCTGCCATCTTTCTTCAGCCTTTGGATCATGTCGTCATAGCTGACCAGGGGCTCACGCTCTCTAACCCAGAAAGCCGCAATATCCTCGGCATGATCAGCCAGGGACTCCCTGACGGCTTCGTTCACAATGTCTGACATCGGAGCGGGACAGATCGATCGCTTTCAAACGCAGCGCCTTGTGCAAATCGGCGTCCATGTATATGGTTGCTCGTTTTGACTGATTGGGCCACCGCAAGTCTCCTTCTCGGGTCGTCATCAAAACCAGCTTAGCGCCGGGGTATCAGAACGTCAAGACTGACGTCACAACGTCTACCGAGGGCTGATCAGCAGAGGGCTATGGCACCCGCCATCGGCACCAGGGATAGCAGCGCCCGGCTTTGAGAATTCAACGCTCCCAATGTGATCCTAAGACAAGCAGCGGAGCGGCACGTCCCCATAATCATGATTGCCTTCTTGCAGCCATGGACATTGTTTGATCCCAGTGCGCACCGGGGTCAGGGAAAAACCGGGTGTTACAATTATTTTAGCGACGGGTGATCGTTCTCAGCGGTTGCCCTATCTTTCAGTTTCACGAGCTGAATATGGAGACTTCCCAAAAGCAAAACGAATTAGGAGGGATGCATTAGTGAGATAGCGGGATTCATGCCGTCAGGTCATCGGTTGACCGAGACGTAACAGACAGTTTAACGGCATAAAGAGACTGCGAGTTCAGTCAACAATTGAAAACGGAGGGTAAGAAAGTGAAACGATGTACATTGGCAGTGATGGCGGTAGTCGTCGTGGCGGCCGTCAGCGGCGGGCTTGTCGGGTTTTAGAAGGCGAACCCCAGGAGACGCGCCGCCGACAGAAC
>Ga0082335_1007926_pt1 | contig 12495 bp, 13 predicted proteins | sample Subgrocontami58m_FD_72375 | JGI IMG/M metagenome (GOLD analysis project Ga0082335, IMG submission 72375) | Subsurface groundwater microbial communities from S. Glens Falls, New York, USA - GMW37 contaminated, 5.8 m (SPADES assembly) (version 2) ...
CTGGGATCAAGCCATGCCGAAAAAGCCTTCATCACCGGAGATATGATGGTTCACCCGGTGCAAATTGCCGAGCCCCACTGGCACCAGAGAGGCGACAGCGACAAGCAACTGGCGGTAGCCACCCGGAGCCGTTTCGTCGAGGACTACTGCGACCGGGACGTGTTGATTCTCGGCACCCATTTCAACACCCCCACGGGCGTCTACATCGTCGACCAGGGAGGCCGGCGGCGCGTTCGCTTCTAGCTGGTCGGCCCGGCGGAACCGGTCGCACTACAGCCTATTCGCCCGTCGACAATGACTGCATGGCCAGAGAGTGCCGTCGGCAACCAGTTCGCGCGCCATGCTCTGCGCCAGCGCCCGCAGCGCATGCTTGGCTCCGGCGAACGCGGCGAACCCCCCGCGGCCGCGTTGCGGCGTCACTCGGGTTTGATCTGCGCGCTGCGAATGACGGCCCCGAACCGTTCGTAGTCGCTGCGAATCGTGGCGGCAAACTCTTCCGGCGTGCTCGCTACGAGCTCGAAATTGTTCGATTTGACGCGCTCGGCCATCGCCGGCTCGTGCAGGATGGCGACGATTTCGCGGTTGAGCTTGCGCACGATCTCGGGCGGCGTGCGGGCGGGGGCCAGGATGCCGACCCAGATCGATATCTCCATGCCGCTGACGCCGAGTTCGGTGAATGTCGGAACGTCAGGCATTAAGGCGATGCGGCTCTTGGATGTGATTGCCAGCGGGCGCAGTGCACCCGACTTGACGTGCGCCTGCGCCAACGGAGCGTCAGCCACCAGGGTGTTGATATGCCCTCCGATGGCGTCGGTCACGGCGATCGCGCTGCCCTTGTAGGGAACGTGAACCATCTTGATCTTGGTGGCGGCCTGGAACAACTCCCCGGTCAGGTGGCTCGCGCCGCCGACCCCCGAGGTGCCATAGGTGATGCTGCCGGGCTTTGCCTTGGCCAGAGCAATCAGATCGGCAAGGGAGTGTACCGGCATCGACGGATGCGTCAGGATGAGCATCGGCAGCGAAGCCAGCAGCACGACCGGCGCGAAATCCTTCAGCGCGTCGTAATTAAGTTTCGGAACGATGTGCGGATTAATGGAGTGGCTCGAGTTGACGAGCAGGATCGTGTATCCGTCGGGCGGCGACACGGCCGCGGCCGCGGTGCCGATGCTGCCCGAGACTCCGGGCCGGTTGATCACCACGACCGGCTGCCCCCAGCGCTCCGTCAGCCTGCGGCCGATGTCCCGCGCCAGGATATCGGTGCTGCCGCCCGCGGGAATGGGGGCGATGAACTGGATCGGCTTGGTCGGATATTCCTGCGCGCCTGCCGCGTGGCACATCGCCATCGAAACGATTCCCGCCACCGATGCAATGAATGATCTTCTAAGCATGTTCCGTCTCCTCCTGGTTGATGACTGCCCCGCGAATTCGGGAAAGCGCTTGTCGAGGAAGGCCGATACCGCCTGCTGATGCTTCCTCACCAAGGACACCCCACGCCAGGGCCGATCCTCCGCGCACCAACTCCGCCGAAGCGAGACACTTGAAAATTCTCATGTCACCGCCCCTTCGGCGCCGTGGGACGGTCAAAATATGAGATGACATCCGTACCGACGGTCTCCAATTGAGCCCCCACTGTATCCCTAAAATACTTGCTTAGCGTTTCCACTGTCCAAAAGGGAAACATATATCCTGCCCGAACTTGCCTGGGATGTGACCATAATACCAATCGTGGACCGTCAATGGCGATGACCTGTCCGTTTATCGAAGCGGCCTCGTCGCTCGCCAGGAACACGACCAGGGGTGCGGCAGCCTCGGGACGATACATGCCGAGTTCTTCCGGCTGGGGAACAGGCATACCCGCCGCCTCGGCTTCCTTGACCGCCCTGTTGAAAAGAGGCTCCATCATCCTGGTCATGGCCGCACCCCGGATGGCATTCACGGTAATGTTGTGCTTGGCCAGTTCCAGGGCCCAGGTCATGGTCATCCCCACGATCCCTGCCTTGGCAGCGGAGTAGTTGCTCTGCCCGAAATTACCCATCAGACCGGCGCCGGAGGTGATGTTGATGATGCGTCCACTTCCCTGGTCCCGCATTTCAAGCGCGGCGAACTTGCCGCACGCAAAAGAACCTTTCAAATGTATCGCGATGACCTCGTCCCAATCCTCTTCCGTCATCTTGAACAGCGTCCGGTCACGTGTAATGCCCGCGTTGTTTACCAGGAGATCCAGGCGGCCAAAGCTGTCCATGGCACACATGACAACGCGCTGCGCCCCTTCCCACGTGGATACGCTCTCCACACAGGCAACGGCTTGCCCTCCCCGGTCCTTGATTTCCTCAACCACGGCATCCACGTCGGAGGCCGCCCTGCCATTCACGACTACCTTGGCTCCGGCTTGGGCCAGGGCAATGGCATAAGCCTTGCCTAAACCTTTCGACGAACCTGTAACTATCGCGCTCTTGTCTTCGAGCAACACATTAGCTCCTGTCTGCTGTCAGTAAATGGCTTGAAACAGCAACGTCGACTATTACAGGGGTTGAACGGGTTTGGTCGGAAGAGCAATAGGCGATAGGAGAATCAATCCGCCGGGCACCCCTAAATTCGCCGCCCGATGCATGCGCAACGAACCTGGTTTGGCTCCAAGAGTGTGCATACGGGCCTTATGTCGCTCCAGACTCCTTCTTTACAGCAAATGGCCAGAATTTTGAGCCGCTTATTCGTTAACTAAACGCGTCAGCGCCTCGTCAATTCCGGAGATCACCGCCATGGACAGGCAGTTGAACTTCTCCGGCCGGCTCAATTGGATGACGCCGACCCCGTCGGCCGCCGATGTGATAACCACGCCGCTCATTTGTTGCTCCCCTGGGCATACTGCACCGCCACTCGACCCACCCGCTCCCGGGCGATGATGAGCTTCATGATCTGCGCCGTGCCGTCGCCGATCTGCAGGCCCAGCGTATCCCTCATGCGCTGCTGATGCGGCAGGTCGGTGGTGTAGCCATAGTGGCCGTGGGTCAGCAGGCATTGATAAATCGCTTCATAGCAGATTTTCGGCACCCACCATTTGCACATGGCCGCCTCGGCGGTGTGGGGCAAATCCTTGTCCCGCAGCCACAGCGTCCGGTAGCACAGCGCCCGAGCCGCGGTAAGCAGCGTGTCGGCTTCCGCCAGGGGAAAGGTCACGCCTTGGTATTGGGCAATCGGCGCACCGAAAGCTTTGCGCTCGGTGCTGTATTGCCAGGCTTCGTCCAGCGAGGCTTGGGCCGCTCCCAGGCATTGCAGGCCGATCAGCGCCCGGCTGTAATCGAAGCCGTTCATGATTTGGAAGAAAGCCCGGTTTTCCTCTCCCATCCGATGGTTGGCAGGAATCTTCACGTTGTCGAAGAAGACCGAACCGCGGCCGACGATTTTGGTGCCTAGGTCGCTGAAGCGGGTCCGGCTAACGCCCGCAGCATTCAAAGGAATCACGAACGCGCTGATGCCCTTGGCCCCATCCTCCACCTTGCCGGTGCGGGCAAAGGCGACAATCACGTCGGCCTGCTCGGAAAAACTGACGGAAGTCTTTTCGCCATTGATGATGTAGTGGTCGCCCTTGGGCTCGGCCCGGAGAATCAGGTTGGCGGCGTCGGACCCACCCCGCGGCTCGGTAAGCCCCAGGGCCACCAGGGATTCCCCGGCGGCAAGTTTCGGCACCCATTCCCGGGCCACCTCGGGAGCGGCATACTTGCACAGGATCTGGCCCATCAACCAACTCACCAGTTGCACATAGCTGATGTTGAAGTCACCGTAGGCGATTTGCTCGATGATCAACCCGCTGGTGGCGCAATCCACCCCCATCCCGCCATATTCCTCGGGCAAGGCCATGCTGATGAGCCCAAGACTGCCCATCTCCTTGAGCACGGCGCGATCGATGGTATGGGTTTTTTCCCGCTTCATGTAATCGGGAGCGAGCCGTTCCTTGGCGAAACGGGCCGCCAAATCCCGCATTGCTTGCTGTTCCGGAGTGAGTGAAAAATCCATGAAATTCCTTCTCCTTCAGTATGTCAAATAAGCTTATTCAGCCGGGGGTGGAAGACGCGAAGCAGCGGCGGAACACCAAACTCGCCAGTTGGGCTAAGTTACCACGGGTCGCGACCCCGATCAATCGGACGCTTGTTAGGTAAGCCGGGTGGACGGCCTAACGGGTTGCCGGGAGCGATAGGAGAATCAATCCGCCGGGCACCACCTCTTACGATCGTCTGATAAACCCCGGCTGACTCCGGCTCAGGCGGGCTTGGCCTGGGCTGCCGTGGTCCGGTCGAGTATGGCCATGGCCGAGGTGATCATCGTCGCCAAGTCGCCCAGGTTGGCGGGAACGATACCCTTCGGGTTCAAACCTGCGTTCGCCAGCGTTCGGTAGCGAGGGAAACCGGACATCGCAGTTTTCGGCTGGCGTCATCGGCGTCGCCAGACGATCCGAATCGGGCGCCCGGCGCCTGCGCCGGCAGGCCGTGCGTCCGTACCGCTGGGCGCCTATACTCCAAAGTGCGCAATCGGCGTTATCGCCTCTTCAACCAGTGGGAACTCCTGTCCGCCATGACGACACCCAGACCGAATAAGCCCTTCTCCATGATCCGCGAGTTCCATCTTGCCGACTGGTTCACGCTGGCGAACGCGATATGCGGCACGGGGGCATTGTTCTCCATGCTGACCTACCTGCAAACGAGCGGCGTCCGGCATGTCTACTTTGCGTGCGGCATGGTCGTCGCCGCTCTGGTCTTCGATGTCCTCGACGGACGGATTGCCCGCTGGCGGCAGCAGACTTCCGCAATGGGCCGCGAGCTCGACTCTCTCGCCGATGTCATCTCCTTCGGCGTAGCTCCGGCCGTGATCGCCTACGGTTGCGGCATGCAGGGCTTATACGACCGTATCGTCCTGGGCTATTTCGTTGCATGCGGGGTATCGCGCCTGGCGCGCTACAACATTACGGCCGAGGCGCTGTCCGGGGCCGAAGGCAAGGTGAAGTACTTCGAGGGAACGCCCATCCCATCGTCGCTGCTGCTGGTCGCGTTGATGTTCGTCGCCGCCACGCAGGGTGCATTGGGCGAGTCCCTCTGGTTCGGACAGGTCGTGCTTGCCGGCTTTACGCTTCATCCGCTGGTGCTGCTTTTCGTGGTTTCGGGCTCGCTCATGGTCAGCCGTATACGCTTCCCGAAGTTTTGAGCCGCCATCGTGGCTCTGCCCCGAGCGCCGGCCGTCTGAATCCAGGAATCGCGCATGGCGTTTTCATCCGCGGAAATTGAAGACCTGAGGGCCGCGAAACGCCTGCTCGAAACCCCCGGCCTCGCGGCGAAGATCAGCAGCTATGTCGGCGCCCCGATCGAGAGGGGATTCGCGTTGCTGCCCAGGAAATGGCATGCGCTGGTAAACGATGCCACGCGCAAATCGATCGAGAAGGCGCTCGATGTCGCTCTCTGGACGATGAATCACGGCCAGGCGGAAGCGCCATCGAACTGGTGGCACAAACTGGCGGTCGGCACGACGGGCGCGGCCGGAGGCGCGTTCGGCCTGCCCGCGCTCACGATCGAACTTCCCGTATCCACGACGATCATGCTGCGCTCGATCGCGGACATCGCGCGAAGCCAGGGCGAGAACCTGAAGACGCCCGAAGCGCGGCTCGAATGCGTTCAGGTATTGGCGCTGGGCGGAGCGTCGATGAGCGACGATGCGAGCGAGGCGGGATATTTCGCCGCCCGCGCGACGATGGCGAAAGCCGTTTCCGACGCGATCCAGCACCTGGCCACAAATGGCCTTTCGCAGCACGGCGCTCCGGCCATTGTCCGCCTGATCACGCTGATCACCTCCCGGTTCTCCATCGTCGTATCGGAGAAGGCGGCTGCACAGGCCGTGCCGGTGCTCGGCGCTTTCGGCGGAGCGGTAATCAACACCCTGTTCATCGATCATTTTCAGGATATGGGCAAGGGCCATTTCACCGTCCGCAGGCTGGAGCGCGCCCATGGTCCGGAAGAGGTCAAACGCATTTACCAAGAGCTGTAAGCGGCGCGCCGGGCTGGCGCGGCGCCTGAGCGCGGTTAAGCATACCTGACTCGGATCGTGGGCAAATTTCTCTCAGGAATCTTCAAATGGCTGATCCGGCAGGCGGCCACGCTGCTGCTCATTCTCGCCGTTCTGCTCGCAGGGGCCTGGCTCAAGGGCGAATTGAAAAAGGCCGGGGAACTTGGAACCGATCGCGCCGCCTTGGTCGCCCAGGTGGACGCCCTCGTGCAGCGAGTCGAAGAGTTGAAGCGCAATACTCAAGAGCGGTCGAGGAAGGTGGAATCTGCCCTTGTGAACCTTGGATCGATTCTGGACCGGACACGGGCGGAGCGACAAAGGCTGTGGGACGAACACCCCTGGGCGCGAAAGATTCCGCTGTCCGAGGTTTCGATGCGGCTCACGGCGCTCGACGCGGAAATTGCCGTCTATGAAAAGGCCGCCGGCAAGGTAACCCAGATCAAGGAGTCGGCGGAAAAGGAACTCAATGCGCTGCTCATGCAAAAGCAAAGTTCCATGGCGCAGATCAACAGGCAGATAGCAGGCATCGACGATAAGCTCGACCAAGCCTTCTTCGGGCGGCTCGCGGCGGTCATCTACCGGGAACTGCCCACCGCCGTTGGTGTTCTGATCGGGATTATTTTGCTTCCCATCGGCATCAAGGCGTTTTTCTATTTCATCGTCGCGCCATGGGCCGCTGCCCGCCCGCCGATACGCCTGCTGCCGTCGGCGTCCGGAAGGATTCTTTCCCCGTCGGCGCAAGGGACTCCGCAAGACGGCAGAGGGAGAATGTCCGCCGTTTCGCAGGCGATCGTGCTGGGCGAGAACCAGGAATTGCTCATCCAGCCCGAGTATTTGCAGAGCACCTCGCTGCAGGCCAGAAAAAACACCAAGTGGTTGCTCAATGCAAGCTTTCCGTTCTCCAGCCTGCTATCCGGCATGTTCATGCTGACTCGGGTCAGCCCTGCCGGAGCGGAGCCCGTCGTCGTCGCGGCAACCAAGGATCCTCTCAGCGAAGTCGGCATCATCGACCTGGCGGACGGCGCGGCCTTCGTGTGTCAGCCGCGCTCTCTTGCCGGAGTGGTACAGGATCGAAGCAATCCGATACGCATCTCACGGCACTGGCGTTTGGGCAGCCTTCACGCCTGGCTGACGCTCCAATTGAGATTCCTGGTGTTCCACGGCCCGGGGCAACTGGTCATGAAAGGCTGCCGCGGCATCCGCATCGAATCCGCCGGAACGGGGCGGTTGATCAATCAGGCCGCCACACTGGGCTTCAGCGCCAATCTCGATTACGCCAATACCCGCTGCGAGACCTTCGTCTCCTATTGGACCGGCAAGGAGGATCTTTTCAACGATTTGTTCACTGGCGGGTCCGGCGTGTACGTCTACGAGGAAATTCCCGACTTGAAACGGACAAGCGGCATTGCGGGGCGCGGTCTCGAGGGTTTTACGGATACCCTGCTGAAGGTTTTTGGCGTGTAGCTGTCCATCCCGGCCGGCGTTGTTGAGCAATCGCTGATTCCGCTGATCGGATAGATCCTGATGATTTACTGGTGCATGCAGGAAAGCAAGGAACCCAATCGCTTCGGGCCGCCCAAGAGCGCATAGTGCCGAGCGTCCGGGACCTCGCCTCCCCTGAGGGGCTGCGCGATCCGTACGCGGTGTACGCGCGTTTTCGCGACGCGGAGGCGGCCGGACACGACATCGGCCGCATCGTCGTCCGCTACGATCAAGTCGCCGGCCTGCTCGCCGGCCGGCGGCTGAGTTCCGACCGCGTCGGCGGCATCCTCGCGCCCCTCGGCGGCGACGTGCGCGGCCGGTGTCCTCTGGTGGAGCGCACGCTGCGGGACATCGTCGCGTTCCGCGATCCGCCCGAACACACGCGCATCCGCAGACTGCTCGCATCGACCTTCAGCTTCCGCATGGTGCAGCGGGTCGAGGGCATGATCGAGGGCATCTCCGCGAGACTGCTCGAGGCCGTGGCAGCCCGCCGCGACTTTCCGGGAATGGCAGCGCGAGGCGCGCGCAATTCTCGAACGCAGGGGCCCAGGTGGTAGCCTTCGAGGCCCGCTCGCGCATGCCCGCCGGCGTACCCGTAATGTACGCTTGAGCACAGACAGCGCCAACGCCGGCTCGGTAGGCTGTCCTTTTCTTTCAAAGAGGAAGCCATCGTGAAATCTACAATGGACCGCCACCCGGCCGGCGCCGGGCAAAAGCCAATTCCCTTCCTGGCCTTGTCGGCGTTTGCCCTTGGCGCCACGCTGGCCGCAGGCATGGCCGCCGCCGCGGGCGGCAGCCTGTCGGACGCTCAAGCGCGCTACCGGGAGGACCGCGCTGCCTGCATGAGCGGCCAGGCGTACCAGGATCGGCGCACATGCCTGCGGGAAGCCGCCGCGGCACTGGCAGAGGCCAAGCGCGGGCGCCTCGGCGAGCGCGACAGCGCCTACGAGCGAAATCAGCTGCTCCGCTGCGAGCACCAATCCGGGGAAGACCGTGAGGACTGCGTGCGCCGCATGCGCGGCGAAGGGACAGTCAGCGGCAGCGTCGAGGGCGGGGGCGTCTACCGCGAGCTGCGGAGAACGGTGCCCGCGAAGTAGCGCAAGGGCATGCGCCGTCCGCCCCCGGCGCGGAAGGGTTGTGTATCGGAAGCACCAGCGAATCGCGTTCGGTAACGGGGTTCGTTCTCGACGACGGCACCTATTGGATTCTGTACTCCATTCCCAACGCGAGCTCCTTCATCGCCGGCGTCGTCCAAGGCACCGGCAGCTCTCTCGGCGGCAGCTTCTCCTCTTCGAACGGCATAGACTTCAACGTCGAAGGGCAGGGCATCAACAGCACCGCGCTGTCCGCAAGCTACATGGTGAAGCAGAGCTTCAACGGCTCGGTAAGCTACCCGACGCTGAACCAGACGTTCACATTCACGAGCTCGTACAACGCGGACTACGACCAGAGCCCGAGCGTGTCCGCCATCGCCGGCACCTACGTCGGCATCGCCTCGGTCGCGGGCAGCGACGAGCTGACGACGGTGGTGGTCAATTCGCCGGGAGTGATCGCCGGCGCCGGAAACAGCGGCTGCAAGTTTTTCGGAACGGTCGAGCCGCGCGCAAGAGGGAACCTGTACGATCTGTCCGTGTCGTTCAGCGGCCTCTGCCCGAGCGCCACGAGTTCAGTCGCCGGCGTCGCCTATTTCGACTCGAGCGCAAAGCGCCTCTACGTGGCCGCGCTCAACCAATCCCGCACCAACGGCCTGATCTTCACCGGGATGCAACCCTGACGCACGGCGCGGCGCGAGACGCATCGGGGGTTCTCTGCGATGAGCAATAGGAGAATTAATCCGCCGGGCACCTCTTACGATCACGATCGTCTGATAAACCCCGGCTGACTCCGGCTCAGGCGGGCTTGGCCTGGGCTGCCTTGGTCCGGTCGAGTATGGTCATGGCCGAGGTGATCATCGTCGCCAAGTCGCCCAGGTTGGCGGGAACGATGAGGGTGTTGTTGGTCTTGCCCAGGTAGGCGAAGGCATTGACATACTGTTCGGCGACTTTCAGGTTGGCCGCCTGCTGCCCGCCTTCCTTGGCGAGCGACTCCGCCACCGCGGTCACGGCGGCGGCGGTCGCCTCGGCGATCAACCGGATCGAGGTCGCGTCGCCCTGCGCCTTGTTGATCACCGCGGCCTTGGCGCCCTCGGACTTGAGAATGGCGGCCTGCTTTTCGCCCTCCGCAATGTTGATCTCCTGCTGCTTCTGGCCTTCGGACTTGGCGATCAGCGCGCGCTTCTCGCGCTCGGCCGTGATTTGCGCCTGCATCGCGCGCAGGATGGTCTCCGGCGGGGTGATGTTCTTGATCTCGTAGCGCAGCACCTTCACCCCCCAGGAGCGTCCGGCCTCGTCCAGCACCGACACCACCTGGCGGTTCATCTCGTCGCGGCTCTCGAAGGTCTTGTCCAGTTCCATCTTGCCGATCTCGCTGCGGAGCGCGGTCTGCGCCAACTGGGTGATGGCGGCGATGTAATTGGAGGAGCCGTAGGACGCAAGCCGCGGGTCGGTCACCTGGAAATAGATGACGCCGTCCACCGAGAGTTGGGTATTGTCCCGGCTGATGCACACCTGCTCGGGCACATCGAGCGGCACCTCCTTCAACGAGTGGGTGTAGGCGACGCGGTCGACGAAAGGCACGATCACGTTCAGCCCCGGCTGAAGGATGGCGTGGAACTTGCCCAGGCGCTCCACCACCCAGGCGCTCTGCTGCGGCACCACGCGCACGCCTTCGATGACGAATACGATCGCCACCGCGAGAATGAAAAACGGAATGGTAAAACCGCGCGTCTGCTCGAACTGCGCGATGGCGATGGTGGCGATCAGGACGGCGATGAATTTCGGGAACATGGGTATTCTCCCTTGCCATTCGTTTAAGGATCGTGAAATTCGGGGCGGGTGCGCGGGTGCTTGCATCGCTGCAGCTCAGGGTTTTCTCTTTGCTACCTTGAGCGTATTTCCGTCCACGGTATGGATGAACAGGACCTGGCCGTGATCGAGCTCGCGCTCGCCTTCGACCTCGGCATCCCACAGGGTGTTGCGATATTTCACCCGCGCCGCGCCTTGCTCCCGGCTTACCCAGGCGTCGAACGCAACTGCCTGACCGACATCCAGCGACGCCATGTCAGAATGCGGCATGGTCTTGCGATGCTGCCGCACCCAGAACACGCCGGCAATCGCCACCGCCGCTGCGCACAAGGCCTGCAGCCAGAACCCCAGGCCGAACCAGGCCGAGGCCGAGCCGGCGAACGCCGCGCTGCCCAAGACCAGCAGGAAAAACGTGCCGGTGACGAGTTCGGCGATGACCAGCGCGAATCCGGCGGCAAGCCAGACCAGATAAGTTTCCATGAGTTTCCAGAACAAACCAGCCGCTTGCATCATAGCCCAATATCGCGTATGACGGAATCGTGCCGCTCCCGGCCGGGAGCCGATCTCTGGTCGCGGTACAATAACCATATAAGCGCAACAAGCGCAGAGGCAGTTTGATCACGAAAAGGGGGAGTGCATGTACTCAAAACCCGTTGAAACGCTGAGTATCGAGCAGGAGGAGCTGCGGGGGGTTTCGCGCACCGTCGCCGAAATCGAGTGGCTGCTTCTGATCCTGGTGCTGCTGTACCAGGTGTTTGATGGTCCACTTGTCGAGGACCGGTCGGCAATTTCCGGGGGGCTGTTCTTCTACGCCGCGTTCGTCCTGGGCTTTCGCTATACCAATTTCTACAAGAGCGAATCGCGCTGGAAAATTGCCATCGAAAGCTTTGTGATGCTGCTGTTCATCACCTGGGCGCTGTGGCACACGGGAAAACTCGCGAGCCCCCTGGTCAACGCCTATCTGCTCGTTATCATCACCAGCGCACTCGCGCTGGGCAAGCTCACTACGATGCTGGAGATGGCGCTGATCGCCGCCTGTTTCGTCCTGCTCGGGGAAAACTCCAGCGCCGGCGAGATGCTTTCGCTCGCCTACATCGGCGGCCTGGTAGGGCAGCTTGCGCCGATGCTCCTCGTCGCCTATATCACCACCATGTTTTCCGCCGACATCCGTTTCGGCCTAAACCGGGCCCGGCTGCTGGCGGAAACCGATGATCTCACCGGCCTGTATAACATGCGCGGTTTCACCATCATGGTCGACCGGCTGTTCGGCCAGGCGGTGCGCTACAACCGTCCGGCCAGCCTGCTGATGATCGACTCGGACAATCTCAAGGCGGTCAACGACCTTCACGGCCACGAGGCCGGGAACCGTCTGCTGAAAATGCTGGCGAAATGCATCGGAACCGAGTTGCGCCATACCGACGTGCTGGCGCGCTATGGCGGAGACGAATTCGTGGCGCTGCTGCCGGAAACGGCGCCCGACCGGGCGCTCGAGGTCGCGCAGCGGATTCTCAAGGCGGTAGCCACCGCTCCGCTGGAGTTCGAAGGCAAGCGCATCGAGACCAGCGTCAGCATCGGGCTCGCGTGCTACCCGGAGGACGGCCGCAGCATCGACGCCGTGCAGGCGCGCGCCGATCGCGCCATGTACCTCGCCAAACAGCAGGGCCGCAACAGCGTGGTGAAATTCGCAGAGTGACCGAAGGCTTTCGCCGGCCGCGTTTTTTGCCTAAACCGGTCTAGCCGAAATCAAACGGTCTCGCTTTGTTTCTCATCCGCAACGCGTCAATTGCGCCTGAGGCACGCCGAGCCTACACAAAATCCGCAATGGACAGGGCACGGAACCCGTTGGACAGAGAAAAACTGTTCGGTGCGCGGCAGACGACGGCGCCACCCGCAGTCCGGGGCTTACCCAATACGTCGCGCACAAAGGATAAATTCACCGCGTCGCCGGCGGCAGGCAACTCGGTCCATTTCGCCTCAAACAGCTCCACGCGTCCGCCGGCCTCGGCCACAAAGTCCACTTCGCGCGTACGGTCCCGCCAGAAGAACAGGCTTGCGGCGCGGC
>Ga0082335_1007927_pt1 | contig 12494 bp, 12 predicted proteins | sample Subgrocontami58m_FD_72375 | JGI IMG/M metagenome (GOLD analysis project Ga0082335, IMG submission 72375) | Subsurface groundwater microbial communities from S. Glens Falls, New York, USA - GMW37 contaminated, 5.8 m (SPADES assembly) (version 2) ...
TTGCGTCAATTCCGGCTTTCTTAAAGATAGGAATTAAGAAGCGCGAACCTTTTTCATTATCAATAATTAGAATTGGTTTAGAACATTTCAAATCTTTGTACGCACCGATAATAAATTCGGTAGCGGTGCGGGATTTACCCGCACCTTGAAAGCCGCCAAAGCTGGCTTTAATGAAATGATTTTTGCTTGCAAGTTTACTTGCGAATTCTGTTAGTTTCATAGTATTAACTCCCTTTTAGTTTATCAATTATTTGATCAATGTTTGATCCGCCTTCGGCGGATTCTTGTAATGACATTTTTTCGATTTCGTTTTCATCAATTAGAAGATCGAGGAAGTTTTTAACTTCCTCGAATGAGCTTGAAAGATCTTGTGATATATCTTTCAGATGTTTTCTTTGCAAATATTCCAAAGCTTCCCAAGTATCAGAAAGAAATAAATGATTTTGGTTAACCTCTTCAATTTGCATATTGATTTTCCTCTACTAAGTAAGTATCAACGTTTTCAGATTTAAGAGAATCGAAGATAGATTCAGTTTGTGAAATGTCAAAAACTGTGGCTGAATAAAACTTGACATCTTCATCAGAAGTAATTTCATTATTTGAATTATCATCTTTTTGTTTAGAAGGTACAAGAATTAAAAAGCCGTGTTCGCCTTTACGAACAATTCTTCCGGCTTTTTTCCATTGTTGAAAACCACCAACAACAGTAAAATTGATTGGAGATTGAGCAACCAGGAAACATTGATTGTGAGCTGTTAGAGAATGACCTTCAGCAGTAACGATGCCGAATTTATCGGCTAATGCTTGCCGTTGATCCACCGACATCAGAGCGAGAGTTGAGCGGATTTGTTTAATCCGCTCTTTTTTCTCTTGCCGATATTGTTGTTTCCTTCGACTTCGCTCAGGACAGGTTTGTTCTTGTGTGAATTGCATAGTAAACGCCCCTTTATTTAGTTAAGAAAATAACCGAGCAAATGAGCTGCTCTTTTAGAAAAAGTTTTAAAGTTGTGTAAAAATTTAGAAGGTATTTTTTGAGGGATTAAGAGAAAGATGGCAGCATATTCTTTCCCTTTATATGAAAGAATTTTTTCTTGATATTGTGAAGAATTAAAATTGTAGCGTACCCATTGGATAAACAGATTACCGAAATAATCTTTTTTGAACAGAAAAATTATCTCACCGTTAAAACCATTGAGAACATAGTCGGCGGGGCGACCGCCGATAAAAGAGCAATGATTTTTAAGGGCGAAACTTGCAACAGAGACAAAATTTAGATTTGGCATAATTAACCCTCCTTTAGATTTTTTTAAGTTTATTGATTAAGAAACTGATAAAAGAGTAAGCAGGAAGAACAGAAGTGAACTTGTAAGAACTAAAATGACCGTTTGGCTGAAAAAGATTTACATAAATACTACCTTGAACAGAAACTAACCTAACTAAGTAACCATTAACCATTTTTGAAAAAAGAACTGTTGAGTTTTGCATTTTTTTTGCCTCTTTATTTTAACAGCTTTTGCTGATAAGCCTGGATATTTGTTTTTTGATAAAGTTTGCCTGAGATAAATATTTTTTTGAAATAAGTAATTTGACCAAGCGAATTAGTGATTGTGACTTGGACATAATGTTTTCTTTTTGAATTTTGATTTTGCATAGTTCGCCTAAAAAAATAATTTTTTGCCCGCTGAATGTTTTGATGTGATTTTTATGTTATGATTTAGTGATGGTGTATGTAAAAATGATAATTCAAGGCAAGGGCGCATCCAACTAACCAAAACTTTTTTAATAAAATAGTTGGTGCGTTTATATACCCTTGCCCCGATTGATTACCAAGATTCGAATAACACTAAACTTGTGTATAGCGGGCAAAAAATATTTAACACCCAGCGAATGCCGGGAAACAATTCGGAAGGTTTTAAGAAAGAAAAAAAAAGAAATCCCCCAACATACCCGAGAACCCGAAAAACAAAGGAAGAGTTTATGAAAATGTTTGAGTGGAACTAGCGAAGCGGAATGACGGATCTGCCATTCTTTGTCGGCAGTACCGGAAATGAAGCGAAGTGAGTGGAACAAAAACTTTTTGCGGTTAAAAAATGAGCGAACAATTTATAAAAGTTATAGTATACTATAAAAACGCTTTTATAATTTGTGAGTCGAAATGAAACCAAAGTATTTACTGAAAGTGCATTTATGATTTTAATGAAAGGTGCTTCTAAGCAATTTATGAGTTTGGATTTTGGCACAGTCTTTTTGTAGTTACAAAGCAAAAGTAATGATACGGCGAAGCCGTAGCATTAACTTTTGCCTGTAATCAACACAAAAAGTGTGAGCAAAAGACAAACGAATAATTTGCGCTAAGGTTTACTGAGCAAAATATTTTTTGGCGATGTTTTATCAGCCAAATATTATTTTGTGAACTGAAAGTAGATTTTAAGTGATCGAACGGAGCGGAACGAAAAGCGGAGTTTCACTATTAAGCGTTAAGAAAAATTGTTTGCTTTGGAGCGTTTAACTTTCAGCTAAAAAACCAAAAAGATTTTATTAAAAAACAATTAGCTGTAAGTTGCGAAAAGATTAGCAATCAATTTTTAGCATAATGGTGAAGCGATAAGTTCCTTCGGCAAGCTCAGGACAGGTTTGAGTGAAGCGAAGTGAGGAACCCGCCCAACAGGATGGCGGGCAGGCTTTCAAAATGACCGAGCGTTTGAGCGTCAGCGAAAAAGGAAGCGAAGAAGAACAGTAAATCAAAAAATTATTTATTCTCTATTACATCTTGAATTTGTTGGTTTACATTTGATATGAAATTATATCCAGTTGAATATTCAATTTTGCGAAATGAAAGTTGATTTTCTTAGTTACCGAGCGTCCGTCAAAAGGCACGCCGGACAAGTCCATCAAAAGGCACGCCGGGTAAACCCGTCAAAAAACTCCGGGCTGGCAGTGAGGAGGTAAGTCATGTTAATCTCGATAAAAAGCAACGGGATGCAAAAGGCGCAAAAGCAGCGGGATAAACTCCGAAGAATAATTATGAATTGGAGAGAGAGTTTAATGATTGTGTAATAAAGTTATTGAGACTTTGACCGCTTTTTACTGCTTTGATATAAATTTTACGATGCAGTGATTTAGGTAATCTTAAAACGAATTTACCCGAGAATGGTTTATCCGGTTCTTCTCTTCTTGATTTGCAAAAGTCAAGATAATCATCAACAGAATCCTTAAAAGTTTTATTAAGTTCCTTCACTGAAGAGCCTTGGAAAGTAATAACATCTTTAGTGTCAATTACTTCGCCATGAAAAAATCCGGCTTTTTCATCAAACTCAATATGAGCAGTGTAACCTTTGTAGGTCATAATTTAACTCCAGCTGTTGTTAAAAATCTACGTACAGATAAAAGTGCACCTTTGTCAGTAACATTTTGAGGATGCGGACGATGGAAAACAGCACGAACATCATTTAATGCGACTCTAACACGTGAACCTCTACCTTGAGATACCTCGCCACCCAAAGCATTGAATAGACTTTCAATTTCCTTCCAAGGAAGATCTGATTTTACAGGGTTGTGAAAAATTGAGTTAAGAGTTTTTCTATTTTTCGCATTCATGTGATACTAATATATGATACTAAAGAATAAAAAACAAGATGATTGAGGGAAAAAGGTTTTGGAAAGAGGTGTGATAACTGAATACAAAAGCAAGCCCGCCAACCGGGCGGGCAAGCTAAGAACAGGTTTTAGCAAGTTATGAGTCCCGCTTAAGCGGGACGAATAATTTGCGCAGATCCTTCGCTTTGCTCAGGACAGGGATTTTATGAGCAAAATATTTTTTGGTCCCGATGATCTTTTGTAATTTATTGAAATCGGGACAAATATTATTTTGCGAAATGCCCCGAAGATCCGAAGGACATCTATGGAGTATGGCTAGACCAAAAAATAGATTTTAAAAAATGACAGTACCGAAGGTATTTATTTGCAGTTTCAAATTATGGTTTAATAAAAAAATATACTTTACAATATTTTTCTTTTTAGCATGTATGCTGTTATTAATAAAAAAACAAAGATTAGTGATAATAAAAAGATAATATCATTTGATTGGTTACTGATTGAAAAGCCTATGTATTTTTCAACATAAATTTTTCCGGGTATCTTGGATCCCGCGCTTAAAAAATATCCACTATTACTAGATTCATTAATTAACGCAATTTCAAATGAACGTCGGCTAATCATAATATCAGACAAAATCTTAGTTAGGTCATTCATCTCTTTATACATTTTAACAAAACCACTTAAAATTATTTGCGGAATAAAGATAATGGGCACCATTCCATTCGCTGCTTCACTGGTTTTTACTATTGATGATATTAGTAATCCTAACGAAAGCGATGAGATCAAAGTTAAAAATAATATTCCAAATAGAGTTAAAAAAGTAACGTGTATATTAATGAAACTAATCACAATAAAGGTTAACAGAAATGCCTGTAATATACAAAGTATTGATAATACTGTTAGTTTAGATGCTAGATATGAAATGATTTTTACACCAATAAGGTTTTCACGTTTAAAAATAGCTTGTTCTGATACAATCTCTTTGACGGAGTTTTGTATTCCTAAAAATATTGTTGTAATAATTAGCAAGAAATATACATTCTGTTTTTCATCAGGTTTATCAAAAACCATAGAGATTATCAAAGCAATTAATGGAGCTTGCAAAAGTAAAATAGCAGTGCTGGTCTTATCACGTAACTTTATTTCAAAATAACGTTTAGTTAATGTTTTGTATTTGGAAAGTCCTTGTTTTTGTTTTGTAATATTTACTTCTGATTTTTTTTCGTATTTCAGATCTGTTTTTGTCCTGGCTTTCAATTGAACAAAATCTTGATAGTATTTCGATTCTTTATACTTTGTATTCCAGGATTCTTTTTTGTGTTTATTTAAAACTTCAAAAATTGCTTCCGGATCCTTTACTCCAAAATAAGCTGTCGCTTCAGAAGTCGGACCATAATAAGCTAATTTACCATTTTGAGTTAGAATTATTAGATGTGTAAGAATATCAAAATTTCTTTTTGTAATAGCATGTGTAGTAATAATTACAATTTTATCCTGTTGAGATATTTTTTTTAATAGGTTCATTACTTCGTAATCGGTCACCGGATCTAAACCGCTTGTCGGTTCATCTAGAAACAAAATATTTGGCTCCGTGAGTAATTCATGGCCGAGATTCACTCTTTTACGTTGCCCACCGCTTATTCCTCTTTTTTCTGAATCTCCAATTAAGACATCTTTGGTTTCTTCAAGTCCAAGCTCATCGATCACTTTTTGAACCTGTCCTAACTTTTCTTCTTCGGAATATTTTTCATTAAATCTTAAATCTGCTGCGTATTTTAAAGATGATTCTACTGTCAATTCTCGGTGTATAATATCATCTTGTGGCACATACCCCATTTCCCCATCAAATATATTTTTATTGTTAAAAATAGATTGAAAATTCAGTTGAACATCACCAGAAGTGGGTTTTATCATTCCATTTAGCAAGAGCATTAAAGTAGTTTTTCCGGAACCACTGGGACCAATTAAACCAACAAATTGACCCGAATTTATTGTAAGTGTTATATCATCTAATATTTTTTTCTTGCCGACAGCATAACAAATATTTTCTGCACTTAGTGAGGTTTTACAAATTTTCTTTTCGGTTTTATAATTCAGTAATTCTTGCAAAGAAAAACAGGCACCCCCAATAATTATTGAATCGTTTGATCTAACTATTTGTCTTCTAATTATTCTTTGACTGTTAAAAAAAGTGCCATTACTACTTCCAAGATCTTCAATATACCATTCGTCTTCTAAATTAATAAGAACTGCATGTTTCTTAGATACTTTAATATTTGGAATAACGATATCGTTTTCGTGACTTCTGCCAATAGTTAATTTTTTAGTAAAACTGGTATTGCTATTGGGTATACCATTTTTTGAAAAACTCATTAAAACTTTTTCTATGTTGAATTCATCCCCTGCCGCAAACGAAAATGAATCTTTTGATGAAATCCTTCCGCTGGTAATCTTTTGCCCATTCAAATAAGTGCCATTCGATGATTCAAGGTCATAAAGTGTATATTCATTATCTTCAATCTTTATGGCAGCATGAAATTGAGAGACATTCGGATTTATTATTTTGAGCTCATTAAGATCATTTCTTCCTATCCGAATAATTTTTATATTTTTTTTATTCTTACCAATAATTAATTCACCACAATATTTACATACAATTAAATGTGACGAATTTTCTTTTCTACAATTTTCACAAATCATTTGCATCTCAATCAGATTAAGATTTGTTATTTATTATTCATTAATTGATGAATTGAAGGCGGATAAGGATTCTTTTTATATACTGATTTTCTTCTTTTAACTTTCCCATATTCAAATAATACTGCAGTTATATTGTCTTTAGACCCCATTGTATAAGCATAAGCTATCAATTGCTCGGCACTTTCTTTTAAATCTTTTATTCCTAAAAGATAATTTGTTAAATATTCATAGCTAGAGGATGCTTTGTTATCGATTAAACCATCAGAACACAATAAAAATATTGTATCGTCCTTTAGTTGTTCATAATCTTTATCAAATGGATAAATATCCGGTGTATCATTTCCTCCGTCCAACACTTTGGACAAAAATGTTCCGTATTTATCAATAACAGATTTGGGTAGAGGAGCATTGGAGTTATTAATAAACTCCTGAACATGTGTATGATCAACAGTCAATTTCTCGGTTTTTTCAGATCTAATACTGTATAGTCTGCTATCACCAATATTACCCCATACGTATACGCCTTTATAGATAAATAAAATTACAAGAGTTGTGCCCATACCTTTCAGAGTTGGATCATTATCAATTGCTTTAATGATTTCGTTCTGCGATAACAAATAGATTCTTTCAAGAATTTCTTTTAAATCTTTGGAAGAATTAATATGCGGGATCTCTTCATCCAAAATATTTTTAGCAGTAGATAAAACAAGATTACTTGCTAATTCTCCAGATTGGTTACCGCCCATTCCATCAGCCACGGCAAAAAAGAAAATATCATCTGCAAACTTTAATGCCAGTAATGAGTCTTCGTTGTTGATTCTTCTACCAGTAAAAGTTAATGAATAATGATCTGTTCTCTTTGACATCTTTTACCAGATATTTAAATAATTAGATTTCATATTTAAACTCAACTTCGCCAGTTTTAATAACAGAGCCTTCTTTTACTTCTGTTAATTGATTAGAATTAAGTTCTTCTCCATCAAGACATGTATAATTTGTCTCTGAAAGATTTTTAACATAAAGTTTAGAATCCTTATAAATGAGTTCAGCTTGTTTTCTCGAAACAGTCTTTTGTTTTAACTGGATGTGTGAGTATGCTCTTTCACCGGGAACTTCTTCTCTGCCAATTGTTACTACTGCACCCTCTGCTGTTGCGTATCCGGAAATACTAAAGAACTTTCCTTTATCCTCTCCAGAAACAATTACTAACTTGCCCGGTATTAGCTTTAATGTTTGCGGAGAATCTAATGCAATTTTTATTGTCTTAAAATCATTCTCCGTGGAAAATGATGAAGAATCCATTTGCATAGTCGGTGCAAAATAAATTTCACTTGCAGGCTCACTGATTTCATTAACTTCTTCTTGGTCTTTCACTCTTTTCTTGTTTCTTTTTTTTATAAAAGAGACCATAACGATAGCGAGTATTATTATTGATAATCCACCACCGACTAAATAACGCAATAAGTTATTTTTTTGCTCTTCATTAATTATCTTTTCGTTTTTACTAGTTTCGATTGTTCTTTTGGCAGTTAAATCAGAAGCATTTTCCGAAATAAATGGCAACCTACTAATTTCCGAAATGGCGAATCTGTTTTCGTTACTATCATAATACAAAACGCCCTCAACAATATATTTTTTCATAGTCTCGGGAGGATTCTGACCGGTACCGATTTGAATTCTGATTGACCGTCCGAAATCACTTTTCAATACGTAATATTTAGTATTATCCTGACGTGCTATAAGTTGAACAACGGTACCTTTAACTTTCACATGTTTCCCCTCAAATTCTCTTGGGGTTTCCAATATTTTCTCAATTTCAATAAAGGGAATTATTTTATTTTTTTGTGTATTTAGTGTATCTGAATTTAATAACTCCGAATTCGGATAGGCTGAACCGGCGAATAGAATGACATACAGACCCACAAATAATATTTTTAATGTTTTCACTTCGTCCTCATTTGTAACTTATTTAAATAAATGTAACTAATCACCAACAGTTAATATAATTAATGTCCCTTTTGCAACTTTTCTATTTGAAGATATAGACTGTTTAATAACTTTCCCTAAATTGGCTTCACTGCTCAATTCTTTATTGATCCGATATTTTAAGTTTAGCGCATCTAATTTACCAGTAGCAGCAATATATGGATTGCCAATTAAATTGGGAACCGATACATCCGGATTAATAATAGGCTGTTGAATTGCTGCATTCTTTTGATATGAATCTTTGTTCCAACTATAGTCGTTTGCTCTTAACCACGCTTCTGCTTTACTATTTCCATAACGCCATGATTTCCAATATGATTCTGCTTCCTTGCTACTATCTCCATTTTTTTTATAAGCATTAGATACTTGAATATAAATTTCACTTAGCTTGTTTTTGTTTGAAGTCTTATCAGAATTCTTTTCAAGAACAGAAATTACTTTTTGATACGAATTAATTGATTCATCATAATGTCCTTGCTGAAAATAAATCTTACCTAAATACTCACCAGAGAGATTAATAAATTTTGGATCAACTGAGTTTGCCGATAATGATTCATTGAAGGCATCTATCGCATTTCCAATATCTCCTTTATTATAGAATGTTATCCCTTCATTGTAATAAGCTAAACTGTCTTTCTGGTTCTTCCCTACTAAAAAAATTCTCCAGACTACAAACGATATTACGAGAAAGAAGAACAATCCGGCAAGAATCATTTTAGCTATTTTATTTTTGCCTTTTTTTGCTTGTACTAATTTTGGTTCTAATCTATTTCTATCAAACGGTTCACCATTTTTTGTTTTGTTTAAAGTACCTAGCGTTGGCTCTTTTGTTTTTTCTTGTCTTAATGGAGGTTGTTGAGAACTAAGATTTTTTGCTTTATCAGCAGATTGAGGTGAAATTGCTGATTCGGTTTTTTTAAGGGAAGGCGGTACCAATACCTTTGGTGGTGTTACAATTCTTTCCTTATCGTTCTTATTTAGTATCGGATCTTTTCGATCGGGTGTTATAATTTTTCTCTCACCGGTGCCAAAATCTTTACTTAAAGATTTAGCCTTACTTGGCTGCTGATGTAAATCTGTTAATGTATGTTTCAGTTTCTCAACTAACTCATCACCATTCTTAAATCTGTCTTCTTTTTTCTTTGAAAGTAATTTTTCAATAATTTCTTCAACTTCCTTTGGAATTTCGCCAACTATTTCTCTTACACCTTTCGGCTTTTCATTGATAATCCTATAGATCGTTGAGATCGGGTTCTCTCCTTTGAAAGGAAGATTGGCAGTTAAGCTTTCAAACATTACAACGCCAAGTGAATATAAATCACTTCTCTCATCAACAATTTTACCTTCAGCTTGTTCCGGACTCATATATTCAGGTGTTCCGATTACAGTGCCGGTTTGAGTTAATTTTGTGCCGCTGTTTGCGTGGGCAATACCAAAATCAGTTAAAACAGCTTTTCCTTCTTTAGTAACAAATATATTAGAGCTTTTAATATCCCGATGAATGATTCCTTTGTTATGAGCATACATCAATGTACCGGCAATCGGAGTTATTATGTTAAGCGTTTTTATTACTTCAATCTTGCCGGATTCTTTTATCATGGTGTGCAAATCTTTTCCATCCAGGTATTCCATAACTATAAAGTGAAGATTATTAATCTGTCCCTCATCATATACATGAACAATGTTGTTGTGGGTTAAAGAAGCTGCTAACTGGGCTTCACGGTGAAATCTTCTAAGAAATTCTTCGTCATGAATCAAATTTTGATGAACAACTTTAATTGCAACAATTCTATTGAGACTTTTTTGAACTCCTTTATATACTGTTGCCATGCCCCCTTTACCAACCACTTCGATGATGTCATATTTTGATGAAAGGAGTTCTTTTACTAATGTCGTTAAATCTTTCTTATCTATGGTAGGTATCTTTTCGGTGGCATCAAACCACTCACCGCAATGCTTGCATTTTCTTGCAGCGGTTAAAATTTCTTCTCCGCAGTATGGACAGGTTTTTGTTTCAGGCATTGATTTTTCTTTTTTACTTGTTTATCGTTTTGTTAAGTAAAGAATTTTCCTCTCTTAAATTACTAACTAAACTTAATTGTTTAGTTGCCAGGTCTTGGTGGCGGAATTGGTAAACCTTGTGTAATAGTTCCACCATTATCACTGCTTTTTCCTCCCAATAATATGGCAATAGCACCTCCTATTAAGCCACCTCCGGCAAAATAGTACCATGGAATTCCACCGCCAATTTTTTCTACTTTCAATAGAAGATTTAAGTGATCATTATCTAATCCATTATTATATTCATCAAAAGCTTTCCAAGTAATTAATTTATTTGGTCCGCCATTCTTTTCCTCACCAATGTCACCTAGGACTTTAGTCAATTTATTAGAAAAATTTGCATTCATTTCATCGGTTAAATATAATTCAACATTAAATTTATCTTCAAATTTGCCATCTATATTATAGTTTATTTTGTAATCGTCACCTTCTCTGATAAATTTATAATTCTGTAGTACATCACCTTCGGCAATAACCTTATTTATTATTATGTCTAATTTAAGTTTAACTTCCTCTGTTCTGAGTTTATTTCTTTCAATAATAATATCTTTAGTGATGTTCTTGTAATTCTTGCTTTCTACTTTTAAGGTGTAATTTCCAACCGTCAAATCATTTATTGTTTTAGTCCCGGACCAATTCTGTAATTGATTTCCATTCTTATATAATGTTACCCTAGCATCTTGCGGCGCAACTTTAATACTTAAACTTCCGACCGATTGTTTTAATGTAATATTCAATGTAACCGGGTCATTATCAGTCAGATTTATTTTCTCATTATATGTTTCATAATCATCTTTTTTCACTTCAACAATATGATTTCCAATTGAAAGATCTATATCATTTCTTTCAGAAGTAAAATTATCATCTATTTTAAGTTCTGCATCTGATGGATTGACAACTAAACTTAACCGAGCAGTGCTTTTTTCTAATGTGTATGTTCTACTGATTTCTGCTACGCCTGCATCTAATTGAATAGTATCGTATTTAATTTTATATCCTTGTTTTCGTAATTCAACTGAATGTCTTCCAGGTTTTAGTAGTATCTCTTTAGTATTATATGACTGTCCATCTATAATTACACTAGCATCATCGGGGTCAACTTTTAATACTAACTTACTGTTCATCGGCTCGAGTTTAAAATCTTTTGTAATTGTTTCTCCCCAAGCCACATCAATATTTGCATTAACAGAATTATAACCCACCTTCTCAATTTTTAAATTTAATTTCCCCGCATCAGCTTCTATCGGAAATCCTTTTGTGTTCAAAGCATCATTTATGTAAATCTTAGAATCTCTTGGTTCAACTGTTATAAACACTTTCCCTTTTTCAACGTATTTTGCAATCTGTTTTTCGTTTATCAACATTAATAGATCTTTCAACGCAGTTGAATTACTTGAATTCTGAAATTCATGAAGTAGAAATGTCTTACCGCTTGAAGTTTCTATCAATCTAATCTTGAGTACATTATCGGTTAGCTCTTCCCCGGTTAATAAGATTTGTGCACTACATTCCGTGTTGATTCGCTGCAAGATATTGTTGTTGTTAATATCTATTTCATTAGCATTCAAAGTGGTTAACATATTTTTGTTAAGTACAAAACCGAAGTATCTGGACCACTTTCGATTTTTTCTTAATTCAGTTTGCAGTGATTCCTCAATTTTGTTATTCCCTTTAATTTTATCGATAGCTATTGTTACTGTTTTACCCGGGAAACCATCGAATATTGGTATGCGTTCGTATATAGCTTTGAGTTTTTGAGAATATGATATAGAGCCACAAAGCATAACGAATAACAATGGTATTAATATTTTATTTTTCATATAACTTCCATTTATATTATCTAACTAATTTTTATGCTAATTATTTCACAAGCAGCAATTTAATAATTTCCGTTTTTTGTTCAGTGATTAACCTACAGAAATAAATTCCACTCGGTAATTCTTTTCCGTCAAACATCATTTCATAATATCCCTTATCAACGTACCCGTTTAATAACTCTTTTACTTCTGCTCCTATCACATTATATATTTTTATACTTACATACGACCGGTTTTCTAAACTGTACCTTATCGTTGTTGTTGGATTAAACGGATTTGGATAATTCTGATATAACTTATTTGTTGTTGGCAACACATTAGCAAAATTATTTC
>Ga0082335_1007928_pt1 | contig 12494 bp, 11 predicted proteins | sample Subgrocontami58m_FD_72375 | JGI IMG/M metagenome (GOLD analysis project Ga0082335, IMG submission 72375) | Subsurface groundwater microbial communities from S. Glens Falls, New York, USA - GMW37 contaminated, 5.8 m (SPADES assembly) (version 2) ...
CCCGACCTGGGTGGGCGGCCCCCCCCGCCGCGCCTTTCGCTGGATCGCCGAGAACGGCGCGGGGTGGCTCGCCCCTCACCTGCCCGAGGAAAAGCTGGCCCGCCTCCTGCAAGAGCTCCGAGAGATGGTGGCCGCACGAGGCCGGGACCCGGCGGCCCTGGAAGTGTGGGCCAGCGCCCCCCTGTCCATCACGGACTCCCCTGTTTCCGGGGAACGAAAGACCTTCATCGGCAGCCCCGAGCAGATAGCCCAGGACATAGCGCAGTACCGGCGGATGGGCGCGACCGCCCTGCGCCTCGCCCCCACCTACGGGCCTGGGCGGCTGGAGACCTCCGCCATGCTGGAGCTGGCGGAGCGTTTCGCGCGGGACGTCATGCCGCTGGTCGCCTGAACGGGCCCCCATCTTGAGGCAGACATCCCCCGCAACAGGACAGCGCCCCATGCCGACCGGGCCGTCATCCAGGCAAGGTGACGCCTCGTACGGGTGGGTGGTGGTAGCGGTCTCCGTAGCGATGGGCGCGGTGGCCTGGGGGATTCCCAACTCCTTCGGGGTATTCTTCAAGCCCATCCAGGCAGACTTCCAGGGGAGCCGCGCCCTTCTCTCAGGGGCCATATCCCTTTATGTCTTTGTGCACGGCGCGGTGGCTGTTCTCTGGGGATGGTGCACCGACCGGTACGGCATCCGGCTGGTCATCAGCGCGGGCGGCTTTTTCATGGTCCTGGGGGCGCTGCTGACCAGCGGCATACAGGAGCTGTGGCAGCTCTACGTGACCTACGGCGTCACCTTCGCCGTGGGCGCAGGCGCCATGTATGTTCCTCTGATGTCCAACGCCTCGGGATGGTTTGAGAAACGGCGAGGGCTGGCCCTGGGCATGGTGGCCGCGGGAGCGGGCGTGGGGACCATCTTCTTTCCCTCGACGGTGGACTATTTGATCTGGGCCTACGGGTGGCGCACCGCCTTCGTGGTCATGGCCGTGGTGTGCGCGGTGGTCATCGGCGCAGGGATTCCGTTCCTCCGGCCTGGCCCCCGCAGGGAAAGCTCCTCGCCTCGCGCTCAAGGGCCGGCGCCCGACCAGCCCGAAGCCGCCCAGATGCGATTGGGACAAGCCCTCCGGCGGCGCCCTTTCTGGGTGGTCTTCGTTATGTACTTCTTTGCGTTCATCTGCCTCCACATGGTCTATGTGCACCTGGTCCCCCGGGCGACCGACGCCGGGGTGCCATCGAGCACAGCCGCCATTCTGGTGAGCCTGGTGGGAGGGTTCAGCATCGTCGGGAAGCTGGCAGGAGGAAGCGCCGCAGACAGGATAGGCCCCCGGCGGGCCTTTCTCGTCGTCATGTCCCTCCAGGTCCTCGGTTTTCTCTGGCTGCTGGTGTCCCGGGAGACCTGGATGTTCGTTCTATTCGCGATAGCCTTTGGCTTTGCCTACGGCGGGTGGATGCCTCTGATCCCCGCTCTGGCGGTGGAGCACTTTGGCGCGCGGCATCTGGGGACGGTGTTCGGGGCGCTGACGCTCGCGGCGGCCATGGGAGGGACGGTGGGACCTGCCCTGGCGGGGTATGTGTTCGACGTCACCGCGTCTTACTCGACGGCCTTCGTCGCTGCGGCTGCCGCCTCCCTGTTGGCGCTGGGGCTGGCCGCCGGCGCCCTGCCAGAGGGCTTCGGCCTCTCCGCGAGGCCGCCTGCTTCGGGGACAAAGCGTCCACACGGACCAGGCGCTCCGCTTTGACGAGGTCGCCCGCCGGGCAACAAAAAGGGGGAAGCAACGTATCGCTTCCCCCTGGACTGCCTGACGTGGGACTCTAGGCCAGCTTGTACCGCTTCTTGAACCGCTCGACGCGGCCCGCCGTGTCCACCAGGCGCTGCTCGCCGGTGTAGAACGGGTGGCACTTGCTGCACACGTCCACGCGCATCTCCGATTTGGTGGCGCCGACAGTGAAGGTGTTGCCGCACGCGCAGACGACGGTCGCCTTGATGTACGGGGGATGAATGTCTGGCTTCACGACGCGACTCCCGCCCCCGCCGTCTCCTCGACCACGGGATAGACGCTGATGCGCTTGCGCAGCTTGGTGTGGTGCTCGAACTTCACTCTGCCGTCAACGAGCGCGAAGATGGTGAAGTCCCGCCCGAGGCCGACATTGCGGCCCGGATAGAAACGCGTGCCGTGCTGCCGCACGATGATGTTGCCGGCGCGCACGACCTGCCCGTCGTACCGCTTCACGCCGAGCCGTTGACTCTGGCTGTCGCGGCCGTTCTTGGAGCTGCCTGCGCCTTTCTTATGTGCCATATACGCTCACCTGCCCTGGGTTGCGCCGGGCGACGCCTAGCCCTCAATGCTTCTGATGCTCAGACGTGTGAAGGGTTGCTTGTGCCCCGTCTTGCGCCGATAGCGGACCTTGCGCTTGTACTTGAAGATGATGATCTTCGGCGCGCGGCCCTGCTCCAGTATCTGGGCGCTCACCCTGGCGCCCGGCACTATGGGAGCGCCCAGCGTGACGTTGCCACCGCGCGAGACCATCAGGACGTCGGTCAGCTCGATGGGGTCGCCCTTTTCGCCGGGGAGCTTCTCCACGTCAAGCGTGTCGCCCTCGTGGACCCGGTACTGCTTGCCGCCTGTTTTGACAATTGCGTAATCGTTCATATCTCACCCGCAAAAGCTAACTATACCGAAGAGCGTCGTTGCTGTCAAGGCGACCACATCCCTGTCTTCCAGACGTCTCCCCTGATAGTATATTAGGCATGTTTCGACGTATGAGCACAAAGCTATTTGCGGGCCTCGCGCCCGTCGTCGCCATTCTCGCGGCCTGCTCGCCGACCGTCGGCACGTCGCCGCCGAGCGCCGCGCCGCTCCCCACAGCTGCCGCCATCGCTTCGCCCACGCCGACGCCGACCGCCCTGCCGACCAGCACGCCCGCGCCCGCCGTCGTCGTCAGCCCGGCGCCGACGAGCGCTCCGAGGCCGACGCCCACCGCGACGCCGCGGCCAACCCCGACCACGTCTCCGACCACGCCCGCGCGTGCGGCGACGGTGAGCGTTGACGTGGTGGCGAAGGGGCTGGACACGCCCTGGGCCATTGACTTCGCCCCCGATGGCCGCATCTTCGTAACCGAGCGTCCGGGCCGCGTCCGCGTCATCCGGGAGGGGCGGCTGGACCCCGCACCGTGGATTGCGCTGGACGTCGTGGCGCGGGGCGAGTCCGGGCTGATGGGTCTCGCCCTTGACCCGCAGTTCGCCCGGAACGGGTACGTGTACGTGGCCTATACCTATCGCGGCGGCGACGGGCGCCTGCTGGACCGCCTTGCGCGCCTGCGCGACGACCCGGCCACCGGCGGGGGCGTGCTGGACAAAGTGCTGTGGGACGGCGTGACCGCCGGGAACATCCACGACGGCGGGCGCGTCAAGTTCGGGCCGGACGGCAGGCTCTACTGGACGCTCGGCGAGGCGGGGAACGCCCCGCTGGCGCAGGACACTGCGTCACTCAACGGGAAAATCCTGCGCCTCAACCCGGACGGCACGGTGCCCGCGGACAATCCCTTCCCCGGCTCGCCCGTGTACTCCTACGGCCATCGGAACCCGCAGGGGCTGGCCTGGCAGCCCGGCACGGGCCGCCTGTACGCCACCGAGCACGGCCCCAGCGGCGGCCTGCAGGGGTGCTGTCGCGACGAGGTGAACTTCGTCGAGCCGGGCAGGAACTATGGCTGGCCGGTCATCGCCGGGGGCCAGACGCGGGCGGGCATGGAGTCGCCGGTGCTCTCCAGCGGCGACACGGTCACGTGGGCGCCCGGCGGGGCCACGTTCGTGACCCGCGGGCCGTGGGCGGGCTCGCTTCTGTTCACCGGGCTGCGCGGCCAGGCGCTCTACCGCCTCACGCTCAGTCCGTCCGACCCGCGCAAGGCGCTGGGCCTTGAGGCGTTGTTCGAGGGGCGGTACGGACGCCTGCGCGACGTCGCCGAAGGGCCGGACGGCGCGCTCTACGTGCTGACCAGCAATCGTGACGGGCGGGGCAGCCCCACGACGGACGACGACCGCGTGCTGCGCCTGACCTTTGGAGACTAGCGCCGGACGGGCGGGGACCGCCGTCCCCGGCGTCGCAGCCGCACCGTCAGCATGATGGCCGACCACACAATGAGCGCCGCCACCAGCACGAACGCGACGTTCTGCCCCAGCCACGCGCGCACCACGTCGAACCACCCCGGCGGCGCCTTCACCAGCAGCGCCAGCACCACGGCCGCCACCGCCAGGAACGCCAGGTACCGCCAGACCCACGGCCAGACGCCGCCGCGCGGCCGGCGCGGGGGCACGAAGGGGGCCGACGGAGAGCGCCGCGAGGGTCGTGTCATACGGACGCTGCACCTGCCGCTGGCGATAAGCGCGACGGGAAAAGAATGGTACCCCCGGGGCGAATCGAACGCCCGACGCGCGGCTTAGGACGCCGCCGCTCTGTCCGACTGAGCTACGGGGGCACGTCCCCTAGTGTACCACGGCTGGTGCGTAGAGAGACAGCCCCGTGCTATGATAGACAAGGGGTAGGGAAACGCGTCGCGCGGGGAGTTCCCCCGCTGCCTCGGAGGTTGTCGTGTCGCGGCTGTCGTCCCTCCGCTTGCGGGCTACCCTTCTGCTACTTGTGCTGCTGGCCCTGCTCCCCGCGCTGGTCCTCACGTACGCCACGGCCATGGAGCGCCGCGATCACGAGGTGGAAGAGGCGCAGGCGCGCGCGCTGGGACTGGCCCGGACAGCCGCCGACAGCTACGAGGAGCTTGTGCAGGATGTGCGGCAGATCCTCTTCACGTTGTCGCGTCTCCAGGAGGTGCGCGGCAACGTGGCAAGCGTCTGCGCTCCCCTCCTCCGCGACATACGAAAAAACCACTCCTCGTACAGCGCCATCATCGTGGCGGACGCCAGCGGCAACGTGTGGTGCAACACCGCGCCAGTGGATGCCCCTCTGAACGTAGCTGACAGGGTCTCCTTTCAACGCGCTGTCCAGAGCCTCGACTTCGCGATGGGCGACTACAGGCCCGGCAATGCGGTTTTTGGAGGGGGCGCCGGCTTCGCCCTTCCCGTTCTGGACGAGTCCCGCCGTATCCAGGGAGTCGTCATGCTCACCGTGGACCTCTCCTGGGTTGAAAAGATGGGTTCCCGCGTCGGTCTGCCGAAGGGCGGGGTGCTCACGGTCACGGACAGCGCGGGGATGATCCTGGCCCGTTATCCGGACGCCAGGGAATGGGTCGGCAAAACGGCGCCTGACGCGGCCGCCCTGCGGGGTGCGCTGGGCCAGAAAGGCGAAGCCGCGGTCAAGCTCTCCGCTTCTGACGGGACGCGCCAGGTCTACGGGCTGGCGCGCCTTCCCGCCGGGGATGATGTCCTCTATGTCAGCGTCGGCATACCTGAAGACGTGGCGGCCGCTGAAGGGAGCGAAGCATTCAGTCGGAGCCTCATCGCGCTGGGGATCGTGGGCCTGCTCGCTCTCATAGCAACGTGGTGGTTCGCGAACCGCTTCGTCCTGCGCCCCGCGAATGCGCTGGTGGACGCCACCCGCCGCCTCTGCGCGGGCGACCTGGCCGCGCGCACGGGCCTGCCGCACACCCGCAACGAGGTAGGCGAGCTGGCCGAGGCGTTCGACCACCTGGCGGAAACCCTGCAACATCGCCAGGCGGAGGCCGAGCAGGCGGTGGAGACGCTGCGCCGCAGCGAGGAGCGTTTCCGTTCCCTTATCGAGGACGCGAGCGACACCATCGAGCTTTTGGGCGCCGACGGCGCCATCACGTATGTCAGCCCCGGTATTGAACGCTTGCTTGGCTACCGCCCCGAGGAAATGATCGGCAAGAAGAGCATTGAGTTAATCCACCCCGAGGATGCGAAGGTGCAGCGCGATGGACTCATGTCTCTTGCCCAGAGACCCGGAGGCATGCACCGGATGAGAGTCCGCGCTCTGCATAAAGACGGCTCCCTGCGTACCGTGGAAGGCGTTGGCAAGAACCTGTTGAACAACCCGGCGGTGGGCGGCATCGTTGTTAATCTTCGGGACGTCACGGAGCAGGAGACGGCCCGGGAGCGCATCCAGCAGCAGCTTCAGACCCTGGACAATCTGTACGCCAACGCGCGGAAGCTCACCGAGAGCCTGGACCTGCGCAGGCTGATTGATGACGTGACGCGCACGTGCGTGGAGACGTACGGCGTCCGCCTGGCGTGGCTGGGTACCGCCGAGCCGGACGGCTCCGTGCGCGTAATAGGCTCCCACCCCGGCGACGCGAGCTACCTCCGCGATATCAGCGTGCGCTGGGACGAGACCGCCGAGGGACTGGGTCCCGCCGGCCGCGCCATCCGCAGCGGCGTCCCGTCTGTGAGCCTGGACATCGCCACTCATTCCGGCTGGAAGCCGTGGCGCGAGATGGCGCTCGCCCAGGGCTTCACCTGCGCCGCCGCGCTGCCGCTCGTGAGCCAGGGCAGGCCGTTCGGCATCCTTGTGCTTCTGGGAGACCAGCCCCACTGCTTCACCTCGCAACGCCTGGAGACGCTGCAAACGTACGCCCACCAGGCCGCCATGGCGCTGACCAACGCCCGACTGTTCGACGAGGGCAAGCGCCGCCTGGAGCAGGTGCAGGCACTGCGCAGGGTGGACATCGCCATCACGTCCAGCCTGGACCTGCGCGTGACACTCGGCGTGGCCCTGGACCAAGTCACTACCGTGCTGGGCGTGGACGCCGCCTCCGTGCTGCTGCTCAACCAGGGCACGCAGATGCTGGGGTATGCCGCCGGGCGCGGGTTCCGTGGCAGGGAGATTGAACACTCCCTTGTGCGCGTGGGCGAGGGCGCAAGCGGCCGCGTCGCGCTGGAGCGTCGCATCATCCGCATCAACAGCGACAAGGAGATGCGCGACGCGTTCGGAAAGGCGAAGCTGATAGAGAGCGAGGCGTTCGTCAGCTACATCGGCGCGCCGCTCATCGTCAAGGGCCACGTCAAGGGCGTGCTGGAGGTCTTCCATCGCGCGCCCGTCGAGACGGACGGCGACTGGCTGGAGTTCCTGGAGGCGCTCGCGGGGCAGGTGGCCATCGCCATTGACGAGGCGGCCCTGTTCGACGACCTGTACCGGGCGAACGTGGACCTGACGCTGGCCTATGACACCACCCTGGAGGGATGGGCGCGCGCCTTGGAGCTGCGCGACTACGAGACGGCCGGTCACAGCCGCCGGGTCAGCGAGCTGACGACGCGCGTGGCCCGCGCCATGGGGATGAGCGACACGGAGGTAGCCCACGTGCGGCGGGGGACCCTGCTGCATGACATCGGCAAGCTGTCCATCCCTGACACCATCCTGCTCAAGCCCGGGCCACTCACGGACGAGGAGTGGGCCGTGGTCCGCCGGCACCCCACGTACGCCTACGAGCTGCTGTCGCCCATCGTCTATCTACGCCCCGCGCTGGATATCCCGTACTGCCACCACGAGCGCTGGGACGGCACGGGCTACCCCCGCGGGTTGAAAGGGGAGCAGATTCCGCTGGCGGCGCGCATCTTCGCCGTGGTGGACGTGTGGGACGCCCTGGCCCACGAGCGCCCGTACAAGAAGGCCTGGCCCGTGGAGGAGACCCGCGCGTACATGCGTTCCCAGGCCAGCACGCACTTCGACCCGAAGGTGTTGCACGTCTTCCTGGAAATGACCGAATAGGCGCAAGCGGCCCGGTCATCTGAGCGCCCCCCGTACAAACAAGCCCCTGCGAGTCCCGTTGCGGCGGTCGAAAGACTATGGAGCGATCACCGGCGCACGTCCTTGAAGTCAGAAACGTCTTCAAGTCCTACGGCAGGCTCCGCGTTCTGAGGGGCGCCAGCCTGACCGTGGACGAAGGCGAGGTCGTGGGCGTCGTGGGCGAGAACGGCTCCGGAAAGTCCACCCTGATGAAGGTGCTGGTGGGCCTTCTGCCCGTCGACTCCGGGCAGGTCAGCCTGAAGGGCACGCTGGGGTACTGCCCCCAGTCGCTGGAGCTGTACGAACGCCTCACGGTGCGCGAGCACCTGCGCTACTTCGGCGCGGCCTACGGCCTTTCGGACGAGGACACGGCGACGGCGGGACAGCGCTACGTGGGCCTGCTGAAATACACCCGGTACATGGACACCAAGGTCAGCGCGCTGAGCGAGGGGACGAAGCAGAAGCTGAACCTGACCCTGGCCCTCATGCACTCGCCGTCGCTTCTGCTGCTGGACGAGCCGTACCAGGGGTTTGACTGGGAGACGTTCCGCGCCTTCGTCGGGCTGCTGGGGGAGCTTCGGGCCGCGCGCAAGTCGGTGCTGCTCATCTCCCACCTGATCACCAGCGACATCGGGGCGGACCGCGTGCTGACGCTCAGGGACGGGGCGTTCAATGAATAGCCGGAGGGTGCTCGTCTCCCTGCGGATGCTCGCCACCGAGTACATGCGGCGGCGCGTTACGCTCGTGCTCATGTTCCTCCTGCCCACCATCAGCTTCGTCGGCGTGTACACGGGCCTGCCGGACACGCAGATACCCGTGGACGTTGTGGAGAACCAGGTGAGCGCGCAGATATCCACGGGCCAGCGGGACATCGTGGGGTCGTTCATCGTCATCACCTACGCCGCCTTCCTGGGCGGGCTCAGCGGCCTCTTTCTGATGCAGACCGGACGCGCCACGGACCGGCGCCTGATACTCTGCGGCTACAGGGCGTCGGAAATCACGACGGCCCGTTCTCTCATGCTCACCGTGATATGCACGGGCCTGAGCCTCTACCTGACGGCCATGCTGCTCCTTTTCCTGGAACCCCGGCATCTGGGGGCGTACTTCCTGAGCGTCTTCCTCGTCGCGCTCATCTATGGCGGCCTGGGGGCAATTACGGGCACTCTGATTGCGCAAGAACTGGGAGGTATTCTCGCCATGTTCTTCATACCTTCCCTGGACGTGGGCTGGCTGCAGATGCCGGGATACTCGGAGGCCTTGAACAGCTGGTGGATCAGGCTTCTGCCCGGCTACTTCCCCTCCGCGATGAGCGTGGACGCGGCTTTCACGCCCACGCTGGAGACGCTCGCTCTGACCTGGCCGAGCCTGGGCTACGCGGCGGCGCTCTGGCTTGTCGCCACCGTCGCCTTCGCGGGGGTCACCCACGTCCACCGGTTCGCGGAGCCACCCCGGCGCTCCTCCCGGACGCTGGCCGCTCTCATCGCCGCGGGCGTCGTAGTAGCGGTCGTCGCGGTCGTGGCAGGCGTCGTGTACCTGGGGCAGCGGCCCCAGGCCATCGAGGCCGACGGACGTGTGACAGCGCCGGAGGCCCAGGTCACGTCGCTCTATGATGGCCGTGTCGCGGAACTGCCCGTCGCGAAGGGGCAGCATGTCCTGCGTGGCGAGGTCGTGGCCCGCATCGAGGAGTTCGGCACCGGCGAGACGTGGCCCGTGTACGCGCCGATGACGGGCACGGTGACGACGGTGAACGTGAAGGAGAACGAGAACGTAGTCGCGGGCACGGTGCTGGCCGTCATCTACGACCTGGAGCGCCCGGAGGTCAGGCTGGAGGTGGAGGAGGCGTTCATCCCCCAGGTGAAGGTCGGACAGCCGGTGTCGCTGCGCTTCGGGCCGCTCAACCGCGACATACCCGGTCGCGTGAAAGAGATATCCCCCGTGCCGCTGCCTCCGGAGGTCGGCGTGTCCGAGCAGAGGCGGAGGATACGCAAGTACGCGGTGACCGTGGAGCTGCTGGAGACCGTCCCTAACATCAGTCTGGAGATGGGCGTGCGCGGAAAGGTCTTCCTCAGGCTCATAGCCCACCGACGCGCTAGTGCTCCAGGTCCAGGCTGATGTCCAGCGCGGGCGCGGAGTGGGTCAGCGCCCCCGCGGAGATCAGGTCCACGCCAGTTTCGGCCACGGCCCGCACCGTCTTCAGGTTGATGCCGCCGGAGGCCTCCAGCAGCACCTTCCCGTTGACCATGCGCACCGCCTTCGCCATCTGCGGGACGGGCATGTTGTCCAGCATGATGACGTCCGCGCCTGCGTCCAGCGCCTCCCGCACCTGCGCGAGCGACTGCGCCTCCACCTCGATGCGCGTCATGTGAGGGACCGCCTCGCGCGCCCGCTCCAGCGCCTCCCTGAGGCCGACACCGCGCCGCTTCAGCGACTCCAGGTGGTTGTCCTTGACCAGCACGCCGTCGCTGAGGCAGAAGCGGTGATTGTGGCCGCCGCTCACGCGGACGGCGTACCGCTCCAGAAAGCGCAGGCCGGGCGTGGTCTTGCGCGTGTCCAAGATGCGCGCCCGTGTCCCGCGCACGGCCTCCACGTACAGAGCGGTCAGCGTGGCGGTGCCGCTCATGCGCTGGAGGAAGTTCAGGGCGACGCGCTCCGCCTTGAGCAGGCTCGCGGTGGGGCCGCTGACCGTGCCGAGGCAGTCGCCGGGCTTGACGCGGCTGCCGTCCGGCTTCAGGACGCGGAACGCTACGCCTGCGTCCACGGCGTGGAACACGCGCTCCGCCACGGGCATGCCGGCGAGCACGCCCCGCGCCTTGGCCATGAGCCGGCCCGTGCCGGGGGCGTCCGGCGGCACCAGGGCGTCGGTGGTCACGTCGCCCCAGGGCATGTCCTCCCGGAGCGCCGCCCTGACGACGAGGTCAACCGCGGCGAGGTCTAACTGCATGGCGTTCCTCAGCGAAGCTAGCGTGCGCGGGTCGTCGCGCGGCCTGTTCGCGGCGCCCTAGCGCGGACCAGCAGCACGGGGTCGCCACACGACCGGACGACCCTGTCAGCCACGCTGCCCAGCAGGAACCGCCCGACTCCGGAGCGGCCATGCGTGGTCATCACGACCAGGTTGTCGTCCGTCTTCCGCGCGATGTCAATGATCGCGTCCGCCGCGTTGCCATACGGAACGCTCTCCTCCAGGGAGGAGACACCCTGCTTGCGCAGCTTCGCATCCGCCAGGCGCATGTAGTTATTCGCATCCGCCTCGATGCTCTTGATGACCTCATCCAGAACACCAGGGGGAACGCCGTCCCAGGGACCGCCGGAGTACGCGTATATCTGCTGCGCGGAGAGGATGGCTCTGACCAGCACCACCTTCAGCCCCATCGTCTGCGCCAGAGCGGTCGCATGGGGCAAGGCCTGCTCCGCCACTGCCGACCCGTCCAGCGGGAGGATGGCGACCTTGAGGCGCACGGCATCGGGCGGGAGGGGTTTTTCCTTGGCGCGAACAACAAGGAGCGGACTGGTCGTGTTGTACAGCACCTTGTTGGTCACGCTGCCCAGCACAAGGCGGGCGATCCCTCCGCGTCCGTGCGTGGTCACCGCGATGAGCGTGTCCTTCTCCTTCGCGGCCTCCGTGATGATGGTATCGGCCGGGTCGCCCTCGCGGACGATGGTTGATACCGTGAAGGCTTTCTTCTGGAGGGAAGCGGCCACTCTGTCCAGGTAATCGGCGGCCTGGCCGCGCTGGGCTTCGAGCATCTGGCTCCTGTAAATCCCGTGCGCGGGGTCGGCCAGTTCCGGGGAGACAGGGCCAACGATACGAACAAGTGTAACCTCGGACTGGAACGCCTTTGCAATCAAACGCACATAGGGCAACACCTGCTCCGCCAACTCGGAGCCGTCGAGGGGAACGAGGACTCGTGCATACATGTCTTTTGGCTCCTCTCTACCCTTCCACGTCCTCACGGACGTAGGGAAGCGGCTGTGAATCGCTCAAGACGATGACGAGGCCGTCATCCAGTCTCCCCTGCCGTAGCTGTCGGCGCGCGTGCGCCTAGCCGATGGCCAGCATGCGCTCTATGGGCAGGCGGGCGCGGTCCGCTATCTCCGGGGGCACCTTCACCAGGTACACGTCGTCGCGCAGGGAGCGGTGCAGCTTCTCCATGGTGATCATCTTCATGTACTTGCAGACCGACTCCTCGCTGACGGGGAAGAAGGACTTCCGCGGGCTCTCCTTGCGCAGGCGGTGCAGGATGCCCGTCTCCGTGGCTATGACAAACTCCTTCGCGGGCGACTTCCTTGCGAAGTTGATCATGCCGCCCGTGGAGAGGATGTGCGCGTCTTTGGCCACGGGGTCGCCCTGGCTCGCCAGGTACATGCAGTTGCTGACGCACCCGCACTCCGGATGGATGAGGAACTCCGCGCCCTTGTGGGCGGCGCGCGCCTTCGCGATGTCCTCCGGACCGATGGCCGCGTGCACGTGGCACTCGCCCCACCAGATGTGCATGTTCTTGCGGCCCGTCTCGTGCTGCACGAAGGTGCCCAGAAACATGTCCGGCAGGAACAGGACTTCCTTGTCCGCCGGAATGGCGTTCACGACTTTCACGGCGTTGGTGGAGGTGCAGCAGTAGTCGGTCTCCGCCTTGACCTCGGCGGTCGTGTTGACGTAGGAGACGACCACGGCGCCCGGGTGCTCGGACTTCCACGCGCGCAGATGGTCGGCGGTGATGGTGGCGGCCAGCGAGCAGCCGGCCTCCAGGTCGGGGATGAGGACGCGCTTGTCGGGGCACAGGATGGAGGCCGTCTCGGCCATGAAGTGGACACCGCAGAACA
>Ga0082335_1007929_pt1 | contig 12490 bp, 10 predicted proteins | sample Subgrocontami58m_FD_72375 | JGI IMG/M metagenome (GOLD analysis project Ga0082335, IMG submission 72375) | Subsurface groundwater microbial communities from S. Glens Falls, New York, USA - GMW37 contaminated, 5.8 m (SPADES assembly) (version 2) ...
CCGCGTCGAGGCGGGCGGGCCACCCATGCAGGCGGCGCTGCAGGGCAGCCGTGAAGTCGGCTTCACCGTGCTCTCGATGAGCCTGTCGCTGATCGCGGTGTTCATCCCCATCCTGCTGATGGGCGGCATCGTGGGCCGGCTGTTCCGCGAGTTTGCGGTGGTGCTGTCGGTGGCGATCCTGATTTCGCTGCTGGTGTCGCTCACGACCACACCGATGATGTGCGCGCGGCTGCTGCGGCCGGAGCGCACGCGCGAGCACGGCCGGCTGTACCGGGCGAGCGAGCGGGTTTTCGGGGCGATGTTGCGCGGCTACGAGGTGACGCTTGCCTGGGCGCTGCGGCATGGTCCGCTCGTGCTGGTGCTCCTTGCCGGCACGATCTGCCTGAACGTATACCTCTACGTCATCGTGCCCAAAGGCTTCTTCCCGCAGCAGGACACGGGCCGGCTGATCGGAAATATTCAGGCCGACCAGAGCATCTCGTTCCAGGCAATGCGCCAGAAGCTCGCCGCCTTCGTGGAGATCGTGCGTGCGGACCCGGCGGTGGAGAACGTGACCGCCTTCACCGGCGGCGGGCAGCGCAACCGGGGGTCGATGTTCGTCACGCTCAAGCCCATCAGCGAACGCAAGCTGTCGGCCGACCGGGTGATCGCGCGGCTGCGCGGCAAGCTTGCACGCGAGCCGGGCGCCAGCCTTTTCCTGGTGCCGGTACAGGACATCCGCGTCGGCGGGCGGCAGGCCAGCGCGCAATACCAGTTCACGCTGCGGGCCGATGACCTCGAAGAACTGCGCACCTGGGAGCCGCGCGTCCGCCGCGCTCTGAGCCAGTTGCCCGAGCTGGTGGACGTCAGCACCGACCAGGAGGACAAGGGCCTGCAGACCTCGCTGGTCATCGACCGGGACACCGCCGCGAAGCTCGGCATCACGCCGCGGATGATCGACACGACGCTCAACAACGCCTTTGGCCAGCGCCAGGTCTCGACGATCTACAATCCGCTCAACCAGTACCGGGTCGTGATGGAGGCCGCGCCGGAGTTCTGGCAAAGCCCGGAGACGCTGAAAAATGTGTACGTCAGCGCGCCCGGCGGGGCCCAGGTGCCGCTCTCGGCGTTCAGCCGCTACGAGCCGACCAACACGCCGCTCGGCGTGAATCACCAGGGCCAGTTTGCGGCGTCGACGATATCGTTCAACCTGCCGCCCGGCGTGTCGCTGTCCGACGCGACGCGCGCGGTAGAGCGGGAGCTCGGCCGGATTGGCATGCCGACATCTATACACGGCGCTTTCCAGGGCACTGCGCGCGCTTTTCAGGCGTCGCTCGCGACCCAGCCATGGCTGATCCTCGCCGCGCTCGTCGCGGTGTACCTCGTGCTCGGCATCCTCTACGAAAGTTACGTGCACCCAATCACGATCCTGTCGACTCTGCCGTCGGCGGGCGTCGGCGCGCTGCTCGCGCTGATGCTGTTTCAGACCGAGTTCAGTATCATCGCATTGATCGGCGTGATCCTGCTGATCGGCATCGTCAAGAAAAACGCGATCATGATGATCGACTTCGCGCTGGAGACCGAACGCAAGCACGGCAAGAGTCCGGAAGAAGCGATCTTCGAAGCGTGCCTGCTGCGATTCCGCCCGATCATGATGACGACCATGGCGGCTTTGTTCGCCGCAATACCGCTCGCGCTGGGTTTCGGCGACGGTGCGGAACTGCGCCGGCCGCTCGGCATCGCGATCGTCGGCGGGCTCGTGATGAGCCAGTTGCTCACGCTGTATACGACGCCGGTGGTTTATGTGTATCTGGACCGTTTCCGTCTGTGGTGCCAGCGCATCCGGCCCCGGAAAACGGGTGCCGTCGCATTGGAGGCCCGATGAAGCTGCGGTTCACTGCTGCGAAAGTCTTCGCATTGGCGGCGCTGCTGGCTTTGCTCGGTGCCTGCGCGGCCGGTCCCAAATACGTGCGTCCCAGTGTCGCGACGCCAGCGGCCTACAAAGAAGCCGGCGACTGGAAACTTGCGCAGCCACGGGACACGCTCAAACGCGGCAAGTGGTGGGAAATTTTCGGTGACGCGCAGCTTAATGCGCTCGCCGAGCAGATCGATATTTCGAACCAGAACGTGCGCATCGCCGAGGCGAGGTTCCGGCAGGCGCGCGCACTCGTGCAGTCGGCGCGGGCCGGCTTGTTCCCCGGCGTCACCGGACGTGGCGCCGTGACGCGCAGCGCTTCGCCGTCAGGCACCACCCGTGCGAGCGGCCCGACTACTACGTACGATGTTTCAATCGATACCGGCTGGGAAGTCGACGTATGGGGTCGCGTGCGTAATACGGTGGAGTCGAACGTAGCCGGCGCCGAGGCGAGCGCGTCCGACCTCGAAGCGGTGCGTCTGTCGGCGCAGGCGGAACTTGCGCTGGATTATTTCCAGTTGCGCGTGCTGGACGGGCAGCGGCAGTTGCTGGAAAACTCCGTGGCGGCGTTCCAGAAGTCGTTCGATCTGACCCGCAATCGTTACGCGGCCGGCGTCGCAGGGCGGGTGGACGTGGTGCAGGCCGAAACCCAGTTGAAGAGCACGCAGGCGCAGGCGATCGACATCGGCGTGCAGCGTGCGCAACTCGAACATGCAATTGCGATCCTGATCGGCAGGCCGCCCGCGGAGTTTGCGCTGGCGCCGATACCACTGAACCTGGCGATGCCGACGATACCGCTCAACCTGCCTTCGGAACTGCTCGAACGCCGGCCAGATATCGCCGCGGCCGAACGCCGTGTGGCCGCCGCCAATGCGCAGATCGGCGTGGCGAAATCTGCGTTTTTCCCCTCGCTAACGCTGTCGGCGTCAGCGGGCTTCCAGAGTTCGAGCTTCGCGCAGTGGTTGACTGTGCCAAGCCGCTTCTGGGCAGTGGGACCTGCGATCGCGCAGTCGATCTTCGACGCGGGATTGCGGCGCGCTCTCACGGATCAGTCAATCGCCGTCTACGACGCCAACGTCGCTGCCTACCGCCAGACGGTGCTCAGCGGATTCCAGGAAGTGGAAGACAACCTCGCCGCGCTGCATACCCTGGAGCAGGAAGCCAGGGTACAGGCAGACGCGGTGGAAGCCTCGCGTCAGGCGGTTGAGCTGACACTGAATCAATACAAGGCGGGAACCGTGAATTACCTCAACGTGGTCGCGGTGCAAACGGCACAGCTGACCAATGAGCGCACTGCGACCAGCATACTCGGCCGGCGCCTGACGGCAGCGGTGACGCTGGTCAAGGCGCTGGGCGGCGGCTGGAGCACGGCAGAGCTGCCGATCCCTGAACAGCCGCGTTAAGAGCTGCCGCTTGATGCGCTCCTCCGTGCCGGGTATCGCGGGGAATATGGGATAATTGCTGTAACGGCGCAGGAACCGTGGTCTAAGTCAACAGGGATGACCGCCATGAAGATAACCAGATATTGCATCGCATCGATCGCTGTCGCGGTTACGTTGCTCGGGGGTTGTGCCATGCAGCCAGTACGAACTGATCGCCTGGACAAGGTTGCGATCATAACGTCTGGAAATACCAACGCAAAGGCCGTGGCCAGATTCAGACCGATAGTTTCCGTGGTCGAAATCGATGGCAAGCCCGTCGATAAACCGTACGGTCCGATCGAACTGGCGCCGGGCCCGCACTCGGTGACAATGAAATGCGGCGATTCGACCAAAACCGGTTCGATGACCGTGGCCGCGGGGGAAGTGTATGAATTTACCTTTGCCACCACGCCCGGTGTCCCGGGATGCGTTGGGTCGTTATCCCGGGTGCGTTCAGCCGGCCGAACCGTCAAGAAGGAGACCGAGGACGCTCAGGTGGCGCGTGCGAGGGCTGAATTTGACGAGGCAGTAAAGCTGGCAAAAGAGGAGCGCGCCAAAACTGCACTTGCGAGGGCGGAACTAGCCGCGCGGACGGAACGTGCAAAACCCGAGCGGGCCGAGGCCGGTTCGTTTCTGACGCCCGATCAGAGGGAGGTGTCGGAGGCGTTAGCCAACTGGGCTGCCGCGTGGTCGAGTCGGGACGTCGAAGGGTACCTTGCTGCCTACGCGAAGAACTTTGCCGTGCCCCGCGGCCGGTCGCGCCGGCAGTGGGAAGCGGAACGCCGCGCACGAATCGTCGGAAAATCGTGGATCGAAGTGAAGATTGACGCCCTTGAAATCAGCGTCGACGGCAATATCGCCAAGGCTCGTTTCCGGCAGAGCTACCGTTCTAACAGGTTGACGGAAAACAACAGCAAGACGCTCACTCTGGTGAAGACCAACCAACAGTGGTTGATTCAGCAGGAGCGGTGATGATGTGTTCCAAAACACCGACCGTATATACTCACTCGCGCGGCCACAGTAAGCCCGCCTTGAACGAGCAATAGCCGCTTCAGCGGATCAACAGGAGGACTCCCGCTCCCGTTTTCCCCTGATCGGTGTTGTACTGCGCGATAGCGCGTTGCCGGTCGGTTTCGTATGCCTTGGCTACACATTCACGGTACTTGGGACTGTCAGGCTCAGGGGCCACGGCGGAACACGCTTTCCCGTAGCGCAGATCCAGGTGTTTTGTGAGTGTATCGGCCGAAGGTGCGGCGCAAGCGCCCAGCAACACCGTCATAGCGGCAGCGATCGACAACGTTCGCAAGCTGGGGCAGGGGCCATTGGACACCATACTGTTCTCCGGTGTTTACAACATGCATCTTATGATAAGTGTACGCCAAATCGCGCCTCGCCTGTGCAGGTAATTGGCAAACCGTACTTGACTTGGCGCGCCTGGGAACCGCATGATTAATCCGGGTCAGTTGGCGTGGCTCTCACCTACAGGAACATATGAACGAAAAGCATGCCATAACCAAACACGTAGCTCGATTCCTCACGGCCCTGGGTTCGTTCGCATTCTTTGCGACATCGCTGCACGCCGCGCCGAGCGACCCCGCTGCCAACTATCCGAATAAACCGATTCGCTTTATCGTGCCGTTCTCGCCGGGCGCCGGAACGGATACCACTGCCCGCACCATCGCCCAGAAGCTTACCGGCAAATGGGGCCAGCAGGTCGTTGCGGACAACCGCACCGGGGCAGGTGGCGCCATCGGCGTCGATTACGCCGCGAAGGCGACCCCGGACGGTTACACGATTTGCCTGATTTCAGCCTCGAACTCCGTCAATTCCGCGACCAACCCGGGCCTGCCGTACGACTTGGTCAAAGACCTGCAGGGGATTTCGCAGGCCACGTCCCTGTTTTACGTCGTTTATATCCATCCGTCAGTGCCCGCGAAATCGGTCAAGGAGCTGATCGGGTACGCCAGGGCGAATCCCGGCAAGCTCAATTTCGGTTCGTCCGGCAACAACACGCTGCAGCATTTCTCCGGTGAGCTCCTGAGCCATATGGCCGGTGTCAAATTCGTGCACGTGCCATACAAGGGTACGGCTGCGGTAATTCCCGCCATGCTGTCGGGCGAAGTTCAGGTCGGGTTCGGATCGTTGATCGGTACCCGCTCGCAGATGGAGTCTGGGCGGCTGCGCGGTCTCGCCATCACGGCCGCGAAGCGCTCGTCCTCCATCGATTTGCCGACCGTCTCCGAGTCCGGACTGCCCGGCTACGAGGTCGACCAATGGTACGGCGTGATTACGTCCTCAAGCGTGCCGCAGCCGATCGTGAGAAAGCTGAACGCAGCGATCGTCGAAGCGCTTCGACAGCCCGACGTTGCGACGCGCCTGGCCGCGGACGGCTCGACCCCCGTCGCCAGCTCGCCCGAGCAATTCAATGCGCACATCAAGTCAGAAATCGCGAAGTGGAAGAAGCTTGTGAAGGAAGCGAATCTGCGGCTTGACAAATAGTGCGGGCGAAAACGTGAGCAAAGGAATGAACGAATTGACAGACGATCGAAAGAACCGCGAGCCGGCCGACCCCAGCCGTATCAACATCAATGAGCCTTGGGAAGCCAAATATCGGTGCCGGGAATTTGGCTGCACCGAGCAACAGCTGAGGCACGCAATCGCTGCAGTCGGGGATTCGGCAGCCAAGGTAAGTCAATACTTGAAGAGCAAATCGACGCCGCCGAAGGGTAAAGCTCAAAGGTTCAAGTAAGAAGAGCAAGCGCGGAAGAAACATCTCCCGGTTCTATCGGTCGTGCTCAAACGAGAAATGGATTCAAGGGGAACTTAGCCATGGACGTCTCCCGTTTGCTCGCGTTGGTTCCGGCGCTGATCGCACTACCGTTGACGCCGTCGCAGGCGGCAGATGTTTTTCCGAGCAAACCGGTACGCATCATCGTTCCGGCTGCGCCCGGCGGCACCACGGACATCGCAAGCCGGGCCCTCGCAGACCGGATGGGAATCGAACTGGGCCAGCCGATCGTCGTGGAGAATCGGGCGGGTGCCGCCGGCATCATCGGCGTCCAGGCGTTTCTCGCCGCGACTCCCGACGGCTACACGATCATGATGGGCAACATTGGGCCCAATGCGATCAATTATGCACTCTACAAGAACCTTAGCTACAAGCCGGAGGACATGATTCCCATCACCACGGTGATCTCCAATCCCAATGTGCTGGTGGTCAATCCCGCGGTGCCCGCAAAAACTGTCAGCGAACTGGTAGCGCTTGCCAAAGCGAGCCCGGGCAAGATTTCGTTCGCGTCGTCGGGCCGCGGCCAGTCCGTCCATATGTCGGGAGAATTGTTCAGGTTCAAAGCGGGCATCGACTTGGTGCACGTACCCTACAAGGGTACCGGCCCGGCTCTCATAGACGTGCTGGCCGGCCAGGTCAACATGATATTCAGCAGTCTTCCGAGCACGATGGGATTTATCCGCAGCAGCAGGTTGCTCCCACTCGCGGTAACTGGCAAACAACGCGAACCCGAGTTGCCCGACGTACCGACGATGGAGGAAGCCGGCTATCCCGGTTTCCAGGTCACCGGCTGGGTCGGCCTGTTCGCATCCGCCAAGACCCCGCCCGCCGCGATCGACAAAATCTATCGTGCCGCGAAGGTCGTTCTTGCATCGCCCGAGATTAAAGCGCGGTTTGCCGAGATGGGCGGCGCCGCCGGTGGCGAATCGCCGCAACAATTCAAAAACTATGTCATGGCTGAGAAGCAGAAGTGGGCGCAGGTTGCCGCCGCGGCGAAGATTCAGCCGGAATAAACCCCCTGCGGAAATTGGAAAGGCGCTTCGTGGATCTCGGATTGAAAGGCCGGACGGCTTTGGTGACGGGGGCAAGCATGGGCATAGGGCGTGCGATCGCGCTCGAGCTTGCGCGCGAGGGAGTGCGCGTCGCGCTCACGGCGCGCAGAGCCGATACACTGTGCAAGGTCGCGGCCGAAGTTCGAGCGGTGGGCGAAGCGGAGCCCGTCGTAATCGAAGGAGACCTTTACGATCCCAAGACACCGGAGCGACTCGCCCGCGAGGCGAGGGCGGTCTTGGGGCGTGTCGACATCCTGATCAATTCCGCCGGCGGCAGCAGACCCATTCCATGGAATGCGCCTGCCGAGGCGTGGGAGGAGGGGATGAAGCTCAACTACACGCGCCTTCGGGAGATTACTCACGAGGTGCTTCCAGGGATGATCGAGCAGCGGTGGGGCCGTATCATCAACCTTACCGGCACTTCGGAGCCTCGCGCCCCGAACGCTGCTTTCCCGGCGAAAGCAGCCGTGCATATGTGGGCCAAGTCGATCTCGCGCGACCTCGCGAAGCACGGCGTGACGATCAATAGCATTCAGCCGGGGCGCATCATGAGCGAGCAGATCGTGCGCATGTTTCCTACGGACGAAAGCCGCCGCGAGTTTTGTGAGCGTGAAATCCCCATCGGACGCTTCGGTGAGCCGAACGAGCTCGCGGACCTCGCGGTGTTCCTATGCTCGCCGAGGGCGGATTACATCACTGGCACGGTCATCCCGGTGGACGGCGGCATGTACCGCTTCGCATTCTGACCCGGGAGCGTCGAACGTGCCGGCTGGCGATGAAGAACGATACGACGTCATAGTCGTGGGTGGTGGAAATGCGGCATTGTGCGCGGCGATTGCCGCGCGACACGATGGCGCGAGAGTGGTCGTGCTGGAGCGCGCGCCGCAGGCAGAGCGGGGCGGCAACAGCACCTTCACGGACGGGGTCGTGCGTTTCGCGTATGACGGCGCCAACGACATCGTTGAGCTCACAGGCGACCTGACCGCCGAGGAAATCGCCACCAGCGATTTCGGCGTCTATCCAGCGAACCAGTTCTTCGACGATATCGTCCGAGTCACCGAGAATCGCACCGATCCCGATTTGTGTGAGACCGTGGTCAAGCAGAGCAAAGCCGCACTGTTCTGGCTGAAGGACCACGGCGTGCGCTTCATGCCCAATTACGGGCGCCAGGCTTACCGCATCGGAGGGCGTTTCAAGTTCTCGGGGGGCGGGCCGATGGTCGTGCGCGGCGGCGGGCCCGGGCTGATGGAAGCGCTATACACCGCTGCGGCGAAGCTGGGCGTGCACGTCATCTACAACGCATGGGCGCACGGCCTCGTGACGGACTGCGGTCGCGTAAGTGGCGTCCGCGCGAGTATCGATGGCGAGGATCAGCAACTCCGCTCCCGCGCGGTGGTGCTGGCGTGCGGCGGCTTCGAAGCCAACGCCGAGTGGCGCGCCCGCTACCTGGGGCGGGGATGGGATCTCGCCAAGGTGCGCGGCAGCAAATACAACACCGGCGACGGTCTCGAGATGGCGTTGAAGCTGCGGGCCCAGCCGTACGGTCACTGGTCGGGTTGCCACGCCGTGAGCTGGGAGCGTTACGCCGCTGACTTCGGCGACCCGGCAATCACGCCCAACTATCAGCGTCACAGCTACCCGTTCGGCATCATGATCAACGCACGGGGACGGCGCTTCCTCGACGAAGGCGCCGACATCCGCAACTACACCTACGCCAAATACGGGCACATCGTGCTCGAGCAGCCGGGCCAGTTCGCGTATCAGATCTTCGACGCGAAAATAGCCGGTCTCCTGCGCGAAGAGTATCGAACCAGGCAGGTCACGAAAGTGACCGCGAACAGCATCGAAGAGCTGGCTGAAAAGCTCGAGGATGTCGACTCGGCAGAGTTTCTGAAAACCGTCCGCGAGTTCAACGCGGCGGTTCAGAACGACCGTCCTTTCAACCCCAGCATCAAAGACGGCCGCTGTGCGGCGCTGGAGATACCGAAATCAAATTGGGCGCAGACGATTGAGACGCCGCCGTTCGAAGCCTACGCGATCACCTGCGGCATCACGTTTACCTACGGCGGGTTGCGCATCAATACCGAAGGCTGCGTGATCGACACCAACCACACCCCCATGCAGGGGCTCTACGCAGCCGGCGAGATCGTCGGCGGGATTTACTACTTCAATGCGCCCGGCGGGAGCGGCCTCGTGAGCGGCGCCGTATTTGGCCGCATCGCGGGCGAGAGCGCGAGCCGGTTTGCTCGCGCGAGAGGCGAATAATCCAAGTCGAGGAGTGACGTGAAATGAAGCGGGTGGCGGCGGCAGTTGTACTCATGGCGGGATCGCTGGGCATGGCGGTGGCGCAGTCGTATCCGAATAAGACCATCAGGCTGGTCACGCCCTACGCGCCCGGCGGCGGGACGGACATCATCGCGCGTCTGCTCGCCCAGAAGCTCACGGAGAGCATCGGGCAATCCGTCGTGGTCGAGAACCGCACAGGCGGCGGCGGTATCGTCGGAACCGAAGTGGCGGCAAGGGCGGCCCCCGACGGCTACACCATACTGATGGGAACCTCGGGTCCGCTCGCGCTTAATCCCAACCTCTATCCGAAGCTGCCGTACGACGTGCAGCGGGATTTCGCGCCCATCATGCTGATCGCTACGGCGCCGCACCTGCTCGCCGTGCACCCGTCGGTTCCGGCGCGAACCGTGAAGGAACTGATCGCGGTGGCAAAGGCAAGCCCGGGCAAGCTCACCTTCTCGTCGGGCGGCAATGGCGGCTCGAGCCATTTGTCGGGCGAAATGTTCAACATGCTCGCGGGCGTGAAGATGGTGCACGTGCCGTATCGTGGTACCGGGCCGGCGGCGATCGCGGTGGCGACCGGGGAAGTGGGTCTCAGTTTTGTCGACGTGTTAACGACGCTTCCGCACGTGAAAAGCGGGCGGGTGCGGGGGCTCGCCGTGTCGGGAGCGAAACGCTCGGTCGTCGCACCGCATTTACCGACGATCATGGAAGCCGGGTTGACAGGTTATGAGTCCGGCGTGTGGTACGGCGTGCTCGCTCCGGCTCGAACGCCGCTGGAAGTCATCGGCAGGCTCAACTCGGAGCTATCGAATGTGATTCGTGATAGTGCCGTCAGCGCGAGGCTTGCAGCGGAAGGCAGCGAGGTGATTGGCGGTTCGCCGGAACAGTTCTCCAGCTACATGAAAGCAGAATTGGAGCGCTGGGCCAAGGTGATCAAGGCCGCCAACGTCCGGATCGACTGAGTTTATTTTCCCGCCCTGCGCAGCCACAGCATCAACCCGCCCAGCGTGAGTGCAGTGAACAGGGCGAAGTATGCGCGCAGCCCCAGCAACGGTCCGATCAGACCCGCGCAAAACGGCGCCAGGCCCATGCCGATGCACTGGAACGAGGAGGCGTAAGAAATGGCCCGGGCATCGGTGCCTGCGGGCGCGTGCATCCTCAGCAGCTGAATGATGGCGGGCAGCATGGCGGCGGAAGTCAGCCCGAACGCCAATCGCGCCAGTACGAGTTGCAGCGGTGTTTGCAACACCAGCAACGGCGCGTGAGTGATTGCCGCCGCCGCCGTGGCGAACAGCAGTATGCGAGTGGGCCCGAAATGGTCCAGCGCGCGGCCCCACAGCGGCATCGCAACGATGCTGGTGAGCGCAAGCCCCATCGCCGCTGCTCCCACCCAGAATGCCTCGGTGCCTGCTGTGGCGGGCTGCGCCTCGAGCAGTTGCAGCATATAGATGCTGATGGTTGTCAGATTGCCGTACCACAACGCCGCAAACAGAAAACTCAACAGGTACAGCGGCCCCATGTGCGGTACCGCCAATAGTTCGCGCAGACTGCCTACCCAGTCCGGGCGCCAGGGACCGGCTACCGTCTGCTTTGCTTCACGCACGAACAGTGTTACCAGTGTGCCGCCGGAGAGCATCAGCCCACCGCTGATCCAGAACAACCAATGCTGCTGGTCGATCAACGCGGCCAGCACGGCGCCCGCGGCGGGGCCGGCAGTCTGCCCCACCAGTCCGCCGGTCTGCGCGAAAGCGAGCGCGCTGCCGATGCGCCGGGGCGGAGTGCTGGCGACCAGCAAAGCCATGCCTGCGGGCATGTAGCCGTAGAAGAAGCCCACCAGCATGACCATGACGGCGAACCACAGCGGCGTCTGCGCGAACGGCACCAGAATCATGATCACACCCATACCCAGCATTGCGCGCAGAACCATGATTTTGCGGCCGTAGTGGTCGGCGATGTCTCCCCAGATCGGGCTGATCGCAAAACCGATCAAGTTGAATGCCAGCAGCATGTAGCCGACCCACGTCTCCAGGTTTTCCCGCACGCCCAAACCGCGCAACATCAGTGGCAGGAACGGCCAGGAGAGGGCGAAGCCCATCCCGCACAGCAGGTTGGCAATTGGCAGCGCCTTCAGATTGCGGCGCCAGTACGGGAACTGCCGCGACTCGTCGGCATCGCTGGCGCCAGCGGCGGGGCGCACGGTCATGTCCTGCTAGTCTGGCCCGCAGCTGATCAAGGGCCATCGACACCTGCTCAGGATTCGTCTCCCGGCAGCTCGATGGCAAGCATCAGGTAGGAGAGGCTCTTGCCATGCATGTCCTGGGCGAGAGATAGTCCACGCCGCCGCGTTCGGCGAGTTCGACTGCCGGCTCGATGCGGTCATCGGAGAAACCTGCACCCGTGCCGACGCGGATACCGGAGAGCGGATTATTCATTCTGATTTCGGGGCATCACATTCGGCATCGCGGTCTTGATGAACGCGATTATGTCACCTATCATGCCATGAATCGCGATCTGACGGTTACCGTCCGCGAATCAAATAGTGTGGAAATCTAGATGACCAATGCACCGATACTCATCAACGGCGTGTGCGATGCGCGTTACGCGGCCGTGCGCGGCGAATTTGAACGTAATTTCCGCGAGCGCGGCGAAGTGGGCGCGGCCGTGTGCGTTTATCAGGACGGGAACAAGGTCGTGGACCTGTGGGGCGGACACAAAGACATGGCACGCACCGTCCCCTGGGCTGAAGATACTATCGTCATCATGAATTCGTTGGCGAAAAGCATGTGCGCGCTTTGCACGCACATCCTGATTGACCGCGGACTCGTCGATTTCGACACGCCGGTGTCACGCTACTGGCCGGAGTTCGCCGCCGCGGGCAAGGCGGGCGTGCTGGTGCGCCACGTGCTTTCCCATACGTGCGGCGTGATCTATTGCGATCAGGCGCCGCCCGGCTCATGGTTTGACTGGAAGGTGCATATCCGCGCCCTCGAACAGCAGGCGCCCGCGTGGGAGCCGGGGACCAAAGGCGCCTACAATTCGATCAACA